>Ga0187784_10002182_pt1 | contig 15698 bp, 17 predicted proteins | sample 1015_SJ02_MP15_2_FD_132964 | JGI IMG/M metagenome (GOLD analysis project Ga0187784, IMG submission 132964) | Tropical peat soil microbial communities from peatlands in Department of Meta, Colombia - 1015_SJ02_MP15_20_MG | ecosystem: Environmental > Terrestrial > Soil > Wetlands > Peat | place...
ATAATGAAGCGCAGCAAGCGACTCCTGCAGCGACTCCGCCGCGCGTCCCACGTCGCGATAGTATATATTCCGTTCATGGTGACAGTCCGCGAGCGCGATCGGGTCGGAATGACGACTGGCCTCCAGGCGCCGCAGTGCATCGTCCAACAGCGCCGGCGCGCGCTCCGTCTGGCCGATCGCCGAATACAGGCTCGCCAACGTGCAATCGATGAGCGGCGCGAGCGACGGGTCGGCGCCTAGTTGGGCACTCACCTGGGCACGATTCAAGACGGCTTCAGCCTGCTTGAAATCGAGGAGCTCGCCGTACATGTTGGCAATCGTGAGCTGCAATCGGCCGCGCAGTTCACCTTCGGTCGAGAACTGCCGCTCGACCTGCGCCTCAGCGCGGCCCAGGAGATCCGCGGTCGTGAACGGTCGGTTCGAGCTCTCACCGAGAAGGAACTGCATGAGCTCGTCGGCGGCCTCCGAGTATGTGAGTTCTCGCAACGCGTTGTCGCGCTCGATCTGAGCGCGCAGCGCGCTATCCTCGGCACGCTGAGCCTGGGTGATCGTGCCGATGATGCCGGCCACGATCGCGATGGAGGTCACCGCACCGGCCACTACCACTGTCCGATTGCGCCGGACGAACTTGCCGGCACGGTACACGAGCGAGTCCCTGCGGGCGCGCACCGGCTCGTGCCGGCGGTAACGCTCGAGGTCGTCGGCGAAGGCGCTGGCGGACTCGTAACGCTCGTCTGGTCGCTTCTTAAGTGCCTTTGCAACGATGTTATCAAGGTCGCCGCGCAGCGCACGCCGCAGGCGCGACACGTCGGGTCCGGTCGTAACCTCGGCCGATGAAGCGTCCGGCCCGCGCATCGCGATCGCTTCCGACGGCAGCGGCGGATCGGCCTCAACGATCGCTTTGGAGAGCTCGAGCGACGAGGCTGTTGCGGCGCCGACCGGGTGACGCCCTGTCAGCAGCACGTAGAGCAGTACGCCGAGCGCGTAGACGTCACTGCTCGTCGTGACGGTCCGGCCGAGGATCTGCTCCGGCGCCGCATAGGCGGGCGTCAGTGCGCGCCCGCTATCTTGGGTCAGCGCTGAAGCATCGCCCGCTCCACTGCCCGCGTCGATGAGCTTTGCGATCCCGAAGTCCAGCAGCTTGACAGTCCCATCCCGCGCGACGAGAACATTCGACGGCTTGAGGTCGCGGTGAACGATAAGGTGTCGATGCGCGTGGGAGACCGCGGCGAGGACGTTGAGGAAGAGTCTCACGCGGGCATCCACGTCGAATCGACTGCGCTGGCAAAACAGATCGATGGGTTCGCCCTCGACGTATTCCAGCACGAGGTAGGGGTTCATTCCGTCAAGGATGCCGGCATCGAGCAAGCGGGCGATGTTCGGATGATCGAGCTGCGCGAGTAGGCGCCCCTCGAGGCGGAATCGCTCCTCGCCCGCCTTGCCGACCCACCAGGCATTCACGAACTTGAAGGCGACAACGCCCTCGTAGCGTCCATCCGCACGATGGGCGCGCCATACGCTACCCATGCCGCCGCGGCCGAGCTCAGCGTCGATGACGTAGGGGCCAATGCGCCGGCCGATGAAGCCCTGCGCAGCGAGCCCCGCGGCGACCATGTCCACTGGATCGCTGAGGAAGCGGTCGAACTCCGGGTGCTTGCGCACCGCAAGGAGCCGTTGGAGCTCCGCGGCACGGGCAGCGTCGCGGGTTGCGAGGTCCGCGAGAAAGCGGGCGAGCTCGTCCGCGGATAGTTCGACCGCGGCGTCGAATAATTCAGACAGCGAAGGACCGTGACGTTCAGACGGCTCCGACACGATGGACTCCCCAAAGACTCGCCTACCAGGGCGGCAACGCCGACTCTCGGAAAGCGTACCAGAACGATCCGCGGAAGATTTCTGATTCTCAGACCGTGGGCAGGCTGTTGAAAAACTATCTTGCCTCGGTGGCGCGAAGGCGCCGGAAGGGAGAGCGGACATCCGAGCGACCGCTCTGCGGCTCGGTTCCGGTAGTGCCTCGCCATTCGCGGCCCCTCTTGGTTGCACGCACCTGGATACAGTAGTATGGTCACTTTCGTACAGAGACGCTGGGGTGTACCGATGACAACTGCTTCTCGCGATTCCGAACCCATTCGGCGATTGGGGCGCCCACGACGAGGATGGGTGCGCAAGAACCTGCACATTGATCAGCGCAAACTAGACGCCGCGCGCAAGGCTCTGGGGGTAAAAACAGAGACCGAAGCCGTCGATGCTGCCCTCGACGCGATAGCGTTCCGCGAGGAAATCACTGAGGGAGTCCGCCGTGTTCGCGCGGCTGGGGGTCTGACCGATATCTATCGGGACTAGCGCGCTTACGGCCTGGCGGAACGATCGTGCGCAAGTACGTTCTGGACACAAACATCTACATTGATGCTATCCGGGACCCGGACAACGAGCAGGCATTAGCGACGTTCCTCGAACGGAATACTCCCATGACGTACATGAGTGCCGTCGTCGTGCAGGAGCTCCGAGCAGGCGTGTTCACCGACACCCAGGCCAGGGCGCTCCAGGACGGCATCTTTAGCGCGTTCGAACGCCGCGGTCGGATCGCGGCTCCATCACCCGGTGCATTCAAGGAATGCGGCCGCATCTTGGCCGCGCTCTTCCGTCACGACGGCGTGCCATGTCGAGAGCGGCCGCGCTCCTTGGTCAACGACATCCTCATTGCGATCACGTGCCGGGAAAACGGCTTCACGCTCATTACCGCGGACGACGACTTCAAAACGATTCGACTGCACTTACGAGGATTTGCGTACGTTCCGCCCTGGCCCCGAGCAGTTCAAACGCGGCGGAGTGAAAGAGTCAGCAGGCCGAGGCCGACGTAGCTTCGCTCAATTCAGTTTCAACGGGGGCACCCGCCCCAACGAAAGCGATCGCATGCCAAACCGCGGGGCGCGAACGGAGCCCCGGCGTTCAGAGCGGCTTCCGACCGAGCAGTCGCAGGGCTGTCGACATGGGCAACATCAGGCGCCGCACCTCGCCGGGCAGCAGCGCGAATCCGAAGTGCTCGTAGAAGCGCTGCGCTGCCTCGTCCTTGGCGTCCACGATGAGAGCGAATGCCGCGAGCTCGGCGCGCGCCGCGCGCAGCAGCGCATCGGCGAGCAGTGCCGCACCCAGCCCTCTGCCCTGCTGGTTCTGCGCGATGGCCAGGCGGCCCAGCAGTGCCGCAGGCACGACGGGATAGCGCGGGAATTTCCGGCTGACTTCCGGCGCGAGCGCATCGAGCGGCACGCTCGTGGCGGCGAGGGTGTAAAACCCGACAACTTCTGCGGACTCGGTGCTCAGCGCGACGAAGCACGTCGCAATGCGACGCCGCATATCTTGGGAGGCTTGCTCGCGCAGGTAACGATCCAGCGCATTCGATCCGCTGACGAATCGCGAGCGATCATGCGCCGCTGCGAGTGGCTCGATGAAAAACGGGGCGTCGGCCACGCAGCCGACCTTAGTCGCGGATCAATTTACGATGGCGCCTGAGCGCATTCCGCAAAGCACGCGTCGGCCGAGGCGGGTTAAGCACCAAGGCCGCGAACTTCTCTTGTGCCTCCCGAGAGAGGCGCAGGATTTCCACGTCGGCGATCGTCTTTTGAGCCGCCTCCTGCGCGGCGGCGACGACGAAGTCGCTCAGGCTGCGGCCCTGAATCTCGGCCGCCCGTCGGACGGTCTCCAGAGCCTCGGGGGCGATTCGCGCTTCGATTCGAGCGGTGCGCTGAGCTTCGGATGCCATTGGAGGGGACTTACAGTATCGAGATGTACGGGACTCTACCGTACCAATAGATAATCGTCAACGCAGTGTACGGCACTATGGTGTACGTACGGCGATCGTCGTGAAGCGGCCGTTCATGGAACTCGGCGGAAGGCGCTGGAGGCTAAGGTCGGAATCCAACTGGGGAGGTAAGTTATTGCCGCTAAAGGGATTTCGTCAATTCCCGATGGGAAGATACCCGGGACGGTACCCGTTCATTGGACCGGTCTTCCCTGGACGATGTTTGACTTGACCGCTGCGACCCTCCGCGCATACTGCGTGCATGGACTGGCGAACACGTATCACCACGGATCCCAACATATGCCACGGAAAGGCCTGTATTAAGGGTACTCGCATCATGGTCTCGGTGGTCCTCGACAACCTGGCCGCCGGGAGCGACATCGCCGAAATTGTTCGCCTGTATCCGTCGCTGCGCGCTGAGGATGTCACGGCGGCGATTGCTTACGCTGCCGAGCTGGCACGAGAGCGGGTCGTGACACCCGCCGCGTGAAATTCAAACTCGACGAGAATCTATCGCCGACGCTCGTTGCCGGGTTTATCACCGCAGGTCATGAGGCGCACTCGATCCTCGGGCAGGCGCTCGGTGGCACAACTGATCCACGCGTAATTGAGACCTGCCGCGTCGAAGGCCGCGCGCTGGTCACAATGGACGTCGGCTTTGCCAATATTCAGCGCTACCCACCGCGTCAATACGCCGGAATCATGGTGCTGCGGCTCGGAACCCAGGCACATCAACCGATCGCAACCGCTCTAGCTGCTGCTATCGACCTGCTGCGGCATGAAGCTTTGAGCGGTCGGTTGTGGATCGTAGAGGTAGGGCGTATTCGCATTCATGACTGAGGCCAGGCGGCACAGCGGTATGGCGGCACGACGGGTACCGCTACAGGTTCCCCCATAGGCCCGAGTCGTAAGGCTTTCGGTGGCTAAACAGCTGGAATTTTTCGACAATCCCATCTCTGGCCGGGTGTGCGGAAACACAGTGGACCAGACTGTACCTCGTCAATGGTAGTTCACGGTTGGCTGGCAGGAGTACTCGGCTCTGCTTGGCCGGACGGATCCTGCAACACCTCACTGGCTTCGAGCTTGTGAAGGGTGTTCCGCTGCAGATCCTGGATCTTCGGGATAAGAGTGCTCATTCTCGATTGCATTAATTGCGAGGAGGCGGCCATCACCTGCGGCATTTTGGCGGCCATCGACTTGCCGACTTTTGATCGATAGAACGCAAGCATGCCGCTCACCTCCTCTTGGGTAAATGTTCTTTGGTAGACATCCACAATCAGCGGCTCAACCGTATCCCAGGTTAGTTCCTGTCGCATAAGAGTCACGAATTTGGCACGCATGTCATCGATGATCGCCTGCTGCGCCGGCGAGACGTACTTGCCTTTCAGGGACTCCTCGATGCCTCGCTGCATGCTAGCGTCCATCTGATTCAGCATCGAGTCCATCAGCTTTCTGGAACCCGTCGCCTCGAGCAGTTGCTTGACCGATTCGGGACTCGGTCGCTCGTCGCTCGCGGCGAAGGTGGGGAGGGCCACCAAAAGGCAGAAACCGAGGATCAGCAGTCGTTTCATGGTATGGCCTCTGACCCAAACGTTTGATGAGATCCCCAGACCGGTAGATAAAACAGAAGTCCCCGCCAACGTGGCCTTCACGATGAGCCGCCCAATCACCCGTTAGGCCGTGATGCCGTTCCGGTCCGAGGACACAGCATCGTTGGCAACGAAGCAGCCGAGAAAGCTACCGAGCGCAAAGCGAATCCGTCGCTTGATGTAATCGCGAATCGTCATGACTTACGAGGAGATCGGACCGGCCATCTGGTCATCGACGCCTGTACCGCAGTTCTTGCAACGGTCGGAGTCCTTCGACCCACGCCACGCAATACGGTTTGCGAGCCATCCGAGCGGGCGATTGCACTTCGGACAAGGCGTGCGATTGATAAGCCAAATAGCAATGATCAGGCATACCAGAAAGCAGGTGATAGCCGCGAACCTCGATACGCTTCCATTCGGCGCGGCCATCGCGCAGAGCATAGCCAAGACGCCAAGATAGCTGAACCGAGATTCCTTGGCCGCGCGCACCTCGACGCACTTTCGAATCGTAACGATGGCATCGAGAGAGGGCGGCAACCGCGGTCCCTCCATGGGCTCATCGAAGCTCACGCCGCAATGTGGACATGTACTGTTGTCGGCCCGTTGTCGCATGGCACGCGCTACAGCTTTCCACATGCCACCGCCACACCTTGGGCATTTGGTGACTTTCAGAATTATCATGTGGACGACGAAAAACACGGCGATCGCAACACTGGCTACGACATTCGCCTCTGGCAAATCCTTAAAAGCCACCTTCAGGCCGGCCGATGTGAAAGAGATAACCATCAACCCGAAGATTGTCAGCCGTTGTGCAAGCCGACCCCGACCTTCTATGTATTCCCTGATGGTCACGCTTGCACATTATACAGCTGCCCTTGCGCGCGAGAGGCCGCATGAAACCCGGCACCGATACAAGACAATGGCCGCCGCGATTTGCCGCTCCTCATCGTGGCGATGAGTTTGAGTCACATTGCTGCCGCCAGTCTATCCTGCACGCACTTTGAATCAGCAGACGATTGCAGCACTCGACGTCGTCGTCGTTGTCGTCGTGCTGGCCATCGCCGCTTGTGATTCTCGCCGTGCTGTCGGGGTGTCGATTGGCATAGCTCCAGCGGTTCTGAGCGCCGGCCCTGCTGCCTACGGCACTGGAGTCCAAGGTCAGTTTTTTCTCTGAGACCGAAAAATCCGGCCGCCGTAAAGCCTCTAGGAGCCGAGATCTCCTCACACCCGCCACCTTCGCATCCCCCCAAAATCGCCGGCGCCAGCGCCTACGCCGCTATTCGTCGGGCAACTCGCATCAATTAGCGGATACCCCACCGGACGTCGGTGCGCGATAGTGGAGGCTGAACGCCGCGACAAAGGTCTCCGGACATGAATCGCAAATCCGACACCCCCGCCCAGCAGATGAGTCTTACCCTGATCCCGCCACCAGCGCGAGGCGAGAATCGCCGTGTGCTCCGGCTGCGTCAGGTCTGCGCAGCAACGGGCCTCGGGCGATCCCTCATCTACGAGCTCCAATCGCAGAACCGGTTTCCAAGGAGAATCAAGATCGGTCTGCGCGCAGTCGGCTGGCTCGAGCACGAGGTACAGGAGTGGCTGGCGGAGCGCATCGCTCGGAGTCGTCCAGATTCATAGCGCCTCGGAATCCCACCGGTCGGAGTCGAAGCGCCGGCGCTGACTCCGCGCCTCACGGCGAGCGCCATGGCTATCCGATTTCACCTGAACACTTCCCCCTGCGCGCAGGCGATCGAGGTAGTCCGACCATTCCTGCATCATCCGCCGCCGCTCATCGAGATACTGAGCGTGATTGTAGGAAGCGCGACTCAGGTTGCGCTCATCATGGGCGAGCTGGCGTTCGATGGCATCCGGGTTCCAGCCGAGCTCATTGAGCAACGTCGAGGCCATGGTTCGAAAACCGTGGCCGGTCATCTCATCGGACGAATAACCGAGGCGGCGAAGCGCAGCATTCACGGTGTTGTCCGAGATCGGCCGCGTAGCGGTGCGGAGCGAGGGGAACAGATACCGACCGCAGCCGGTGATGGACTTGAGGTCCTTGAGCAGTGCGAGCGCCTGCTTCGAGAGCGGAACGATGTGCTGCTCCCCCATCTTCATTCGCGACCAGGGGATGCGCCAGAGCGCTCCCTCGAAGTCCACCTGATTCCACTCGGCCGTCCGCAGCTCGCCGGGCCGCACGAACACGAGCGGTGCGATCTTCAATGCGAATTGCGTGACGAACTCCCCGCGATACGAATCGATGGCGCGCAAGAGGCCGGCGACTTCGTTGGGGTCGGTGACCGCCGCGAAGTGTCGAGATTCGACCGGCGCGAGCGCGCCAACGAGATCCGCCGCCACATCGCGCTCCGCACGTCCCGTGGCAATCGCATACCGAAACACCCGACTGCAGGCGGCCCTCACCCGGTGCGCCGTTTCGTGGGTGCCGCGCGCTTCGATCCGCCGTAGCTCGGTCAGCAAGTCGGGCGCGCTGATCCGCCGGATCGGTCGCGACCCGAGGCCCGGAAGAACGTACATCTCGAGCCGCTTTGCTATGCGCGCGACGGTCTTCGCATCGATCGGACCGTTGCGCCGGCGTCGTCGCTTTGCGTTCTTCGGGGTCTCGGCGGGCCGTGTGAGGCTCGCCAACCATTCGCGCGTGATCAGCTCGAACGTCTCGGCGGTCGCCACCTTGTCCGCGCGGCGCTTGGCGCTCGGATCGATGTCCTCCGCAATCAAGCGGCGCGCCTCATCGCGTCGCGTGCGGGCAGCCTTGAGTGAGATTTCGGGATAGCTACCGAGTGAGAGTCCTTTTTCAACCCCATCAAACTCGTAGCGCAGACGCCAGAGACGCGATCCGTTCGGCTTGATGAGTAGCGCGAGTCCCTTGCCGTCGCTCAGCTTGTAAGCCTTCTGCTGCGGTTTAGCCGCGCGGATCCGCGTATCGCTGAGCTCCATAAAAACCGGGTACCACCCGCGACGAGAAATGCCGGTACCCGGAAAAGTACCCGGCGGTCGCACCGGCTGTCAATGGACCGCCCCAGGCGCCAGAGTAAGCCTAAATTATTGACTTGCTTATGGTTTATTTGCCGGAAGCGGATGTCTATGGAGCTTGGTGGAACACCCTGGAATGAGGCACTGGAGGCTAAGGTCGGAATCGAACCGGCGTACACGGCTTTGCAGGCCGCTGCATGACCACTCTGCCACTTAGCCTAAGAGTCGAAAAATTGCGAAGACGTGGCGGAGGTCTTCACGTATTGGAGCGGGAAACGAGGCTCGAACTCGCGACCTCAACCTTGGCAAGGTTGCGCTCTACCAACTGAGCTATTCCCGCCCACTGGAAAGGCGCAATTCTCCGGACTCGCCTTGCCCGAGTCAAGCGCCGTCACCCCTCTCCCGCGATTCAAGTCGTTGAACCGACGACAATTCTGCCTCACCGCGACGTTCGTAGCGGCGCGCGACGCCCGCTTTTACAGGTGCATGCTGCCGCGTAGATCCGGCCAGGCGATCTTGAGGTACAAGATCATGGACCAGAGCGTCAGCAGCGCGGCGATCCCGGTCAACACCACGCCCATCTTGTAAATCGGCAATCCAACAAGATCCTGCCGATAGAGCAGGAACGAGATGCCTACGATCTGCATGATCGTCTTGTATTTTCCCCATACCGATACCCGGATTCGGCCGCGCGCGCCGATCTCGGCCATCCACTCGCGCAGCGCCGACACGGCGATCTCGCGCCCGATGATGACCACTGCCACGATCACCAGGAAGGGGCTCGGATCGCGGCTCACGATCAGCACGAGCGCGGCCGCCACGATGAGCTTGTCGGCGACGGGGTCCAGGAATGCGCCCAGGCGCGAAGTTTGCCCCCACTTGCGCGCATAGTAGCCGTCCAAACTGTCGGTAATGCCGGCCAAGGCGAACGCGGCACAGACCGCCGGATCTTTCCACCAGTACGGCAGGTAGAACAGGATGAGAATGGCCGGAATCATCAGAATTCGCAGCCACGTGAGCGTATTCGGCAGATTCCATGCCCGCGTCTTATTGTCCGGGGTGGAGATGCTCATAGATTACTTCGGCGAGCTCGCGCCCGAGGCCGCGGACTTGTACGAAATCGTCGATGCCGGCACGCATGATCCCCTGTAGACCACCGAATTGCTTGAGTAGCTCGCGTCGTTTCACCGGGCCCAAGCCGGGAATGGTTTCGAGTATAGACTGGCTGTGACGTTTCGCGCGTTTGCGACGGTGCCCGGTGATCGCAAAGCGGTGCGCCTCGTCGCGCACGCGCTGAATGAGATGCAGGGCGCTCGAGTCGGGCGGAAGTACGGTCGGTGTGGTGCGGTCCAGGGTGAACAGCTGCTCCTGCCCGGGGCGCCGGTCGGCTCCTTTGGCAACGCCGATCAGCGTGATGCCGCCGACGCCCAGCTCGTCGAGCACCTTGGCCGCTTCTGCGAGCTGACCCCTGCCCCCGTCGATCAACAAGAGGTCGGGCGCTGCGATCTCGCCCTCACGCACGCGCTTGTAGCGCCGAGTGAGCGCCTGATACATCGCGGCGTAATCATCTCCGGGTTGGATGCCCGCGACGTTGAAGCGCCGGTACTCGCTCTTGAGGGGCCCCTCGACGCCGAATACCACGCAGGACGCGACGGTGTCGGTGCCGCCGGTGTGACTGATGTCGAAGCATTCGATGCGTTGCGGCGTCTGCTCGAGATCGAAGGCGTCGCGCACCTCCTCGAGACTCGATTCGATGCTCGAGCGCGCGAGCGTGCGCATCTTGAGCGCCTCTTCCGCATTCTTGTGCATCATCTCCACCCAGCGGGCACGGATTCCGCGTACCGAGGAGGTGATGCGCACCTTGTGGCCCATGCGCTCGGCGAGCGTCGCCTCGAGCACCGGCATCTCCTCGAATTCGCGCTCAACGATGATCTCTGCCGGCGACTCGCGTTCCAGGTAATACTGGGTCACGAACGCCGACAGCACCTCGGGAAGCTCCGCGAACGGGGCCTTCGGGAAAAATGTCGTGCTCCCTAGGCTGCGGCCGCCGCGCACGAACATCACGGCGATGCAGAACTCGCCGTTCCCGGCCGCGATGGCGATGACATCCGCGTCGTGCTCGATGTCGGCGGTGACGATTTGCTGCGCCTGAATCGCGCGCAGGTGCTTTAGCTGATCGCGTATGCGCGCGGCTTCTTCGAAGTTCAGCCGCTCGGCCGCCGTTTCCATGCGTCTCGCGAGCTCGAGCTGCGCCTCATCGCTGCGTCCCTCGAGCACTTTGATCGCCGCCTCGACGTCGCGTGCATAGTGCTCTTTGTCGATAAGCCCGACGCAGGGCGCCGTGCAGCGCTCGATCTGATACTGGAGGCAGGGCCTGGAGCGATTGGCGAAATAAAGGTCGTCGCAGTTTCTCAATCGGAAGAGCTTCTGCAGCTGCTGCAGGGTCTCGCGCACCGCACCGGCCGACGGATACGGCCCGAAGAACCGGCCGGGCTCCTTGCGTGCGCCCCGATAGAAGTTCAGGCGCGGGAAATCGTGCGCAGTCTCCAGGTGCAGATACGGAAAGCTCTTATCATCGCGCAGCACCACGTTGAAGCGCGGCCGGTGCTTCTTGATGAGGTTGTACTCGAGCAGGAGCGCCTCGGTATCCGAATTGGTGATGGTGACTTCCATGCTCGCCGTCTTCGCGACGAGGGCCTGGACCTTGGGCTGAACGTTGCTCGGCAGGAAGTACGAGCCCACCCGGCTCTTGAGGTTGCGCGCCTTGCCGACGTAAAGGATCGTGCCGTGCGCGTCCAGCATGCGGTACACGCCGGGGCGGCCGGGCAAGGCGTCGACGAAGGACTTCGCGTCGAACTTCGGCGTTTCGGCATCACGCACCTCGTCTCGGCCGGCGGCTGAGCCCTGCTTCCCGCTCATCGGTCCCACGAGCGCTCCGCGACGAGCGCGAGCGCCCTCCTGACGACCGTTTCGAACATCCGGGCGGTGAGACGGCGCGTCTGCGTGTTGTAGCGACTGCAATGATAGGAATCGACCAGCATGCGTCCTCCGCCGAGCTCGTGCTCCACGCCGTGCGCAAATCGCAATCGAGCGCCGGATACCTCCAAGGCACGGAGCACGGCTGCGTGCGCAATAGCGCCGAGCGCCAGAATAACGCGAGCATCCGCACTTTGCGTGAGCTCGGCCTTGAGGAACGCATTACAAGTGGCCACCTCGATCGGTAGCGGCTTATTCTGGGGCGGCACGCATTTCACGGCATTCGTGATGCGCACGCCGGTGAGCTTCAACGGATCGTCCGCGCTCGTCGAGGTCGGCGCGCTGGCGAGCCCTAGGTCGAACAGTGTCCGATACAACAGGATCCCGGCGTGATCGCCGGTGAAGGGCCGCCCGGTGCGATTGGCCCCATGCATACCGGGCGCGAGCCCGACGATGACGAGCCGCGCGTGCGGGTCCCCGAACGGGGGCACCGGCCTGCAATAGTAATCGGACCGCTCTCGCCTGACGGCATCGAGGAACGCGGCCAAGCGCGGGCAACGCCGGCAACTCGAGTCAAAAACACTGTTCATGCGGCCAGAGAGAGCGGCGCCCTTGCCGGGTTCGTAGGGGACTTTCTCCTTCGAGAGTGTGCACCCTGCCGGGCGCACCAAAAAAACGGGCTACGCGGATCTCCCGCGTAGCCCGCCGTCGATCGCGCTGGACTTGGACTAACCCGAGCGCAACCTGAACCTGAACAGCCCCGGCCCCTGCGCCGCCGACGTTACCTTGGACCGCGTCGGTCGCAAGGATTCCTCCGCTGTCGGCCAAATTTTGGCGCGGTCCATGCCTTACGAAAGGCCCCTAAACGGGGCCGGCAGACTTACCGCGCTCGATTCTCAAGGGCGGGAAAGGTTGTAACCGAGAATAGCATCTGTGCCGATCGAGGCAATGATTGTTTTTCTAAATCGCGGCCACCTTTCTGATAACGGATCGATAAAAATTATTTAACTTATTGATTTGTAAAATGATTATTTTATAGCATTAAATCTTTAATGGTTTCCCTGATCGCCGTTCGGCACGCGCTCGGCGCGCGATGAGCATGGCAAGCTCAAGCGCCTGATCCGCATTCAACCTCGGATCGACAGGGGACTTATAGGCCCGCGCGAGATCGGCCTCCTTGAGATCCCGTGCCCCGCCGATGCACTCGGTGACGTCCTCCCCGGTGAGCTCGACGTGGACCCCTCCCAGCTTGGAGCCGCACGCCTCGTGGATGCGAAAGGCCGCCTCCACCTCGCCCAGGATATTGTCGAAGCGGCGCGTCTTGATGCCGCCCGCGGTCGTCTCGGTGTTGCCGTGCATCGGGTCGCACACCCACAAGACGGACGATCCGGTGGCTCGAACTGCATCGATCATCTGCGGCAAACGCCGCTCCACATCCTTGACGCCGAATCGATGGATCAGGGTGAGCCGCCCCGGCTGGTTTTGAGGATTCAGCACCTGCACGAGCTCCTGCAGCCACTGCGCGCTCATGGCACCGCCCACTTTGACTCCGATCGGGTTGGCGATACCCCGGAAGTATTCGACGTGGGCGCCGTCGATATGGGCGGTGCGCATGCCGATCCACGGCATGTGGGTCGATAGGTTGTACCATTTCTTCTGCCGGGCGATGAAGCGCGTCTGGGCCTGCTCGGAAAGCAAGTGCAAGCCCTCGTGGCTCGTGTAGAAGTCGATGCGGGTCGCCGCATGCACCTCACGACCACTCATCGACTCGAAGAACTCCAGCGACTCGGCGATCGAGTCGACGATCTTCTGATAAGCATCGCGCAGCGGCGCGTGGCGCAAGAAGCCGAGATCCCAGTATTCCGGATGGTGCAGATCCGCGAAGCCGCCGTCGATCAGCGCACGCACGAAATTGAGCGTGAGCGAGGCGCGTTCGTAGCCACGCAGCAGGAGCTCGGGGTCCGGCTCGCGCTCCTGCGGGCTGAAGCCCGGACGGTTGACGTTGTCGCCCCGATACGAGGGCAAGGTCACCCCCGCGCGCGTCTCGGTATCGGCCGAGCGCGGCTTGGCATATTGCCCTGCAAAGCGCCCGACGCGCACGATGGGCCTCTTCAAGCCCTGCAGGAGAACCAGGCTCATTTGCAGGAGGATTTTCAATCGCTTCGCGATGTTGTCCGACTCGCAGTCCTCGAAGCTTTCGGCGCAATCGCCCCCCTGCAACAAGAACGCATCGCCGCACTGCGCCCGGGCGAGCTTCTCGCGCAGCGCCTCGATCTCCCACGACACGACCAGCGGCGGCAAGCGGCTCAACGACGCCACCACTCGCTCGAGCGCCACCGGGTCCGCGTATTTCGGCTGCTGCGTGGCGGGCCGATTTTGCCAGCTCGCGGGGTGCCAGTTGGTCATCACAGGTGCTTTGGACATGGCCGCGATGCTACACACCGCTGGGACAGTGCGCAAAAGAGCACCCCATTGGCATTGCAAGCGGCGGCACGGCAGAATGCCGCCCCCGAATCGAAAACGGACACCTCATCATGTCGACCATCAGCAATACGCTCCGCCGGCTCGAGCTCGCCGAGGTGAACCCCGGAACCTGGTCGGGCAGCCACGGCTGGAGCGCTCTTGAGTCCGGACCCGTGATCGAGTCGATCAATCCCTCGACGGGCCGGTGCATTGCGAAGGTCCGCGGTGCGACGGAGACGGATTACGAGCATGTCCTCGCGTCGGCCGTCGAGGCCGCACGGAAATGGCGCCGTGTTCCGGCACCCAAACGCGGCGAGGCCGTTCGCTTGCTCGCAGAGGAGCTGCGCGCCGAGAAGGACGCCCTCGGTAGCCTCGTATCCTTCGAGAACGGCAAGATCAAGGCCGAGGGCGACGGCGAAGTCCAGGAGATGATCGACATCGCCGATTTCGCCGTCGGTCAATCGCGCATGCTGTACGGCTTGACGATGCAGTCGGAACGCGCGGAGCACCGCATGTACGAGCAGTGGCATCCGCTCGGCGTGGTCGGCATGATCTCGGCGTTCAATTTCCCGGTGGCCGTGTGGTCCTGGAACGCCTTTCTGGCGGCCGTCTGCGGCAACGCCACGGTCTGGAAACCCTCCCACAAAACGGCGCTCTGTGCGCTTGCCGTGCAGCGGCTGTGCAATCGCGTGATCGAGAGGCTTTCGTTGCCGCCGATCTTTCAGATCTTCATCGACGGCGGCAGCGGGCTCGCCACTCGCTTGGTCGACGATCGGCGCGTCGCGCTCGTCTCCTTCACGGGCTCGACACACGTGGGCCGCCAAGTCGGTGTGCGCGTCGCCCAGCGTCTCGGCAAGAGCTTGCTCGAGCTCGGCGGCAACAACGCGATCATCGTGGATGAGTCAGCGAATCTCGATCTCGCGGTGCCGGCGATTGTGTTCGGCGCCGTCGGTACCGCGGGGCAACGTTGCACGACCACGCGCAGGGTTCTCGTGCACCGCTCGCGGGCCGCCGAGCTCGAGCGGCGTCTGATCGCCGCTTACGGGCAGGTGCGCATCGGTGACCCTCTGGAGCCCGGCACGTTAATGGGCCCGTTGATCGATGGCGCCGCCGTGCAGAGCTACCAAGGCGCCATCGCCGCGGCCCAGGCGCAGGGCGGAACCCTCCTGTTTGGCGGGCGTGCCCTGCCAGGACCCGGCTATTTCGTTGAGCCCGCCATGGTTCGGGCCTGCGCGAGCATGCCGATCGTCGGCACCGAGACTTTCGCGCCGATCTTGTACCTCTTGAGCTACGACAACCTGGATGAAGCCATCGCCGTGCACAACAGCGTGCCCTACGGGCTGTCCTCCGCGGTGTTCACCGACCGCTTGCAGGCGGCGGAGCACTTTCTGTCCGCCGACGGAAGCGATTGCGGCATCGCGAACGTCAACCTGGGTACCTCGGGTGCGGAGATCGGCGGGGCGTTCGGCGGCGAGAAGGATACGGGTGGCGGGCGCGAAGCGGGCTCCGATTCCTGGAAGGCGTACATGCGGCGGCAAACGACCACCATCAACTGGAGCGCACGATTGCCGCTCGCACAGGGTATTCGCTTCGAGCTGTAGCGCCTGACCTGTAGCGCCGCTCGCCGAGCGCGCGCGCTAGCGGGCGAGCCATGCGGCAATATCGGCTACGCGCTCGTCGAGCCGCGCCGCGGATATCGGGCCCAAGGTCTTGAGCTCCTGCGCGTAGAGCGACACCCGATACTCTTCGATCCACAGCCCGAGCTCATCGAGCTCGACGGGGCTGCGAAGCTCGGCGGCCGCCTGGGTCCGTAACCGTTGAAGGCGAGCGGACCAGTCATTGAGCTCGGCGAGCACGTGGGGCGGCTCTGCGCCGCGCACAAACACCCG
>Ga0187784_10002183_pt1 | contig 15690 bp, 17 predicted proteins | sample 1015_SJ02_MP15_2_FD_132964 | JGI IMG/M metagenome (GOLD analysis project Ga0187784, IMG submission 132964) | Tropical peat soil microbial communities from peatlands in Department of Meta, Colombia - 1015_SJ02_MP15_20_MG | ecosystem: Environmental > Terrestrial > Soil > Wetlands > Peat | place...
AAACCGGCGAGCGCCGTCACCACAATGAGAAACGGGAACACTGACAGCAGCACCGAGAGCGAAATGTGGCTCGCGATCGCCCAACCGTCATCGCGGTTGAAACGATAGAAGGCCTCGACCATGACTCGCAAGCTCAGGCGGAGCGTATGCAACGCGGGCGGCCTCGGCGCTGATCCGTGTAGCCATCAGATATGCCATTCCACCGCCGCTGCGAAGCCGTCGCGCAATCCTTCAGCCACTTGACGATTGGCCTGGGGACAAGGCTGAAGGGTCTAGGCCGACTGAACGTCGGCGAGAAAGTGCCGCACTTCGGATTCCAGACTTTCCGCCTCGCCGGAAAGCGCGTCGGCGAGCGCTTTGACGTCGGCGGCTGTCGTGCGCGCGCCCATTGTGGCGCCGGCGACGCGGCTGATCGAACCGGCCCCAGCCTTCGCCTCGGAAGCGGCGCGATTGACGCCCTGGGCGATTACCGCAACCGCGGTGGTCTGTTGCTCCACCGTGGCGGCGACCGCCGTCGCGATGGTCGACATTTCGTCGATCACCGAAGATACCTGCTCGATCGCCCGCGCCGCGTCCGAGGTTGCCGACTGGATTGCGCCGATCTGTGCGGCGATGTCCTCGGTCGCCCGCGCGGTCTGCGCCGCAAGCGTTTTGACTTCGGAGGCGACGACAGCAAATCCCCTTCCGGATTCGCCGGCGCGCGCCGCTTCGATGGTGGCGTTGAGCGCCAACAGGTTGGTCTGGCCGGCGATGGCTTTGATGAGGCCGATCACTTGGCCGATTCGCTCGGCGGCGTCGCCGAGTTGCGACATGGTGTTGGCGGTGCGTTTGGATTCGGCAACGGCGCGGGCCGCGACCTCGCTTGATTTCGTGGCGTGTGCGGCGATTTCTTCGATCGAGACGGCAAGTTCTTCAATTGAGCTGGCGACCGTGGCGACATTGGTCGAGGCGGCGCCGACGCTATGCTCTGCGTCGCGCGCCTGCGATGAGACGGAATCGGCGGCACTGTTAAGACCCTGCGATGCGCCTCCCAGCCGCTCGCCCGAGGCGCGCAGCCGAGCCAGCACCTGCTCGACCGACGCCCTGAACTGGCCGATCATTGCGGCCACTGCTTCTGCGCGCCGCTCCCGCGTTGCGGTAGCCTGCATCTGCGATGCGGCTAAGCGTCCGCGCTCAATCATGTTGTCGCGAAACACGACGACGGTGCGCGCCATGGCACCGATTTCGTCGCCGGCGTTTGTCGATGGTATCGCCGCCGAGGTGTCGCCGTCGGCGAGCCGCTTCATCGCCGAACGGAGGCCGGCAAGCGGGGTCGTAATGCTGCGGCCGATGAGCCAACTCAAGCCCAAGCTTATCAAGACTGCGGCGCAGGCGATCAAGATAATCAGGTGCCGGATCTGAGTTCTCGACACGGTGAGCGTCGTCACCGCGGCGTTGGCGCCGAATTCCGCCGTCTCGATGATGCGATCCGCCTCCGGCAGCACCTGCTCGGTCTCGGTGCCGATACCGCGCACCAGCGGCTCAATCTTGTTGGTGCTCGCCGCCCAGCGCGCGAAAGCCTGATCATAAGCACGAACCGTCATGCTCAGTCGCTGCTTCATCGCGGAGTCGCCGTCCACCGCATCCAAGATCTCGTTGAATTTTTTGGCTTCATCGATAAATCCTTGCCGCACGGCCGGAGCCTGCGAGCCGGTCATAGCCTGCATCGAAAAGCGCAGGCGATTGAGCCGGTATTCGACCTCATTGCGGCGCATGCGCAACAGTGACATCGACAGCTCTGCAGCATCCGAGCCGGCGAGAAACAGATCATCGTGAATGAGCTTGGCGGCGGCATCGCTCGCCGCAATCAGCTCGCCGGTCAGTCCCTCGCTTTCGCGAAAACCCAGCGTCTTTTCTTCCTGCACCAGCGAGCCAAATTGTGCGTTCAGATTTTCCACAGCTGCTCGCAGCGGGGCGACTGCTTCACGCTCGGACGCAGGACGCGTCGCCGCTATGTTATCGAGTGCTTGCAGCGCCAGTTCCTGTCCATCGGCAAACTCTCGGATCTCCCGATCGGAGGGACGCGCCACGAAACGCGCAGTGGCGGCGCGCATCATCAACAGCCCGGCCTTGAGGTCGCGGCTGGCGTCGGCCGCCGCCGTGTCGCGGTGCACGCTGGCAAACGCGCGCCCCACCTCATTGTCGCCGATCATGAAGGCAATCCCGATGGCGAGAAAGGCCACCACGGGTATAGCGACGAGCGCAATGACGCGCGCGCGCACCGATAGTCTCGGCGGCATGGGGAACACAACCTCAGGCCACGCCATCCGGTGCCCCTCCCTACGCAATGCAACAAGCAAGTACTGGCGGAGGGTTAAAAAATCTGCCGCAGTGAAGCCGGACAGTCGCTGATAGGCGGGGAAAAGGCACGTTTCGCCCACGGGTTGGCTTTTGTGCACTGCACGCGTAAGCTTGCCGGCCTCGCCAGGGTAACGCTGACAAAATCCTGCCGGAGTCACCATGTCGCTTGCCCAATCCAACCCGCCCGCGCGACACGGCAACGCGGTGATTTCCACGTTGGGCCAAGCCATTAGCGCGGTGGACGCGCTCTTCGCGGACGCCCGGCGCGCGGTTGCAGAGCGCGTAAGGGCAGGTGGCGCCGGCGTCGCCCGCGTCCTCGACCGCGAGCAGCGCGCCGCGCACGGGCTCGCCTGGTTTGCGACCTATGTCGAGGCGCTTCGCCAAATGCGCGCGCTAGCGGAGCGGCTCACAATTGCCGGCCAATTCAGCGAAACCGAAGAGCTGTTGTTGCGCGTCGGCTGCGGCGAATATCTGGCACAAATCGTCGGCGGGATTCCAATGAGCCAAGGCGAGATTGTGCGGCTCGCCGATCTCGGACTTTCCGTAGCAGCGGTGGCCGGGCGCATCAATTCGGCGATCGAGCAACTGATCGCGGAAGGCAATACGGCGCGTCACCGCGCCCGGCTGGTCGAACTGATGCGCAGCGGGCGGCAAGCGACCTTCGGTACCTGCGGCCTTGATGACACGCTCGAATCGATTCGCGAGGAAATGCGCAAATTCGCCGACGACCGGGTCGTGCCCTATGCGCACGAATGGCATCGCCGCAACGGCTACATCCCGTTGGACGTGATTGCGCAAATGTCCGAACTCGGCGTGTTCTCGCTGACCATTCCCGAGGACTACGGCGGCATGGGGCTGGGCAAGGAATCGATGTGTGTCGTGTCCGAGGAGCTGTCCCGCGGCTATATCGGCGTCGGCTCGCTGGGGACGCGTTCCGAAATTGCCGCCGAGCTTATTCTCGGCAGTGGTACCGAAGAGCAGAAGCGCAAGTGGTTGCCGAAAATTGCATCCGGCGAGGTGTTGCCGACGGCCGTCTTCACCGAACCTAATACCGGCTCTGACTTGGCGTCACTGAAGACCCGCGCGGTGCGCGAGGGCGACACCTACAAAGTCTTCGGCAACAAAACCTGGATTACCCACCCGGTGCGCGCCGATCTTATGACGCTTTTGGTGCGCACCGATCCGGCGGAGAAAGGCTATCGCGGCCTTTCCATGCTGCTCGCCGAAAAGCCGCGCGGCAGCGACGCCGATCCGTTCCCCGCAACCGGCATGTCCGGCACCGAGATTGAAGTGCTCGGCTATCGCGGCATGAAGGAATATGAGATCGCGTTCGACGGTTTTGCCGTGCGCGCCGAAAATCTCCTGGGCGGCGTCGAGGGCCAGGGCTTTAAGCAGCTGATGGCGACCTTCGAATCGGCGCGCATTCAGACCGCTGCGCGCTCGATCGGCGTCGCGCAATCCGCCCTCGAACTGGGGCTCGGCTACGCGCAGAGTCGCGTGCAATTCGGGGTCCCGATTGCAAATTTCCCGCGCGTCGCCGACAAGCTCGCCATGATGGCGGCCGAGATCATGCTCGCCCGCCAGCTCACTTATTACGCCGCGCGGCAGAAGGATTCCGGGCGCCGCTGCGATCTCGAGGCCGGCATGGCGAAGCTTCTGGCCGCGCGGGTAGCGTGGGCAGCGGCCGATAACGCTGTGCAGATCCACGGTGGCAACGGCTTTGCACTCGAATTTCCGGTCTCGCGGATTCTTTGCGACGCCCGTATCCTCAATATTTTCGAGGGCGCCGCCGAAATCCAGGCGCATGTGATTGCGCGGCGCCTGCTGGATGGGTCGAACTGAGAGCTTCGGCGTGTCGTCCCTCCGCGGTCGCAATAAATGCTGCCGAACGCAGATGGAAGGGTGCGGGCTGCGAAAAGGTCGATGATGCCGCGGTGTTCTGCACTGACTCTCGCCGCGATCGCTTGCCTGATGGCAGCGGCGCCGACGGCCGCTCGGGCGCAAGACGAGCGCCAGCTTTGCGAGGCATTTTACAAAAATCCCGACGGGTCGTGGACGGCAACGCAGTCGGTCTTTTTGCCCGGCACCACTCGCGTGAGCCGGGTCGGCGGTGTCTTTCGTCCGGGCCTCGCGGTCGACGGCATCGACGTCGCGGCCGCGCTCGACAAAGCCTGCCCCAACCCGGCCACCACAGCCGCGCAAACGCAGCAACCACGGTCCACACTGTCGCAATTCGCCGACGCCAACGGCAGCATCGATATCGCTGGCTTGACCTGCGCGGCGCTTGTCGATGCCTCGCCGAGCGAGACCGACGTATTGCTGGCTTGGTACAGCGGCGCAACAAACCGCGCGGCGCCGGTAAAGAGACGCACCTTCAACTTCGCCCGCCTGCGAACGACTATCCAGGATATCGTCACTTATTGCCGAGACCATCGCGAGCAAAATCTGGTCAAGGTCATGGATGAGCTGATGCCGAAGTAAGGATCGGCGGATAAGCGCCGCGGGGCGTGCTTTCGCCGCATGCTTCGCGGCCGGCCCCGCCGATCGAATTGAGCCGCATTGCGGGACAACCAATTCCGAGCGGCTCGACCGTTATGGCGATATGTGCGAGACTCCTCGCATGTTTGGTCTCTTTGTGCTTGCACTCATAGTAATTGTGTATGTTCTCGGCTCGATCCGGGTATTGCGACAGTACGAGCGCGGCGTCGTATTTTTTCTCGGAAAGTTTTCCGGCGTTCGCGGCGCGGGGATCACCCTGGTGTTTGCCCCCTTCCAGCAGATGGTGCGCGTCTCCTTGCGCATCGTCACGATGCAAATCCCCTCGCAAAAAATAATAACCAAAGACAATGTCTCGATCGACATTGCGGCGGTCGCCTACTATCACATTTCCGATCCGGAGAAGGCTGTGATCGCCATCGAAAATGTTTATAACGCGATCAATCAAATCAGCCAGACGACCGTCCGCAATGTTGTCGGGCGCTTCAGCCTCGATCAGCTCCTTTCCGATACCGCGAGCATCAACGAGCAGATCAAGGATGTGATCGACGGGCACACCGAGCCGTGGGGTACGCAGGTCACTGCGGTGGAGATCAAGGACATCGTGCTTCCGGAAAACATGCAACGGGCGATGGCCAAGGAAGCCGAAGCCGAACGCGAACGCCGGGCGAAGATCGTGGCGGCGGAAGGCGAATACCAAGCCTCGGTGAAGCTCGGCGAGGCGGCCGACATCATCACTCAGCATCCCGTCGCGCTTCAGCTCCGCACGTTGCAAACAATGGCGGAAATTGCCACCGAAAAGAACTCGACCATTATCTTTCCGGCGCAATTCATGACGACGGTGCAGGAAGCTATCGCCATGCTGAAGCAGGATTCGGCCAGCAAATAGCGTTGCGGCGTACTTTGCTTGCAATCCGCGACGCAGTGGCGAGCGAGGCGGTTGCCGGGACCCTCTGGCGCTCAGGTACTGTTTGCGTCGGGCTCGACGCGCGGACCGCATTGCGATTGAACCGAGGAAGAATGCGTTCTAAGTACCACGCATGTCGACGTTCCTCTCGCACGGGCTCGTTCCGATCGCCATTGGCGCGGTGGCGATTGTACTGCTGCTCGGCCTCATCAATATGATGCGCGGCGGTTCCGGCAACACCTCACAGAAACTGATGCGGCTGCGCGTGCTGCTACAATTCGTTGCTATCGCGATCATCATGTTTACGATCTGGATGATGGCGAAATGAGCGGTTGCTGACATGGTGGTACTCAACAAAATCTACACCCGCAGCGGCGACGATGGCTCGACCGCGCTCGGTACCGGTGAGCGGCGCAAGAAATACGATCTACGGGTCGCGGCGTACGGTACTCTCGACGAGACCAACGCGGCGATTGGGGTGGCGCGGCTATATACCCACGGAGAAGCCGCGCTCGATCCGGCGCTCGCCCGCATCCAGAACGATCTTTTTGACGCCGGCGCCGACCTGGCAACACCAGGCAAAGGCAAAGGTCCGGGCGGCGCGCGGCTCACAGTCACTGCGGTGCAGGTCGCCTGGCTGGAAAGCCAGATCGACCGAGTCAACGAGCAACTTGAGCCGCTGCGCTCATTCGTCTTGCCGGGCGGATTTGAAGCGGCGGCTTGTCTGCATCTCGCCCGCACCATCTGCCGCCGCGCCGAACGGCTGATTGCAGAACTGAAAGACAAGCCCGACGAAGCCGTCACGCCCCAACTACTCAAATACGTCAACCGGCTTTCCGATTTCTTGTTCGTTGCCGCCCGTTACGCCAACGACAAAGGGACGCGGGACGTGCTGTGGCGGCCCGGCGAAAATCGATAATTCAGGCGAAACGGCGCAGGGGGAGGAATGGATGGGCCGGCTCGACGGCAAAGTCGCAATCGTCACCGGAGCGGCGAGCGGCATCGGCCGCGCCAGCGCGATCCTATTTGCTCGCGAGGGCGCGCGCCTTATCGCCGTCGACAAGAATGCGCCGGGCTTGCAGGAAACGGTCGGCTCGATCACGAACGGCGGCGGGACGGCGCAGGCTTACACGGCCGACGCCGGAAGCGAATCCGACGTCAAAGCTTTCGTCGACCGGGCGCTCAAAAGTTTCGGCGCTCTCGATATCGTCTACGCCAATGCCGGGATCAGCGGTGGACTGATCCCGCCGCCGCTCTTTGAACAGACGGTGGAGGATTGGTTGCAGGTACTGCGGGTCAATCTGATCGGACCGTTTCTGGCGATCAAATACGCGGCCCCGCACATGGTGCAAAAACGCCGCGGCTCGATTGTTCTCACCGCTTCGGTTGCGGGCCTGCGCGCCAATGCGGGCGGCGCGCCCTATAGCGCTAGCAAGGCCGGCGTGGTCAGTCTCGCGCAGACGGCGGCAAATTCGCTGCTCGGCACCGGCGTGCGGGTTAACGCGATTTGTCCCGGTCTGATCGAAACCGGGATGACGCAGGAACTGTTCGAGGCGGCGCGGCAGCGCGGCACTGATCGCAAGATTGGGCAGCTCAATCCGCTGCAGCGCGCCGGAGCGCCGGCGGAAATCGCCGCCATGGCGCTATTTTTGGCCAGCGACGAGTCATCTTACGTGAACGGCCAAGCATTCCCGGTCGACGGCGGGCTTTCCAGCACGCTTCCCTTCACCCGTCCGATCCGTTGACCGCAGGCGCTCCCGCCGGTACGTTGCCGCACCGCAGCATTGTCAAAAATCCGCCGCCGGAACCTAAAAGCAACAAACCGCCATGAAGATCCTCGTGCCCGTCAAACGGGCGGTCGACAAGGACGTAAAAATCCGGGTCAAGGCGGACGGCTCGGGCGTCGAGCTCGGCAACGTCAAAATGTCGATGAACCCGTTCGACGAGATTGCGGTCGAGGAGGCCCTGCGGCTGAAGGAGGCCGGCAAGGCGACCGAGATCGTCGCCGTTTCCATCGGCCCGCCGCAGGCGACGGAGACGATCCGCACGGCGCTGGCAATGGGAGCCGACCGCGGTATCCTGGTGAAAACGGAAAGCCCGCCCGAGCCGCTGGCGGTCGCCAAGATCCTTAAGGCGATTGCTGCCGCGGAACAGCCCGGCCTCATCATCATGGGCAAGCAGGCAATCGACGACGATTGCAATCAGACCGGACAAATGCTCGCGGCATTGCTCGGCTGGCCGCAGGGTACGTTCGCCTCCAAAGTGGCTATCGAGGGCGACGCGCTGACGGTTACGCGCGAGGTCGACGGCGGCCTGCAGACGGTGAAGCTCAAAATGCCCGCCGTGGTGACCACGGATTTGCGCTTAAACGAACCGCGTTACGCCTCCTTACCCAACATCATGAAGGCGAAGAAAAAGCCGATCGAGGACAAGAGTGCCGCCGATTACGGCGTCGACACCAAGCCCCGTCTGGAGGTGATCAAGACCGCCGAGCCGCCGGTGCGCAAGGCGGGCGTGAAGGTCAAAAGCGTCGCCGATCTCGTCGACAAGCTCAAGAACGAGGCGGGGGCCATTTGATGACCGCAGAACAGACGACGGAGGTCGGCGAACAGACAAAACAATATAACGCGGCGCTCGGCTCTTTCGGCATCCCTGATCCGTCGTCCACGATCCGTTATCCGTCATGACGACGCTTCTTCTTGCCGAACATGACAACAGGTCGCTCAAGGACGCGACCAACAAAGCGTTGACCGCGGTCAAGGCGATCGGCGCAGATGTCCATATCCTGGTCGCCGGCCACAATTGCCGCACCGTGGCCGAGGCCGCTGCGAAGCTGGCAGGCGTCGCCAAGATCCTGCTGGCGGATGCGGCAGCCTACGAGCACATGCTGGCAGAGCCGACCGCAGCGCTCATTGTATCGCTTGCCGGCCCTTACGAAACGCTCGCGGCGCCGGCGACGACGACCGGAAAGAACGTCATGCCGCGGGTGGCGGCTTTGCTCGACGTGATGCAGATTTCGGAAATCAGCAAGGTCGTTGCGCCGGACACGTTCGAGCGTCCGATCTACGCGGGCAACGCCGTGCAGACGGTGCGCTCGCATGACGCAAAACGCGTTATCACCATCCGCACCGCGGCGTTTCAAGCGACCGGCGAGGGCGGCAGCGCGGCCATTGAATCCGTGCCCGTGGCTGCCGACCCAGGCGTTTCCGGCTTCGTCGGCGAGGAACTTTCGCGCTCGGAGCGGCCGGAATTGACGTCGGCAAAGATCATCATTTCCGGCGGGCGGGCGATGCAAAATCGCGAGAATTTCACCAAATATATCGAGCCGGTGGCCGACAAGCTCGGCGCCGCGGTCGGCGCCTCACGGGCCGCAGTCGACGCCGGCTATGCACCGAACGATTGGCAGGTCGGCCAGACCGGAAAGGTGGTGGCGCCGGACCTCTACATCGCCGTCGGCATTTCCGGAGCGATCCAGCACCTCGCCGGCATGAAGGATTCCAAGGTCATCGTCGCCATTAACAAGGACGAGGAGGCGCCGATCTTCCAGGTCGCCGACTATGGTTTGGTGGCGGACCTCTACCAGGCGTTGCCGGAACTTGCGGAGGAATTGGAAAAACGCGGCCGTTAAGCACGCCGTAAAGCGAGCGCATGAAGAATGCCAGTTATGCTAAACGTTCGATGATTCCGGTGTAGGTGAAGTGTTGCCGCATGGGGTTGCGGGCAACTTAGTCGGGACACTAGATCATCAGAGAAGGTGACAAAGATGGTCGAGGTGAAAGAACGGCCGAAAACGCGCGGCGAGCACGCGGCGGCGCATTCCGTCCGCAAGGTTGGCGTGATCGGCGCGGGGCAGATGGGCAACGGCATCGCCCATGTCTGCGCGCTCGCGGGCTTTCACGTGCTCCTTAACGACATCGCCGCCAAACGCATCACCGATGGCCTGGCCATCATCAGCGGCAACATGGCCCGGCAGGTCAGTCGCCAGCGCATCAGCGACGAGGACCGCGCGGCGGCGCTCAAGCGCATCACGCCGGCGGAGACCCTCGAAGCCCTTGCCGATTGCGATCTGGTGATCGAAGCTGCGACCGAGAAGGAAGAGACCAAGCGCAAGATTTTCACCGCGGTCTGTGCGTTTCTCAAACCCGGCGCGATCGTCGCCACCGGCACGTCCTCGATCTCGATCACGCGGCTTGCCGCCGCAACCGACCGGCCGGAGCGCTTCATCGGCATTCATTTCATGAATCCGGTGCCGCTCATGGAGCTGGTCGAGGTCATCCGCGGCATCGCCACCGACGACGCAACGTTCGAAACGGCCAAGCATTTCATTGCCAAGCTCGGCAAGCAGATCGCGGTGTCGGAGGATTTTCCCGCCTTCATCGTCAACCGCATCCTGTTGCCGATGATCAACGAGGCGATCTACACGCTGTATGAAGGTGTCGGCAACGTCGAGGCGATCGACACCGCGATGCGGCTCGGCGCCCATCACCCGATGGGCCCGCTGGAGCTTGCCGACTTCATCGGGCTCGACACCTGCCTGTCGGTGATGCAGGTCCTGCACGAAGGTTTGGCGGATTCCAAATACCGGCCGTGCCCGCTTTTGGTAAAATACGTCGAGGCCGGCTGGCTAGGCCGCAAGACGCAGCGCGGCTTCTATGATTATCGCGGCGAGAAGCCGGTGCCGACGCGCTGATTTCCGCTACTGGTCAGCTGTATGCTCCGGGCCGGAAAGCAATCCGGCTCGCCGTTCGCCGTTGCGGCGGTCGAATCGAGCGCGGTTTGCTGCGAAGCGTCCATGCGGGGATGGCGAAAATGTTCACGGCTGAACAGTTGCTATCGCTGATCGACTACGAACGCTGGCAGGACGTGGTGCTGGCAGCCGGCAATGTCTTCTTCTGCTTCACGCTTATTCCAATGCTGCGCCACCCGGTGCGGCCGCCGCTCTTGACCTGCATTCCGACGGGACTAGCCCTGCTCATCGGCGGATTTGTGTTCGCCACTTTGCATTTGTGGCTCACGGCGCTGACGCAGACCGTTACCGGACTTCAATGGCTTGTTTTGGTTTTCAAAAAGCCACTGGCGAAAATCGGCTAGCGCACGACGCTGCCAGGAAATGTCTATCAGTTGGGGCTGTGGTTAGCCGCCAGGCTTGGGGCAGCGGCCGGCCGCCTGGACGGCGTGTTGGCGAAGCAGCTGATCGATCCGATGGAATTGGAGCCGTATTGCACGAAGCCATTTGGCGTGGGCGGCGAGTGCACGGCGGTGATCGGCGGATAATGCGGCCCGTCAACCAGCAAGCACGTGTACCTGGGTAACTGGCCCAGCCGAAAGGCCGATAGAATACTTGGACGCTAGCGGGATACCGGCTCGACCATGCCCTGGCGAAGGCCGAAATAAAGCAGCTCGATATCGGAGTCCACGCCGAGCTTCGACTTGATCGCATAGTGATAATTGGCCACGGTCTTTCGGCTGATATTAAGCGCCGATGCGATTTCATCAGTCGATTTTGCGTCAATGATCATGCGGAAAATCTCAAATTCGCGCGGGGAAAGGCCCTGCAATCCCGTTTTTTCGTCCTGCACGCGATCGATGGCGAGGGCCTCGCTGATCTCGGGACAAATGGCCAGGCGGCCGTCCGCGATGTCGCGCACCGCTCTTACCAAAAGCTCGGGCGAACTGCTTTTGGTCACGTAACCCTTCGCCCCGGCACGAAAGGCCTGCAGCGCGTAGGCTGCCCCGCTGTGCATCGTGAATACGAGGATGCGCGCATGTGGATCGAAATCACGGATATGCTCGATCGCATCAATGCCGCCACGCCCCGGCATCGAAATATCCATGATCACAACATCCGGATGGGTGTCCTTGTAGCATTGATAGGCCGATGCGGCGTCACAGGCCTCGCCAACGACCATGAGCCCTTCATGCTTGGCAAGCAGCGCACGGTATCCTTCGCGAACGACGGCGTGATCGTCGACCAGAAGGACCCGAACGGTTTTCCCGCTCATTGCAAGGGCTCCGCCGTCGCCTTGAGAGGAATCATAGCCTTTAACTTAAAGCCGCGCTCGCCAAGGTCGATGATGTCTAGCTTTCCGCCGAGCGCCGTCACGCGTTCGCGCATGCCGATGAGTCCTAGTCCGTTGCCTGGCGCGGCGGTGCTGCTGTCGAGCGCGCCACATCCGTCGTCCTCGATGGTGAGCGCCAGCCAACGCCGCTCAGTGCCGGTCTGGCCCCCGGACTGCGGACGGAAGCCAAGCGCAACGCGGGCCCGGCTCGCATGCGCATGTTTGTTGATGTTGGTAAGGCCCTCCTGGACAATCCGATAGACATGAGAGGCCGCTGTCGGCGGCAGCCCGCGGACCTCGCTGTCAATCTCAAGCGAGATTTTCAATCGTCCATCGGTCAGCCGTTCTTGCTCCCTGGCCAGGGCCGAAAGGCTGCCGGCGAGCCCGAAGTCATCAATTTCAGGCGGGCGGAGACTGCGCAAGGTGGTGCGGAGGGACCGCATCGTTGCCATCGCGGTCTGCGACAGATTGTTTGCCTCGGGTACGAGCTTGGGGCACTCGATCTCGGCCGTCGTCTTGATTGAAGCGGCCACCGCCGCCATGGCGCTCAGGCTTTGCGCAAGCTCATCGTGCAGATCTCGCGCCAAATCGAGTCGCTCCTGCTCCTGATTATCGACGAGCTTGGCAGCCAGCTCCATCTTTTCGCGCGTTGTCCGTTCGAGGTTTGCCGCGAGCGTGTTGAAGACTTCGCTAATGCGTTGCAGCTCGATCAAGCGAAAGTGCGGCAAGCGACAAGACAGGTCGCCGCGCACCAGCCGATCGAGGCCGGCCAAAATATCCTTGGTCGGTCGCAGCACGCGACTGATTGCTCCGTACTGCAAAATGCAAATCGCAGCGATGACCAGCGCGGTAAGTCCAAGCAGCCCGGAAACTTCTTTCCAAATTGCAGCGACCACGGCGGGCCGCTCTATAGTGACGGCCACCGTGCCATATGATTGGTCATGATAGAAAACCTGACGCGTAACGTCGGCCTGCGCTGCGGGAATCCAATCGCAAAGATAGGCGAACCAAGTCGGCGGCTTGCCGACGTCCCGATCGAACCCGATGCAGCTTGATCGTGCGATGCTTCCTTTCGAATCGACATAGCGAACGCACTGGCCCGCGCTCTGTAGCGTTTCAGTTATCAGATCAAAGTCGGGAAAACGCGCCGCCACATCCCTGCTTCTCTCGATACTGGATAATTGGATCTGCAGCTGTCGAATAAGAAGGTCGGCAACGTGCTCGTTGAGCCGGCGCACGTCACGGTAGGTGTCAATTAGCGTAAACGCTGCCGCAACAAGAAAACAAAATAGGGCGACAGCGATCAGCCGCAGCGTCAGTGAGGATTTGAGGTCGAGATGAAGCGCTATCATGGGTTCCAGCCGAACTGAATTGCCGCAACCTGTGCCCAACAAAATCCTCGGGATTGCAAAGAATTCGCCATTTTACGCCAGGCGCGCGGTCGGTCTCAAGAAACGGGACCCAGGCAAGGACGGGCAATTTGCCCAAACCCCCTCAGGCAAATCCCTGGTTAACTTTTGCCGCGGCCGGGGCATTTGTACAGGGGGTATCATCCCTCAACCAAAAGGAAGAACGCTCATGTCATGGACAACTCCGACCCTCGTCGAAGTGTGCATCGGCCTTGAGATCAACGGGTATCTCCCGGCCGAGTTTTGATCACCAGTTCGGGCCCGCGCCTTGGCGCCGTAAACCGGGCAGGGCAAATTGCATAGTTGAATGCGGCCGCCCCGCTTTCGGATTCGGTCAAGTAACGGGATGCGCCGATCGGCGAGCGGGGAACCGGTTTTCCCCGTTTCGCTTCCATGTCGTTTTAAGCTCCCGACCTGATCCGCCGCCGAACGGCCGCTTGCGCCTTTCGGGTGGCGCTTTGCTGTTTGCGCGGGTCGAGGTCATTCGCGGGATTAAGCGCAGCACGAATCCGACTTCTTCGGTTGCTCGTATCTCTCGCGCGGCTTGTCTTTTGCACCATAGTCGTCGTGGTGACGCACCCAGGCCATGCCGTAAGCGAGCCCGTCCTCGTCGCGGCCTTTGGGAGCGAGATCGAGGAAGTGGTAGGTCCCGATCAACATATCCAGTCCGCGGCCGTAGGTCGAATAAGTATGAAAGACCTCGCCGGCAGTGTTCCTGAAAAATACGCTGGCGCCGGGGCGCTCATCGCTTGGGAAATCGGTGACCTCGTAATTGTACGTCACCTTGCCGCACGCCTTCTCCTGCGGCGAGGCCGAGACATGATAGTCGAAGTTGAAGTCATTGCCGAACGACGACACCCATTTGAATTTCCACCCCATCCGCTTCTTGAATTTCTCGATCTCGGCAAGCGGAGCCCGCGACACGACAACGAAGGCGACGTCGCGCTGCGCCAGATGGATGGCCGAACCGTCGAAATGATCGGCAAGTAACGAACAGCTCGGACAGCCGGCTTCCCATCCGGGTCCGAGCATGAAGTGATAAACGATCAACTGAGTTTTGCCGCCGAACAAGTCGGCCAGCGTTTCCTTGCCGTTTGGGCCGTCGAACACGTAGCTCTTTTCGATCTTCTCCCAGGGCAGCTCGCGCCGCTTTTTGCTGAGCGCATCGCGCGCGCGAGTAAATGCCTTCTCGTCGCTGAGATGCGCCTTGCGCGCCGCGAGCCATTCTTCATGCGAGACGATTTTGTGCGGTTGCATGTGCTGCTCCTAGCTTCTCCCTCGCCCGAACGCAGAGAGGTTTTATCAATTCGCCGGCGTCATCCACCCGACGCCGGCGCCGCCTGGTTCAAGCAAAATCACGATCCGCCCGACACCAGGCACGTCAAAAGCGGGTTTCATGATTTTGGCGCCTGCCTTGGTCGCCTTCTTTACGCGCTCGTCGACATTGTCGACGGCGATGTAGGGCATCCAGCTTTCCGGCACGTCCTTGTAGTCCGGGCCGCTGATGTCGAAAATGCCGGCAGCCGGCGTGTCGCCGGACACTGCGATGGTGTAAGTGCCGCCATCCGGCATGGGCATCGTGTCGTAAGTCCATCCCATGGTGTCGGCATAAAACTTCTTTGCTTTCTCAACGTTGCGGGTCATCAACTCATTCCAGTGGAATTGGCCGTGCGACCAGGACATCAGACTCCTCCTACTTGCTAACTTCTGATTCCAGATGCGTTAGTTCGCGTGCATGTCGCTCAATTGACGACGAATTTTTCGAGCTTATCGAGGGCGCCGGTCCAGCCGCTCTGGTGGCTGTCACGGGTTTCTTCGTCGAAGAACTGCTCGTGGATCAACGTCAACAAAGTACCATCGCCGTCAGGCTTGAGCATCACCGTCACCACCGATTCCCGCTCCGGCGTCGTTTTCCATGCCCACGTGAAGACGAGCTTCTCGTTTGGGATTACTTCGCGATAACTGCCGGCGACATCGTGCACTTCGCCGTCGGGGGATTTCATGACCCAGCGATAGCGGCCGCCGACGCGGGCGTCGTTTTCGGCGTGGATTGGGGTGACCGGGCCGGGCCCCATCCAGCGTTTCACTTTTTCCGGGTCGGTCCAGGCCGCGAAGACTTTGGCAGGGGACGCTTTGAAGCGCCGCTTGAGGGTGAGACTTGGTTTGACGGGGGATCGGATGTCCATGACTCTTCCTCCTCCAGGAATGTGGCAAGGCGGTGCAGAGCTTCTGACCAGAAGCGCTCGTAGCGATTAAGCCAGGCGATGGCGGTCCGCATCGGTGCGGCATTGAGACGGCAGGCGACGGTGCGGCCGGCCTTGTTGCGCGACACCAGTCCGGCCTCCGCAAGAACGTCAAGGTGCTTCATGACCGCCGGCAGCGATATGCGAAACGGCTCCGCCAGCGCGCTCACCGAGAGGCCGGGTTGCTCGGCAAGGCGCGCCACGAGCGCCCGCCGCGTCGGGTCGGCGAGGGCGGC
>Ga0187784_10002184_pt1 | contig 15690 bp, 14 predicted proteins | sample 1015_SJ02_MP15_2_FD_132964 | JGI IMG/M metagenome (GOLD analysis project Ga0187784, IMG submission 132964) | Tropical peat soil microbial communities from peatlands in Department of Meta, Colombia - 1015_SJ02_MP15_20_MG | ecosystem: Environmental > Terrestrial > Soil > Wetlands > Peat | place...
CCGTCCGGATCGCCGCGACCTCCTCCGTGAGGTCGATCCCGACGGGGCACCAGGTGATGCATCGGCCGCAGCCGACGCACCCCGAGGTGCCGAACTGGTCCTGCCAGGTCGCGAGCTTGTGAGTGAGCCACTGCCGGTAGCGAGATAGCGTCGACTTGCGGATCGCCTGGCCGTGCATCTCGGTGAGGCCGAGGTTGAAGCACGAGTCCCAACGCCGCCACCGCTCGACCTTCTCGACCGAGAGGGTCGGGACCTCCTCCTGGTTGCTGCAGAAGCAGGTCGGGCAGACCATCGTGCAGTTCGTGCACGAGAGACACCGCCGGGCGACGATCTCCCAGCGGGGGTGCTCCAAGTTCGTCATCAGCGCCTCGTGGATGCCCTCGGTGTTCATCGAGCGACCCATCGACGCCGCGGTGTGCGCGACGATCTCCTCGGCGCGGGTCGAGTCGCTCGGCTTCGCCGGCGAGAGCGGCACCTCCGCGAGGATCCCGGCCCCTTCGGGCGACCCGACTTCGACCAGGAAGTGGTGACGACCCTTCTCGATGATCTCGGTGAGGATCAGGTCGGCGCCCGAGCGGACTCCCGGGCCCGTTCCCATCGAGACGCAAAAGCACGTCCCCCCGGCCTGGCCGCACTGGACGGCGATCCGGAGGATCCGCCGGCGGCGCGCGGCGTAGCCGGGGTCCGCGACCGGTCCCCCGAGGAAGACCCGGTCCTGTACGGCGACCCCCGCGAGCTCGCACGCGCGCATGCCGAAGAACGCGAGAGGGGGTCCGTCGTTCCGCTCGGGGGAGACCGTGAACGATGGGCCGTCCCGGGTGGCGGTCCAGAGCCGCTCGTGCGACGGGTAGAGGAACTTTTTCCACGAGAAGGGGCCGACCGTGTAGCCGAAGAGCGCCTCGTCGGACCGCCGCTCGAGGCGGTACTTTCCCGGCCCTTGCCGGTCCGTCCAGCCGATCGGCAGGTCGTCGACCCCCGAGAGATGGTCGTAGACGATCGCTCCGTCCCGAACGGTCGGACCGACCACCTGGTAGCCGTTCGCGTGGAGGGCGCGAAAGAGCGTGGGAAAATCACGGCGTTCGAGGATGCCCCGGTCACCGACCTTGAGTGAATCCATGCTCCCTCCCTGCGAGGAGAAACCGTGGCTCTGGTCGGAGAGGAAGCGCCGGGGGGGATGAACGAGCGGTGAAGCGACTTTGACGTGGGGTCGTCGCCCCGTCCGGACCTCCCGGACCCTGGGATCGTGGGGTCGACGGGCGAGGAGGAACGAACGATTCTCGAGGAAGAAGTGAGTTATCTTCTTATACTAACGATAACATACTTTTACGGTAATCCACGAGGTGGACCGATGACGAGCGAAATCCAGACGAAAGAGAGCCCAGTAGAGCCATGGACCGACCTTGACCGAGCGTTCGACGCGGTGCGGCGCCGCTTCGCCGAAGCGTTCGGGATCTCCCCGTTCGGCGTCTTCGACGGGGAGAGCGCGCTCCGCTCCCCCCGCACGGACGTGACCGACGCGGGGAAGTCGTACAAGTTGCGCGCCGAGATCCCGGGGATCCCGAAGGAGAAGCTCGACATCCGCATCCGAGGCCCGGTCGTCGAGATCCGCGGCGAGTCCTCGAGCGAGACCGAGCAGAGGGCAGAGCAGTTCCTCCATCGCGAGCGGACGTACTCGGGCTACTACCGAGCCCTCGAGCTCCCCGAGCCGGTCGTCGCGGCGGACGCGAAAGCGAAGGTCGTGAACGGGGTCCTCGAGCTCGACCTCCCCAAGCAGAACCCCACCCCTACCGAAGAAGAGGTCAAGGTCTCCGTCCAGTAGGACGGGGACTCCCTCGCCCCGGGAACTTTCCCGGGGTTCCCTTTTTTTTCCCTACAACGTCCGGAGCAAAACGCGGAGGCGGCTCAGCCGAAGCCGGGGATCGACTTTCCGTCGCGCCCGCCCGCGGCGGGGCGCAGCGGCGCCTTCCTGAGCTCCTTCGGGCACTCGACGAGCCGTACGAGCGGCGCCGACTGGACGATGTACGCGGGCAGCCCGGTGTTCGGGTCGTTCCCCGCCCGCAGGATGTTCATGATCTCGAGACGGACCTCCACGACCGAACCGTCCTTGAGCTTCAGACGGACCTTGCCGTCTCCCTCCAGGATCGAGTAGTCGACGATCTCGGCGTTCGCGAGGTCGGGAGGTGGAGCCCCCGGTTGGCCCATCATCGCGCGCCTCGTGCCGCGAGCCGACTCTTCAGGAGGGAGCGGGGGTCCTCTCCGCCGACGGAGAGCCCGAGCGAAACGCACGTGCCGATCACCTGGTTCATCTTCTCCTCGACCGACCGACCGTGCAGGTCGTCGCCCTTCGCTTCCGCGATCCGTTTCACGGCGTCCATCGAGACGTCGCCGATGACCTCGCCCTTCGGCTTTCCCGACCCCTTCTCCTTCTTCGCTTCCTTGAGGAGGAGGGCCGCGACCGGGGGCCGACCGACGACGAGGGTGAACTCGCGGGTGTTCGGGTCGACCCGCACGATCACCGGCACGCGCATGCCGGCGAACTCCTTCGTCTGCTCGTTGATCTTCGCGACGACCTGTCCCACGTTGACCCCGAGAGGGCCGAGCGCCGAACCGAGGGTCGCCCCGGCCGCGGCCTTGCCGCCTTCGACGAGGATGCTCACCTCAACCGCCACTCTTCCCGCCTCCCTTCTCGAGCATGCGCACGTGGTCGCCGCGGACCGTCACCGGGATCGGCACCACCGCTTCGATGAGCTCGACCGTGATCTCTTCCTTCGCCTGGTCGATCTTCTTCACGCGGGCCTTCTCGCCCTTGAACGGCCCCGAGATCAGCTCGACGATCGCGCCCTCCACGAACCCTTCGACCGTGATCTTCGGGACAAGGAGCGGCTCGACCTCCTTCAGCGTCGTCTCGCCCTCCACGAGCCCGCGGGCCTTACGGATGCCCTTCAGCATCTCTCGGACCCCTTCCGAGCTCATCCCTTCGGCGAAGACGTACCCGCGCAGGGACGACGGGACGAGGAGCGAGAAGACGACGTCCGGCTTCTCCTCCGCCCGCGCGAGGAGCGTGTCGGCGACCTCCCGTTCGTATCCTCGCGAGGTCTTGATCGCCAGCGTCGCCTGGCGGGCGACGCAGCCGAGCGTCAGGCGCACCGGGGCTCCTCCCTCGGGCGTCGTCGCCGCGAGGCGGACCTCCACTCGGTCGCCGTACCGGACCCCGACCGGGGCGGTGATCGTGAACGAGAGCGGGACGCCCGCGCTCGGGGCGAGGGGGACCGGCGACGTCTCCTTCCGGGGGAACAGCTCGACCGAGCCTTTCTTACCGGGCGGGACCCACGTCACGGGCCACTCCGCGCCCTCCCCGGGGTAGGTCGACGTGTAGGCGACCTCGATCGTGACCGACGCGGTCATCGGTTCCGCCGCCCGGCTCGTCAGCACGGCCGAGAGGGTCGTGACCGTGCCCGCCGTGACGTCGCGGGAGGTGTCGTCGGCCGCCTTGAGCGCGAGGACGGTCGCGGCCTCGGGCTTCGACGGGGTCGGTGGGGCCGCGGGCGCGACGATGGGCGTGGGTCCCACGCCCTTCGGCTCCGGCTTCTTCGCCGCCGGCTCCGTCGGCTCGCCGGAAAGAAGACCGATGCCCTCGTCGTTCCCACCGCTGGCCATCGTCCGAGACCCCGGTCCTAGAGGCCACCCAGGTAGTTCGACCAGAGCCACGGCCCGACCTGGGTGAAGAGGATGTAAATCGCGAACCCGGTGAGCCCGATCAGCACCGCTCCGAGCCACGTGACCTCGAGCACCTTCACGTACTCCTCGGAGGTGGGCCGACGGGCCATCCGGAGGATACGGCCGTACTTGCCGTGGCCGACGTTGCGCAGCCGGCTGTCGAAATTGTCCTGGACGCGCTTCGCCCGGTCGAGGAACGCCATGGGGGTACTACCTAGTGCACAACGTCCAGGTCCGGACCGGGCTTGCGTGTCGGACCGGCTCCCTTGGACTCGCCCGCGAAAATCTGCGGGGATTTAACTCCGGTGACTACCAGCATCACCCGGATCGTGCTCTGCATCGTGGGGTCGACCGCGGCCCCCCAGATGATTCGGGCGGTCGGACTAATAGTCTTCTGGACGACCTCGGCGGCCTTCTGGGCCTCGCTCACGGTCATGTCGGGCCCTCCGGTGACGTTGATGAGCGCGCCGGACGCCCCCGCGATGTCGACGTGCAGGAGCGGGGAGTTGATCGCCTCGAGGACGGCGTCCTCGGCGCGGTTGTCGCTCTCCGACTCTCCGATTCCGATGAGCGCGACGCCGCCGCCCTTCATGATCGTCCGAAGGTCGTTGAAATCGAGGTTGACGAGGCCGGGGCGGGTGATGATCTCCGTGATCCCGCGGATCGCGCGGGCGAGGACGGAGTCGGCGACCTTGAACGCGGTCTGGATCGGAAGCCGCGGGACGAGCTCGAGAAGGCGGTCGTTCGGGATCGTGATGACGGTGTCGATCGACTCCCGCAGCCGCTCGAGCCCCCACATCGCGTTCTCGGAGCGGACGAGCCCCTCCGAAGCGAACGGGAGGGTGCAAACCGCGATCGTGAGGGGGTTCCCGCCGCCCGCGTCCTTCGCGCACTGCGCGACCACGGGGGCGGACCCGGTACCGGTGCCCCCGCCCAGCCCGAGGGTGATGAACACCATGTCCGAGTTCTGGAGCGTCTTCTTGAGCTCGTCCTCGGCCTCGTGCGCCGCCTGCTCCCCGACCTGGGGAAGCGCGCCGGCGCCGAGGCCGCGGGTGAGCCGTCGGCCGAGCAGGATCTTGCGCGGGGCATGGATCGCGAGCAGGTGCTGAGCGTCCGTGTTGCACGCGATCATCTCCGCGCCCTGGAGGCCCTCCTCCGCGAGGCGGTTGATGGTGTTGCAGCCTCCCCCGCCGCACCCGACCACCTTGATGTTCGTCTTCAGCGAGGCAAGAACGGCCTCGAGCTCGGCGTCGTCGTTGGACGGGGGTGGGGTCTCGGGCGTCCTCTTCGGCTCTCCGGGAAGGTGCGCCAGGATCTCCTGGGCGAGCGGTCGCATCACGACAGTTCCTCTCTCGGTGGGAGCAGGGTCGTCATTATAAAGCGTTAATGCGGACTGCCGAGGTGCCGGTGGAGTACAGCGCGTGGTCGTCCCGCTACGACCAGATCCGGACGGAGTTCGGGTTCCCGTTCGAGCGGGAGGTGGCAGCCGCCGACCTCTTAGAGTCGCTGCTGCCGGATTCGGCGAAAGGAGACCCTCTCGATCGGCTGCGTCCGCTCGTGGAGGGTCGCACCGCGGTCGTGGTCGGCCTCGCGCCCCGGACGGGACCTCCTCCGCTCTGGCGCCTGCCTCCGAGCCCACGCTCCCCCGCCCTCCTCGCGGCGGACGGCGCGACCGCGACCTGCCTCGATGCCGGACTTGTTCCGACGATCGTCGTCACCGACCTGGACGGCCCGGTGGCCGCGGAGGTCGCGGCGAACCGCCGAGGGAGCGTCGTGGTCGTCCACGCCCACGGCGATAACCAGTCCGCCCTGCGGGAATGGGTCGGCCAGTTCCCCGGCGAGGTCCTCGGCTCGTGGGCCGGCCCTCCGCGCGGTCGCCTCCTCAACGTCGGGGGGTTCACGGACGGCGACCGGGCGGCGTTCCTCGCGGACCACCTGCGGGCCGAACGAACCCTTTTGTGGGGGTTCGATTTCTCCCGGACCGCGCCGACCGACCCGGTGGCGCACGAACAAAAGCTCGCGAAGCTGACCTGGGCCGAGCGCGTGCTCGGAGACCTCGCGCGCGACGGGGTAGTTCCCCTGTTCCAGTGGCGTCCGGACGGCACGCTCGAGCGCTACCCGCCGGGCAAGTACGAGGAGTCGACCAGGTAGACGACCTCCTCTCCGTTCTCGTAGAGCGGCACGAACGGGAGTTGGTGGAACCAGGCGATCGCGCTCGCGCTCAACGGGACCGCGGGGGCCGAGGGGTTGAGGGCGACCCCCGTGTACATCGCCGAATCCACGGCGACCAGGGCGATCGGCCGAGTAACGTACGGCGCCCCCACGCCCCGCAGCTCCGACGCGGCGCTCGACCAGTTGTCCCCGGTAAAGAGCGCCGGGGTCGTCGACCACGTCGCTGGATTTCCGTCGAACCCAAAGATCATCGAGCTCAGACGGTGGTCGGTCGCGACCGCCCAGGTCGGCGGGGCGGCGATCCCCACCCACATCCACAGGGCCGCGTCGCCGGTCGTCAGCCCTTCTTCGAACCCGCCGAAGTCGTTCTGCGGGGGGTAGACGATCGCCGCGTTCGCCGCGAGCAGCACGGCGACCGCGAGACAGCCGGCCGCGAACGCTCGGCGGCCTGACCGGTCGCCGAGGCGCGTCACGAGCCGGGCGGTTCCGACCGCGACGAGGAGTCCGATCGGGATGAAGAGATACTCCACGTGGCGGTACGGCGAAAGGGTCGAGGAGACGCCCGCGAGAGCGGGGGTCCCGGGGAATGCCGGGGCGACGAGCGAGAGGACGATCAAGAAGCCCGCGGAGAGGCCGAGCGCGCCGACCCAGGTGAGAGCGAACGGCCCGACCCGGGACGGCGAGAGCGCCCGACGGCTCCCCGCGCACAGGATCCCCAGCGCGAGCACCGGAGTGAACCAGAGGATCGCCTGAGGGGTGGTGACCTGGCTCGTTCCGGGGACCGGCACCACCAGGACCACCGCGATCGCCCCGAAGATCACGACCGCGAGCGCCGCGGCGTCCCGGGCGAGGCTGCGGTCGGTCGGAAGCCGGACCCACGCCCGCGCCGACCGGGGTCGCCCCCGTCTCCAGCGGATCAAGAGCGCGGCCGCGACGACGGCGAGGATGCCGAGCGCCTCGAACGCACCGAAGCCGATGTACGTCCGGTTCCCCAAGGCGAAGTCGAGGACCTTCGCGACGAACGTCGTCGTCCCGTAGAACCAGAACGCGAACGTGCCGGTGATGAACGCCGCGACGAACGCGAGCTCCCTCGTCGGGAAGCGGCGGCTCCAGAGTCCCGGTTTCCACATTTCGAGGAGCAGGATCCCTCCGAGCGCGCTCACGACGAAGAAGTACGACGAAAGATGATGGGTCACGATGAGCGCCCCGCCCGTGAGCGAGAGCGGGAGGAACCACCGGACGTCCCGACGGCTCTCGACCAACATCCAGAGCGCTCCGACGCAGAGGAAGTCGCCGAGCGAGAGCGGAGCCGGGTGCGCGATCGAGAAGAGGCGCGGCATGACGAGCGACGCGATCGCCGCGGCCAGCAGGGCGACCGTGTCGTGCGGATAGAGCCGCCGGAACAAGAGGAAGAGCGGGAAGACGGAGAGCACGGCGACCACCGGGATGATGACCGAAAGCGCGTCGAACGGGCCGATCCCGAGCGCTCCGGCGGCGCCGCCCGCGAGGAGGTAGATCCCCGGGAAGTCCGGGTACGCCGAGCCCCAGCCCGCGTAGGCGGACCCGTGGGGCAGCGTGCCGGTTGAGACGAGGTCCACGGTGAGCCGATAGTATTCCCCCGTGTCCGAACCGAACAGCGCGTAGGACAGGAACGGCTCGAGGGCGAGAAAGACGAGCAGGAAGGCGAGTCCCGTGAGGAGGAGAAGGGTCTCCGGACGAAGCGGAGCGGGGTCGCGCGTCCCCGAGACCCCCGGCGCCACCGAGGTTGCCATCCGGGCCGCAGTAGGCGGGGGTCGACCTATAGAAGTGCCCCCGCAGCCGTCCGTCGCCGAAAGTGCGCCTTTCGCCCACCAAGGGCATAAATAGGAGGGGCTGGTGCGCCCGACTCGAGGGTTCTCTCGATGCCCAGTGCGGCCCGTCAGAAAACGAAGGGGAAACGGCCTCCTGTTCGCTCGGCTCCCGCGAGGAAGCCCGCCCGCAAGACGGCGAAGAAGGGAGTACCCGCTCCCAAAAAGGCGCCCGCGCCGGCGCGCAAGGGGACGCCGCCCAAAGCGCCCGCGAAACCGAAGGAGCCCGAACCCGAGCTTCAGGTCCCGCTCCCGGGCGGCCGTCGACACGTCCTGTCGCTTTCGTTCGTTCGGGACGGGGACGAGTTCCTCGCCCGTCTCGAGACCGACTCCGGCCACATCACCGAGTTCAAGAACCGGTCGCTCGACCAGCTCCTCACGCTCGTCGCGGGGGAACTCGAGGACCTGGTCGACTAGTTCCGGGCCGGCGGGAGAACCGACGGGTTCGCGCCGTCGAACAGGTTCGCTTCCACGAGGTAGCTTCGCCGGGCGCTGCCGCCCCCCGAGAGCTCGACCAGCTCCACGTCGTGGTCGGAGAGCCAGCTCGCCGGGTACCGGCGCACGACGACCACCGTCAGCCGTTCGAGCGGCGGGAGGGTCCGGTGGCGCCCCCATCGACCCACGACCGTCACTCCGTCCGGAAAGAGCTCGACCCACCGTGGGGCCGGAGTGAGCGTATAGAGCGTCCCGACGACGAGGAAGACGAGGAAGAGGACCGTTAGGACCAGGATGCCGTTCCCGACCGCCGGCGAGGTACCGCCCGGGAGCGTTCGGTCGTAGAGAACGAAGGCGGCGTAGAGGACCGTGAGGGCCACCACGAATAGGACCGTGAGCCGGGAAGCCCGCTGGAATCCCCCGACGTTCCGGCGGACCTCCCCGGGCGAGCGCCCGGCCGCTCGGCCGGCCGGAGGGAGACGTTCGGACCCAGATTCGGATGTCGATGGCGAACGAGCGATCCGGACGGCACGCGGGCTCGCCAAGGACCTTCCTCGCGGCGAGGAAGGGTCGCTCGCACCGCTTAAACCTACGGGCGGAGGATGTCCGGCACGCGAAAGGCTCCCGAGGATCCGGGGGCTACGCTTCGAGGTGCGGGTCGTCCGCCGGTCCCACGCCTTTCGGGCGCGGTAGGGGGGCGTGCGGGTCGACGAGAGGGACCTTCCGGGCGATCTCCTTCGCCATCGCGGAACAGGACGACGGGGAGACGGGGGTCAACGTATAGCCCGGGAGGGCGAGGTCGTAGGTCACGACCTTTTTCTCGGCGATCGTCTCCCAGACCGCGCGGAAGACCCGCTCGGCGGCCTCTTTCTCTCCGAGATGTCGGAGCATCAGCTCGAGGCAGAGGATCTCCGCGACCGGGTCTGCCTTGTCCTGCCCCGCGTACTTCGGCGCCGAGCCGTGCACCGGTTCGAACACCGCGAGCGTGTCTCCGTAGAGGGCGCCCGGGGCGACTCCGAGGCCACCCGCGAGCCCGGCGCAGAGGTCGGAAAGTATGTCGCCGAAGAGGTTCGTCGTGACGAGGACGTCGTACTCCTCGGGCTTCTTCGCGAGCTGCATGCACATGTTGTCGATCAGCCGCTCGTCCGCGAGGATATCCGGGTACTTCGGCGCGATCTCCCGGAACGCCGTCTGGAAGAGCCCGCCGGTCGTCTTCATGATGTTCGCCTTGTGGACCGCGGTGACCCGGTGCCGATGCTCGCGCCGCGCGAGCTCGAACGCGAACCGGATGATCCGGTCCGACGCCTTCCTCGTGACGATCGCGACCGTTTCGGCGGCGCTGTGCTCCCGGTCGACCCAGTGCTCGACGCCCGAGTAGAGGCCCTCGGTCGCCTCTCGAACGACGATCAGGTCGGTCTCGGGGTACCGCGTCCCTTCTCCGGCAATCGCCCGCGCCGGGCGGACCGACGCGTACAGGTCGAGCTGTTGGCGAAGTGCGACGTTCACCGAGCGGAACCCGCTCCCGATGGGGGTCGTGATCGGCCCCTTGAGCGCGACGCGGTTCTTCCGCACCGAATCGAGGACGGAGTCCGGGAGCGGCGAGCCGGTCGCCGCGATGGCTCGCTCGCCGGCGTCCGCGACCTCCCATTCGAGGGAAACTCCCGTTGCTTCGCCCACGAGCCGGGCCGCGTCGGTGACCTCGGGCCCGATTCCGTCCCCGGGGATCAGCGTCACGCGATGGCCCATGAGCACCCTCTCGGCCCCCGCGAGCACCGGGGAGATTTAAGGAGCCGGCCGAGGAACGGCGTCGGCGGGCGACGGGGCTCCCGGAAGTCGCGCGAGGACCGAACGGAGCACGAGGTCCCGGACCTTTCCCTCCTCGAACGAGGTCGACCAGACGACCACGACACCGTCCCACGTCTTCTCGGAGATGTCGGTGACCTCGAGCCGAGGGGGCGGAGCCGAGACCGACTCCCGCGGGAGATCCGCGGAGATCGACCGCACCGCGTCCTCGACCAGCCCGACCGCGACCGATTGGGGGAACGTCATCCGGACCCGGAACGCCTGGTGGCTCCCCGCCGTGCGTTGGACGCTCAACGCGGTAAGGACGATTGCGTTCGGGAACCGTGCGATCCCGCCGGTGTCGAGCTCGACGACGGTGTAGATGAGCCCGACGTCCCGGATGGTCCCGTTGTAGCCAGGATACATCAGTTCGTGCGGGTAGCTCGGGGCGAGCGCGCCGTAACTCGACGTGACGAAGGTCACTCGGTCTCCCGGCCGGTACGGGTCCGAGAGCACGAGGAGCAGCCCCGAGAACACGTTCGAGAGGACGGTCTGGGCGGCGAGGCCGATGATGATCCCGGCGAACGCGCTCCCGAGGAAGATCGACTCCGCCGACACGCCGGCGAGGTCGAAGAGGGCCAGGACCGCGGCGATCGCGATGAGCATGTTGATGAACAGTCGGACCGCGTGGCCCCGGGAGGCGATCCCTTCTCGCTCGAGCACCGCGTTGACGGCACTCGTCACGGACCGAGCGACGGCCCAGGCGACGAGGAGGATCGCCCCGGCCTCCAGGGCGAGGAACTCCCACGCGTTGACCCCGTGCTGGGTGAAGAAGGCCGCGTTGAACCTCAGGAAGAGCAGGAAGAGCACGACCGCGAGGAGCGACGACAGAATGAGGTTCCGCACGAGGATGAACATCGGACGGGGCGGAGTCGCGGCGGCCATCGCCCTCGCGATGCTCCCGAAGTCTTAGCACTTTTCAACAAGGTCGGCGAACGGTAAACAGTATTCTTATAATCCATAGTTATTCGTCTGGCCATGCAACCGACCGCTCACGCCGAGGTCCTCGCCCGAGACTGGCTCCCACCCGTAGCGCTCGGACGCACGCGCGAAGTGGCGGAGGTCGTTCGTCGTCTCGACCCCCCGACCCCGAAGGCCCCGGGCCCGTGGTTGGTCGGGGTCGCGGGACCGTCCGGGTCCGGCACCTCGACGGTCGCTCGTCGCGCCGCACGCGAAGTTGTGGACCGGGTGCGGGCCGCACGCGGTGAGCCGTTCCCGCGCGTGCTCGCCCTCCGCGTCCCGTTCCTCAAGGGCCCGCACGGCGTCGCGACCGCTCTCTTGCAACGCCTCGACGAAGGGTTTGACGGACGTGGCTTCCCCGCTTCCGAGATCCTCGCGGGGCTGCTTCGACGCCTTCGTCGCGAGGGCCGTCCGACCGTGGTCGTGCTGGACGACGTCGGCGTGGGGAGCCCGGATATTTCGCCGGTGCTGCGCGGGTTCGCCGACCCCGACCGTTTCCTTCCCGAAGGAGAGAGCGGCCTCCCTCCCCTCTGGACGATCGTCGCGGGCACGGTCGAAGGGCTCGTCGGGGTCGAGCGGGCCCTCGACGTTCGGGTCACGCTCTCGCCGTTCCTCTCCGTCGCTCCCTACGACCCTCTCGCCCTCCGCGCGATCGTGAACGACCGCGCGGAGCGGGCCTTTGGCCACCCGTCGCCCCCGGGATTCGCGGAGGAGGTCGTCCGGCGCTCGCTCGAAGAGGGAGGTGGAGCGCGTCGCGCGATCGACCTGCTGCGCCGCGAGATCCTGGGCGTCCCGTTCCGAGAGATGCGCGAGGGCGTATCGGCGACCCGTCTGCGAGGGGTCTCGGTCGAGTCGCGCGTCGTTCGGGCGATCGGGGTCGCCGCCCAGGGACGGTCGGCGCGTCTCGGCGACGTGAAACGGCTCGAGGCGGAGCTCGCCCGGGCCCAAGGGGAGAGGCCGCTCCCGACGACGACGCTCTGGCGCCGGATCGTCCGGCTCGAGCAGGCCGGGTACGTTCGTCGGGAGATCCGGCCGGGGGGTGACGGAGGGACGCTCTCGGTCGTCCGGGTCCTGACGCCGGTCGATGAATGGGTCACGTCGACCCATCGTCTGGGAAGTCGTCCAGACGTCGGACCGTGGACCGCGGCGGCCGCTCCGCAGATTCTCGAGGAGGGCCCGGAGCTCGTCCGGGGTCCGCTCGACCGCCTTCGGGACGGGGCCTGAGCTGGCTCACGACCATCTCCGCGAGACGACGCGACTTGAGCGCCTGCTCGATCCGGTCGACCGGAGCGCTTCTGAGCGACTCCCGGTCGGCAAACCCGGCCCGGTAGAGAAGGCGGGCACGGACCCTTCCGATCCCGCGCAGGCGGACGAGGTCGAGGAGCTCCTCCCGGACCCCGTAGCGGACGCGGAACGACAGGTCGTCGATCGCCCGACCGACCCGGCGCTGGAAGACGCTCGCCAGGCGGCCGGCGGCAAAGAGGAGCCAGTCGGCGTCCTCAACCTTCGAGCGAAGGTCGCCCGCACCAATCCCGTAGCGCTGGGTGATCTCGACGATCGGCTCCTCGGCGACCCACGATTCGAGCACGGCGGCGGTCTTGAGGGTCGAGAGGAACAGCTCGAGGTCGAGGTGGAGCGGTTCCTCTTCGGGCTTCACCAAGAGCTCTTCGGCCTCGTCCGTGAAGCGGCTCAACAGGTCCGCCTCTTCTCCGCGCCGCAAGAACAGCGGAGGGAGGTCTGGGGTGGCCGCGACCGCGGCGAGGAGCGGGAAGACCCCGACCCCGATCGGTGCGCGGGTCAGGACCTCGCGCAGCACGATCGCGCTCAACGGGTCGAGGTAGAGCTGGCTCGTCATCTCCCCGAACCGGGTTGCGCGCAACGCCTCGCCGGGGACGAGAAGGTCGTTCCGCTCGAGGAAGCGACGGACGGTGGCGACCTTGCTACGGAGCTCCGATAGCGGAAGCGTCCGACCGTAGAACGTGGCCCCGAAGAACCCCTCGAGGTCGGCGTTGTTGGTCACTGCTCCGCTCGCGACCAGGGCGAGCAGATGCATCCGAAGCGCGGGCTCCGCGGCGAGCCGGCTCTGGATCGATTCCGGGGTGGCGGAGAGGTACCGGTCCATCATCCGGTCCTCGTCCTCGGCGGTCCGGGCGAGCAGGAGGGCCTCCCCGACCGGGTCGTAGCGGGGCCGACCCGCTCGACCGAGCATCTGGTGGACCTCCATCACGGGGATCGGGGCCTGGACGCCGATCCGGTCGTCGTATCGGTTGGTGTCGCGGACGATCACCCGACGCGCCGGGAGATTGATCCCCGCCGCCAACGTGGGCGTGGCAACGAGGACCTTGAGGGCCCGATCCCGGAACGCGTGCTCGACCACGCGTCGTTCCGGGTTCGTGAGCGACGCGTTGTGGAAGGCGACGCCGTTCGGTAGGAGGCCGGTGAGTCGCCGGATCCCCTCGGTCTCCTCGTCGGAGACCGTGGAGAGTTCCGTCGCCGCGGCCTTCGCCCGCGCCCGCTCCTCCGGAGAAAGAAGCCCCCGGACGGTCGGGATGAGGGCTTCCGCGAGCTGTTCGCTCGACTTTCGACTGTTCACGAAGACGAGCGCCTGGCCCCCCTCTTCCACGACCGTGCGCACGAGACGGGGCACGGCCTCTCCCGGCGCCGGAATGTCCCGAACGGAGAGGTCGGTGAACGTGATGCGACCGTCGTAGTACACCCCGAGCTTCAGCGGAACGGGCCGGAACTCGGACGAGAGATGGTGCGCACCGAGCCATTCCGCGACCTCCTCCGAGTTGCTGACGGTCGCCGAGAGCGCCACGATCTGCAGGTCCGGGTAGTTGCGACGCAGGCGGGTGAGACTGACCTCCAGCGTCGGTCCGCGCTCGGGGTCGCGGAGGAGGTGCACTTCGTCGGCGACCACGACCCCGAGCCGGTCGAGCCACGGGCTTCCCCGTCGCAAGAGGCCGTCCGCCTTCTCGCTGGTCGCGACGAGGACGTCGAGCTTGTCGAGCTTCTCCGCCGGTAGGTCGAAGTCGCCGATCGAGATGCCGACCTTGAGGCCGAGCTCTTCGAACTTCTCGAGCTCCTCGACCTTCTCGTGGGCGAGCGCCCGCAGCGGAACGAGGTAGAGCCCGGTCCGGCGTTCCCGGACCGCGCGCAGGAGCGCGATGTAGGCGACCAGCGACTTCCCGCTCGCGGTCGGGCACGCGAGCAGCACGCTCTTTCCGGCGAGCACCGGCCCGACCGCGGCGGCCTGGGGAGGATAGAGCGACGAGATTCCGTCGGCACGGAGCACGTTCCTAAGCGGGAGGTCGAGGGCCGTTTCCTCGAGCGGCACGGAGCGCGAGTCGCCGGGCGGGGCGGAGGGCGACCTCCGGGGTGTGTGGGAACGCGCCGGCATCGACGCTCGGAGTCCGGTTCGCTACAAAGGGTTTCGTCCGCCGCCGGAAGCGAGGAGGCTTCGAGCGAGGATCATCTCCTGGATTTCCGTCGTTCCTTCCACGATCGGGAAGACGCGGGCATCGCGCAGGAGCCGCTCCGCGGTCGCCCCGGCGCTCGCACCGGAAGCACCGGCGACGTCGACGCCGGCCGAAGCGATCGAGACCGCCGCTCGCGATGCGAAGAGCTTCGCGACCGAGGCGTTGTCCTCGAAGGGAGCTCCGGAGTCCTTCGCGGCCGCCGCTTGCGTGACGAGCGCGCGCGCGGCGGAGAGCTCGACAAACGCCCGGGCGAGGAGCGTCCGCTTCCAATCCTCGTCGTCGGCCGCGACCGACCGCCTCATCTCGGCGAAGGCGGCATCGGCGACCCCAAGAGCGCAGCTCGCGATCCCGATGCGGCCGCCCTGGAGCGCCCCCAGCGCTACGCGCAGGCCCTCGCCTTCGTGACCGAGCAGGGCATCGGAGGGAAGACGGACGTTCTCGAGGACGAGCTCGGTGGTCTCGCTTCCCCGAAGACCGAGCTTCTCGAGTCGCCGGACCACCGAGAACCCTCCCGTTCCCGGGGGGACGATGAACGCGGAGATCCCGCGGTGCCCCCGCCCGGGGTCGGACGTCGCGAACACGAGGATGACCCCCGCGCTCGCCGCATTCGAGATGAAGGTCTTCGTTCCCTGGAGAACGAATCCGGACTCGTCCCGCAGGTACCGCGTCCGCAAGCTGGCGGTATCCGAACCCGCGTTCGGCTCCGTGAGACCGAACGCCCCGACTCGTTCCCCTCGGGCGAGAGGCACGAGGAAGCGCGTCCGTTGCGCATCCGTCCCCCAGGTGAGGATCGGCGCGGCGCACACCGAAAGATGGACCGCGACCAGGACCCCGACCGCTGCGCTCGCGCGGGAGAGCTCCTCCAGGACCGCGGAGAGGGCCCGGGTATCCCCGGCCACCCCCTCCCACTTCTCGGGAATGCCGAGTCCGAGGAAGCCCTCGTCCGCGAGCTCGTGGACGATGGAGTCGGGAAGCCGGTCCTCCTGGTCGATCTGGGAGGCCCGCGGCTCGACGACGCGCCGTGCGAACGACCGGGCCCGCTCCCGCCAGGAGGAGGCGTCCGGCGCCGGTGTCCGCGGCATGGCATTTCTTGAGCACGACGAACTCTTAATGCGTGGCGGCGGGTGGCGCCTCCCGTCCGGGGGGTTCTCGGCGATGGCGAGCGTTCCGACTCCGAAGGACCGCTTCACCTCCCTGGACACTCTCGCGCTCGTCCACGAGCTTCGGGCCACGCCGCA
>Ga0187784_10002185_pt1 | contig 15688 bp, 8 predicted proteins | sample 1015_SJ02_MP15_2_FD_132964 | JGI IMG/M metagenome (GOLD analysis project Ga0187784, IMG submission 132964) | Tropical peat soil microbial communities from peatlands in Department of Meta, Colombia - 1015_SJ02_MP15_20_MG | ecosystem: Environmental > Terrestrial > Soil > Wetlands > Peat | place...
AGACTTCGTAGTAAGCGCGAGTTCCCTGCGCGCCGATCTTCCCGCCGGGCAGAAGCTGCCGGACAAATCCTTTACGAATGACGACCGGCTCAAGCGATTCGCCGAGCGGGACTTCACCGAAGTAGAGCTGCACGCGCTCCTTGCCCCACGGCAGCGGGAAATTGCCGCCCATCAGCGAGAGCGAAATCTCAGAACTCAGCTTCTGAAATCCCTCCTCGTTGAGTTCGATGCCGTTGAGGTTGTAGCGGACCGAAAGCTCTTCGCCTTCGTCGGGCTCGACATCTTCCATGAGCGTTTGAAGCAGATACACGTTGAACGGGCTCGGATTCGACTGGAAAAGCCGCTTGGCCATTTTGGAGCAGCTGGAAAGCCGGTCGGAAAGATTGAGGGCGCGAGAAATCATGATGCGCGAGTCGGCATCCATCCACAGCGACGGCGCCGAGTCCTGAAACGCGACGCCGACGCCCAATTCGAGCGGCGGCAGGTCGCTCGTCTTAGCGCGGGCGTTGTACGCAGCGGTGACGGCAAGAATCTCGCGGGCCAGAACGCAGGCGCGCGCGACGGCGCGCTGCGTGGCACGAGTCGATTCGGTCTCGTAGATCGCGAGAATGATCGCGTCGCCTTCGATGAAAACTTTCGCGGCGCCGTAGCGTTCGAGCATGCGCTTCACCGGCTCGTGCAGGTTCATGCTGAAGTGCGACGCGGGATTCATACCGCGACTCAGCAGGTCCTTGGTGATACCGGTTGAGCCGCGAACGTCGGCTTTGATGACGACGTGGTTGATGACGGGATCTTCCGCCGGCCGGCCCTCGTCGGGATGCAGGAACTCGTAGAGGCTCTTGTTGGCGCGAGAAAGTTCGCGGGCGCGCTCGGAGTTGACGAGGTTAATGCGCTCCATCCACGCCGCCACCTGCTGGTAATTGCGGCGGTCGCGCCGCAAGCGCATTAGGTCTTCGGCGAATTGCAGGCCCATCGTAAGAGTTTCCTGAACGGTGCGCCGGCGAATCGCCCGCGAGGACTCCTCGAGCTTCTTCATTGAGACGTTGCGCGCTGGGAATTTTTCCAGAATTTGCGCCACGCGCTTCGTTTCTTCGCGATGTACGAGTGCTTTCTTGAGCTGCTGCAGGTGGACGGGCGGGCAGTACTCCGACGCGATCTTTCGCAACTCGTAGCCGGCAAGAACGTGGAAGAGCAAATCGCGCTCCTCGAGCCGGTGCACCCACTCCTCGAGCAGGTGCGCGCGAATCTCGGCCGGAGCGCCGCCATCGTCGGATGGAGTGCCCTGGGCGGCGCGCACATCGAACATGCGCGTCGCGTTGCCGGGCTGATTCAGGTAGTCGCCGATGCGGCTGCGCAGCTCTTCCGTGAGGAAGTCCATGCGCTGCCTAGCCGCTTCGATTTGAGGATCGAGCTCCTCGAGATTTTGCTCGAGCGAAGACATCTTTTTTCGGATGGCCTCGACCTCGTGCCGCGCCTCGGACGAAGCCGGCTTGCGCTTGAAGAGCGAAAACGAGTGCTCGGCGTCGCTGGCGCGACCTGCCGCTTCCTCGCGTTCTTCCTCCAGGCGCGCGAGTTCGGACTTCAAGAGCCGCGCCTGCTCGACCATGCGTTCGTGCGTTTTGCGCGCCTTGGCCAGTTCTTCATCATCGTCGCCGCTGAGAACGTAGTCGCGAACGAAATCGATCAGCAGCGTGTCGAACACTTCGAAGCGATCCGGATCGTTGACGAAGTTTCCGAGCAGGACATAGTGCTCTACGAAGAAGTGGTCATCGTTTCCCGCTTCCACGAAAAGAAAACGGTTTTGCAACAGGTCGTAGGTGTCGCGGAAATCGTCGCCAAAAAGCGCGCGGCGAGTTTTCGCGACAGCTCCATCCTCGACCTCGCGCCAGACGCGGCAGAGCGTCTCGCCAACCTGCCGGATCACGTTCTTGCGGTCGGCCTGCACTTCGGCGATCTTCGAGCGCATGACGTGAGCCTGTTCGCTGTGCTCGAAGAGTTCGCCGCGGGAACGAATCCAGTCCTTGCATTCGACCAGGATACTGGCGAACTGATTGCCGGTTTCCTGACTCAAGAATTTCAGCAGTGCGAGCCGGTGCAGAACATCAGTTTCGATCGACTGCTGGAACTTCGCGCGCGTGAGCGACTCCTGCAGGATTTCGGTGAGAAGCTTGCGAAAGGCGGAATGCTCGGGCGAGCCCGATTGGCGACGGTCGCGGTCGCGATCCCGACCACGCTCGTGCTCTTTGCCATAGAGCAGGCTGATGTTGACTACCTGGCGGAGCAAATCCCCGAGGTATTTCCGTGCGAACTCGACGAAGCGCGGGCTCAGGAAGACGTCGTAGTGGATGTTGTCGAGGCCGACAGTAAGATTGGTTAGCCGGATTTCCGCGGAGTACGGCTCCAGCTTCATCCGGGCCGGATGGGCAGGGGAAGACGCGATATGCGTTTCCGGCATGTTCTAGGGTACTCTATCGGACAGTTATTCAATTTAGCTGACGGCGAAACCGATACGCAATGGAACGGCGCGTAAGTGTCAATGGCAAAGTGACTTCCGGGCGATCCACGATGACTCCGGATGGACTGCCACAGGGCTGGGAAGCCGATAAGTGGCCTGAGAATGTTGAGCAAGGGGAGCTGGAGGACGCGGCTCCGGTTCAAGGCGGACCTGCACGAGACACCGCGCCAAACAGCCAAGGGCCATGCCTCTACCTCGGTTCGGCAGGGGAGCGCTGCAATCGGCCAGCTCTGCCGGGAGGCTTTTGCGATAGGCACCGGCCCGGGCCGCGCGAGCGCGCTGCGAGAAACCCAGCAAAAGTCCTTGCGGCAGCTGGGGCGATCGTGGCGCTTCTTTGGCCCTATCTGGAAGACCTGGTGCATGAAATCTTTCGCTGGATTCACCCGCACTGAGCACTCTTTTCGCCGCCGTTAGCTCGCCTTTTGGTCCAACAGACACGGAAAGTCCCGCCGAATCAGGCAATTCCGGTTAGAATGACGGGCCATGTCGAAGCTACTTGAAGGCAAGACTGCAATCGTCTTGGGTGTCTGGAACAAATGGAGCATCGCCTACGCCATCGCATATGCCTTCGCGCGCGAAGGGGCCAAGCTTCTGCTGACGTACCAAAACGAGCGCGCCAGGCCCGCAGTCGAAGAGTTGGGCCGCGAACTAGGAGTGACAGGTTTCTTTCCGTGCGAAGTTCAGCAACAATCGGATATCGACCAGCTAGCCGGTTCGCTGAAAGCCGCGGGGCACAGCCTTGACGTGGTGGTACACAGCCTAGCGGCCGCAAAGCACGAGGACCTGAATCAGTCGTTCCTGAACACGTCGCGCGAAGGATTTCAGCTTGCCCTCGACGTGAGCGCGTATTCGCTCGTCGCGATCTCGAAAGCTCTGGCGCCCCTGATGACGAAGGGCGGCGCGATCACCACGCTGACCTATCTCGGCTCGACGCGCGTGGTGACCAACTACAACGTCATGGGTGTCGCGAAGGCCGCGCTGGAGGCGGAAGTGAAGTACCTGGCGAGCGAGCTCGGGCCGAACAAGATTCGTGTCAACGCGATCTCGGCCGGCGCCATCAAGACGATCTCATCGCGGGGCGTCAAGGATCTATCGAAGATGCTGGAGATTTCCGCACAGCGCGCGCCGCTGCGCCGCAATACCGATACTGCCGAAGTCGCCGACACGGCGGTGTTTCTCGGCAGCGATTTGGGGCGAGGCGTCACGGGAAACGTCATTTACGTGGACGCCGGCTTCCACATCATGGGGCTGTGACGCGCGCGGCGGGCTTAGCGAGCTTCTGCGAAATCATCAATCGTGATTCGGCGTGTATCTTCCGAGACGTGCTCGAGGTGAATTCGTAGCGCAGGCCAATCCGTGCGCAGGGCGAATTTTTCGGGCCATTCGACGATGACGACGGCGTGCTCGCCGAAGACATCTTCCAAGCCGAGCGTTTCGAAATCATGCGGCTCGGCAATCCGGTAGAGATCAACGTGATAAACGCGCGTGCCGCGGTCGTACTTGTGCACTAGCGTGAAGGTCGGGCTGGTCACCTCTTCCTCCGACGCCGCGCCTAAGCCGCTGGCGATGCCTTTCGTGAGAGTGGTCTTCCCCGCCCCGAGTTCACCCGAGAGCAGAATGAGCGCCGGTGGTTTGAGACTTGCGCCAATTTCGCGACCGCGCTGGATGGTCTCTTCGGCGGACTGGGTAGTGAAAACACGGTTAGGCACGGCCGCACTCAACGAAGAAGTGCCGGAAAGCCCGCGGCAGACAGCGAATCAAGTCAGAGGCCATCAAAGGAGCGGCACCGGTTTCCGCGTACGCGATGTCTCCGGCGAGGCCGTGCAGATAGACGCCGAAGGCAAGCAGTTGCGGCCAGGAATCGGCTCCATATTGGGCCGTCAGACCGGTTAGGATGCCGGTCAACACGTCCCCGGTACCGCCGCTAGCCATCCCCGGATTGCCGGTCGAGTTGATCCACGCACGGCCGTCAGGGGCGGCAATGACGGTCTGGTAGCCCTTGAGAATCACGTGCGCGTTCCAGTCGGCCGCGGCCTTGATCGCGATCCCGACGCGCCTCGCTTGAACTTCTGCAGTGGAACACCCGAGCAAGCGCGCCATTTCGCCCGGATGAGGCGTGACGGCCAGCATCCCTCGTGAATCGCGGAGTTCGGAAGCGCGCCCTGCGAACGCGTTCAACCCATCCGCATCGAGGATGATCGGCACGTTCGCACGCTCTCCGACAATGGCTCGCACGAACGCTTGCGTCTCTGCTTGTGTCGTCAACCCCGGCCCCATGCCTAGCGCGCGCTTGCCCTCTAGGAGCCTACCGAAGAGATTGCCCTGCAGAGACTGCTCGGAGATCGTTCCACTGAGCGTCGCGGCGAGCGGCTCCGTCATGATTTCGGGTGTGTACGAAGCAACGATGGAGAGCGCTGGCTCGGGGGTCGCGACGGTGACCAGGCCTGCCCCTGCGCGAAGTGCAGCGGTCCCGGCCAGCACGGCGGCGCCGCTCTTTCCGACCGAGCCGGCTACAATCAGCGCGTGGCCGTAATCGCCTTTGTGCCCGGCTGCCTTGCGCGGCACCGCAAACTTCGCAAACTCGTGCGCGTCGCTCCACCGCAATGTGCCTTTTCCTATTTCTTCGACAAGCGCCGGCGGCGAGCCGATCTCTCGCACCACGAGTTCGCCGACGTACTTTTGGCCATCTCCCAGGAGCAGGCCCGGCTTGGGCGTGGTGAACGTGACGGTGTAATCGGCCGTGATGACCGGGCCTGCAGCTTCGCCGGTATCAGCGTTAAGGCCGGACGGAATGTCGACGGCGACGACAAAGCGGCCTGGATCGCGCTGATTGACACCAGTCACAACTTCGGCCAGACGCCCTTCGAGCGCGCCCCGCACGCCCGTGCCAAGCAGCGCGTCGACGATGATCGCGCCGTGTAGAAACTCCAGTGGTCTCGACTTAGCGGAAACAGCGTCCAACTCTAATTGGCCGACCTTTTTCCAGCGCTTCAGGCTCGTCGCTGCGTCGCCTTTCACCTCGCGGAGATTACCGATGAAATGGACGGAAGGCTTAGCGCCCATCTTTTGGAGATGCCGCGCAACAACAAAGCCGTCGCCGCCATTGTTTCCCTTGCCGCAAAGGACGATGATCGGACGTTTCTTGAAATCAGGGAAACGCGACTGGATGAATTCGGCGACGCTCTTGCCGGCGTTTTCCATGAGTGTGAGGCTCGGCACACGATAATTTTTAGTCGTGAGCCGGTCCACTTCGCGCATTTCGGCGGCCGTCAGGATTTTCACGGTTGACTACTCATGGGCACACCGGTACGCGGGACATGGTGTGAGTATAAACAAAACCGCGCGGAGGCCCTAGATGACAAACAGCAAGACGCACTACGGCCCCTCGCGGCGCCGATGATGCCGCGAAGGGCCAGAACCTGAGGAAACTGCGTTAAAAGACCAGCTTCAGCGCGAACTGAATCTCGCGCTGGCTGTTCGGGATCGTGGCGGCGATGAACCCGTAAACCGGATTAGCCGCACCGCTGGCGCCGGTGTACAGGCTGGCGTTCGGAGCTATGAAATCCGAGCGGTTGGCGATGTTGAAAAACTCCGCGCGGAACTGCGCGGAAACTCGCTCGGTGATTTTGGTGTTCTTAAGCAGGGCAAAATCCAAGTTGATGTAACGTGGACCGAAAAGCGTGTCTCTACCGGCGTTACCCAGCGTGCCGACGGGTTCGAGTGTGAAACAAGTGTTAACGGGGTTGAGCCATTCCGGCTCCACGAACCCGGCAAAAGGAAAAGGCTGAACTCTCTTTTCCACATACGGATTGCAACCCGGGACAACGTTTGGGCGAGTCGATGCGACGTTATTGTCAAGTCCAGCCTCATCGAACCCGTCGCTGATGCTGAATGGCGTGCCGCTCTGCGCCGTGAAGATACCGCTGACCTGCCAGCCCTCCACGAGCCGGTTGCCGTGAAAGGGCAACTGGTAGATCACATTGCCGACGAAGTTGTGGCGTAGATCGTAGCCGCAATCCCCATAGTCGTATCGCGGATCGTAAGGATCGAGCTGGCCAGTTGCGCCTTCTTCCAGTCCGTACGTTCCAGAGCCGTCATCCAGGCAATGGGAATACGTGTACGAGAGCTGCATGGTGATCCCTTTGCCAGCTTGACGGACCAGGCTCACCTGAAGGGAATTGTAATTGGAATTTCCTTTCGTGACGGCTTCGTTGAGTTCAGCGTAGTTGTCGTTCACGCGCGGTAGGATCGGCTCCACGCCGCCAAGGATGGGATCGAAAGCGCCGAAGAAGCAGCTTGACAGATTTCGGTTCGCCACCGTTGGGACACAGGGAACGCCAGTTGGGGTAGAGCACGCGTTAAGGAGATTAAAGACGGGGAAGCCTAGGTTTACGCCGCAACCGGCGACAACCGAAGTGCTCGTGACCGACGGGTTCAGGTTTCGCTGCACGAACAGATGCACACCGCGAGAGCCGACATAGCCCACGGTTAAGACTGTGCCTCTGCCCAGGTCTCGCTGCAGGTTGAGGTTCCATTGCTCCTGGTAGGGTGCCTCAATCGTGTTGAATGGCACGCCGTCGCCCAAGCTGGTGCAGCCGATGCTGTTGTTGGAGACATTGTCCGCCGCACAGGCCGTCGGCACGTCTTGCGGCGGCAACTGGGGCGGCGAGAAAAGGAAAGCATTCGGAAAAGTCATCGTGCCCGGAGAAAACTGGTGATAGTTAAACGGCGGATCGAAGTAATACGCGGACGCGTAGGTACGAGGCGCGACCGGGTCATGGAAGATGCCATAACCGGCCCGGAGGGAAGTCTTGTGGTCTCCGAAAATATCCCACGCCAAACCGACCCGTGGGTCGATGTTCTTCCGGTTCGGGCTGCTCTGAAAAACGTGGCTGACGTGCGCAAATGAGCCGTTCCCAAACGGCGGATCCAAGATCGTGTACAGGGGCCATCCGGACGGATTTGTGCCGTACTCATAGCGGACACCCAGATTCAGCGTTAGCCGGGAGTTCACTTTCCAACTATCGTTGATATATGGATTGACATCGATTTCCCGGAAATATCGAAACGGATCGTCGGTATACGGGCTACTTGCAACCGCATATCCCAGGAACGGCACGCCCTCGAGAAAACTTTGTAGGCTTAGGAAAATGTAGCTGCCGCCGTACTCAAAGGGCGCGTTGACATTCGACTGGACCCGCAGGATGTCCGCTCCAAAGGTGATCGTATGGGCTCCGTGGTTCCACGCCACGTCGTCCCCTGCGCCAATCTTGTTTTGGGCGATGGCGTCGGAGACAAACTGGTTGCTCCCAATCCCGCCGATCGCAAAGAAATCTGGAAGGACAGACGCGTCTTCGGGAAAGCGGCTAGGGTTGAAGTTCAAAGGATCCGTAGCGGCCGGGAGGGTGCTATTCGAGAACGAGGATTCGTAGGTGCGAGTGAACACAAATCGCGCGTTATTCACCACGTTTGCTGAGAAGATGTGCCGCTCTTCGGCGGTAAAAAATTGATTCTTGGAGTGATCCACCTCCGGCCACAAAGGCAGGACCGCGCCGAAAATGCCGGTGAGCGGGCTGAGGTTGTACCCCCTGTCGAAAACATAGCGCCCGAACAGGTTGTCATTCGGGGAAAGCGTGTAGTCGATTCGCCCGAGGACGTAGTTTTCGTTCGAAATCTGGGTTGCACTGATTGTAGTGAAATAGTAGCCGCCCACGTCCGGGGCGCCGGCCGCTGGAGTAGGGGCAAATTTATTGTAAAGGCCCATGATGCCATTTATGGCCGCCGCGGCCGCCGCGTTTTGCCCGATGGCTCCGCTGCCGATGGTCCCCGCCGGCTCGATCGGGTTCGATCCGGTGCCCATTCCGGAAACAGGTCCCCAGATGCCGCCCAACCCGCCAGCAGTAGCAAGGCCGGCGCACGTCGCCGACACAGTATTTACGGTGTTAGGCGTAGGGAGAAGGGTGAACGGACTTATCGTCTCGGTTGCGGTATTTGGAGCGCCACACGGGAGTTGCCCCGTCGTGCCGTTACCGACGACATACGGCTCTGGGTACCCTACATTCGAGACCGGTTGGTCCAGCGCCTGCCGGAAGCCCTCATAGTTCGCAAAGAAGAAGAGCTTGTTCTTCTTGACCGGGCCGCCCAGACTCCCGCCAAATTGATTTTTCCGAAAGGGCAATTTCTTGAGGGGGGGATTAGCGTTCACTTCGAAATAGCTTCGGGAATCGAGAGCGTCGTTCCGCAGGAACTCGTAGGCCGAACCGTGCAAGCCGTTCGTACCTGATTTTGAGGCCGCGTCCATTACGGAGCCATTGCCGCCGAATTGAGCGCTGTATGTGTTCGTCAGGAACCTGAATTCCTGAATCGCCTCTATGCCGAGCGAAGTGCCCAGCACCTGCGAGCCGGCCTGATGGTTCCAGAAGTCGGACATATTGGTGTCGTCCAGCAAAAACAGCCCGCCTTCGGTTCTAGCTCCAGCGATGGAAAAACCCGGACCCGTTCCATAAAGCGTGGTCGTTCCGGCGCCTGTTGGAGTGACACCCGGCGCGAGATTGAGCAACTGCTCGAAGTTGCGCCCGTTCAGAGGCAGATCGACCATCTGCTGCGGGCTGACCAGCGCCGAAACGGCGGTCGATTGCGTTTCGACCTGCGAAACGGACGACTCGACGGTGACGGTCTCCTGGGTTTGGCCGACGGGGAGCGAGAAATCGACCACGAGCTGGCTGCCGACCGTGACGGTGACACCCTTGTGCACCACCGTTTGAAACCCTGACTTGGAGGCTTGCACGTCGTAGGTGCTGACCCTCAGATCAGGGACGTTGAACCGCCCCTGGTCGTTCGTGACCGTAGTTTGTGCGACGCCGGTTGCGACGTCCTTCAGCTCGACGTTGGCGCCAGCGATCACGGCTCCGCTAGAATCCGTGACCGTACCCGAAATGTTTCCGGTGACGGCTTGCGCGCCCAGACGACTCGCAGCAACGAAAAGCAACAACACCCCAGCCAGTGCGCAGAGAACTGCTCTCGCAACGAACCCGTGGTCCTTGGACATGACGTGACCACCCCCGTCTCTAGTTTTTGTAAAATCGGAACAGGTAACGCGGGGCCGAACACCCGGTATGGGCCGCTTCGTACTCCTTCCTCACACGTTTGTCAAGATCAATCAGCGCGCCAGAAGGGGCGCGGAGTCACTAGCTCATGCGGGCGACGACGACGGTAATATCGTCCGCTTGCTCGGGCGTTCCGGCCCACTGCTCGACGGCAGCGACCAAGCTTTCCGCCAAGCGCGCAGCGGATGCGTCGCGCTGGCGCAAGATTTCGGCCTTTAGGCGTTCGATGCCAAATTCCTCGCCGTAAACGCTCTCAGGCTCCGTGAGACCGTCGCTGAAACCAACCAGAACGCTTACGGGTGTGACGGCAATGGTTCCCTGACTGTATCGAGCGTCCTCGAACATCCCGACGACGGTGCCGCCTTGGTCGAGCGACAGAACGCGGCCATCGGAAACGAAAATGGGGGCCAAATGGCCCGCATTCGTGTAGGTGAGGGTCTTGGTGTCGGAATCGTAGACTGCGTAGAACAGAGTTGCGTAGCGGTCGTCCGAAGTGTTCTTGAACAGATGCTGGTTCAGAACCGAGACGAGTTCGCCCGTGCCGCCTCTGCCGTCGAGCGTAGCGGTGCTTCGCAGGGCGGCTTGAAGGCTCGCCATGAGCAGAGCGGCGAAAATTCCTTTGCCGCTGATGTCGGCGAGCGCGATGCCCACGCGGCCTGAGCCGAGCGGAATGAAATCGTAGTAGTCGCCGCTGACGACGCGCGCCGGTCTGCAGATCGCATACAGGTCCAAACCGGGCACGGACGGGACGGCGTGAGGAAACAACTGCTGTTGCACTTCGCGGGCGATGGCGACTTCGTTCTCCAGCCGCTGGCGCTGGCGCTGCTCCTCGATTAGCTCGGTGATAGAGCCGGTCATCTCATTGAAAGACTCGGCAAGCGCGCCCAGCTGATCGCGCTTGAGCGCATGGACGCGGTGGCCGAAATCGCCGCGGCGAACATGCAACGTGCCCTCGTAAAGGTCGGCTATCGAGCGTGTGATCGTGCGCGTCATCACAATGCCGGTCGCCAGCGCAGCCATTTCGAGCAGCAGGAAGACGAGGCCCGCAACAATCAGGATATCGATCAGAACCGGCCCTAGTGCTCCGACAGAGGTCAACAGGTCCCGGTTGACGGCGGAGATTCTGAGCGAGAAGCGCGCCAAGACCGGCCTCTCGACGGTGTCCGGACCGAGATCGGCGCGAAAGGCTTCGAGCGTGGCGCCGCCGTCTACGCGAAGGTCAAACCAGTTTATCGCGGGCGCAAGCGGGCGCTGGGTGCTGGCGATGCGCTCTCCGAGGACATAGCGCGCAGCGCCGAAATCGACAGTCGTCCCGGCATCCGATGCCTGCGTGGCCGGTTCCAGCAGAGTCAGTTGGATCGGCCCCAATTTCGATGGGAGTCGATTCAACGTGTCGGCGGTGATGGGAGAGACAACCAGGACGGTCGTGTGACCCTGTGGAATCGGAAGGCTAACCGCCGAAGCAAACCAGAGCTGGTTGCGAAACTCAGCCAAACCCGACCACTGCGCTCCATTAGCCGCGCGGACGAGTTGCTGGCCATGATTCACAACGACGTGCAGCTCCGGCCAGCGCGCTTTCGCTGCCGCAATCACGCTCGCGACACCGGGGCGCGAGAGAACGGGATCTTCCACGGCCGTGGAGCTTGGCGAGACCGGCGTATCTGGCTTCAGTCCCGGCTCGCGGCTGAGCGCGGCGGCGATTGCGTTCGTATCCGCGGCGATGATGTCGTAGTGGCTTTCGAGATCGTCGCGCAGCAGGTGCGCGCCGATTTGGAGTTCGAGCAGATAGAGCGAGACGCCGACCATCGTCAGCAGCAGGACCACCGGAACGACGGCCATGAAGACGTAGGCGACGATCAGGCGGTTCCGTAGCCTCCAGAGCAGCCTGCGGTGGACCCAGGGACTCAAGCGAACAAAGAAATAGACGACGGCCACGAAGGTGAGAAAGCTGACGAACGACGCGAGCGGCAGATGCCTGCCGAGGATACGAGCAATACGCTCGACAAGGTGGAGAGCGAGAACACCGAAACCAGCACGATCAAGCGCGGACGTCCGCCGCCACCAAAGAGAAAGACGCCGAGGAGAAAGTCGGTTCATGGGCGAGCGCCCGAATTATGTCACGGAACTCTATCGGGCAACGGAGTTCCGCACTTTACTGTGGGTTCGCCCATACACGCTGTAAACCAGCATGCCGATCACAAGCCAGATCACGAGCCGCACCCAAGTGATCGACGGGAGGCTGGCCATGGCCGCGAGGGAAGTTAGGATACCGAGAATCGGCACCAGCGGGACCAGAGGCGTCTTAAAAGGGCGTGGGAGATCAGGACGGCGGGTACGCAGAATCCAAACACCTGCGGAAACAATGACGAAAGCGAGCAGAGTCCCAATGTTCACGAGCGCGGCGAGGTCCCCGATCGGAATGAACGATGCGAAGACCGCAACGCAGACGCCGACCACGATCGACGTGATCCATGGAGTACGGAAACGTGGATGGATGGCGCCCGCCCACTTCGGCAGTAGGCCGTCGCGCGACATCGAGTAGAACACACGAGACTGCCCCAGCAACATCACCAGCATGACGCTGCCCAAGCCTAGGACTGCGCCACTTTTCACCAACAAACTGCCCCAGCCTACCCCTGTAGCGTCAATTGCGACGGCGACCGGCGCGGAGACGTTCAGGTCGGTGTAAGGGACCATCGCGGTGAGCAAGCCCGAAACCATGATGTACAGCAGCGTGCAGATGACGAGTGAGCCGATGATGCCGATGGGCATGTCTTTTTGGGGATTCTTAGCTTCTTGTGCGGCAGTGGAAACGGCGTCGAAACCGATGTAGGCGAAGAAAATCACGGCTGCTCCGCGCGCCACGCCGGACCATCCGAAATAGCCGAACTTGCCCGTATTGGGCGGGATAAAAGGAGTCCAGTTGGCGGCGGCCGCTGATGCGTGGTGCAGGACGAAATTGCCGGCGATGGCGATGAAGACCAGTACGATCGCGACCTTCATGATGACGATTGCCGAGTTGAGATTTGCCGATTCGCGGATGCCCACGATCAGGATGAAGCTACAAAGGCAGATGATCAGAAATGCGACGGCGTTGAACACCCCGACGGCATGCGGCAGCGTGGCAGGATCGACTCCGGCGCTGGCAAGGGTCTTGCCGACCGACGCCAAAGCCGACCAGTGACCGCGGTAGAAAACCATTTCGGTGCCCGGCGTGGCGATCCACTTGGGGTTGATGTGAATCCCCACGTCGTCCAAGAGGCTGACGAAGTATCCGCTCCAGCCGGAAGCAACCGTCGCGGCACCGAACGCGTATTCGAGAATTAGATCCCAGCCAATGATCCAGGCGAAGATTTCGCCGAGCGTCGCATAGCCATAGGTATAAGCAGAGCCGGCGATGGGAATTAGAGAAGCGAATTCAGCGTAGCACAACCCCGCGAACCCGCAGATAATGCCAGATAAAATGAACGAGACGACGATGGCAGGCCCCGCACTTGTCGCCGCCGCCTGGCCGGTCAATACGAAGATTCCCGCTCCGATAATGGCGCCGATCCCGAGCGTAATCAGATTGATCGGGCCGAGCGCGCGCCGCAGGGTGTGTTCGCCTTCGTCTTGCGCCTCCGCCATGATGACGTTCAGCGGCTTTGTGGCAAACAGCGGGTTTGCCATGCGTGACCTCCCAAGTTGGGACGCGAAATCCTGAACCCGCCAGGGGGCGCAGAAATCATGCCTGTGACCGCGCCTTCCCGGCGAACTTCCACAACGAGTACACCGGCAGACCGAGCAGCACGATGATCAGGCCGGGCCAAGTGTACTGTGGGTTGTACCGCAAAAGCTGAATTTCCAAAAAGACGGCCATTACGAGATAGAGCGCAGGGAGGAACGGGTAGCCGAACGCCCGGTATGGGCGGTCCATCTCGGGACGACGCCATCGCAGCAGGAACATCCCGGCGAGCGTCAAGATGTAAAAGATCACGACCGCGAAAATGAGAAAGTCCAGCAACTGTCCGTAGGTACCCGAGAGGCAAAGGAAGGATGCCCAAACGCACTGAACGACCAGTGCAGCACCCGGGGCGTGATGCTGGTTGACCCTCCCGGTCGATGCAAAGAACAAACCGTCTTTGGCCATGGCGTAGTAGATGCGCGCGCCTGAAAGGATCAGGCCGTTGTTGCAACCAAAGGCGGACACGAGGATCGCGACGGCCATCAGCAGCGCGCCGGACGGGCCAAAAATCACCTGCATCGCCGCCGTTGCCACGCGCCCGTCAGCTGCGAATTCGATTCCGCGAGAAAGCGCCGTTGTTCCCCGTGGATCGCCGGACAACGGCAGCACGCGGAGATAGGCCAAGTTGGCAAGCGTGTAGAGCACGATTACGAGGCCCGTGCCGAGCGCGAGTGACAAAGGCAGATTGCGGCTCGGATTCTTCACTTCGGCCGCTGTGAAAGTGACGTTGTTCCAGGCATCCATCGCGAAGAGCGAGCCCACCGTCGCAACGCCCACCAGCGTGATCGTGCTGATCATCCAAGTTGGATTGTCGGGGGGATACGCGTGAACGGCAGACCAGCCTGTGTTTTTCCAGAAGTTCGTGAAATTGGCGGCCACGGCGGCCGACTTCGCCGACCAGAACCCAAGCAGAACCAGCGCGGCAAGAGCGCCTGTCTTAGCGACAGTGAAGACATTCTGCACAGTTTTGCCCAAGCGCAGGCCTTGCGTGTTGATCCAAGTAAGCAACACGATTGAAATAATGGCCAGCAGGTTCTGGTGGTTGAGGCCCACGTTATAGGGTCCGAGCGTCCCGAACCAGAGATGCCATGGGCCGAACGTGCCAATCTTCCATATCCATTGCGAGGCCGAGAACCATGGCGCGGGAACCGCTGCGAATTTCGCGAACGCAATGGCCACGGCCGCGATCGTGGCTGTCTGGATAACGAGCAGCATCGTCCAGCCATAGAGGAACCCTGCCGGACGACCGAGCGATTCGCGGAGGAAGACGTACTGCCCTCCTGCGTGAGGCATTGCCGCGGCCAATTCGCCGTAGCTCAGAGCGCAAATCAAGGTCATCAGTCCGGACAGCAGCCAAACGACGATCAAAAGGCCCGGACTCTGAACCTGATGGGCAATGTCCGCTGAGACGATGAAGATTCCCGACCCGATCATCGACCCCATGACGATCATCGTCGAGTCGAAGAGACCGAGACCTTTGAGTAGCTCCGCGTTGGGGGGAGTGGTCACGCCTTCGTTCGCCGCGTGCGATTGTGCCTGTGCCATAGTCTCAGCCTTCTGCCCGAGTCGTTAGCTCTCCCCTGCTCGCACACGCGCGGCGATTGCGACGTATTCGCGTGCCCGTGCACCCGGATCAGGAGCGGCAATCAAGTCGCGGATGACCGCCACGGAATCCGCTCCGGCGCGAAACACGTCTGCCGCCGATTCGACAGTGATCCCGCCGATCGCCACAAGCGGCTTGCGCGTCAACTGGCGTGCCTTTCGCACGAAATCGACTCCCACCACCGGATGCGGGTTTTCCTTCGTGCTTGTCGAGAAGATAGGCCCCACAGCGATATAGTCCGCCGAAGTTCGTTCGGCCTCGCGCAATTGATCGATATTGTGTGTCGAAACACCTACCCACTTGGCGGAACCGCAAAGCCGGCGCGCCTCTTCGACCGCAAGGTCGCCCTGGCCGACGTGAACGCCTCCGACGCTGCAGATCGCAGCGATATCCGGTCGGTCGTTCACGATGAGGCGCACGTCGTTAGGGGTGAGGACCGCCGCAAGTTCTTGCGCCTGCTCGTAGATTCGCCGCGCCGGCGACCGCTTGTCGCGCAACTGAATGAGCCGCACGCCGACTTTCGCGAGCGTTTCGGCCAAGGCGGTGGCTGGCGCAGCGGTGAGGCTAGGATCGAGAATGGCGTACAGCGGTGGAAACGGCGCCTGCATGCGCCTATTTCGCTTCCACGGGCGCGAGCCGCTCGAGGAAATGCGTATCGAACTTGCCGGCGACAAAATCCGGGTCGGCGAGAATCCGCTTGTGCAAGGGAATGGTGGTCTTGATGCCCTCGACGACCAAAC
>Ga0187784_10002186_pt1 | contig 15688 bp, 12 predicted proteins | sample 1015_SJ02_MP15_2_FD_132964 | JGI IMG/M metagenome (GOLD analysis project Ga0187784, IMG submission 132964) | Tropical peat soil microbial communities from peatlands in Department of Meta, Colombia - 1015_SJ02_MP15_20_MG | ecosystem: Environmental > Terrestrial > Soil > Wetlands > Peat | place...
GAGCACGGGCTTTGGTCGAATCGCAAACCAGGTTCTCTGCGAGAACGAAATGGCGCTTCTTTTCGCGTCGGGGGAGAAGTGTTGCTTGACATCGCCCATCGTCGTTAGAGACGGAATGACAAAGCTGAACTATGAACCGTGGGAAAGCTGACATATTGTGTCAGACAATCCACACACATTTTTCGATGAAGCTAGCCACAGCGCATTCCGTTCTAGCCAGGACGAATTGGCGGCTGCCGTGCTGGTGCGCAGTGGCGAGATTTGCGTGTTGGGGCAAACTCGCGGATTTCATGTTCGCCGACTGTTGTTTAACTTGGCCCCGCCATGTGTCGAGAGTCGTTGTGCGGCGGGGATGGAAAATGCATAATTCCCCTTCACCTTACTCAAGTCTTGAGGAAGTTGTGAGAACTGCGCCTCTAGCCGCCGGCGTCATCATGCTGTGTGTAGCAGCGGGCTGCCGGGAGCAATTCCCGGCTCGTCTGATCGTCGATTCGCAACGCACAGAAATTCTGGCCGACGGAAGATCGGTCCTGCGTTTCCCGGTCCGGCTCGCGAGCGGAGAGGAACCGGATCAGCGCGACCTGACCGTGCAACTTGTAGACGACAAGGGACACGGAGAAGTATCCGTTTCGACATCCCCTATGTCACTTGTCTACCGGGCCGGCGTGCTGCCGGGAGTTGTGACGGTCAAGCTTGCGGGCAAAGGCGTGGTGCCCGCGAACATAGCCATTACGTCGGTCCCGGATTACCGCGACGGTTTTGGCGACGGGACGCCCGATTTCCTTCGCCTTGATTCGGTGACGGATCGCCAGGCGTTCCGGCACTGGTTCACGGCAATTGCAGAACGCCAGGCATTTGCGGGATCGCGGCTGCCGGCCGAGATCAATGATTGTGCTGCATTGCTGCGCTATTGCTATCGCGAAGCGATGCGCCATCATGACGCGGTGTGGGGCAAAGCCCAGGATTTGGGCGCACTGCCGAGTGCGGCAGATATCGAGAAATATCAGTATCCTTACACGCTGCTCGGGCCGCGGTTGTTCCGCGTGAAAGAAGGACGGTTCACGCCTGCCGATCTGTCCGACGGGACCTTTGCGGAGTTCGCCGACGTTAAGACGCTGGTGCTCGCCAATGCGCATTTCGTGAGCCGGGACGTCCGCCGAGCCTTGCCTGGCGACCTCATTTTTTACCGGCAATTCGAACAGCGGTCGCCGTTCCATTCGATGATCTTTGTTGGGCGCAGCAATTTCTCATCCGGCGATGACTGGGTGGTGTATCACACCGGGCCGGACGGTTCTTGGCCGGGAGAGATGCGGCGCGTTCAGCTTTCTTTCTTGCTCCGGCATCCGGACCCGCGCTGGCGTCCGCTCGCGGGCAACCGCAATTTTCTTGGAATCTATCGCTGGAACATTCTGCGAGAGGCAAACTAATGCGCGCACGCACAATGGTGGTGGTTGCACTCATACTTCTCAGCATTCCCGCATTTGCCCGCGAGAGGCACATTTATTTTTCAGTCACGACCAGCAAAACCTTCCGGCCGAATGAGAAGCCGACGATACAACTCTATGCGCACGACGTGGATGTGCTTGAGTTTCGCGTTTATCGCGTGAACGACCCGCTCGCGTTTTTCCAGAAGCTCGATGATGTGCATCGCTTCGGGCCGCAGTGGTCTCCGCGCGAACGCGTGGAAGAACGTACGTGGCTGGAGCGTTTCCATGACTGGAAGATGAGCCTGTGGCGGGCGATTCGAGATTTTTTCCGCGGGCAGTTTTCCGCCGAAGCCCGTGCCGAGATTCGCGAGCGCCACTCCGGCAGCGCGCAACGAACCGCCATTAGCGGCGCGACGGGATTTGCCGCAGTGCCGATCCTCAATTCCCAGCAACTGGTGGCTCGCTGGCGGGTGACACTGCCGACCAAATATGTCAGTGAAGCTTCCGATCTGCCGATGGATTCGCTCTCGGCTGGCACTTACGTTGTCGAAGCCACCGACGGAACGTACCGCGCGTACACAGTGCTGCTCGTTTCGGATATGGCTTTGATCACCAAGACCTCGCGCGGGCATCTGCTGGCTTACACCGCGGATCGCGACAAGGGGGAGCCGGTGGGCGGCTCGCTGGTGACGACCTGGAGACGCAAGAAAGAGGCGGCACAGTTCAAAACCGATGAGCAGGGCCTAGGCGAAGTGCAAATCGCCACGGAAAAGTGGCAAGAAGAAGCTGAGGCGAATGAAGAGGAGACATACTCGGAATATGGCTCGGAGTGGGTGCTGGCGCAGCACGGGAATGACGTGGCCCTGGTGGCTCCGTATTCGCTCAACTTGAGCAGCGATCCGTCGCGCGATTGGAGCGGATATGTCTACACGGATCGCCCGGTTTATCGTCCGGGCGATACCGTACATTTCAAAGCGATCGTGCGCAAGCAGGACGGCGACCGGCTCTTGCTGCCGTCCGAACGTGAAGTAGAAGTGAAAATTGAGGACCCCGCACACAATACGATTTTGCAGAAGTCTTTCCCGCTTTCTCCGTTCGGGAGCCTGAACGGCTCGCTCAATTTGCCCTCGACTGCAGCCCTGGGCTACTGCGCCATCACGCTCTCGAAGGGATACATCTCGGGAGGATTTCAGGTCGAGGAGTACAAGAAGCCAGATTACTTTGTGAAGGTCACGCCGGAGGCGCCGCGCACGCTGCAAGGCAATAGCGTCAAGGCGACGATCGAAGCGCGCTATTACTTCGGCGAGCCGGTCGCAGGCGCGAATGTGAAGTACGTCGTGCACACGCAGCGCTCGTACTATTTTGGCGAAGAAGAGGAAGAGGAGGAAGAAACGGAAGGCCCGGCAACGGCGGGGGGCGGCGATGAGGGCAGCCCCGACGATTCCCGCTACTTTTTCGGCGAGCAGATTCTGGAAGAAGAAGGCAAGCTGGATGCGAATGGGCGGCTGGTCGTGACTATCCCCACGCGGGTGGAAGAAAAGTACAAGATCGATACCGAATATCGGGTAGAGGCACGCGTGACCGATGCGGCGGGCCGCGAAATCGCCGGACACAACGGATTCCTGGCGACCTACGGGCCATTCCACATGGATGTGACGCCGCAATCCTACATCTACAAAGAAGGAGACGCCGGGCAGTTCACAGTGCGGGTGCTCGACTACGACAAACATCCCGTCGCGACGGCGGTGCACATCGAAGTGGCCACTTACTCGTATCGGGGCGAAAGCAGGGTGGTTCAAGCCAGCGATGCGCAGACCGGCGCAGATGGGCTGGCGCGAGTTCAACTCACGCTGACGGACTCAGGTTCTTTCATAGTGCGGGCGACGGCGAAGACTTCCGTCGGGCGTGACGTCACGGCCACCACCTGGGTGTGGGTTGCGGGCAAGAACGAGCAAACGTGGGCCGAAGGAGAGAGCCGCACGCTGCAGCTCATTGCGGACAAATCGTCTTACAAAGTTGGCGACCTGGCGCACGTGCTGATTAACGGCGCGATCGCGAACTCGACCATTTTGCTCACCACGGAGGGGAAGGGAATTCTAACGAAGAAACTGGTTCACGCGCCGGAAGCGAATATCACAGTCGATGTTCCCATCACGGTGGATAGCCAGCCGAACGTTTTTGTTTCGGCGGTATTCATCTGGGACAACCAGGCCTACGAAGGAAGCACAAGCCTGAACGTTCCGGCGGTCGAGCGGCGGCTCAACATCGAAATCGCGCCGGTGAAACCGCAGTTCCAGCCCGGCGAAGCGGCCAGCTACAACATCACGGCGAAAGACTGGACCGGGAAGCCGGTGCAGGCGGAATTGAGCGTGGGAGTGGTTGACGACGCTGTTTATGCGGTCGAACCAGATACTTCGGGCGATATCGTCCGCGCCTTCTACGGACCGCGTGAAAGCCTGGTTCGCACGGAGACTTCGCTCGAGTTTTACTTCCACGGCGAAGCGGGCAAACGGCCGATGGAGTTGGCGGGGGTGGTGGGAGGTGCGGGGGGCGGGGTGGCCAGACGAGTCCGAAGTCTGGCTCAAGTGAAAGCTACCGAGTTCGTGCAGCCGAAGATTCGCAAGGCATTTCCTGATACTGCGTTCTGGCGGGCCGAGGTCAAGACCGACGCGCTGGGGCAGGCCACCGCAAAACTCTCTTTCCCCGATTCGCTCACGACGTGGCGCACGACCGTGCGCGCGATTACGCAAGACACGCGTGGCGGCTGGGCCGTGAACCGCGTGCTGGTGCGGAAGAATCTGATGGTCCGGCTGGCGGTGCCACGATTCTTCCGCGCGGGTGACCAAGTCACGGTCTCGGCCATCGTGCACAACTATCTGGAGACGGAAAAGACGGCGCGCGTGTCGCTGGAGGTCACCGGCCTGGATGTTGTTGACGGCGCTACGCGCGATGTGACCGTGCCCCTGCGCGGCGAAACGAAAGTGGATTGGCGCGTTCGGACAGCCGCAGGCTCGAGATCGGCAACGTTGCTGACCAAGGCACTGACCAACGAAGAGTCTGACGCGATGGAACTGACGCTGCCGGTGATCCCCTTCGGCGTGAAGCAGAGCATCAATGCCAGCGGCGCGATCGCGGAAGATAGCGGACAGCGCACTGCGGAGATCGATTTCCCAGCCACGTCGGATGCGGCATCGCGCGCGATCGATATTGAAGTTTCTCCCTCGATCACGGGAGCGATTTTCGCCAGCCTGGAATATCTAACATCGTTCCCCTACGGCTGCACCGAACAAACGATGTCGAGTTTTCTGCCCAACGTAGTGGTTGCCTCGGCGCTGCGCGACTTGAAAATCAAGAGCAGCATCGATCCGGCGAAGTTGAAGGCACAGGTCGACGCGGGGCTGGAGCGGCTCTACGACTTTCAGCACGAAGATGGCGGCTGGGGCTGGTGGAAAGAAGACGACAGCATGGTCTTCATGACCGCGTATGTTGTAGCCGGGCTGTCGCAGGCGAAGTCCGCCGGCTACGAGGTGCGACAGACCGCGATCGACAACGGCAGAAATTTTCTTCAGAAAAGCCTGCGTGATCATCCCAACATGATTGCCGACTTGCGCGCGTATGTGGTTTACGCGCTGGCGATGACGGGGCAACCCGATCCGAAGAATCTGGATTTGGTCTGGAAGCACCGAGACAAGCTATCTCCGGAGGGCGTGGCGTTCGCGGGCCTGACCATGCAACTCACCAAGGATAGCCGGCTGAACGATGCCGTCGAGATGCTGCGCGGCATGGCGAAGGCGGAAAGCGACGGCACGTATTGGGAGTCGAAATCCGACAATCTGATGGAGATCGAAATTGATGACAGCGCAGAAGCGACGGCCTACTCGCTCAAGCTGATCAGTGCCGTTGCGCCTGACGATCCACTGCTGCCGAAGGCGGTGCTGTGGCTGGTGCGGCATCGCGGCGAGGGCTACTACTGGTACTCGACCAAGCAGACGGCGATGGTGATCTATGGGGTGATCGATTACCTGAAGGCGAGCAAGGAGCTCGAGCCTTCGTTCACCGCCGATGTGGTGGTCAACGGTAAGAGTGTGCTCTCGCGCAAGTTCACAGCGCAGGATGTCGCGGCCGTGGCGCCGGTCACGCTACGTCTCGATAAGCCGGCCGATGTTGGCGCGGCAAACAAAGTGGAGATTCGCAAAAATGGCGGCGGGCGGCTCTACTGGTCGGCGCGCGGCGAGTACTATTCGACGGACAAAAAGCTGTATCAGTCGGGCACCTACGCGCTCAATGTCGCGCGCGATTACTACAAACTGACGAGCGTCAATAACGGCGAAAAAATCACTTATGACCTGTCGAAGCTGAACGGGCCGGTTGCGGGCGGCGACATTGTTGCGGTGCGGGTGACCGTGAGCGGCGGCCGGTGGAAGTACCTGCTGGTGGAAGATCCGATTCCGGCGGGCACCGAGTTCATTGAGCGCGACGATCTCTACGAAGTCAACGACAAGCCTTCGTGGTGGCGCAACTGGTATTCGCGCCGCGAATTCCACGACAACCGGGCAACGATCTTCCAGACTTACTTCGATCAGCAGCGCGAGTATTTCTACCTGTTGAAGGTGGTCAACCCGGGAGTGTTTCAGATCAGTCCCGCGTCCGTGCAACCGATGTATCAGCCGGATGTGCTTTCCACTACCGATCCTTCCAGCCTGGAGGTGAAGTAATGCGTAACCTCTTTGGTCATTCTCTGGCGATGCTGCGCAATCCGCGACTGGTCGCGCTACACCTCGTGGGCAACGCGGTGCTCATGGCCGCGGCGAGCTTCTGGCTGCTGATCCCTGAGGCCCACGTTTGGCAGTTGGCTATCGCAGCGCTTTCGGCCTTGTTGATGGTTCTTGTTTTTCTATGGATTCATTCGGGAACGCTGGCCTACGCGGAAGAGCCGGCTCGGGAGAAATTCTGCGACGCATTTCGGCCGAACATCTGGCGGCTCGTGTGGCTGGCGATTGGATTCGTCATCTTGTTTTGGTGCATGCGCGTGGTGGACGGTTGGACAGATAATACGTGGCAGACTTCAGGCTATCTGTATTCGAAAGCGCCGTCATTTCTGCGCCCGACAGCGGGACCGACGGTCTATGCGAACTACCTCGATTATGTCTTCTCGATTCTTAAGTGGTATGTGATTCCCTGCATCTTCTTGCCGCTGCTTGCAGCCGGAGTCATTGGAGTGAGTTCGCTGGCAGGCTTGCGCACGCTCGGACGCTGGAAATACTGGCTGGCAATGGCCGTCACAGCGGTGCTCGGCGTGTGGGGGACGCGTTTCATTATTGGATGGACGCCGGGAACAACTTTGAATGAACAGACGGTGAGTCTGGTGCTGCGTCTCGGGTTGGCGTATGTATTGGCGACGGCAGCATGGTTGCTCGCAGCGGGCGTGTTGGGTTATTTCGTCCGGCCAGCAAGCGCAGCCGGAGGCGTTGTGGCAGAAGACTGGTGGAGCAAAATCTTCCCTTCTGGCGGAGAAAACCGCACTCCAGTCCAGAAGATATTCACCCTGGTCAGCGATCGGCGGATGGTCGTGCTGCAATTGGCGGCGTGCATCGCAGCCGCAATCATAAGCCGCGCGGATTTGACTTCGGCCTATACCTGGAGGGTTGTGGCCGCAATTGTTGGAGGATTGCTCTTAATCATTGGTTTTCCGTGGGCTTATGCAGGCACGCTGGTGTATGCGGCGGATCCGGCGCCGGCGAACTTCCGCGATGCTTTCCGTTTTCGAATAGGACGGATGGCTTGGTTGCTACTGGGCATCGTGATGCTGCTGGTGCTGGGTTTTGCTGTTGAGTCCGGGCTTTGGGCGCTGAACTACCACGATAATTATGTCTGGCTGATCAGCCGCGCGATCAGCATTACGTCTGAGTATCTGCTGCCGTCTCTTTTGTTGCCTTGGGTCGCGGTGAGAGTCATTGGGAACCGGCTGCGCGATGGGCTGCAAGTGCTGCGCTCGTGGCAGTACTGGGTGGGTATGGCGGTGATCGTTCTTGTCGCGGAGTGGATATCGGATCTGTTGGCGCCCGGCAGTTTGAAGGCGGGTTCGTTTTGGGCAGAGTTCGTTGTAATAATCCGGCTGGCCATGGCTGATCTTCCTCTCATCGTTGGCGGAGTGGCGGCGGCAGGATTAGTGATTTATTTCGTGCCCGCGCACCGCGGCAGTGCGAATCTCGTTGGGAATGCCGCTTCGTAGCCACTGATTGAGCCGTTCACGGCCGTACTCGCGATCAAGATCGCGCACGATGGCCGCTGCTTGCGCGTAAGCCTGGCGGACTTCTGCATCGCTGCGGCGCGAGCGGATCACGCGTTCAATTCCATCTGCTGACATACTCACTTCATTTGCCGCCGACGGATCGCCTCCCAGGTAGACCACAAGCCCCTCGCGGAACCAGAGGGGAGTGTCACGCTTGGCATTGTCCTCGACCAGCAAATGCAGGAATTCGTGGCGGAGCACGGATTCGAGCCGGTCATGAAGAAGGCTCGGCGGCTGCAGGCGAATGCATTCTTTGCGCGTGCTGGCGGCAACCCAGCCAGGCTCGCCGCTGGCGTCGCGGAACATGGCTACGGTGGGATACACCTCGATGATTGGCCGCGTGCCAAAAGCCAAACCGCTGCGTTCGATTGCCCACTCCAGCGCGGAGTTTGCCACGGTGCGGACGGTCGCACTGTCGCTCGCGTTCACGACTCGCAAATCGAACTTGTCTGCGTGAGTGATTATCCAAGGAATGCCCTGCGCCGACCGCCCGACTGCGGCTCCGGGATAGTAGAACGCTAGAATCTCGCGGTAGGTTTTGCCTTGGCGCGCCATTTCGGCGGCACCGGTCTGACATAGGCCCACGCCGTGTCCCACACCTTTTCCGCTGAAGATGAAATGGTCACCCTCGGTGGCGACTTCGTATAAGTCGCTCTTCAATTTGCTCCAGCCTAAATTGCGGCCGACGGCAAAGCGCAGCGTAGAAGCGGAAAGCGGCATGCCCTGCTCAGCGCCCGCACTCAGTCGCAATGTCAAGGCGCGGCCGGAAGGTGTCCGCTCGACGACTGTGATGCGGTTCCATCCGGGAGGAATATGCAAGCCTGCGGCGGCCAGGGCACGGTCGAGATCGGAACGCGCGATTTTCGAGCGCCAGGCATGAGCGGCACGAATGCAGTAGGGATCGTCGTGGGAGATGAGCGAAGGCGAAGCCTGATCGGGCCAGACGGCAGCCGCGGCCTCGGTCCGCCCGCCACAATCTTGGTGATAGTACGCGGCGAGAGGAGTGCCTCGGTCCCACAGCAACTCGCCCGCGGTCTGCTTCACAGCGGCAACGACGCCCGGCCGGGGATCCAGGCGCAGATACTGACAGTGAGTGCTGTCGCAGAAATCGAATCCGTCTTCTTTGTGACGCTCGCGAAAGCGTGTTGTGTAGGAACGAATGGCGACGGCCAGCGTCTTCAAAGCCTCTGGGGGCATGTCGCCGGCAGTCTCGCCTTCGAGCACGTCGGCGACATATTGCTCGACTGGAATGACGGCAATCATGCACAGAACATCATCGCGAGCGGAAATCTCCAGTGTGCCGTGAATATGTTGAGCGCGCGCGTTCTCGCTGACAATGCGGAAGTCGCCGTTAAGCCTGAGCTTTGGAGTGGTTGTGCCGGTGATCTCCACAGAATTTTGCCGGGCGCGTACCGTAGCTTCGCTACTCAGGTTTTGTTGCGAGGAATTTGCGGTGAGAATGACGTTGGTTTCTTTAGTGGCTTCGACACGAACCCGCGAGAGCCGATAACGAGACAAAAGATGAACGCGCACGTCCGGCTGCTGCGCCGCGCTGACGGACGTAAGCAGGAGCAAGGCGGGAATGCAGATCGCGCGCGTCATGGCCTGTGCTTCTCGTACGCTTCGAAGATGCGGCGAGCGAGATTAGCGGCTTCCACGCTGCCGTGTCCGCGCTCGACGAAAACGACCACGACGATCTCAGGGTTCTCGGCGGGCGCAAATCCGGCAAACCAGGCGTGCGTGTGCGAATCCGGAGGATCGCTGGCGGTTCCGGTTTTTCCCGCGACGGAAAGCTGGCCGCTCTTGGCGTTCTGCGCGAGACCGTAATCGGTCGCGGCGCGAAGCCCGGCCAGGACCACTTGCTGGGCCGGGGTCGCAGTCGAAGAATTTAGCCGTGCCAGTTGCAGATAGGCCGCTGCCATTTCCAAAGGAGTAATCTCAATCCCCGCGACTCCGATCGCAAGAAGTTGGCGCGCGGCCAGGCTCCGTGCAGGAATGACGCGGCCTTGCCCCTCGTCCGGCAACAAACCCGAGGGCTGCGTGAAACCGAGCTGCATGAAGCGTCGTTCGAGCTCTCCCGGCTGAAGCCGTTCCGCCGCAGTCACGAAATAGGAATTGCAGGAGAGCGCAAGCGCTTCCTCTGCGGAGAAGGTAGTGAACTCAGCGGGATGAGAACAGTTCAGCTTTCTTCCCGCGATTGCCAGATTCCGGCGGCAAGCGATCGAGTCGTTAGGATGAACGGCGCCCGTTTCGAGCATTAGGGCCAGAACAAATGGCTTGATAGCTGACCCAGGGCTGGCCACGCGCCGCCTCAGAACTGGAAGGTTGTAAGCAGCCAATACTCGCTTGTCGCGCACTCTGACGACCACGGCCGCGGCCGGCTGACCGGCCAGGACGCGAGCGACCGCTTGTTCAAACTCAGTAGGCGCGCCGTAAGAAAATGAAAGAAGCAAGCAGCACAGAATTGCGGGCGCGAGGAGCCTGACCGCGCCTCCGGGGTGCTGCGCTAACCGCATCATGGACACAAGGGCACCTTCACCACAAAGGACAAGGTTGCCAAATCATCCGCCAGCGAGTCTAGATCCGGCGCCAGATCCTGCGTGCACCGGCAACAGCGCAGGAAGCCCCACGCGAGATCCCTCGGCCCGTTGGTGAAAGCGCGGGCCTTCGGGATGACGCTCCAGAAGAGGGAAGATTCAAACTGAGGCACAATGCGCTCGGGTATGGGGGGATCGTTTGCGCGTTTACTTGCTGGCCACCTGCTGGGCGAGGTAATTGGCGACCCCCATCTCCTTGATTGCATGCAATTGAGCTTCCAGAAAGTCGGCGTGGCGTTCTTCGTCGCCGATCATCCTGGTGAACAAGGCCTTCGAACCTTCATCGCCGGCGTCCTCGCAAATCTTAGCCGCCTCATTGTACTCACGCACCGCGTCCTGTTCGTCTTTGAGATCGATCTCGAGCTGCTCCTGCACTTTGCTGCCGAATTGCGGTTTGAGCGCTAGATGGGCTTTCGGAATGCCTTCCAGAAAAATGATGCGTTCGATGAGTCCTTCAGCGTGCTTCATTTCCTCGATAGCGCGCGCCTTGGTGAGATCGCCCAGCCGCTTGTAGCCCCAGCCCTGGCAGATTTCAGACTGCGTCATGTACTGCGCGATGGCGGTTAGCTCAGACAGAAGAGCCGCGTTCAACTGCTCGATTACTTTCTTGTCGCCCTGCATGATTATGCCTCCCTCAGAGCATCATCCGATTTGCGCGGGAAATGATGCTGTGATCCGGCGCACGTTAGGGGTCGATTTCATCGCGCAGGCTGCCACGATAGGAAACGAGCACCGAAGCCGGGTTGGAAGCAAGTTATAGCTTCCTGCTGAGGACTTTTTTCTTTAAGCCCGGCGGCAGCGTCTCGCAGGCTGTTCTTAGCACCAGCCGGGCAGCGCGCCCGCGAATCTTCATCAAGTACGGCACCGTGCGCCTGGGATCGAATTTTACTGTCTCGCGCAGCAGCCAGCCGAGACCTTTCTGGACCATGTCGTCTTCGTCGGCGAGAAGGATGTTGGAGAGCCTTACAACTTCCCGGAAAAATTTCTTCTCCCGCGCTCCGCGAATCAGCGCCACGCAAGCCGCACGCCGATGCCAGCGGTCCTTCGACTTCGCCCAGCGAAGCACGGTTTTCGCTCGCGCGGGCTTCGCAGCAACCATGGGCGCAATCAGATAGTGCACCAGCCCATCGTGATCGGCCCAACTGCTGATCCGGTAGAGCCACGCCTCGAACAGCTTGAACTCGCGGTCGCCAAACTGCGCGTCCAGACTCTCCAGCAGAAAGACGGCAGCGACCTTTTCTTCCAGGACCGATCCGGAGAAAAGCTGATCGGCGACTTCGACCAGAAAGGCGAAGTCGTGTTCGCGCAGGATGTCCTTCCGGCAGCGCCGCACCGCCTCCCGCAGATCGGCGGTGTACCATCCATGCGACTTGATCTCTTCTTTGAAGAACCACTGCACACCGGCGGCATGCTCGGCCGAGCCGCCGTTTTTCAGCCCGCGCCGAATCTGTGCGGCAACGGCGGTTGGCTTGGCGTCGGGGAAGGGCATCCGATTCAATCCTGGAAGGTAACAGAAAAGGCGGCCCGGGCGGCCGCCTTTCTTCGTTTCTGTCTGTTTCTACGCGGCACGACGTGTGGCCGTGACTGAGCGGTAGCCGCAGTCCCGGGCTTTTTGCAAAGCCTGCAAGGCTTCACTCGGCGAGATCAGCGGAGTGGTCTGCACCGACTTGCAAGCGCCGCCCGCGGCGAACGCCATGGCGATGGCCGCGGCGCTAACGTTGTCGGGCAGGTTGGTGATCACCACTACGTCGTAGTCTCCAAACGAGAACCATGCCGATTCGATCTTGCCTCCGAGTTTCTCGATCGCGGGCCGCACTGCTTCGATCCGGTTTTGCGGATTCGCGACCAAAGCTTCCCATCCTTCCTGGGAATAAGCGACTTGCTGCAGATAATGTGGCATAGAGCCTCCTAGCAGTTCACTAACTGGGGGCGAATGATCCCAGAGGAGGAAGCGAAAGTCAAGCCACAGTATTCTTCTGCAGCCGGACGAGACGGTCATAGATCCACAACAGCAGCGTGGTTGCGATGCCGACCGCCACGACCGACCACCAGACCAGTTGCGGGCGGTGCATCTGCTCGCCAAAGTGGCGCAATAGCCATCCACTGAGCTTGCCGGCGACAAACGATCCAATGCCCAGCGGGAGAAATGCAAACCCCATGTAGGTTCCCTGCTGATCGGGCGGTGCGAGCCGTGAGACGTACTCGTAATAGCGCGGCTGCTGCGTCAGTTCGCCCAGCGCAACCACGACCAGAGTGGCCACTGCCATCCAAACCGACGGATGCACGATCAGCAGAATCCAAGCCACGCTGGAGACGAGCGTGCCCAACACGATGGCGTGAAACGCGTGCAGGCGCTTGGTCAGGTTGCCAATGAGCACGGTGAACATGATTACCACTAGCGGATCAGTGACCAAGATCAGCTCGGTGTCAGCCTTGGGATTAACGTAGTCGTGTATATAGAGCGGCAGGGCGATGAATTCCTGCCAGAAAACGACCCAGTATCCGGAGAAGATCAGCAAGAAAAGCATGAACCGCGGGTTCGAAACAACTGTAAGGAAGTTCTTCCTCACTTGGCGTAGGCTCGTTGCTTCTTCTCCGGAACGGCGCGGCTCCCTGAACAACAGCAACACGACAAACAGCATGGTGAATACGCTAAGGGCGGCGAGCCGAAATACGTTTTCGACCCGGCCATGCTGACGCACCCAGAAGGCTAGGTAAGGCCCGGCCGTGCTCCCGATGTTCACCAGTGTGTAGTAAATGGAGTATCCGACCTGACGGACGCTCTCATTGGAAGCGCGGGCAGTTGTTCCGACTACGCTCGGTTTCACCAGTGCCACACCCAGCGCGGGCAGGATGAGAACGATTCCCACCAACGTCGGGAGCGGCATGACATTGCGCAAGGGCGCAAGCCACGCGGCACCAATCGACCCCAGGGAAAAATAGGCAATACTCAAGAATAGATACGCCAGCGATAAAGCGCGCCGAAAGCCAAGCCGGTCAGCCACTGCGCCGCCGATGACGGCCAGAAACCACACCCAGCCACCGAACATCCCGGTCAGACTGCTGGCGCGCTCGATGTCGAAGTGCAGGCCCTCATGTAGATAGCGGGCCAGCACAGCAAACACCGCGTAGTACGAAAGCCGCTCAAACATCTCGCTGATATTGGCGACCCAGAACGGACGCTCAAATCCGGTGCGAATTTCGTGAAAGCGTTCGGAAAAGGTCAAGGTGGCTCCTGAAGTTGCATGGTGAGGGTGCGCGGCCGCAGAAGCAATCTTTAGCGATTGCAGAACTCAGAAGTCAGATTGCAGACTTAGAAAACCCCAAGAGCTGCCCGCCGTCTGGTAGCTCCGTGATTCTGAATCCTCAGGCTGAAATTTCCAATTTGGCTTCTGACTGCCCACTTCTGATCGTTCATTTCCCCATAAAGCCGGACAGCCGGCCGCGAACGTATTCACTGGTCACTTCCGCGACGCGGATGACCTTGTTGCGGGCGGTCTGGCCGGAGGCAATGGTAACGGAACTGCGCGGAACCCGCAAAAGTTCCGCGAAGAATTCGATGCAGGCTTCGTTGGCCCGGCCTTCGACCGGAGGCGCGGTCAGAGACACTTTCAACGCATCGCCGAACTCGCCGGTGATGGCATTCTTCTTTGCGCGGGGGTGAACGCGAATGGCAAAGGTGACCCCTCCTTCGGCCTCGTGGATTGCAAACATTCTCTTTGTGTGAACGATTTGTCATCCTGAGCGAAGCGAAGGACCTGTGCAACTTCCTGGCTAAATGCATAGCTCCTTCGCGGCGACGAACGCCGCTCAGGATGACAATTTTATCGAAGCAAATCTTTACAGCGGACTGAGAATTCTCTGTCCGTTCTCGGCTACGGCTTGGCCCTTTCCCCGAAAACCGCTGTCCCTACACGCACGCAAGTTGAGCCTTCCTCGATAGCTACCTCGAAATCGTGCGACATGCCCATGGAGAGCACGTCCATGCCGACAGCGGGGAGCTTGCGCGCGGCGATTGCGTCCCGCAACTCGCGCAGCTTGCGGAAGTACGGGCGGGCATCTTCGGGATCGTCGGTGAATGGAGGCACGGTCATCAGCCCGCGGAATTCGAGGGCGTCGAAGCGTGGGGCGACCAGCAGCAGTTCTTCCAGCTCGCGCGAATCCGGCGCGACGCCGCTCTTGGCTGCTTCTCCGCCAACATTGATTTCGATCAGCACTGGCAGTTTTTTGCCCAGCTTGCGGGCGGCGGCATCGAGCTTGTCCGCCAGCTTCAACGAATCCACGGAATCGACTTCACCAAACAATTCCGCTGCTTTAGCCGCCTTGTTGGTCTGCAGATGCCCGATCATGTGCCACTCGGGGCCAGCGAGGTCGGCTAAGGCACCCGCCTTCGCTGTGAATTCCTGCACCCGATTTTCCCCGAACAGGCGCAGCCCGGCGGCATAGGCTTCGCGAATGCGTGCGGGTGGATGAGCCTTGGTCACGGCCATCAGTCGGATGTCGGCGGCGGGTCGTCCCGCGCGCCGCGCCTCCGCTTCGATACGGGCGCGCACAGCGGCAATGTTGTCAGAAATGGACATACAGAGAGCTAACCACAGAGGACACAGAGTCGCACTGAGTTCTGTGTGGTGAAACAATTTCTTACGGGCACCCCAGCGGGGCTCACGCCGCGCAAGCGCCGTCACATGATCGCGGTCGGCGGGGCCGGTTCATCGGGGCGGCCCGGATTCAGCAATGGCACCAGGATCATGACCGCCACAAGAGCTGCAAAGGCGATGACGCTGGTCAGGGGATGCTTGCCCAAGGCAAACTCATACAGCTTCGTGCTGGCGTGAGGATCGTGCGCAAGCCGACGCGCGAGTATGGCGGCAACTACGATTCCGCACAGCGCTTCTCCAGCAATCAAGCCCGAAGCGGTGAGTATGCCGGCATTTTCCACGCGCGCTTTCTGCGCATCGTTGTAGCCGCGGCGGTCGCGCAGCTTGTCCGTGGCCCAGCGGATCACGCCACCGACAAAAATCGCGAACGTGGTCCCCAGCGGCAGATACATACCCACCGAGAACAGCATGCAGCTCTTTACCTCGATCATAATCATGGCGATGCCGAGCAGGATGCCAACCACCACCAGCGGCCAGGCCATCTCTCCGCCCACGATGCCCTTGGCGAGCATCGCCATCAAGCCGGCTTGAGGCGCGGGAAGGTCGGTTGTGCCGAAATGATAGACCCGGTCCAGCCAAAGCAGTGGGAAGAAGAGAGCCAGCGACGCAACCACGATCCCGAACAGGTCTCCGATCTCCATTTTGGCTGGTGTTCCACCGAGAATGTGGCCGACCTTCAAGTCCTGCAGCATCTCGCCCGCGACAGCCGAGGAA
>Ga0187784_10002187_pt1 | contig 15685 bp, 13 predicted proteins | sample 1015_SJ02_MP15_2_FD_132964 | JGI IMG/M metagenome (GOLD analysis project Ga0187784, IMG submission 132964) | Tropical peat soil microbial communities from peatlands in Department of Meta, Colombia - 1015_SJ02_MP15_20_MG | ecosystem: Environmental > Terrestrial > Soil > Wetlands > Peat | place...
GAGGAGGGTCCGGCGCCCGCCGTTGCGAGACCACTGCTCTGCGCGGTGCGCCGCTCGCGTGCGGCGAGGACGAGCGTGTAGATGACGGCCCCGAGCCCGAGGAGTCCGAGGAGCTTGTAGACCACGAACCCGAGTACCGGAACGACGTAAAGCAGCAATACGATGAGGCCCCCGATGAGCACGGCGAGTGCGGGGTGCCCGAGCGCGCCGGAGCGCGCGCCGCCAGAGCCCGCGCCGATGCAACGCTGGCCGATCCACGCAAGCATCACGGCCTTGCCGAAGAGGCCCAAGCACCCGAGCCCAATCACGACGAACGGAATAGCGACGATGCCGACGACCGTGATGCACAGGAGCACGATCAGCATCGGCACGAGGAGCACCGTGAGGAGCGAGGCTAAGAGCGTCATGCCCGGCTGCGTCTCGAGCGTTCGCACGCAGCTGTTGAGAGCGTCGCGCAGCGCGAGCGCGAGGCACACGTACAAGGCCAGGAATCCGAGCGCGAGGCCCCATGCCCACTCCAGCCCATGCACGAACGCGAGCGGGCGGGCATAGAAGAGGCAATGTTGAACCCAGGTGCGAATCCAGCCGAGGCTCGGGCCGTAGCCGAAGACGCTTTGCACATCGCCTCGAACGCTCGAGCCAGGGTCGCGCTCGACCTTTCCGCCGACGGCGACCGCGTCACCCGCGACCGTCGCGTGCGGCCCGAGCACGACGTCACCCCCGATGGCGACGGCATCGCCGCCTACCGGGCCGTCAATGTACGTGTTGCCGAAGACCGCCACCGCGCCGTCGCTGACCGAGCCCGTGACTCGCGTGTCGCCGAGAATCGATACCGCGTCATGCGCATCGCCCTCGACGTTCGAGGAGCCCATGATCGACACGACCCCGTCGGCGTGCTCGCCCTGCGGCAACACCGAATCGCGCCCGATGTTCACCATGTCGTGGCCGCGGCGGCGTCCGGAATGGTCGTGCGAGCGGGGGTGATTCGGCCCGGCCGCGCTGTCCTCTGCCTCCGCTCCCTCACCGCTCCCGCGCGAGTCGGAGTCGTCCCGCTGGTCCGAGTGCTCGGGCGAGGCGGCGCGGTTGGGTGCGGCGGCGTGATCCGGCGAAGACACCTCGGCGATTGCCGATGCCGAGAGCGGGGCGGAGATCTCGACGGCCCCCGCAACGTGCCAGACGGGGAGCAACGAGAGAAGCACGGATGCGCATCGTGAGCGAAGCATCTTCATAGCAGGCCTGCGAGATCGGGTTTCAGATAAAACATGCGGGCAGCGCTCACGCCGAACAAGCACGCGTAGAGCACCAGCAACCAAAAGATCACGGATGGTCGCCACCAGAAAAGCTTCTTCATGATCGGCCTGCAAGCTCGGATTTCAGATACAACATGCGATAGGCCGCAGCGCTCACGCCGAACAAGCACGCGTAGAGCACGGCGCTCAGTATCAGACCCTCATACACCCACTCGAGCGGCACGATGCGCGCGAGCGAGCCGGCCGTCTCTCGGGCAGCGCCCTCGAGCGTGAGCAGCCCGCGGACCCACGAGTCCGTGAGCATCTCGCCAGCCCGGCCGATGCGACCCAAGGCCCACGCGCCGGCGAGGATCGCGGCGGCGCAAAGCGCAGCGCACGCCGCCAGGAAGACGGCCCGCGCGATCTGCGGCCAACACCCAAAGCCTTGCCGCCACCACGGGAGCGCAGCACGGCGCTCGATCTCGTCGAATACGCGCGCCTCGAGCGTCGAGGGCGCTCGGCGCAGCGGCAAATCGGCGAGGGTCCGATCGATCAGCTGCTCGAGCCTGCGCTCGGCCTCGAGACTCGGCTCCGACTCGCTCGATCCGATCCTCATGGGAGCGGCTCCACGAGGGCAGCGCTCGAGATGCCGCGGCGCTCGAGCAGGCCAGCCAAGGCAGCACGGGCGCGTTGAATATCGGTCTTCACCTTGGCGATTGAGATGCGCAACCGGGCCGCGATCTCCTGATAGGAGAGGTCCTCGAAGTGATAGAGCACCAGCGGTACGCGCTGATGATCGGGCAAGCGGGCAATCGCGTCGTCGACCAGAGCGCACTGCTCCTCGCGGCTCAGGTCCGCGAGCAGCGTATCGGGGAGCGGCACGTCCGGAACGCTCGGTTCCTCCGAGAAGAGCCGCCACCGACGCCGGTAGCGCGTGAGATGATTGAGAGAAAGATTCGTGGCCACGGTCTTGAGCCAACCGCCCGCCGCCGCGCTCTCGCGCAGATGCTCGAAGTTCTCATAGGCCCGCACGAACACCTCCTGAGCGATGTCCTGCGCCTGGGCGTCATTGCCCGTCAGCCGGGCCGCGGTCGAGAAAACCATGTCCTGATAGGCACGCATAAACGTCGCGAACTCGATCGAGCGATGCTCCGTAGGTGGCGTATGCACGGTATTGGGTTCGTTTAGACCCATAACACGGCTGGGTGGAAAAAGTTGCAGGGGATTGGCGCCCTCGAGGCGAGCGCTCGCGCATCGGGGCCGTGCGCCCGGGATCGGCGCGGATTCGATAGACTCATCGCACCCGGGGGCCGGCAGTAGCGCTTGAGTCGGCAAAGGAAGCAGCTCGTGCGTTGGCTCATACCCAAAATCGACACCCGCTACGCGCTTTGGGGCACCGCCCTTGTGCTGCTCGCGCTCACGCCCGCGCTCGCCGGCTTTGCGGGCCTAGGCTGGGAGCTCTGCCAGGTGGCGGGCCTTGCAGGCGCCGTTGCCTGCCTCGCTCTCTCGGGATCGCCCATAAGACCCAGGAGCTCGCGACCGCCGACGCTCTTGTCGTTGCAGCGTCATACGCTTATCGGCTGGCTCGCCCTGATCGCGGTGGCGCTGCACGTCGCCGGCCTCCTGCTCGTCGATCGAACCGTGATCGAGTACCTTAAGCCGACGGCCCCGCTCTATCAATTCGCCGGGATCGCGGCAACGACGCTCCTCGTGGTCCTCATGCTCACCTCGCTCGACCGCTCCCGCCGCCGACTCTTCAACAGCCACCGCGACTTCCAGGCGACTCATGTGATTCTCGGGTGCTTGATTTGCGCCTCGATGGCAGTCCACATCGTCGTGACTGCACGCTACCTTGGCGGCCGGGGCCGACGGGCATTGTTCGCCGCCGCCGCGATCGGTGCGATTCTGATGCTGCTGCGGCGCCGCCGCGGGAACGAACCCGCACGCCCACTATCCATCAGGTCTCGGCAACTGGTCTTCGGACGACACTCGACGCTGATCGTAGGCGTCGTCGCGATAGGTGCAGCGGCCATCGCGGGGCTCTTGCCCGACTCGGTCGGCGCGGCGTTACGCGAGCCGCTCGTGCGCCGTGCGACGGCCCTGCCGCTCGACTTCCCGCACGGCAAGCACGGTGCCGTCAACTGCCTGACCTGCCACCACAACTACGCGGACCGAACGGGCTCCGAGCTATGCATTCAGTGCCATCGCGGCAGCCGCGCCGACCTCAAGGAGGGCATCGAGGCGAGATTCCACGGCTTTTGCCTCCAATGCCATCGCCATCCGCAGGCCGGCTTGACGCACCACGGGCCCGTGTCGGGCTGCATCATCTGCCACCATGCGCCGAGCACCGAAGAATGATCCGCATCGGGCGCGCGCTCGATCGCCGAGGGGATTTTTGGGACGTGCGGCGCCCCGGAGGCCGAGGCGCGAGGGCGCCTATCGGTATCGCTCGAGGAGCTTCTCCAGGCGGGCGCTGCCGGGCGAGAGCGTCTCGTAGGGGATGCGATTCAAGGGCACCTTACTCGTCTTATTGAGCGCGTGAAACTCCGTGCTGCCCGACTCATCGATGTGAATGAGCCCGGTCACATACTCGTTCTGCTTGAGCTTTTGCTCGATGAAGTAGTAGGCCGCGCTCCGATCGGTCGGATCGTAGCTCGCCGCGAGCTTGCGCAGGATGACACGGCTCCCGTCGTGCAGTTGCACCGGCAGCGCCTCACCCGGCGGGTAGTCGACCGCGATCTCCTCGGCGGGAGGAATGAAATCGGCTTCCATGACGGCGTGGTAGTGCTCGCGCGTAAACGCATAGCTCTTGGTCGATCCTTCGTGATCGTTGAACGTGACGCAGGGTGAGAGCACGTCGATGAGCGCGAATCCTCGGTGGCGCATGCCCGCCTGAATCAAGGGCACGAGCTGCGCCTTGTCGCCGGAAAAGCTTCGCGCCACGAAGGTGGCGCCCAGGGACAGGGCGAGCAACACGGGATCGATGGGCGGCATTTGATTCACTTCGCCCCTCTTTGCGCGCGTTCCGATGTCCGCGGAGGCCGAGAACTGGCCCTTGGTGAGGCCGTAGACGCCGTTGTTCTCGATCACGTAGAGCATGTTCACGTTGCGCCGGATCGCGTGCACCAGCTGGCCGAGGCCGATCGAGAGCGAATCGCCGTCCCCGGAGACCCCGATGTAGGTCAGATCGCGGTTCGCCGCGTTCGCGCCGCTCGCGATCGAAGGCATGCGTCCGTGCACGGAATTGAAGCCGTGCGCGCCGCTCACGAAATACGAGGTGGTCTTCGAGGAGCACCCGATGCCGGAAAGCTTCACCAGTTGCTCCGGCCGCATGTCGAGCCCCCAGCAGGCCTCGATGATCGCCGCGGTGATCGAATCGTGTCCGCAGCCGGCGCAGAGCGTCGACATGGTGCCTTCGTATTGGCGGCGCGTCATGCCGAGCGCGTTGGTGGGCAGCGAGGGGTGGGTGACTTTCGGTTTGTTGATGAACGACATGATGATCCCCGGGGAAAAAACCTCAGCGCACGCTCTTGCCGCTGATCGCGGAGAGGCGCGGCGCGTCGGGGAGCGTCGCGCGGATTCCGGCGATCACGGGCTCGCAGGACATCGGAAATCCGCTGTAGCTCAAGATGGACTTGAGCTTGGATTTGTCGACGGCGGTCTCGAGCGTGAGGAGCGAGCGCAGCTGCGCATCGCGGTTCTGCTCGACCACGAAGATCGTGGCGTGCATGCTTAGGAAGCTCTCCACCTCGGCGCCGAAGGGGAAGGCCTTGATGCGCAGATAATCGACCGGAATCTTCTGGCGTGCGAGCACATCGACGGCCTCGCGCACCGCCCCGTCGCAGCTGCCGATGCTCACGATACCGATCTTGTTGTCGCCCTTGCCGATGAGCTCGGGCTTCGGGACATAGGCCGCTGCGGCCGAGAACTTGCGCTTCAGCCGGTCGAGCACCACTTGGTACTCGGTCGAATCCTCGGTGTACGCGCCGTACTGATTATGGCCGGAGCCGCGAGTAAAGAAGGCGCCCTTCGGATGCACGCCTGGGAGCGTACGGTAGGGGATCGCGTCGTCATCGCGATCCAAGTAGCGATAGAACTTGTCCCGGCCGGCGAGATCCTCGGCAGACAGCACCTTGCCCCGATCGGGCCGATAGGCATCGTCCCACCTCAAATCTCGGCACATCCAGTCGTTCATGCCGATATCGAGGTCCGACATCACGAAGACCGGGGTCTGAAGGCGCTCGGTCAGATCGAACGCCTGCGCCGCCATGTAGAAGCATTCCTCGGGATTTGCGGGGAACAGGAGCACGTGCCGGGTATCGCCATGCGAGGCGTAGGCGCAGAGCAGGATGTCCGCTTGCTGTGTGCGAGTCGGCATCCCGGTCGACGGGCCCACCCGTTGCACGTCGAAAATGACGCAGGGGACCTCGGCGTAGTACCCGAGTCCCAGAAATTCGTTCATGAGCGAGATACCGGGTCCGCTCGTCGGCGTGAAGGCCCGCGCTCCGTTCCAGCTCGCCCCGAGCACCATGCCGATCGCCGAGAGCTCGTCCTCGGCCTGGATCACCGCATAATTGCGCTCGCCGGTCGCCGGATCGACACGATAGCGCTCGCAAAAACCCTTGAACGCGTCCATGAGCGAGGTGGACGGCGTGATGGGATACCACGCGCCCACGGTCGCGCCCGCGTAGACGCAGCCCAAGGCTGCGGCAGTATTGCCGTCGATCATGATGTGACCGCGCGTCTTGTCCATGCGCTCGACGCGCAGCGGCAGCGGGCATTCGAGATTCGCCTTGGCGTAGTCGTAACCCAGCCGCAGCGCCCTCGAGTTCGAGTCGAGGAGTTTCGGCTTCTTGCCGTAGCTCTCGTGCATCAAGCCATCGATCACCTCGGTATCGACGTCGAGGAGTGCCGCGAGCACGCCCGCGTAGGCGATATTCTTGAGGAGGATGCGGTTGCGCACACCGTCGAAGTTCTCGTTCACCAGCCTCGCCAGGGGGACGCCGATCACCGTGATGTCACCGCGCTGCAGGAGCGTCGAGCGCGGCCAGGTGGCGTCGTAGATCAGATAGCCACCCGAGACGACCTCGCGCACGTCCTTCTGGTAGGTCTCCGCATTCATGGCCACCATGATGTCGACTCGACCGGCGCGCGCCGCATAGCCGTGGCGCGTCACCCGGATCTCGTACCAGGTAGGCAATCCCTGGATGTTCGAGGGGAAGTAGTTCTTTCCCGTCACCGGAACGCCCATACGAAAGATGGCCTTCATGATCAGCGAGTTCGCGCTCGCCGAGCCGGTGCCGTTGACGTTCGCGAACTTCACGACGAAGTCGTTCACCCGCTCCGGTGCATTGGTTACATTCGGCATGTCGCGCTCTCATCCTCCGCGAGAGGAATCTTGATCGTGGATTTTTGCATATCCCATGCAGCGGTGGGACAGCGCTCCGCGCACAGACCGCAATGCACGCAGACGTCCTCGTCCTTGACCATGACGCGCCCGGTCTGGGGCAGCGCGCTCGAGACGTAGAGCGCCTGATCCGCATTGGCGGCCGGCGCCTTGAGCCGCGAGCGCAGCTCCGTCTCGGTGCCGTTCGGCGCGATGGTGAGACAATCGACCGGGCAGATATCGATGCAGGCGTCGCACTCGATGCAGAGCTTGGTGGTGAATACCGTCTGTATGTCGCAGTTGAGGCAACGCTGTACCTCGAGCGCAGCCTGCTCGGCCGTGAATCCCAATTCGACCTCGATGTTGATCTTCTTGAACCGCTCGATCAATCCCACGTGCGGCACCAGGCGTCGCTCCGCGCCGTTGTACTCGTTCTTGTACGACCACTCGTGCATGCCCATCTTGCGGCTGGTCAATGTCACTGCGCGGGGCATGCGCGCCGTGATCGGCTCGCCGCGACAGTACTTGTCGATCGAGATGGCGGCCTGGTGGCCGTGCTCCACCGACCAGATGATGTTCTTCGGCCCGAAGGCCGCGTCGCCTCCGAAGAATACGCCCCCGCGGGTCGACTGGAACGTGACCTTGTCGACTTTGGGCATGCTCCATCGATCGAACTCGATCCCGATGTCGCGCTCGATCCACGGGAACGCATTCTCCTGACCGATGGCGAGAATGACGTCATCGCAGGGGAAGAACTCCTCATCGAGCACCCGGCTCGCCGTGATCTCGCCGTCGCGAAGCTCGTACTCGAGGTGATCGAACATCATCCCGATGAGCTTGCTCTGCTCCACCACGAAGCGCCTCGGGGCACGATTGACCACGATCTGCACGCTTTCCTGCTCGGCGTCCTCGAGCTCCCAATCGGAGGCCTTGAAGAACTGGCGGGGCTTGCGCGCCATCACCTTCACGTCCTTCGCGCCGAGTCGCAGCGAGGTGCGGCAGCAATCCATGGCGGTATTGCCCACTCCGATGATGAGCACGCGCTCGCCGATCCGATCGACGTGCTGGAAGGCGACCGATTCGAGCCAGGCGATACCGATATGAACTCGGTCGCTGTCGTGGCGGCCCGGCAACTCCAGCTCCTTGCCCTTGGGTGCACCGCTGCCGACGAACACGGCGTCGAATTCCTTCGATTCGAGAAGCCGGCGCATGCTCGCGACCGGCGTCCCGAGCTTGAGGTGAGCCCCCATATCCACGATATAGCCGATCTCCTCGTTGAGGACGGACGCCGGGAGCCGAAAGGCGGGGATGTTGGTGCGCATCAGTCCCCCTGGCACGGCGAACTGCTCGAAGATCGTGACCTCGTAGCCCAGGGGCAAGAGGTCGTTGGCGACGGTGAGCGAGGCGGGACCCGCCCCCACACAGGCGACTCGCTTGCCGTTCTTTTGTTGGGGCGCGCGCGGGAGGAGCGCCTTCACGTCGTCGCGCTGGTCGGCGGCCACGCGCTTCAGACGGCAGATGGCGACGGGCTGTTGCTCGATCCGGCCGCGCCGGCAGGCCGGCTCACACGGCCGGTCGCACACTCGACCCAATATTCCGGGAAAGACATTCGAGGCACGGTTCACCATATAGGCTTCGGTGAACTGGCCCTGAGCGATCAACCGTATGTATTCCGGGACATCCGTGTGCGCCGGACAGGCCCACTGGCAATCAACCACCTTGTGAAAATAGTCAGCTTGCCCGGTATCCGTCGGTTCCATGTGTCCTCATACAAATCGCCCCTCGAGCGCCCTTGCGTGAATTATAGGCGCGCGGCGCTCGATCGGGGGGTGCCGTAGCGCACAATTATTCTGCCTCGCCGCGCCCCTCCTGCTTCGCGTGTGGGAGCTCGGCGTACTTGGCCACATCGTCCTCGAACTCAAACCACTCCGCACGGTCGGCAAAGAAAATGTGCGCATGAGGTTTTGTCTTGAGATACGAGTCGAGCGTTCCGATGCGTACGCGGATAACTTCGGGAGGGCCTGGCCGCCGGCTGATGATCGGCGATCCGCAATTACGGCAGAAGACTCGGTAGACACCCGGAGAGGATTCGAAGTTCCCCAGCGCCGCCTCGCCCGCGACGACCTTGAATTCCGAAGCTTTGACCTGCGCAGCCGCCAGGAACGCCGAGCCGTTCGCCTTGCGGCAACGGGAGCAATGGCACAGGGTGATCGGGCCGATCTCCCCGCAGATCTCATAGCGCACGGTTCCGCAAAGGCAGCTTCCCTGATACATCGAACATCCTCTCATTGGGGCACGGAGCGAGCCTCGCTCGGTCGAAAGCCCGGTCCGCGCAGCACTCGACCCGGAAGCGCCGAGGTCGCGGCACCCTGCGCGATGACCGGCACGCCGTTCACAAGCACCCACTCCATGCCGACCGAGAGCTGGTTGGGTGCCGGAAAGGTCGCTCGGTCCGTGAGCGTCTGCGGGTCGAACACCACGACATCCGCCCACATACCGGCCTTGATGACGCCTCGGTCCGCGAGCCGAAGCCGCGAGGCCGGCAGACTGGTGAACTTGCGGATGGCCTCCTCGAGCCGCATGCGCCGCTCCTCCCGGACGTATTTGCGCAGGACCCGGGGAAAGGTGCCGTAGGCGCGAGGATGCGGAAACTCCTTCGCGAGCGGCCCCACGGGCGAGGTGCCCGAGCTGTCATTGCAAAACGATACCCACGGCTGCACGGCGGCGAGTGCGATGTCGGGCTCGCTCATGGCGAATACGGCGACATCCGTTTGCGCCTGGTCCTCGACGAGAATGTCGAACAGCGTATCCATCGGGTCGGTGCCGCGGGACTTGGCGATCTCGGCGAGCGTGCGGCCCTGCAGGCTCTCGAGGGCCGGATTGTTCACCGTCGATACCTGGACCGCCTCGGGACCGGGGATCGATTGCCATTCGTTGTCCCAGTCGCTCGACACCTGAGCGAGCTGCACCTTCAGTCGCGCCCGGATCTGAGGGTCCTTGAGCCGCTCGATGAGCTTTTCCGTTCCTCCCTCATGCGCCCAGGGCGGGACGAACGCCGACAACTCGTTGGCCCAGGCGGGGTAGGCGTAGGTATCCGCGGCGATGTCGACGCCCGCGGCGCGGGCACGCTCGATATGCCCGACGATCTCGGGCATCAAGCCGAAGTTGTTGACGCCGCCCGCCTTCAAGTGCCAGATCTCCACGGGAATGTGCGCCTCGCGGCCGATGCGGATGGTCTCGTCGAGCGCGCTCATGATGGCCTCCTGCTCCGAGCGCATGTGGGTGGCGTAGATCCCGCCGAACTCGGCGGCCGTGCGCGCGAGCGCAATCAACTCCTCCGTGCTGGCGTAGGGCGCCGGCGCATACTCGAGCGAGCTCGATACGCCGACCGCCCCCTGGCGCATCGCATCGGCCACGAGATGCTGCATCCGCTCGAGCTCGCCCGCCGTCGCGGCCCTGTTCTGGTAGCCGACCACCATCTCGCGCACCGTCGTTGCGCCGACGTAGGAGGCGAGATTGATGCCGATGCCCTGCCGCTCCAAGCGCGCGAAGTAACCCGAGAAATCCGACCAGTCGCGCTTCAGCTGGTAGTGCCGCAAGCGGGCTGCCTGCTCCGCGGCGATTGTCTCGTTCACCGGTGCGACCGACTCCCCTTCGCCCGTGATCTCGGTGGTGATTCCCTGAAATATCTTCGACGGCGCGTGCGGCTCCACGAGAAGCGTGAGCTCGGACTGCCCGAGCATGTCAATGAAGCCCGGGGCGACGATTCGACCCGTCGCATCGATGCGTCGCTTGGCCGGAGCGTCCTCGAGCGGACCGATGGCGGCGATACGGCCGGCGCGAATGCCGACGTCCGCCGAATACCACGGGGCGCCGGTGCCGTCGATCACGCGTCCATGCTCGATGATCACATCGTAGGGGGCACCCGCCGATGAGGAAGCCGCACCGCCGGCGGCAGTGGCGGCGGCGAGCGAGCAGGCCGCCATCAAGACGCAAGCGCGGGCGGCGCGCGCCATCCCCTTTCGCACGTGGAGTCCTTCTCGCAAAGCGGCGATCATAACTTCAAACACCCCTCCGTACCCGCTCGTAGGACTATTCCTCAAAAGCGCACGCGTTTAACAGCGAGTGCTCATCAGAAACTTGAAGAACGCACACAATTGCCGTACATTGAATAACTTACGCTATGCATTTGAATAAGTATCGAGTTCGATGCTCAGCAGCTAAACGGGAGACAGTTGGGTCATGGCTACACCAGCGCGTTCGATCGCCTCGCTCACCATCTCTTTCGGCCTGGTCGCGATTCCCGTCAAGCTCTACTCGGCCACCGTGGCCTCGGAAAGAATCTCCTTCAATTTGCTGCGCCAGAAGGATGGCTCGCGAGTCAAGCAGCAGTACATCGCGGTCACGGACGGCAAGCCGGTCGAGCGCTCCGAGATGGTCAAGGGCTATGAGTTTGCGAAGGATCAATACGTCATGTTCACTCCCGAGGAGCTGAAGGCCCTCGAGGATACGACCACGCACACGATCGACATCGGACAGTTCGTTCCGCTCGAGTCGGTCGATCCGGTGTACTTCGACGGCACGTATTACTTGGCGCCGGACAAGGGCGCCGCCAAACCCTACACGCTGCTCACCACGGCCTTGCGCAAGAGCAAGGAGTGCGCGCTCGGGCGCTGGGTGTCGCGCGGCAAGGAGCACATCGTGGTGATCAGGCCGATGGAGGACGGCCTCGCGATGCATCAGCTGCATTTCAAGGCCGAGGTGCGCGACCTCAAGGACCTGGGGATCGAGGCCGCCCCGGTCTCGGAGGCCGAGCTTAAGCTCGCCATGCAGCTCATCGAGCATCTCGCCGCCAAGCGGTTCGATCCGAACGAGTACGTCGATGAATTCAAGGGACGCGTCGAGGCGGCGATCCGCAAGAAAGTCGAGGGCAAGGAGATCTCGCTCGCCGAGGCTCCCGCGACCTCGACCAGCGGGAACGTGATCGACTTGATGGAGGCGCTGCGTGCTAGTATCGACGCCCGCGGGGCGAAAGCGGTGAATCTCAAGGAGCGCAAGGCGCCCAAGCGCGCCGCATCCCGAGAGACCGCGCGCCGATCCGCTCGTCGATGAAATGCATGCACTCGATTCGAAGGATATCAAGCGGCTATTCGGAATCTCCGCCTCCCAGGTGCGGTCACTCATCCGTGCCGGTCACATTCATCCCGAGAAGATCGCGGGGCGCCTGAGCTATTCGTTTCAGGACCTGATCGTGCTGCGCACCGCGGGGTCGCTGCGCGCGGCCAAAATCCCCGCGCAACGAATCAACCGCACCCTCAAGCAGATTCGCGACTCGCTACCCGGTGAGCTGCCCCTGAGCGGACTGTCCATCGTCGCGGTGGGGGATCGCATCGTGGTTCGCGAGGGCCGAGCGCTGCGCGAATCCGATACGGGCCAATATACCCTCGCGCTCGAGGTCATCGACAAGGGCGGCGGCGACCTCGCAGTCATCGACAGGCACGCCGACAGGCCGGCGGCCGCACCGGTGGAGCCGGTGCGGCCACTGGGCGACTCGTCGGGGGAGCTCTTCGAGCGGGCGCTCGCCCTCGAGGAGGACGATCCGGCCGCCGCGCAGGCCGCCTATCAAGCCTGTCTCGCCGCCGACCCGAATCACCTCGAGGCGCGCCTCAATTTGGGGCGCTTGCTGCACATCGGCGGTCGACTTCGCGATGCGGAGAAGGTCTACCGAGGTGCACGCTCGCCCGAGGCGCTGCTCTCGTTCAACCTCGCGGTGCTGCTCGAGGACCTCCATCGAGAGAGTGAGGCGATGTCGGAGTACCGGAGCGCGCTCGCGCTCGATCCCGGTCTTGCCGATGCCCACTTCAATCTCGCGCGGCTTCATGAGCGTGCGGGCCGCAAGAAGGACACCTTGCGCCATTTGCTCGCCTATCGCCGGCTCATGGATGGCGAATGAGAGGCGCGCCCGAACCCGAGGCAGGCGAAGGCTCGCGTTGAGCCAGGATGAGCTCTGCTTCTTACCGGCGCAGGCCACAGGCCACTGGAAGCGGCGGCCGCCGCTCGCTCGGTGAAGCTCGGCGCAGCGATGCGGTGCTGCCTCAGAGCAGCGTCACCGCTACCCGCTGACTGATGCCGCACAGGAGCTCATAGGGAATCGCCTCCGCCCATACGGCGATTTCCTCGACCGGGAGGCCCGCACCCCACAGGATGACGGGGTCCCCGAGCTGCGGTGCCCGCGACAGATCCGTGACGTCGATGCCGATCATGTCCATCGACACCCGGCCGGCGAGCGGCGCTCGCTCGCCATTGACCAGGACCGGGGACCCGGAGGCGAGGCTGCGCGGATACCCATCCCCATAGCCCACCGCCGCCACGGCGAGGCGCGTGGGTCGGCTTGCGATCCACTGGCCCCCATACCCCACGCGCTCCCCCGCCACGAGGTCCTTGACCGTGATCACGTGCGACTTGAGCGTCATCGCCGGCTCGAGCCCGTAGTCGGCTCCGATCGAGCCATCGAAGGGGGAGACCCCGTACAGCAGCAGGCCCGGACGGACCCAGTCGAGCTGAGCCTCCGGGAAGCTCAACATGCCGGCCGAATTGGCGATGCTGCGCTCACCGGGAAGCGATCGCGTTGCCTCGGCAAAGCGCGCGAGCTGCTGTGCGGTGACCGAGCGATCGGGGCTGTCGGCGCACGCGAGATGTGTGAACAGGTTCACCGGGCAGTCGACCGCCGGTAATCCGTTCAGGGCCGAAAGCGCGCTGTCGAAGGCGGCGCCTTTGAAGCCGAGACGATTCATACCGCTATCGAGCTTGAGCCACACCCTGAAGCGCTCGCCCGGCGCGGCCTGGCGCAAGAGGTCGATCTGCTCGGCGGTGTGCACCACGAGTTCGAAGCCATGAGAGGCGGCCGAGCGCAGCTGCGCGCGATCGAAGATCCCCTCGAGCAGCACCGTGCGTTTGTCGATACCGGCCTCGCGCAGCCTGAGTCCCTCGTCGACCCGGGCCACGGCGAAGGAATCCGCGCCTTCCAGAGCGCGTGCAACCGCGACGAGTCCGTGACCGTAGGCGTTCGCCTTGATGACCGCCATGATGCGGGATCGGGGCGCCCATTTGCGCAGCAGCTGCAAATTGTGCCTGAGCGCGGCGGTGTCGACCGTCGCGCTGACCATGGGAGTCATTGCGGCCTCACGCGCGGGTTCGCGGGGCGCTCATCGAAACACGCCTTCGGCGTAGGATTCCGGCACGTAGTTCTCGAATTTCGTGTACTGCCCGAGGAAGGTGAGCTGCACCTCGCCCGTCGGTCCATTGCGTTGCTTGGCGACGATGATGTCGGCGATGCCCTTGCGCGTGGTGTTCGGGTCATACACCTCTTCGCGGTAGATGAGGAGTATCACGTCCGCGTCTTGCTCGAGCGCCCCCGATTCGCGCAAGTCCGACATCACGGGCTTCTTCTCGACGCGCTGCTCGACGCCGCGGTTGAGCTGCGACAAGGCGATCACCGGCACGCGCAGCTCCCTGGCAAGCGCCTTCAAGGAGCGCGAGATCTCGGAGATCTCCGTAGCCCGATTCTCCTTCGTGCCCACGACCTGCATGAGCTGCAGGTAATCAACCACGATCAGGTCGAGACCTCGCTCGCGCTTCAAGCGCCGAGCGCGCGCGCGCACCTCCGTGGGGGTGAGCGCCGGGGTCTCGTCGACGTGGATGTTCGCGCTGCCGAGCTGGGTCATCGCGGAGTCGATGCGCGGCCAATCGTCCTCCTGCAACCGGCCCGAGCGCAGGTGACTCTGGTTGATCCTTCCCAGCGACGAGAGCATGCGCAAGGTGAGCGATTCGGCCGACATCTCCATGCTGAAGATCGCCGCCGACTTGCGCGCGCCCAGCGCCGCGTTCTCGGCCATGTTGACCGCGAGGGTCGTCTTGCCCATGGAGGGGCGCCCCGCGATGAGGATCAAATCGCCGGCCTGCAGTCCGGATGTCATCTCGTCGAGCTGCTTGAAGCCGGTCGAGATCCCGGTGAGTTTTCCCTCGGAATGATAGAGCTCGTCGATCCGGTTCACGACGTCCGGAAGGATCGCCTTGACGGCCCTGAATCCCACCTTGCCGCGCGCACCGCGCTCGGCGATCTCGAACACCGCACGCTCCGCATCGTCGACGATCTCGCGGGCCTCGCGGCCCTCGGGCTCGAGCGCGCTGGTGACGATTTTGTTGCCCACCGATACGAGCTGGCGCAGCACCGAACGCTCGCGCACGATGTCCGCATAGGCGCGAATGTTGGCCGCAGTCGGCGTGTCGCGCGCCAGAGCGCCGAGATAAGCGAGGCCGCCGATCTGATCGAGCAGGCCCTGCGCATCGAGGTGGCCCGACAGGGTCACCGCGTCGCAAGGCTGATTGCGCTCGATGAGACCGGCCACGGCGGTAAAGATGAGCCGGTGATCGTTACGGTAGAAATCCTCCGCGACCACCCGGTCGGCGACCTGATCCCAGGCCGCGGAATCGATCATCAAGCCGCCGAGCACCGCCTGCTCGGCCTCGATGGAATGAGGCGGCAGGCGCAAGCGCTCGTCGGCCGCCGCGCCCGAACCGAAGGATTGATTGCCGAGGCGAGTTGCCACCTGCAACGCCCGCGCGCCGTGGCCCTGCCGGCCGCTACTCTTCGGCGACGATCGTGACGGTCAAGGTCACATCAACGTCCGTGTGCAAGTGCAATTGCACCTGATGCTCCCCGGTCGAGCGGATGGGGCCGGTTGGCATGCGTACTTCGCTTCGCGAGATCGGCTGTCCCGCCTGAATCGCTGCCTCGGCGATGTCCGCCGTGCCAATGGATCCGAAGAGCTTGCCCTCCGCGCCCGCTTTGGCCTTGATCTCCAGCTTGAAGTTCTCGAAGCGCGCCGCGCGCGCTTGCGCTGCGGCGAGCTCGTCTTTGGCCTTGGCCTCGAGCTGGGCGCGCTGCGCCTCGAACTTCGCGATATTGGCAGCGGTCGCCATCGTCGCCTTGCCCGTGGGCACCAGATAATTGCGCGCATAGCCCGGCTTAACCTTGACCCGGTCGCCGATCTGGCCGAGGTTGGCGACC
>Ga0187784_10002188_pt1 | contig 15682 bp, 14 predicted proteins | sample 1015_SJ02_MP15_2_FD_132964 | JGI IMG/M metagenome (GOLD analysis project Ga0187784, IMG submission 132964) | Tropical peat soil microbial communities from peatlands in Department of Meta, Colombia - 1015_SJ02_MP15_20_MG | ecosystem: Environmental > Terrestrial > Soil > Wetlands > Peat | place...
GATATTTCCGACGCCGACCCCGCGCTCGCTTATCGGGTGAACGTCGAGGGAACCGCGCACGTGGTGGAGTCGGCCCGCCAGGTTCGAGCCGAGGTGGTCTACATTTCTACCGATGCCGTCTTCGATGGAAAGAATACTAAGCCTTATGTCGAGTCTGACCCGCCCTCTCCCATCACGGTTTATGGACGGACTAAGCGGGACGGAGAAGTAATCGTCCAGACCCAGCCGGAGTATTGGACCTTCCGCGTCCCCGTCCTGTTTGGACCGGGGAAGACGAATTTCGTCGAAAAAGGTTTGCGCAAGCTCCTAGCGGGCGAACAGTACGTGGTAGCGGGTGACCAGGAAGGATGTGCAACCTACACGCTGGATGCCGCTCGCAAAATCATGGAGGTCGTCGAGGCTCGCCGTTACGGCCTCTACCACCTTGCCAATCAGGGAGCCTGCACTCGATACGAACTCGCCCGCCGCGCCGCCGAGTTGGCCGGACTGGACCCCGGCAAGGTAGTCGGTGTGCCTGCCGATCAGATGGGACGGCGAGCGCCCCGGCTGAAATACGCGGTAATGGAGATGGCCGCCCTCAAGGCAGCGGGATTCTCACTGCCCCGGCCTTGGCAAGAGGCGCTTGCGGACTATATTCGCACGCTTGCCCTGCAACATTGCGTCTCTCCCACGGCGACAGAGTTTGTGTGAAAGCCCAGCCCTCTCCCCCTTGGGGGAGAGGGTGGCCCGCGACGGCGTCTTCATCAGCCGACGCGGGACGGGTGAGGGGGTCCCAACCTGAATCGACTGCCTCATCAAAGGCTGTCATTCCGAGCGAAGCAGAGAATGGACAAGACCTTAGGCCGAACCTCAGGAGGCTGAATCGGCAGGGGACTGCGAAAGGCCCAAGAGGGTGCGGAGTCGCCCCCAAAGTTCTTGCATCACCCGCTGGCGGGTAATATGGGGCCAACAGTTATTTCTTATCATCTCCATCGCTTTGGGATCGGAGACTTCGCCAGTGATGACCAAAACCCTTCCTAGCAGATTGGGACGAAGCTCCCTGATTGCCGAGACCATTTCCTCAGCGGGTATCTCCGAGCACCGGAGATCCAGTAGGACGGCGTCAAAGCTTTCCTTCTCGATCTTGGCCAGCGCTTGGTGGCCATTGTGGGCAATGTCGCCTTCGCATCCTAATCCGGCCAGCAGAACGTAGAGGACATTGCGGATGGAGGGTTCGCCTTCGACGATCAGAACATTGCGAGGCCGAAAAGCTTGGTTCACGGTATCCCCTGCGGCGCAGGATAAGAGGAATAAAGATTACTCAATACTGTCCCCCCCCTTGAAACCAACATATCGCTCCCTTTGCGATTAATACATTTACTAACGTTAAAGTCAAGAGTAATTAAGCTAGGCCCATTTAATCTTTCCTTCATTTTTCAGGCTGATGCAATGCCCTAATTCAGGGAGGATGAGCCGTTTGTGAGATTTAATGACACCTGTTCAGGTATGTGAAGTCGAGAACTCCGCATCATGTCCGGGCAGGATTCGGGCTGGCATGGCAAGGATGCGCGCCCGGTCCTGTTGGAACTGCTTGCGGCGGTGGGGAATCATAGTGAGCACTTTTTCATCGTGCTGGCGGCTGAGTAGGGCGTCGCCGGCGATCACCGCGCGCTGCTCTTCCCCGTGGACAATGATGGAAGCGTGCCCGGGAACGTGACCAGAGGTGATAAGGCCCTCCAAGTCAGCCGGTAAGGCGTGTCGCTCAATCCATCGGAACTGGGAAGAGTTGCCCAATCGTTTGGGGTCCCACCAACGCAGCGCCAGTCTCCGGAGCTTGCCCATCATTTCCTCTGCTTGCTCATAGTCGAAAGTCTCGGGATAGTATTTCAAAATGAGCTTTTTCCAATTCTGCTGATCCAGGAGGTCAGAATAGACGGCCCGGCACCAGTCATAGGATTCCTGGGAGGCGAAGATTTCACTGCCTGGAAATAGCGCGTTGTTCGATACATGGTCGACGTGGAAATGAGTGTTGATGATGGTTTGGATGTCTGAAGTTTTCAGTCCGCGGCGTTCCAAAGCCTCGACGATTTGGCGCGCCTCATGGGGCATGCCGGTGTCCACAATGACGTGGTGTCGCCCCTGCGAGAGCAGCACGCAAGTCGCGCCACGCCAACTCCCCGGTAAGAGAACATCGACTTTCCATCGATGGTTCAGCATCCGACTCCTTCAGAAAAGCTCGCAACGCCATTCTAACCGATTTCTTCCTCCACAATCCAACGTCTCAATCGGAGAATGTCTGCCGCGCGCGCCACGCCGATAGGTCTGGCCTTTCCGTCCTGTTCGACCACGACCACGTTTTCAGAGTTGTGGAGGACCATGTCTCGCGTCACTTCGTCAACGGTCTGTCCCGGTTGTGCCAGGACGTAATCCTGACGGGCAATATCTTGGACTTTCAAGTTGGAATCGACACCCTTCAGTAAGTCGTGAGCTTCGATAATACCCATCAGATGTCCATCTTCCTCGACTACAGGAATCACACCTGTCGTCTCCGGTGTCACCTCTCGGACTATCGTCCTTACGTCGTCAACGCCTCGCACGACGCTGAAATCCTTCCGCATAACCTGCTCGATCCGGGCACGCATAAAAACCGGTACAGAGTAGTCCTGGCGAACGATCAGCCCTCGTTTGATCAACTTGCCCGTCATGATGGATTCGGCGCTGAAAAGCCGAACGAAGGCATCGGAGACGACGCAGCAAACCACTAAGGGCAGAAGCGCATTCGGATTCCGGCTAAGCTCGAAAAGGAACACGATGGAGGTAAAAGGTGCGCGAGCAATGCCCCCAAAAACCGCGGCCATCGCCACCAGGGCATAGAGGGCTGGATCGCTCACGAAATGGGGGAAAAAGTGCCCCCAGGCTTGCGCGTAAGCTGCTCCGATTCCTCCCCCCACGATAAGCGAAGGCGCGAAGACGCCCCCGGTGGTCCCCGAGCCGAGTGAAATCACGAGGGCCCAGAACTTCGCCAATGAAACGCCCAGCAGAGTTCCGGTGGTCAGGCGGTCGTTCAGCATATCGCGTATCGTGTCGTAGCCTGTGCCAAAGACCTGAGGATAGAAGTACCCAATTACCCCGAGCAGGAGAGCGCCGAAAGCGGGTGCCCAGATCAGCCGCGGCCTTAGCGGGAAGTGATTGTCAAACCAATCTTCCGTCCAGAACAGGACTCGGATCATGGCAATTCCAATAAGGCCCATAAGCAGACCCAATAGAGCGAAGAGCCACAGTTCCTGCATGCTTTTCAAAGAGAAGGCTGGAGTAGGGAATAGGGGAGCCCAACCCCTGAAATGCACCGCAACAGCCGTGGCCACTACGGATGAGATGGCGACCGGAACGAAAGAGCGAGCGCGAAATTCGAAGAGCAGCAACTCAATGGCTACCAGGATGCCGGCAAAAGGTGCAACGAAGGTCGCGGCCATACCTGCGGCGGCGCCGGAAGCCAGCAGTACCCGGCGCTGGTAAGGCGTCAAGCGTGTCAACTGGGCAAAAATGGAGCCGAAGGCCGCGCCGGTTTGGATGATGGGACCTTCCGCTCCGAAAGGTCCGCCAGTCCCGATAGCAAAGGCTGTGGCAAGCGGCTTCAAGACCCCCACCCGCATCCGAACCCGGCTCTTTCCCACTAGGACAGCTTCCATGGCTTCGGGGATCCCATGCCCCTTCAACGTGGGCTCCCAGAGGTGAATCATGATGCCGACCAGCAGGCCCCCGATGGGTGGAATGAGGATGACCCAGGCGCCTAAATGATGATGAACCGGAGAAGTGATGGCCCATGACCACTTCCCATAAAAGAATATATTCGTGAACAAATAAATGAGTTCCAGCAAGGCCTGAGCCACCAGGCCGCCGATGAATCCTACCACCAGCGCCAGCGCGGAGGTCTTTACCACCGCCGGTTCCAGGGCCTTCCCAAATTCCTTTGTGAACGCTGTCATTCCGCGCCCTTCGCTTGTCATTGTGGTTTAATCAGGCTCCTTCGGCGGGCTTGAGAGTCTTCGGCTTGGCTTTCAATGCTTGGCCGATGTCAAGCTCAATTCGTTTGAGCTCTCCCAGGTGGAGGTTGGCGAGGCTGTTCAAAGTCGAGGCCCCGCGGCGGGTAAGGCGAACCCGCACGAAGCGGCGATCGCGTCCGACCTGGTCCTTGCGCACCAGTCCCTTGCGGCCGGCCCTCTGCACAAGTCCCACCACCGCGTTGTGGCGTTCCTGCAAAAACTCCGCCAGTTCGCTGATGGTCGCCCAGCCGCGGCCGGTATATCCAGCGATTCCCAGGAGCAGCACGTATTGCTGAGGGGTCAGCCCGTGCTCACGCGTGGCCCTTTCGCTGAAGCGCAGATAGCGGCGAAGATTGTAGCGGAACCAAGCCAGACGGCGGAGTACAAGGGTGTTCGCTGGCCCTGGCTCGGGCGACGATGTGCGAGGTCTCATAATTCACAATTATATCACAATGTGACTTAGATTTCGACTCCCGCACACTCCCGCCTTTGCGTGTCATCACGATGTCCGGCTTTTGCGTTGTTTTCTCGGCTAAAGTTTTGGCCACTCGAAAGGGAACATTTTTCCGGCGTCCTCTGGGGTGAGCTTGACGCCGACCAGGGCAGCAGCATGGGCGAGCACGGGGTCCCGACCGCTGGCCAGGTCTGCGGCGGAAGGAAGAAACACTTCATCCGGTGTCACCCCGTTATGCTCCAGGCTTTTCCCGTCGGTCATGATGAGGTCGGATTCAGTGATCGAGGCTCCGTAGAAAACCACGGTATCTGCCCCCAAGTGATAGGTATAGCGCCTCGCTTCCATGACGCTCCCGGCAGAACGGTCACCGATGAGCATGCCACGCTTTTCGAGTTGCACGATGCGCGCGAAGAGTTCGGAGGCGGACGCCGACTGGGAATCCAAAAGCACGATAATCTTGCCTGTGAAAATGCTGTGACCCCTCGATTTGGCAATCTCGGGCTTCAGCTCCTTGCGCCCTGACCGGTCCCCAATCTTGACCTCGTTCTCAAAGAAGCCGCCTAGTAAATACTTGAGCGTTTCAATGGCTCCGCCAGGGTTGCCGCGCAAGTCGAGGATGAGGGCCTGGTGCTTGCGCGCCTTGTCGACCAAGCCGTCGACTTCTTGCTCATCGAAATAGAAGACAGGAAGCTTCGCCACCAGCAACTCATCACCCAAAGGTGTGGAGCGGATGCGCATAAGGTGTTCTTCGTTTTCCGTCTCGCGGATCAGATCCCAGAAGTCGGCGCCCCCGCCGGCCACGTCGGTGAGACGCTTGAGTTCGACAATCTTGGCCGTCACCACGACTTTGCGCTGGTGGCCGGCGGGATCGCGGAGCGAAAGTTGCAAATCGGGCTGCGGCCGCAACACCCTAAAACGGTAGTCCATTTTCCATAGGATCTGCCGGTTAGGACGATAACCCTCAATCGCCAGCACCTCATCTCCAGGTTTCACTCCTTTGGCCTCAGCATCACTGCCGGGCCGTACTCGCGTGACGTAACACTGGTCTCCGACCATTTGTGTCCGAAAGCCATAATCGTGGCGGACGGGCCGTTGAGGAGGCAGGAAAAAGGTATGAGAGTCGTTGAGCCCGTCGAGCGCCCAGGCGACGTACGCGAACGCCATGCCCAGGGAAGTCTCCTTCTTGATCCGGTCTTTCGCTTCTGCAACCTTCGCGTCCCAATCTAATCCATGAAACTCAGGGTCGTAATAATGCTTGCGGACATCCTTGCTCACATTGTCCAACATCTCTAGCACACGGTTGCGATCGAGGCCTGACATTTGCTGGGGCCACACGGGAGGAGTGAGAAGTGCCGCCAGAGCCGTCACCGCCAGAAAACAGACGCCTTTACTCTTTCCTTTCATTTCGCCTCCAGTACCACCCCCGCTGCCGTGCGGCCGAAACAGCCAAGGATGCTTGAGCCGGGCGTGTATATGACCACATTGTGGGCCCATGGTCGCCGGGCCACGCTAATACTACGCTTCTCTCTCGCACTGGGCAAGACCACAGGCATGCCCTGCTCCGGAAAGGCGGTCCCGCGAGACGGGCCCGCACTTCAAGGCGAGCTCACCTCGCGTAAGCGGCGTGCGCCCGGCAATTCTCAACGGAACGCTTCCTTATTGACGACGTAAGGCATGTTGGCGGGATTGCCTCCGTATTTTCCCTCCAGGACGTCGATCAGGCCCTGAATGCATCGGCCCGCCATGCCCAGATTGGGGTCAGTGGAAAGTCGTGTTACCCGCCCGGCGCTGGCAAAGTGCGAGAACAGGCGCAGGCGGTTTTCCAGCTTCGGATCGCGTAGGGGCGAGTCAGCGGGCAGGGGCTCCTTCTCGAACACGTCGAGCGCGGCTCCGGCGATTACTCCGGCGCACAGTGCGGCCACCAAATCCGCCTCATCTACCACCTGCCCGCGCGAGGTGTTGACCAGAAATGCCGTGGGCTTCATCAACCGGAAGGTTGCGGCGTTGAATAGATGATAGGTGGGGAACTGGCCTTCCCCCTCGCGAACCAGAGGCACGTGAATGCTTACAAAATCGGCGCCGCGCAGAACTTCTTCAAAGCTCACGTAGCGGATCGTCCGCTGCACGCTGCTAAAGCCGTTTCGGAAGCGCACGTCCATGGTGTCTTGGATCTTGCTCGCGAATTCGGGCTGTTCGATTCGGGCGTTGAAGCAAAGGAAATCGACGTCGAAGCCAACCGCCTTTTTGATAAAGGCCTGGCCGATTCGACCGGTGCCAATCACCCCGATGGTCTTGCTCGTCACCTCGTCGCCCAAAAAGGGCAGGTAGGGGTGCCAGGTGCCCCAGCGCTGGTCGCGCACCAGGCGCTCGCTGGGGCAGAGCTTGCGCGCCACGTTACCCAGAATGAATAGGGCGAATTCCGCGGTGGCCTCCGTGAGCACGTCGGCGGTGTTGGTGAAGGGGATCTTGAAGCGATTGGCGTCCGCGCGGTTGATGTTGTCGAAGCCCACGGCGTATTGCGCCACCACTTTCAGCATGCCGCGGCCCGCTTCAAAGACTTCCGCGTCTATGTGGTCGCGTAGCGTGGTGATGAGGCCGTCAATGCCGGAGCGAACTTTGTCGATTATCAGGCCCTTCGGTGGCGGTTCAGGGTCGGGATAGACCTCCACGTCATAGCCGCGCGCGCGGAGAATCTCGAAAGCGTCGCTGCCGATGTCGCAGGTGGCGAAGATGCGGACAAGCTTCGGTGGTTTAACCAAATTCCCTCCAGCTTGATCTTGGTTTATTGGGAGCCTCGAAGCTACAGAATACACCTAATGAAAACCGCCTTGAGGGAAATTCGGCGCTATGCTAACCTTTTGATTCGACGCAGGCTGGAGTGGCGGAATTGGCAGACGCAGCAGACTCAAAATCTGCCGCCGGTCACCCGGCATGGGGGTTCAACTCCCCCCTCCAGCACCAGCACTCCCTGCGTTGGTTCGCGGAATCTTGCTCTGCCACAGAGAGTCTCTTCTCCGTGTTCTCTGCGGCTTGAAGAGCCTCAACACAGAGGTCACTGAGATGCTCCGTGCCCTCTGTAATACTAACGTTGAAATTCTTCACGGCGCATGAGGATTTTTCTTGCTCGTCACTCGTCACTTGTCACTCGTCACTCGCGACGAGTTTGGTTGCGGCCAGCAGGCCGCGCTAGGTTGAGTATTTAGGGGCACAGAGGACGCGGAGAAGTTCGTTTTGGTTGCGGCTCCGCAGGGTGTTTTCCGATCCGAATTGCGCCACCGCACTCGATACCCGTTCCACCTTTTCTTCTTCGAGTGTATACGCCAGGCGCGGCAGGGACATTGTGTCTTCGCCCGGACTTTCCGTCTCTTGACATGTTCAATAAGAAGGGTGTAAATGCCCCACGGGTGCTCTCGCGCTCTGATAGGGGGTATCGTGCCTGCCCCGATGTGCGGCGGAGTCACGCCCGGCCAGTATCCCGCTCAGCTAGATCGTGTGCGGAGGGGATGCTCCGCGCTGTTTAGCCTGCGGCATCTGGATCCGCCTCGCTCCTCCCCAGCTTCATTCCGTCCAATACCGAATGCGAATTTGCCCGCCGGGGTTATAACCTCGGCGAGGCGCCACTCGGGCCCCTGCAGGATGGAGGAAGACCATGAAATCTTATAAACGAATGGGCTTGATTTCAGCAGTCATTCTGGTTTGTTTAGGCTGCCTCGGTGCGGCCGCCTGGCTCGCTTTCGAGGGCTTGCTCAACGATCGAAACTGGAAAATCGAAACTGGAAAATCGAAACTCGAAAATCGAGGTTGGAGACTCACCCATGAAGGCTTTCCCACAACTTCGTCTAGTGGCCCAGCCAACCTAGTGGCTGACAATGTGGGCTCGCGCTTCCAGCCCTCTCCCCCTTGGGGGAGAGGGTGGACCGCGTCCCGACGCACTTCATCGGGAGGCGGGCCGGGTGAGGGGGTTCAGGCCCAGGCGCGCGTGGTCGAGAGCTACGGGAGGATGCCGCTGAGCTTTGAAGCCAACGCGGGCCAGACCGACCCGCGCGTCAAGTTCCTCTCGCGCGGCGCGGGCTACACGCTGTTTCTCACCGGCGACGAAGCGGTGCTTGCCTTGAAGAAGTCAGGAGTCAGAAGTCAGGAGTCAGAAGCCGGAAGAGCAAAACTCAGAATTGGAAAATCGAAATTCGAAATTGGAAACTGGAAATTCGAAAATCGCAGATCGAAAATCGACAATCGAAAATCGGCAATCGGCAATCGGCAGTCGACAATCGACACGGCCATTGCCATTCCGAGGCCCTTGATTCCGAACCTAGAGGTGCCCATCCGCGTCTCCGAGGCGCGAACCTCCGGCGCTGAATCGCGCGAGTCGAGCGTCCTGCGGCTGAAACTCTGGGGTGCGAACCCTGCCGCCAAGGTGACGGGGGCAGAAGAACTGCCGGGCAAGGCCAACTACTTCATTGGCAATGACCCGAAAAAGTGGCACACCAACGTGCCCACTTACGCGAAGGTCAGATACCAAGACGTTTACCGGGGCGTAGACTTGGTGTATCACGGCAACCAAAGTGGGCAACTGGAATACGATTTTGTGGTCGCACCGGGCGCGGACGCGGGGGCGATCGCGCTAGAGGTAGCGGCGGGTTTATCCCGCCAGCCCTCGCGCAAAAATGGCGGCGTAAAGCCGCCGCTACAAATCGCCGCCGAGGGCGACCTGGTGATCCCAACCGACGGCGGCGAGTTGCGCTTCCACAAGCCCGTGGTGTACCAAGAGCAGTTGACAGTCGACAGTTGACAGTCCGAGATCAAAATCGAAAGTCAAAATTCGAAAATCGAAAATCGGCAATCGAAAATCGGCAATCGGTCCATGCCGGCTTCGTTCTCGATGCTGAGAACCGCGTCCACTTCGCGCTGGGTCCTTATGACCACACCCGACCGCTGGTTATCGACCCGGTACTTGTTTATTCCACTTACTTGGGCGGCAGCGGCGGTGACGCGGCCAGTGGCATCGCCGTGGATTCCTCCGGGAACGCTTACGTGACGGGGTACACCACGTCCAGCAACTTCCCCACTGCCAGCCCGCTCCAATCGAGCCTCGCAGGCCCCCGGAACGCCTTCGTGGCCAAACTGAACTGGGACTCCTCCACCTCGACCCTGAGCCTGGTGTATTCCACCTACCTGGGCGGCAGCTCGTATGACTACGGCTCCGGCATCGCCGTGGATTCTTCGGACAACGCTTACGTGACCGGCCGCACCTCTTCCACCGATTTCCCCACTGCCCACCCGTACCAAGCGAGCCTGGCAGGGGGGGGCTTCGACGCGTTTGTAGCCGAACTGAACTCGACGGGTTCGGCGCTGGTCTATTCCACCTACCTGGGCGGCAGCGGTACGGACGAGGCCTATGGCATCGCCGTGGATTCCTCCGGCAACGCCTACGTGACCGGGTGGACTAGTTCTAGCGACTTCCCCACCGCCTACCCGCTCCAGGCGAACCTGCCGGGGTATCCCAACCCGTTCGTCAGTAAACTGAACTGGGACGCCTCCACCTCCACCTTGAGGTTGGTCTATTCCACCTACCTGGGCGGCAGCGTCTGGGACCAGGGCACGGCCATCGCCGTGGATTCCTCCGACAACGCTTACGTAACCGGCTGGACTTTGTCCAGCAACTTCCCCACCGCCCACCCGCTCCAGTCGAGCCTCGCGGGGGGCTGGAACACGTTCGTCGCCAAATTGAACTGGGACGCCTCCACTTCCACTCTCAGCCTGGTCTATTCCACCTACCTGGGTGGCAGCAGGGCTGACGCGGCCAGTGGCATCGCCGTGGATTCCTCCGGGAACGCTTACGTGACCGGCACTACTAGCTCCGGCAACTTCCCCACTGCGTACCCGATCCAGGCGAGCCTTCCAGGTTATATAAACGCATTCGTATCCGAACTGAACTGGGACGCCCCTACCTCCACTCTGAGCTTGGTCTATTCCACCTACCTGGGCGGCAACTATATGGACTCGGGCACGGCCATCGCCGTGGATTCCTCCGACGACGCCTATGTGACGGGGTACACTTACTCCAGCGATTTCCCCACCGCCGGCCCGCTCCAGATGTTCGCAGCCGCCCCCTATAGCTGTAACGCGTTTGTGACCGAACTGAACTGGGCCGCCTCCACCTCCACTCTCAGCTTGGTCTACTCCACCTACCTGGGCGGCTGGGGTCCTGACGGGGGCACGGGCATCGCCCTGGATTCGTCCGGGAACGCTTATGTGACCGGCACGACTTCGTCCAGCAATTTCCCCACTGCCAACCCGCTCCAGGCGGCCTTGGCCAGCTCCTCCGAGAACGCATTCGTGGCCAAAATCGGCCCGACCGTCGGTGTTGTGCCGGCGGCCGCTTTCTCCCCAGCTTCACTGTACTTTGGGAATCAAGCCTTCAAAACGACGAGCACCGCGGAGCAGGTGATCCTTACCAGTGCCGGCACAGCCAACCTGGAGTCCTCGAGCTTCGCGTTCGTCGGGACGAACCCAGGCGACTTCGCTCAGACAAACAACTGCCCCGGCAGCATGGCTCCGGGAAGGAAATGCACCATCAGCGTGACCTTCACGCCCAGCGTTTTGGGCGGCGAGAGCGCCACGCTCGAGGTGAACGATAGTGCTGCGGGGAGCCTGCAAACAGTGGGCTTGTCGGGGACGGGCGTGGCGGATGCCACGCTCGAGCCAGCCTCGGCCGGGTTCGCCTGGGACGCCATCAACACACCCAGCCACCCGGAGACTTTGACCTTGTTGAACAATGAGTCGACGGCGCTGAACATTTCCAGCATCGGGTTCACGGGGCCCAACTCTGCCGACTTTTCGCAGACGGGTGGCACTTGCGGCATCGCCCCGACGAGTTTGGCCGCGGGAAAGTCGTGCACCATCAGCGTGACGTTCACCCCCAGCGTGTTGGGCTGGGAGTTTGCAACCTTGACGGTGAATGACAATGCGGCAGTGGCTCAGTACCAGGCGCTCACCTCGGCGCTGAGCGGGGTGGGCTTGGCGGATGCCACGCTCACGCCGACCTCGTATAACGCCGGCAATGTGGCCGTCAAAACACCCGGCATCTACAGCATGGGGGTTTTCACCTTGACGAGCAATGAGCCGACGGCGCTGAACATTTCCAGCATCGGCTTCACGGGGGCCAATGGCGGCGACTTTGCACAGCCGAATGGCACTTGCGGTACCGCCCCGACGAGCTTGGCGGCGTGGTCCTCGTGCACCATCTTCGTCGTGCTGACCCCCAGCGTGTTAGGGTTGGAGTCGGCAACCTTGACGGTGAATGACAGTGCCGCGGCGGCTCAATACCAGACGCTCACCTCCGCATTGAGCGGGACGGGCATTGCGGACGCCACGCTCACGCCGACCTCGTACAACTTCGGCAATGCGGTCGTCAAAACGCCCAGCAACCCGCAGACTTTCACCTTGTTGAACAATTCGTCGTATGGGTTGTACATTTCCAGCATCGGGTTCACGGGGGCCAACCCTGCCGACTTTTCGCAGACGGGTGGCACTTGCGGCACCGCCCCGACGATTTTGGGCGGGAGGTCCGCGTGCAGCATTAGCGTGACGTTCACCCCCAGCGTGGCGGGCTTGGAGTCGGCAACCTTGACGGTGAATGACAGTGCCGCGGCGGCTCAATACCAGACGCTCACCTCCGCGCTGAGCGGGACGGGCTTGGCGGATGCCACGCTCACGCCGACCCCGTACAACTTCGGCAATGTGGCCGTCAAAACGCCCGGCAGCGCGCAGATTCTCACCTTGCAGAACAATGAATCGACGGCGCTGAACATTTCCAGCATCGGGTTCACGGGCGCCAACGGCGGCGACTTCTCGCAGACGGGTGGCACTTGCGGCACCGTCCCGACGAGTTTGGGCGCGGGAAAGTCGTGCACCATCGGCGTGACGTTCACCCCGAGCGTGCAGGGCTTGGAGTCGGCAACCTTGGCGGTGAATGACAACGCGGCGGCGGCTCAATACCAGACGCTCACCTCCGCATTGAGCGGGGCGGGCTTGGCGGATGCCACGCTCACGCCGATCCCGTACAACTTCGGCAATGTGGCCGTCAAAACGCCCGGCAGCGCGCAGATCCTCACCTTGCAGAACAATGAGTCGACGGCGCTGAACATTTCCAGCATCGGGTTCACGGGGGCCAACTCTGCCGACTTTTCGCAGACGGGTGGCACTTGCGGCACCGCGCCGACGAGTTTGGGCGCGGGAAAGTCGTGCACCATCAGCGTGACGTTCACCCCCAGCGTGTTGGGGTTGGAGTCGGCAACCTTGACGGTGAATGACAATGCGGCAGTGGCTCAGTACCAGACGCTCACCTCCGCGCTGAGCGGGGCGGGCGTGGCGGACGCCACGCTGGGGCCGGCCTCGTACGACTTCGGCAATGTGGCCATCAAAGAACCCAGCAACGCGCAGACTTTCACCTTGATGAACAATGAGTTGACGGCGCTGAACATTTACAGCATCCGGTTCACGGGCGCCAACTCTGCCGACTTTTCCCAGACCAACACCTGCGGCACGCTGCCGGCGAGCTTGGCAGGGGGGGCCTCGTGCATCCTCAGCGTGACGTTCACCCCCAGCGTGTTGGGCTTGGAGTCGGCAAGCTTGAGGGTGAATGACAATGCGGCAGTGGCTCAGTACCGGACGCTCACCTCGGCGCTGAGCGGGGAAGGGGTACCGGCGGCCACCCTCCGGCCGGCCTCGTACTATTTCGGCAGCGTGGCCGTGCACACGGCGAGCACCCCGGAGAGCTTCATCCTAGAGAACAACGAGGTGGGGACGCTAAACATTCACAGCATCGGGTTTACGGGCGCCAACGGCGGCGACTTTGGGCAGACGGGTGGCACTTGCGGCACCGCCCCGACGAGTCTGGCTGGGGGGACCTCGTGTACCATTACCGTGACGTTCACGCCGAGCGGGACTGGACCGGAGTCGGCAACCATGACGGTGAATGACGACGCGCCAACTCCCTACAAGAAGCTGACCTCCTCGCTGAGGGGTGGACCGCGGTAGAGGAGGGAAAAGAGGTCCGGGAGCCTTTCTGAGTCGCCGTCGGTTCCGTAGGCTGTTTTCCAATCCGAATTGCGCCACCGCACTCGATACGTGTTCCTTCGAGCCATAGGGTCGCCCCTACGCCGATTCGCTGCTTGAGTGTCTGCCCCTCCAGCAGCTCCGTGGCGATGAAGGGTTGGCCCTCATGCTCGTCGATGTCGTGGACAGTGCAAATGTTGGGATGATTCAGGGCGGCAGCGGCCCGTGCCTCACGCAAGAAACGCTCGAGCGCGGCGGGGTCCTGTAGGAGCGCAAGGCCTTGCGCCCCTACGAGGAACTTGAGGGCGACGAAGCGGCGCAGCGCGGTGTCCTCGGCCTTATAGGCCACACCCATGCCGCCGCCGCCGAGCTTTTCGAGAATGCGGTAGTGCGATACCGTCTTGCCAGTCATGAGAGCGGATCTGTGTTCGCTGGCATTCTAGGGCGCAGCCATGGGCAAGTCAATACGCCCTAGATATACGGAGATCCGAAGGCTGCAAAGCTGCCTGACGCTGGCACGCAACACAATGGGCCGCGTCGTGAGTTTGGCGCAGTGGCCGACGACATCGGGCCGCCTATTGGAAGTTGCTGATTAGGACGACGTCGCTGGAGATGGTGCCGCGGGCGAGGGCGAGCTGCTTCCCATCACGCGACCAGGCAAAAAAGAAGATCAGGTCGGATTTGAAATTGGTGATTTGCTTTGGGGGGCCGCCAGCGAGCGGCTGCCGCCAGATATTGGAAGCCCCGCCGCGAGTCAATTGGTAATCGACCGCCTTGCCATCGGGCGCCCAATGCATCTCAGACGCACCCATGGGTACGTCGAACCTATACAATGGCGACCCGCCACCGAAAGGAACCACAGTAAGGACCCTGGAGCCCGACATCGTCGCGGGCACGGCGAGATAGGCGAGCAGCTTACCGTCCGGCGAGGTACGGGCTCCCCCACCGGCCAGATTCGGGACGACCACTTGCGTGGGCGACCCGCCTTGAATAGGCACTTGCCACGCGTTCACGCCATTGATGCGCGTATAGAGCACCGACTTGCCATCGGGTGAACACTCGGGATAGTAGGCAAGTGCCTCGTTGGTCAATTGGGCCGGATTGGAACCATCGGCCTCCATTCGCCACACGTTGAGCTTTTCGTTCTGGTACGCGAGAAAGACAATGAAGCGCCCATCACCGCAAGTCGAGGGGAGCTCGTCGGCGTTCTGGCCCGGCGTCAATAACGTCCGCTTGCTGCCATCCTCCTGTACGCTGAACAAGTTGCCATCGAAATCGGCATAAACAAGCGCCCCGCTGGCGAGCCAGGCGAGACCGTTCATCGCTCGCGCCCCGGTGGTGATCTGGCGGGCGCGTGCGGCATCGCCGGCGGGCGCCACCCAGAGATCGGCGGCCGTCGTGCTCTCAATAGTAGCCAGGGTCTTCCGATCCCGCGTCATGTCGAGAGAAGACCGCTGATCCGAAAACCGGTAATCCATCAGGTCGTTGGTAAATCGGTGTGCTTCTCCGCCGGGAAAGGAGATTTGCCAAAGCTGGCCCCGCCACCCCAGGGCGGGATCCCATACTGTCACGAGCAGGCCACTCCCATCTGCCAGCCAGCGAGGCCGCCCCAGCCAGTTCGGGGTTGCGTAGATCTCACGCACCGTCCCGTCGGAGACCGCTATGGCTGAAATCACTCGGCGCGTGACCTTCGTGCCCCCGGTGGTCGTGATCGCAACTGTTTTTCCATCCGGTGACCAGTCGGGCCCGCCAAGCAACCTCGCAGGAAGGGTTGCGAGTGTACGCTCACCGCTTCCGTCCGCTCCTGCTACCACAACGCGGACTTCGACCTTCTCCGGAACCCCCCTGGCAAAGGCGAATTGCCGGCCGTCGGGAGAGAAGGCGACGGGGGAATCGATATCTCGTACCAACTGGCGCGGCGCGCCTCCCAGTGCCGGCATCTGCCAGAGGTAGCTGTAGTTAGGATTGCTCTTGTCGGAACGGACGAAATAGATGTAGTTCCCGTCCGGCGAGTAGGTTAGGCCCCTAAAGTCCACCACATCCGGCGGCAGAACTTGCACGTCACTGCCGGTGGCCACCTGGCGCACGTTGAGACTCTGCTTTTCGCCTTCTTGGAGTACGTAGACCACGTATTGCCCGTCAGGAGAAA
>Ga0187784_10002189_pt1 | contig 15682 bp, 8 predicted proteins | sample 1015_SJ02_MP15_2_FD_132964 | JGI IMG/M metagenome (GOLD analysis project Ga0187784, IMG submission 132964) | Tropical peat soil microbial communities from peatlands in Department of Meta, Colombia - 1015_SJ02_MP15_20_MG | ecosystem: Environmental > Terrestrial > Soil > Wetlands > Peat | place...
ATCTACGACGTGATCCTGGTCGTCGTGCTCGGCGGCATTGGCTTGTCTGGAGGCCGCGGCGGGGTCCTGAACGTGGTCATCGGCACGCTTCTGATCGGGACGATGCTCAACGGCATGACGATCATGGACGTCCCCTACGCGGGACAGAACCTGATCAAGGGCGTTGTGCTGCTCCTCGCCGTCATTACCGATTCGGTTCTCAATCCGCGCAACGAGGAGACCGCGCAGCAGGGTGACATTTAGCAAGTGAAGGCAACAACGAAGGAGGTAACGATGACGTGCAATGAGATGGCGAGGGCGATGCTTCTCGCTCTGGGACTGACGGCAGCGGTGAGCGTGCCGGCGTTGGCCCAACAGGGGCTCGACGAGCCTTTCCAGAAGCCGTTCAAGGATGCGCTTGCCGGCAAGACCGTCGCGTTTGTGCCGGTGGCGATGAATTTCGACCTGACCGAGGGCTGGTTCGCCGGCCTCAAGAAGGAACTTGAGCCCTACGGGGTAAAGGTGGAGCTGCGCGATCCCAACTGGAACACCAATGCTGGCGCGCAGGCCGTGACCTCGCTGATCTCGGAGAAGCCGGCGGTCATGGTCATTCACAACCCCGACGTGGCGACTTACGCCAAGCTCCTGCAGCGCGCCGAAAATGAGGGCATATTCATCATCCAGATCAACATGGGCTCGGCGTATCGCAGCTCGGGCTTCGTCGGCGCGAACTGGATTGATGTCGGCGAGAAGGATACCGAGGCCGTGGTGAAGGCTTGCCAGGGCAAATCCAATAAGATCGCAATCATACAAGGCGCGGTGTCAGCCGCTGCAAGCGCCTATACACTTAGGGGTGTCGAGAACGTGCTCGCCAAGCATCCGGAGATCAAGGTGGTCTCCAGCCAGGCAGGCGACTGGGACGCGGCCAAGGCCAAGGCGATCACCCAGACCGTCCTAAAGCAGAACCCCGACCTCTGCGGCATTGTCGGCTTCTGGGACGGGATGGACATCGGCACCGCCGCGGCGGTCAAGGAGGCCGGGCTCACCGGCAAGGTCTACGTCGCCACGTCCGGCGGCGGCGAACGCAAGGGTGCGTGCGAACTCGTGAAGACCGGCGCCTTCGATCTCGACATCAGCTACGACGTGCCGACACAGGCCGAGCAGATGGCGGCCCTGATCAAGTATCTGCTGTCGTCCGGCGCGAAGCCTGGGTCGATCAAGGGCTCGTCCTATACGACCCTGATCCCAATCACCAAGGAGAACGCCGACTCTTCGACTGCATGCTGGAACCTAAGCGACCTCAAGAAATCATAGGTCCTCCTGGCAGCGAACTCTCGGGCCGTCGCCGGGGAGTTCGCTCCTATTCGCTTACTTCAGTCCCAACCGACCGGCTTTCGATGCGCGAAACTCTCACGCGTTGGCGCTACCGATACTGGCCGAATCATTTGCTCGGCGAGATCCTGTCGAAACGATGGACGGAGACCGCCATCCCGGTCTTCGCTCTCGTTGTCGTCGGCTTCGCTCTGAGCCGGATGATCGACAACTTCGTGTCGCCGTCGAATCTCGCCGACACGGCACGGCAGGCGGCCGAGATCGGTTTCATTGCGCTCGGCGAGGCGCTCGTCGTCATTGTCGGCGGCATCGATCTGTCGGTCGGTTCGATGTTCGCGTTGACCGATTTCTGCGCGCTCTACACCCTCGACGTTCTCGGCTGGCCGGTTATCGCTGTCGTCCCCGCAACCGTGGCCTGCGGCGCCCTACTTGGCGCGATCAACGGCTTTCTTATCGGCTATCTAAGATTACGCGCCTTCATCACGACGCTGATCACGCTCATCGTCTACCGCTCGGCGTTCGATCTCTTGATTCAGCGCTATTCAAACCAGATTGCCTCGACCTTTCCCGATTTTCCATCTTGGAATTTCATCGGCGGAGGCGATGTTCTCGGTATTCCGAGCGTCGCCATCGTCTATCTCGCCGTTGCGATCTTCGGGCACATCTTCCTGACGCGGCTCCGACCCGGCTGGCATATCATGGCGATCGGCGGCTCGCGGCGTTCCGCATACAATTCCGGCATCGCGGTCCCGCGCACCATCGCGCTTTGCTATGTCGCCTGCGGGGCGCTGACAGCAGTCGCTGCTCTGTTCTTTGCCGCCCGCCTGGGCACAGTGGGCGGCGATATCGGGTATGGCGTCGAAATCATTGTGCTCACGGCGACCGTGCTCGGTGGCATCACGCTCGGCGGCGGCAAGGGATCGGTGACGAAATCGGCGGTCGGCACGCTCATCGTCCTTCTCATCACCAACGGCCTTACAATGATGAATGTGCGTGGCGGTTTTAGCCGCATCGTGCTCGCGGTTATCCTTCTCGTTGCGGCGATGATCGACATCCGCTGGCAGAAGAATCGAACGCGCATCATTAGCAAGGTCTATGTCAGCCCGACTTATCACAACCTGCCGCCTCCGCCGACGACCGACATCGGCAAGGGCGGGCCGTTCGAGCAGAACGACAGGTTGCGCGACGTCGAACTGATCGGTCTCGGTCGGATAGAGGCGCCCGAAGACGTTATCCTTGACCGCTACGACAACCTATACGCTGGTTCGCGCCACGGCGACGTTATCCGTTTCATCGCGCCCGACTACCAGCGGATGGAGGTCTTTGCTCACATCGGCGGCCAGCCGCTCGGCATGGCCTTCGATCGCAACGACAACCTCTACATATGCATCGGCGGCATGGGTCTCTATCGCATCGCGCCCGACGGTAAGGTCGAGAAGGCGACCGACGAGACGAACCGGAGCCTGCGCTCGGTTAACGATGACAGCCGCCTGAGGCTCGCCGACGACCTCGACATCACCGATAGTGGCCTCATCTTTTTTTCCGAGGCGACAATCCGCTACGAGATGGACGAGTGGCCGATCGACGGCCTCGAGGCGCGCGGCAATGGTCGGATCATCTGCTACGACACTAACACCGGGAAGACCCATACCGCCGTCCGTGGCCTCAAATTTCCGAACGGCATTTGCGTCGCGAGCGACGGCCAGTCGATCCTGTTCGCTGAGACGTTCGGCTGCTCGATCAAACGCTACTGGTTCGAGGGGCCGAACAAGGGCCGCGTCGCTGTCGTTATGGATAACCTCCCCGGCTATCCCGACAACATCAATCTGGCGTCCGACGGCAATTACTGGCTCGCGCTGGTCGGCATGCGCAGCCCTGCGCTCGACTTGGCGTGGCGCATGCCGGGTTTCCGCATGCGTATGGCTAAGCGGGTACCGATCGACGAATGGCTGTTTCCGAATATCAACACCGGCTGCGTGGTGAAGTTCAATGAGCGAGGCGAGATCCTCGACTCCTTCTGGGACCTTAAGGGTGTCAACCACCCGATGATCACCTCGATGCGCGAGCATCGCGGGTATCTCTATCTCGGCGGTATCTCCAACAATCGCATTGGGCGCTATAAGCTCGAACGCGCCGATCCCAATTTCGTTCACTACGACAAGCGCTGGGGGCGACTCTCATGATCGGCGCGATCCGGGATTTCGCCGACCGGTTCATCGGCCGCGGCGACGCCGCCATTGCAGTGCCCTCATTCGACGGCGCGCTGAAGCCGAACCAGAAACTCGAGGATGCCGAAGTCCTGCTCGAATGCGTCGCGCCCGAGGATCTGGCGACCGACGGCCGTGCAATCTATTTGGCTGATGGGCCAAAGCTCCTGCGGCTCGACGGCGGCGCAGCGAGGCAACTCAGCGTATTCGAGGAGCCGATCTCGGCGCTCGCCTCGCTGCCGGGCGGCGGGCTCGCCGTTGCGCTCGCGGGGCGTGAGGTACGCATCTTTCCGGAACCATCGGCGGCGAAGCCGCGCGCAAGTCTCACCTCGGGACTCTGCGCGGTCAATGCGCTCGCGCCTACGCCCGACGGCATGCTGATCGCAACCGATGGCTCCATGACGCGCGGCGTCGGCGAATGGGCGTGGGACCTCATGGAGCGCGGGAGCAGCGGTCGCGTCCTCATGCTCGATCCGGCGACGGGATCGAGCAAGGCGCTCGCCAATGGGCTGAGCTACGCCTTTGGCTGCTGCGCGACGGGCGGAGGCGCGCTGGTCAGCGAGAGCTGGCGCCACCGTGTTGTCGAAGTCCGGCGCGACGGATCGACGAAGATCGCGCTTGCCCATCTGCCGGTCTATCCGTCGCGCCTTTCGCCCGCGACACCCGACGGCTACTGGCTGACCGCCTTTACAGCTCGCAGCCTGCTCGTCGAGTTCGTCCTGCGCGAGCCCGCTTTTCGCAAGCGGATGATGGCGGAGGTGGAGCCCCGGTATTGGATCGTTCCGCGCTTGCGCTCAGGCGACTCGTTCAAGGAGCCGATGCAGGGCGCGCACATCAAGACGATGGGCGTCGTTAAGCCCTGGGCGCCGCCGAGGTCCTATGGCCTCGTGATCCGCCTCGCCGCTGACGGCGCACCGCTCTATTCCCTGCATAGCCGCGTCGACGGCGCAAACCACGGCGTCGTATCCGCGATCGAGGTCAACGGCGACCTGATTATGATCGCTAAGGGGCCGGGACGGATCCTGAAGCTTCCTATCGCTCCGCTCGAAAAGGAGCTCGGGGCATGAGCGACGACAACCTTCTCTCGCTGAGCAAGGCGACCAAGCTCTATGCCGGCATCCCGGCGATCGACAGCGTCGACTTCGATCTCAGGCGCGGGGAGATCCATGCGCTGGTCGGAGAGAATGGCGCGGGCAAGTCGACGTTGACAAAAGTGATGGCGGGCGTGGTCACCTTGACCTCTGGAACGATGACTATCGACGGCGTCGAGGTTTCGCCGAAGTCGCCGCTCGAAGCGCGCCATCTCGGCGTCGCCATGGTGTTCCAGGAAAATAGCCTCGTGCCGACCATGACGGTGGCGCAGAACCTCTTCCTCGGACAGGAGCGCTTCTACAATCGCCTGCGCGGCATATACATCGCTGCGCAACAATTCCTCCAGTCACTGAACTTCGACGTCGCCCCGACCGCGACCGTCGGCGCGCTCGGCGCGGCCAAGAAGCAGATGGTCGAGATCGCGCGCGCCGTGCTCCATAAGGCTAAGGTGATCATCTTCGACGAACCCACGGCGACGCTGACGCCCGAAGAGAAGAAGTACTTCTTTGACCTCGTGCGCGATCTCAAGAAGCGCGGCGTTTCGATCGTGTTCATCTCGCACGCGCTCGAGGAGGCGCTGCTGTTGGCCGACCGCATAACCGTCCTGCGCGACGGGAGGAAGGTCGTCACCGATGATGCCTCGAAATTCGACCGTGCGCGCGTCGTCCAGGCGATGGTCGGGCGCGATCTTTCCCATACGCTCTACGGCGTGCGCAAGACGACAGTGCGCAAGGCCGGCGCCCGCGTGCTCACAGCGGAAAATCTCAAGATGGTACCGATGGTAAAGAATAATTCGCTTTCCGTATTCGCCGGCCAGATCACTGGCGTGTTCGGGCTCGTGGGCGCGGGCCGGACGGAGACGTTCAAGATTGTCGCGGGCATACTCAAGCGCGATTTTTTTTACGGCGGCAAGATCTTCCTGCGCGACAAGCCGGTGCGGTTCCGCGTGCCCGCGCCGGCGGTGCGCGCCGGCGTCGCCTATGTGACCGAGGACCGCAAAGTCGAGGGCTTCTTCGAGACGGCGTCGATTGCGCGCAATATCTATCTCGCCCTCATGTCCAAGTTCCCGGGCGGCCGCGCGCTGCTTTCCCGGCGAGAGGCCAACAAGATCGGGAGGGACTGGATCAAGAAGCTGAATATCCGTGCAATCGGCGACGATACGAGAGTCGTCGAGCTCTCCGGCGGCAATCAGCAGAAGGTCGTCATCGCCAAATCGCTGGCGCAGGCGCCAGACCTAATCATCTTCGACGAGCCGACTCGCGGCGTCGACGTCGGGGCCATCGTCGAGATCCACGAACTCATCAATCGCCTCGCCGACGACGGCAAGGCGGTGGTCGTCATCTCCTCCTATCTGCCCGAGATCATGGCCCTTTCCGACCGGATACTGGTGTCGCGCCAGGGCAAGGTGGTCGAGGAATTCTCAGCGCTCGAAGCATCCGAGGAGCAGATCATGTATGCGGCGATCCATTGAGAGGGAACGAAGAGCTGAGCTGCATCAAATATCGTTTGACTTTCGGCCAGATTTGGCCGAGCGGCAGCAGTAAACCGCGACAGATAACTACGGTAGATAGTCTGAAAGCACTTGACCCCTACCGGCCGATTAGAGAAGTCGGCGTCTTACCGCGGTTGTGCACTGAGGCCGAACTTTGGATCGCCGGAGGTTAGATTTTTCCGGCTTGCTTCACGGTGGCGGGCTGGTTGCGCCAACGTGATTGAGCAACATAATCGGCGTCTTCTGACCGATCGCCCCTGCATCTGCCCTGGCTCGACGATCAGTGGGCGTCCGGCTGCCGAAATGGCGCTGAACTTTGGCGCCGTTTGGCCGCGCAAGGCTTCCGGGGCTCGCTTCGCGTAGTGGGCGAATAGGCGACGCGCAGACGTCGGGCTGAAAGGGTGGATGCCGAAAACCTTCAGCGGATCCCGTCCGCCAGAACGATCGCTCGTCTCATGACAATCGGAAGGGATACGCTCTCCAAGGCGGAAACCGTTACAGTGGCAGCCATCGAAGCTGGCGTCCCTACGCTCGTCGAGGCTCGCGAGATCATCGCCGAATTCCACAGGATGATCCGGCACAAGGCGATAGCTGGGCTGACCCCTTGGATCGAGAGCATTGGCGTGCTGAATCGCTTGGGCCGAAAAACCTAACCGCGAGATGACCATGGCTCGGTCAAAGTGACCGCTCGCCTTCAGCGCGAAAGCCTGACTAACCGATTCAATTCCCGCAGGCTTCGTTCCTCCCTTTATCTCGACGGCTATGGTTTGCCGCTTACCGCCAATGTCGGTTCGGACAAAGCAGTCAATCCGGCCAGGTTGTGACTCGACAAATCGCTTTTCTGTGACTGGGTAGCCGCACGCCTCAAATACCTGGACGAGTAATTTCTCGACATCGACCGGTTGCGCGAGCAGGCCCTGCTCGAAGCGAGCTAGAATTGAAAGAGCTTGCTCAAGTTTGCTCATGTGTCGATGGATCAATATTTGGTCCGAACATAAGTCCCATAGGTCCCATAGCACTGATAACCGGCCGGGTTCTTATGGGCTCGCAAGGTGCTGTCTTGTGTTTTGCGCGGGAAAAGCCTGTGACAAGCGGTGCATCGGTACACATAAGTAGGGCCTCCGCCTGCAGCGCGCGATCTCCGGCGCGTCAAACTATGGCTTAGTGGAGCATTGGCAGAGCGAGCCGTCGGAGGAATTGATTGGGGCCCGGATGGCGTGAGTTCAATCGGATAGCGCGGCGAGAAGGTTGTCTGTGTGGGTGAGACCCCGAGAATGCTGTCAATACGATAGCTACGGGGCTGACCATCTTCGGCGCGAACCGCCATCAAGAGAACGTCGCCCGCCCTGGATCGCCGCAGCGAATATGCCTCGATAGGCCGGGTCGAGCGATTACCTCTCTGGTCGCGATAATCAATATTGACGAGCAAGCGGTTGGCAGCTGCGAACCGTATCGCCTCGATAAAAGTCTGGCCGCGCGATCCCGGGGGCAGCGTGATGACGCGCTCTCGAATGACCTGCTCGCTCGCGCCAAGAAGCGGCATGGCGGGCAAGGCTTGAACCGCAAGTTGCCCATGGAGCCAGTTGAATATCTCGGGCAACGCATCCCAAAGAGATATCATGGGCAGCAAAGCTGGAAGCTGATGGTTCAGCATCCCCAACCAACCAGCCTCGACGTCACCGCGGTATTGTTCAATGTCGGCAAGTTGAGGCAACGCGATACCCTTAAAGGCACATTTCTCGCGCAGCACGGCGACAAACTGCTGTTGTTCGGGGCGCGCATCGGCATTGCGGTAGAGATTGACAACATCATAGAGGTCGCGCGGGCGGGTGCGCTCGCCTAACGCTCTAAATTTCTCGGCAAAAGCCTCGACGTAATCGTAGGCCAGCACCTCGATGCCCTCTTCGGGCGCGTCGCTATAGGGATGAAAGATTTCGACGGGGACCGGAGGCAAAACGATCCGTTCGTCGGCCGTCAAATCGAGTTTGATGCGCGGTAGCGGCCGTGTCGGCGAAACTGGTCCTTTGTAACTGACCTTGCCCTGACAGGAGAGTTTACCCCTCGGATTTCGATAAATTTCAAATTCCTGCTGATCGGCGGGGATTTCAATGCCGGTTTCTTCATAAATCCACGTACCGATTTCCGCGAAAACACGTTTTAAGAACGCTTCATCGAGATGAGCTTCATCTCGCAGCGTGAAATCGAGGTCTTCCGAGAAGCGATAAGTTTCAAAAAAGCACTTCTTGAGACAGGTCCCACCCTTAAAGACCCAGCTGTCCGCGAGTTCCTCGTGTTCGTAGATTCCAGCTAAAACCCAGCCGAGGACATAGTCTTTTTCGATAACATGCGGATTGAGTGATGTTTGTTCGGCAAGCTGAAGGATTTCGCGCCGGTCGATCAATCGACGGCTCCCCGAGTCCAAGATGACGGAACAAAAAGACGCCACTTTGAGATCAAGCGTTTGCTATCCAAGGCGGGATCAAGACTGGCGTTGCCTGTCGTGAGCCGCGCGCGGCATAACTCGGCGAGCTTCGCGGTATCTTTGCGTCTCTCGGCGAGGAAACCAAGGCGCTTGAACACGGCACCGTTGCCGAGCTGATCGCCATACGTCACGAGCTTTTGATCGTCGCGATCGGGGCGTTCAAGATAGGCGTTCAAGCAATCGGCAACTTGCTGAATGCCGCCGCCGAGCGATGGCTCGTCGAGCATATCTATGATCGTCCGGTGGACATCGGAAACTGATACTTTGGTGTGGCGGCGCCAGACCGATTTGAGGCCGAAGATCTTTTCGGGATTTGAATGCTTCAGTGTAAATTCGAAGCCCTGGCGCGTTAGATGCTTTTGCCGGATCGTTTGACCGGTGATCACCACCACGTCCTTGAAAATCTGCTCGGTAAGATCCCAGTGCTCGGCTGCTGAGCGGCCGGCAACATAGGCGGGCGCAAAGAGCGCGGGAACGAGTACCCAAGCATCGTCCAGAACCCGCTCGGCGCCGAGGGTATCGATCGACGCTGAAACATAAGCGCCTGCGCCGACACGGCTAAGCCAGCCTTGCTCTCGCCATCGAGCAAGGCGTTTTGCTGCCTCGATGCGCGAAATCGAAAGCGCTTTGGTCACGTCGGAAATGTGAATTACATCCCCCGATGCAGCGAGGACCTGCAATAGCTGGGCGCGGCCTCTGGGCAATCTGGCCATATCGTTCATTCGTCGTTTTTCTCGAAAAGAGAGAATTACTGCGTGTATAGTATACTTTTGCGGATGCGTCAATAACGTACGGTACATAATTCGCAAAAACAGCGAATTACTGCATATACAATATACTAGGCTGCTTGCCTTACATTCCTGAATATCTCGCTCGTTTCGAGCGCAGCGCTACGGCGATCGCCCATATCAACGAGCTGGTCGAGGACACGCAGCATATTCTGCGCAAGACGCGCCGACAGTGGCTGCGATCTTTCGGCAAAAGCGTGAACAAGCGCGGCGATGCGGCTCGGAATTGTCGTACCGTGCCACCCGACCGGCAAACCCTCTTGTTTGCTCAGAATGTGACTGATTTGGTCGATAAAGATATCTGGCGGATAGTGCTCAACTGCTTGCTCGCAGAGAGTCATAAATGAGCCAATGACGTGCGGAACGTCACCCACGGCTCTTATAAATGGATCGACGATAGGCAAGATGGCCCCTACGTCGCGCCAGTCGCCATTGGCAAAACGCGCCGATTGATTAGCGCGGATTCCTGTGGCGAAAAGCAGCACGCGTACAATCTCTGGCAAATCAAAACCGTAGATGTAGCCATCGTGATACTGGGCACTCTCCCATGCGCGGTCGCGCAACACGCGACCGACGCATGCTTTCATGAGGTTAACAGCATTCGGCATAATTCGAGGCGGGTCGATGATGCCACCGGCTGCAACGATGTCGACGAACGGATTAATGAGTGATTCCGCGGCCTCATCATTCAGGGCAAAGATTGGGCCTAGGATATTCGTTAGAGCAGTCTCTTCGTCGAGCTCCAAGGCAACCTTCGCGATAAAATAGCCGAAACCGGCGCGCCAATTGCCGAGTTCCGTACCTCGACGGTCTCGCCGCTGATCGTCCTTTTCCCAGTCCGGTTGGATTTTATCGATTGTCCACTTCAGCAGCTTATAACTGTAGTCAACCAAAAGAGTCTTCCGCTCCGGATCACGCATTGCGACTGGGACGGGCACATGCTTGAGAACCTTGGGCAAGAAATCCCAGCGCAAATAGTCATCAGGTTCTCGCCAAACGTCATCCCCTTCATCATCGTCGAGACTGGCGTGACGCCCGCGGCGCTGCGCTTGAGTCCACGCAGGTGGCACATCAGGCAACGCCGCTGGCGCTCCACCTTGGCGCAACTCCTCAATTGCCGCACTAACGGCTACCGCTATTCTTTCTCGCGCGACGGCGGGATCATATCCATAAGCGGAGGGACGTGCTGTGCGTGATCCCAACGAGAGACGCGCCCCGAGCCGCAATGCCGCCCACGAGAATTTTGGATCGCGGTCCCACATCGAAAGCGCCGTAGATAGTGCCTTTTCTGAAATCTCTTCGAGGGGATAACCGGCCAAGCGTAGGAGGGCCTCCTTCGCGGCCTCTACGTCTTCACCGCGAAGGATCAAGCCTTCCAGGCCGCGCACTGCGAAGTCGCACGCGTGATAAATGTACTTTGAGCCTGGAAAAAAGGTTTGATCGATAAATTGCGGAGTTGCTGCCGCACGAAGTGTCACGTCTTTGCACCACGCGAGCAGAGCGCGATCGATTTTTCCGCCGTACACCAAGATCACCGCCGCGATCGCAACTACTGCTCCCCGATCTAGATCTGCATCATTGATCTGGCCGTGAGCCTCGATGAACAAATCGGCACGATCTATCGCGCGCGCCCGGCGAACGGCTTCTTCAACCGTAAGCTCCGGTCCAAGCGCCTCCTTCTCAAGTGACGTCCTCGCCCAATGCAGAAGCCCGAGACGATCATTCATGCGGGCGCTATGCTCGGTCACCGCGACCACGTCCGGTGCCGTCTGCTGCGGATTCTCTAGCTGAATATACGTTCCCGACCCGTCGGGGGCGGGCGTGGCCCGGTAGTTCTCCAACTTGCCCCATTCCGACCATATCTGTGCGGTTCGGCGTTTATTAGCGACGTGCTCTGCATCCGTCTTCTCTTCCTCAACATCGAATGCGAGCGCACGCGGAAATGCGGTAATCGCCCTTTGCGCTTTCGTTCTGAGCGCCTCGTCCCCGCTAATGACGAACAGCTGGGCTAGCCAACGAACCTCCATTCGCCGCGCGGGACGCGCATTAGAGTTCTGAACGGCTTGCCTATGTGAAAAATCGGATTGTTTAGCGAAGCCAATCAAATTCGATGCGATTCCAGAGCTTCCTTCTTCTTGCACATACCTAGCGAGATCCCACTCCCAGGTCTTTTGCGAAGTCGCGAGCGGCAATGTTACTTCCGAGATGACATTGCTAGTGAGCGCTAACGCCACTGCGATGCTGAGAACTGACGACGATTGGTGACCTTCCAGAACGTCGTGGATAACCTCATCGACGCTACGTCCCGCCTCCACCTGAGAAAAAGCCCAGTCTTCTAAGGCCATAAGACCTGCGATTACCGGTGCCGGTGCCCAATGGCCTCGGGGCCACATATAGACGCGGCCATCACCCCAAAACTTCTGGGCGCCCCATGGGAAGTCCAAGTCGAGCGGAATGGGTGTCGTGTGACGCTCACGATCGAGCTGGTAGAGCTGCCGCCAAGCTAAGATCGCATGATTGGCGATGTCCCGCACCAACGCACGCGCTTCGTTCGGTTTTGCGCGGAAAAGGGAGGCGAATGGTTCGCGAAGCGGAGACGGCGGATAAAATGTCGCGTGATCATCTCGGACGGAGAGACGATCCCAATCGTGATAGGAGAATCCGCCTCCGAACGTTCGTCTGCGGCTCTCGCGCGCTTTCTTCACGGCCGGAAGATCATCCAGAATCTCGAGCTTAGAAATATCGGTCAGCTCCAGAGAGTGGTTGTCCACCAGCGTTGGAGCATAGTCGAGGACTTGCTTGAACGCGTGGCGGCGCAATCGCTCCGAGTCACGTACACGGATCAAGTAATCGCGGACTTTCTCCACCTCGGCCCGTGCCGCGCGCAAAACCAGCGAACGCAGCCGTTGTTCAAGTTCTTCGATGCCGCCCCGCTTTAGTTCGTCCCAACGACCAGGATTGTACGAGAACTGCTGCGGATGCTGCCGCGCTTCAATGTCCGTAAGCCAGGAAAGCGCGGTATCAAAGATTTTCTTGGACACAGCATTCGGATAGTCCACGAACATATTCTGCCAGACTTCGAACGTAGCCAAAAGATCGGGGATGGCCGTCGTCGGGAAGTCCGCGATGTTTTGAATTGCCCATGCGCAAAATCGACTCCAAGTTCTCGGTTCTGACGGCCATGCAAGAAGGTCGGCCAGGCGAATAATTTCGCGACGCGCTAGTTGCGCTGACCCGAACGTTCGATCGAGAACATATGGATTTGCACGCGTCTTCTCTGCCTGAAACCAGACTGCGAGCTTCCCGAGCCGGTGTTCCTTGTTGCGAAGGATGGCCTCCGTGAAGACAGCGGACCGATTCCAGAAAGTCGGCGCCCCGAATGGCGCTATCAACCAAGCGCGCGTCCATTGCGGCCGCATCCCTGAGCTTTCAACGGCCGATAGCCTCTGCTCCCAGTCATCCTGCTGCGTCAATGTGGCTTGCGACAGGAGCTCCACGACGCGTCCCAGCACAGGCGGCTCTCCAACAGCCCGAATTTCATCGAGCCACGCGCTTTCACGATCCATCAGGAGATGAAGGAACGTCCACTCAAAGAAAATATCGTGGACAAATTGAACGGTATGACCACGGCCTACGTCTTTGATAATGTTGTCTCGACGCAGGTCAGCGATCGAGCCAGGATCAATCCCGTCCAACCGGATACGTCGTCCCAAATCTGCGGCGCCGGCTCTCGCGAGTTGGACAAGAGCCCGTTGCCGTTGGTAGAGGCGCTGTTCGTCGGAGTCATAGCCGCCGCCCGCCCACCACACGTTCAGAAGTTCCACCTCAGACTGCGGCGGCGCTTGCTCGGCTGCGCCAGCGGCAAAAGAACGCACAAGGACAGCTGCGAAAAATGGTCGTCGCGCAATCTCTTTGACCCGATCGTCGCCAAACAACAGCGGCCTGAGCAGAGGCTTTGCGACAGCGAGTTCCTCAGCTTCCGTATCATTAAACGGCTCGACCTCGACCGTCGCTACACCACCACCGCCGAAGATTGTCTGGGGAAGCCAAGTACGCAACGGCTCGATACCGCTATCGCGGCAAGTCGCGACAACCTTCCAATGCCCGAGCAGCGCGGATCTGTGAATTGCGTTTAATAGATCGACGATAACGCCGCGATGATTGACCGCGACCCGATCAATGCCATCGATGTAAAGGACGGATGAGCCCGTGGCTGAGATTTCTGAGAGAAGACTTTCGATGGTGGGCGCGGTTAATCCTAGCGAACGAGCATGGGCCAGCCAATTCGGACCGGTAAGGCGGTCGGGCTTTAACAGCAGCACCGTCCCACTCTGGATTTCTTCCCGAACGCATGCGTGCAATATGGCGGATTTTCCGGTACCCGGCAGACCAACAATCGTTACAAAGCGGCTTTTCTCCAGAGCATCGCGCACTGAGGCGACAATCGCGGGCCGCGGGATGTTTACGCCATCGACCTCGCACGCAATTGAATCCAGCGCATTTTGCGTTTCCTCCTTCACGCGTTCGAGATCTTCGCGTAGCGATCTGACGCCGGCTAAGCGGACGCTGCCGCGAAGATGGGACAACAGCGATAACCGTGAGAATACTTGGGCATGCCCTGCGGCATCGCGGGCGAGCCGCAATAGGCGTTGCCAAAGATCGGCTGCCTGCGCCGGCACTTGCAGATGGTTGCGCAAGCGTTCAATCGCATGGACGTCGTCCGTCGAGCCTTCATGCAACACGTCAATTCGAATGAGCACGAAGTGCCGGAGGAGCCGATAGGCTTTTGCTTCACTTGTCGCGTCGGGGTCATCGCCAAGAATTTCGCGAACGGCTTTTAGGATATTTCGTTTGTCCTCGTCAGATTGACCTGCCTTGAAGTGATCAAGAAATGTCTGAACGGTATCGCTGGCGCGAGCCCAATCGCAGACCGTCACGAAGGCCCTGCGCGCCGCTTCGGACACGGTTCCGACAACCGCACCAACCCGATCGGTGTTTTCGCGAAAATTCGTCTTTTGAAGCGTGTCCCAAGCTCGGGTGATAATTTCCCGGAAATCCGTATTCGTCGTTGCCGCGCTAATCGTGAGCTCACGCTTCGTTTGAAGGCTAAGACGCGCAGTGCTGCCGTCGGCACCGCGGCCATCAACAATCAAATCGTCAAGCGGCTCGCCGTAAGCGGCCTGTTGCACAGCGACCCGCACCACGGTGCGGTCCTGAAGGCCGGAGGCGGATTCCTCTCCGAGCAGCGCGCCAAGATAAATGGCAACAGGAGCATCCTCGAAGGTAAACCCGCCGCCGCCCGATATTTCGGGAGGCTGGATCATTTCAGTTTTTCAGTGACGGGACCCGCATCTTTGCACGATTCGCATGGATATCGGGAGATTATCAGCTCATGTCGCGTTCATGTCGCGTGGAGCCGTTGACAGCAATTGGCAAGCCTTGAAACTCCTTGGAAATTTTTTGCAACATGACGCAACATGGAAATGGCGTCGAAGAACGCCAACACAACCACTAAGGGCTTATTTTTCGATAAGAATTTTGGCTGGGGCGCCTGGATTCGAACCAGGGAATGGCGGAATCAAAATCCGCCTCGACGGCACTTGAATTGGCAGCTCAGCGCGGACGTATTTCCGTTACCCCGGTGTTACCCGGACGGAAAGTACTTTAACCACCGTGCAACATAAGTGGTTGAAATTACTGGAGCGGGCGAAGGGATTCGAACCCTCGACCCCAACCTTGGCAGGTTGTGGACTGCCTCCAGGCATGGTTGCTGGACGCTCGAAACGTTGCAGGGCGACTGAATGGCATGAACCCTCGTCACAGCCCGCCAACACGACGGAGAGCCCGGTGGGGCTCATACATCGTCCTGGTGGGCGCGACCGCGCCAACAGCCTGGATCTTTGGCGCTATTCCTTTCGCGTGCTGGAAACGCGACCGGCTTTCAAAAGCCGATCTTGTCGATCCACCGCTTCAACTGTGGCACTGAAAAGCCCTTGCCGTAATCTTCAGCGATGGTCTCGACCTCGTGACCGAGCAAGGCCCATCGAATATCTTGCGGGCATTCGGCGGCCCGCAGCCGGTCGGCCGCGCGATGGCGCAAGCTATGAACGACCTTCCGGGGATCCGTGATGCCTATTTCGCGGAGAAATCGATTGAGCCGCTTTGATGCCGCGTCAGCGGGGTCGGCGTCTTTACTGGCAAACAGCGGCCCCTCGATTACCTTGGGCAGATAGGGCAGCACAGCCGCCGGGAGTGGCACACGGCGCAACGATTGCTCGGTCTTTCGGCCGACAAAGCCGACAATAACGAA
>Ga0187784_10002190_pt1 | contig 15681 bp, 27 predicted proteins | sample 1015_SJ02_MP15_2_FD_132964 | JGI IMG/M metagenome (GOLD analysis project Ga0187784, IMG submission 132964) | Tropical peat soil microbial communities from peatlands in Department of Meta, Colombia - 1015_SJ02_MP15_20_MG | ecosystem: Environmental > Terrestrial > Soil > Wetlands > Peat | place...
CCTTCATCTTGATCATGCGGTCGAACAGCGCTTCCCACATGCTGTTGCGCGCGAGGTTGTCGTCGGTGATGAAGAACCGCTTGATGCCGCGGGCGTAGTTCTCGCGCACCGTGCGCTCCAGATCCTCGGGCGAGCGCACCCGGCTCTTGCGGCCCTGCACGTTGATGATGGTGCAGAACGAGCACTGGTAAGGGCAGCCGCGCCCGAGATCGATGCTGGAGACCGAGCCGAGCGTGCGCTTGACGATGCTGCGCGGCAGCATCGGGGCCGGGGTCCCCTCAAGCGGCGGCAGGTCGTTCATGAAGTTGTAGAGCGGCTTGAGCTTGCCGTTCCAGGCGTCGCGCAGCACCTGATCGAGCCGGCCTTCCTCGGCCTCGCCGGCAAAGAACGCGATGCCGAGCTCCTGCGCCTGGCGGATCTCCTTCGGCAGCTCGGGCAGCATCGCGATGCAGCCGGAGACATGGAATCCGCCGATGCACACCGGCAGGCCTGCGGAAAGGAACGGCCGGGCGAGGTCGACCGCACGCGGAAACTGGTTCGACTGGACGCCGACAAAGCCGATCAGGGCGCGGCCGCCGGCGCGCCGGATCGACCGGATGATCTTGTCCGGGCGTACCCGCCGGTTCGTCTCGTCAACCGTGTGGATGCGAATTTCCACATTTGGACCAAGGACTTGGCGTTCCTGGGCGTCCTCCGCGAGGCCGTTCAGGCAAGCCAGCGTGTTGGATGGGATGGCCGAGCGCAGCCACTGGATCGGGTAGCCGTCGGCGTCGTAGTGCGACGGCTTGATGATAACGAAGTGAAACAGACGGGAATCGGCGCCGCCATTCGACCTCGACATGTGCCTCACACCCTCCCAGGTCGGCCGACCCAGCCTAGCACGCGCCAGCGCGCTTGGCTGGGCCTTGTTTGCGGGCGGATCGAACCCATTTAGGGAGGTGTTGCGGCCGGTCCGGCGGGCCTTCGCGGAGCAGCAGAAATCGCGGTTTTTCAGCGCCTTTCTGGCTTGACACCCCCGGAATCGGACTCTACAACCCGCGCACTTTCCGGCAGGCGGTGAGTTTTTTTCAGTCGGTACGGCGCATGCGCGCCTCGACCCTAAGGGCTCAAACGCTGCCGCTGACAGCGAAGTTGTCAGATCTGGGTGCATGACCGCGAGCGATCGCGGTCCTCTGTGGCGGTTTAAGCGCTCCTCCGCGAAACCAAGCGGATGGTGCGCTTGAAGTTTTTCGCGCGGAATTTCCGCGGGAGCGACGGGGCGCGAGCCCCGCTAGAGGTGTGAAACGAGACGATGCCGACGATCAATCAGCTGATCCGCCATCCGCGCGTGGTGCAGAAGGCGCGCAAGAAGGTGCCGGCGCTGCAGCAGAGTCCGCAGAAGCGCGGGGTATGCACGCGCGTCTACACGACCACCCCGAAGAAGCCGAACTCGGCGCTGCGCAAGGTCGCGAAGGTGCGCCTCACCAACGGCTTCGAGGTGATCGGCTACATCCCGGGCGAGGGGCATAACCTGCAGGAGCACTCGGTGGTGATGATCCGCGGCGGCCGCGTGAAGGACCTGCCCGGCGTGCGCTACCACATCCTGCGCGGCGTGCTTGACACGCAGGGCGTCAAGAACCGCAAGCAGCGCCGCTCGAAGTACGGCGCGAAGCGACCGAAGTGACCGGAGCGAAGCGAAGGTCACCCCGGACCAGCGCGGCGAAGCCGAGCGCGAGCCGGGAACGAGACGTAAAGAGGACGTAGAGAGTTAGAGACCGAGAGACAGCAGAATGTCCCGTCGTCACCGAGCCGAAAAGCGCGAGATCAACCCGGACCCGAAGTTCGGCAATCTCGTCGTGTCGAAGTTCATGAACTCGATCATGTACGAAGGCAAGAAGTCGGTCGCCGAGGCGATCGTCTACGGCGCGTTCGACATCATCGAGGGCAAGACCAAGGGCAACCCGCTCGGCGTGTTCCAGCAGGCGCTCGACAACGTGATGCCGGCGATCGAGGTCCGCTCGCGGCGCGTCGGCGGCGCGACCTACCAGGTGCCGGTCGAGGTGCGCACGGATCGCCGCCAGGCGCTCGGCATCCGCTGGATCATCGCGGCCGCGCGCGAGCGCAACGAGAAAACCATGATGGAGCGGCTCTCGGCGGAGCTGCTCGATGCGTCGAACAACCGGGGGAACGCCGTAAAGAAGCGCGAGGACACGCACCGGATGGCGGAAGCCAATCGCGCGTTCTCGCATTACCGCTGGTAACGGCGAACAGGATCGACAATGCCCCGCACGCACAAGATCGAGGACTACCGCAACTTCGGCATCATGGCGCACATCGATGCCGGCAAGACCACGACGACCGAGCGGATCCTCTATTATACCGGCAAGAGCCACAAGATCGGCGAGGTCCATGAGGGCGCGGCCACCATGGACTGGATGGAGCAGGAGCAGGAGCGCGGCATCACGATCACGTCGGCCGCGACCACCGCGTTCTGGCGCGAGAAGCGCCTCAACATCATCGACACGCCCGGGCACGTCGACTTCACCATCGAGGTGGAGCGCTCGCTGCGCGTGCTCGACGGCGCCGTGTGCGTGCTCGACTCCAACCAGGGCGTCGAGCCGCAGACCGAGACGGTCTGGCGCCAGGGCGACAAGTACAAGGTTCCGCGCATCGTCTTCGCCAACAAGATGGACAAGATCGGTGCCGACTTCTTCCAGTGCCTGAAGGACATCGTCGACCGGCTCGGCGCCAAGCCGGTGGCGATCCAGCTCCCGATCGGCGCCGAGAGCAGCTTCAAGGGCGTCATCGATCTCGTCCGCATGAAGGGCGTCGTGTGGGACGAGGAGACGCTCGGCGCGAAGTATCACGATGTCGACATCCCGGCCGACCTGCTCGATCAGGCCAAGGAATACCGCGAGAAGATGATCGAGGCGGCGGTCGAGCTCGATGACGACGCGATGACCGCCTATCTCGAGGGCAAGGAGCCCGACGAGGCGACGCTGAAGCGACTGATCCGCAAGGCGGTCATTACCGGCGCGTTCTTCCCGGTCCTGTGTGGCTCCGCGTTCAAGAACAAGGGCGTGCAGCCGCTGCTCGACGCGGTGGTCGACTACCTGCCGTCGCCGCTCGACGTTCCGGCGATCAAGGGCGTCGACGACAAGGGCAACGAGGTCGAGCGCAAGGCGGACGACAAGGAGCCGCTGGCGATGCTCGCGTTCAAGATCATGGACGACCCATTCGTCGGCACGATCACATTCGCGCGCATCTATTCGGGCGCGCTCACCACCGGAACCGGCGTGATCAATTCCACCAAGGACCGCAAGGAGCGCATCGGCCGCATGCTCTTGATGCACGCGAACAACCGCGAGGACATCAAGGAAGCCTATGCGGGCGACATCGTGGCGCTCGCCGGCTTGAAGGAAGTGCGCACCGGCGACACGCTGTGCGATACCGCGAAGCCGGTGATCCTGGAAAAGATGGAGTTCCCCGAGCCGGTCATCGAGATCGCGATCGAGCCGAAGTCGAAGGCCGACCAGGAGAAGCTCGGCGTCGCGCTGGCGAAGCTGGTCGCCGAGGACCCCTCGTTCCGCGTGCACACCGACCAGGAGAGCGGTCAGACCATCCTGAAGGGGATGGGCGAGCTGCATCTCGACATCAAGGTCGACATCCTCAAGCGCACCTACAAGGTCGAGGCCAACATCGGTGCGCCGCAGGTCGCCTATCGCGAGAAGATCACCCGCAAGGTGACCGAGGACTACACGCACAAGAAGCAGACCGGCGGCACCGGCCAGTTCGCGGCGGTGAAGATCGTGGTCGAGCCGCTGCCTGCGGCGGCTGGCTTCGAGTTCGTGAACGAGATCGTCGGTGGTGCGGTGCCGAAGGAGTACATTCCGGGCGTCGAGAAGGGTCTTGAATCCGTGCTCGGCTCCGGCGTGCTCGCCGGCTTTCCGGTGGTCGACCTGAAGGTCACGCTGATCGACGGCAAGTACCACGAGGTCGACTCCTCGGCGCTCGCGTTCGAAATCGCCGCGCGCGCGGCGCTGCGCGAGGCGCTCAAGAAGGGCGGCCCGGTGCTGCTCGAGCCGATCATGAAGGTCGAGGTGGTGACGCCGGAGGACTACACCGGCTCGGTCATCGGCGACCTCAACTCGCGGCGCGGGCAGATCCAGGGTCAGGACATGCGCGGCAACGCCAACGTGGTGACCGCGATGGTGCCGCTGAATAACATGTTCGGCTACGTGTCGAACCTGCGCTCGATGAGCCAGGGCCGCGCCACGTTCACCATGCAGTTCGACCACTACGCGGAAGTCCCGCGTGCGGTCGCCGAGGAGATCCAGGCGAAGTTCGCCTGATCAGTTGAAAGCTAGAGTTAGGATCAACGGAGACTTCCATGGCCAAGGAAAAATTCACGCGCGACAAGCCGCACTGCAACGTTGGCACGATCGGACACGTCGATCATGGCAAGACGTCGCTGACGGCCGCGATCACCAAGGTCCTGGCCGAGACGGGCGGCGCGACCTACACGGCGTATGACCAGATCGACAAGGCGCCGGAGGAGAAGGCGCGCGGCATCACGATCGCGACGGCGCACGTCGAATATCAGACGCAGAAGCGCCACTACGCGCACGTCGACTGCCCCGGCCATGCCGACTACGTGAAGAACATGATCACCGGCGCCGCGCAGATGGACGGCGCGATCCTGGTCGTGTCGGCGGCCGACGGCCCGATGCCGCAGACCCGCGAGCACATCCTGCTCGCGCGCCAGGTCGGCGTGCCGGCGCTGGTGGTGTTCATGAACAAGGTCGACATGGTCGACGATCCGGAGCTGCTCGACCTCGTCGAGCTCGAGGTGCGCGAGCTGCTCTCGAAGTACCAGTTCCCGGGCGACAAGATCCCGGTGATCCGCGGCTCGGCGCTGATGGCGCTCGAGGACAAGAACAAGGAGATCGGTCACGACGCGATCCTGAAGCTGATGCAGGCGGTCGACGACTACATCCCGCAGCCGGATCGCCCGATCGACCAGCCGTTCCTGATGCCGGTCGAGGACGTGTTCTCGATTTCCGGTCGCGGCACCGTGGTGACCGGGCGCGTCGAGCGCGGCATCGTCAAGGTCGGCGACGAGGTCGAGATCGTTGGCATCCGCGACACGCAGAAGACGACCGTCACCGGCGTCGAGATGTTCCGCAAGCTGCTCGATCAGGGCCAGGCCGGCGACAATATCGGCGCGCTCTTGCGCGGCACCAAGCGCGAGGAGGTCGAGCGCGGCCAGGTGCTGTGCAAGCCGGGCTCGGTGAAGCCGCATACCAAGTTCAAAGCCGAGGCCTACATCCTCACCAAGGAGGAGGGCGGCCGCCACACGCCGTTCTTCACCAACTACCGTCCGCAGTTCTACTTCCGCACCACCGATGTGACCGGCATGGTGCATCTGCCCGAAGGCACCGAGATGGTGATGCCGGGCGACAACATCACGATGGAAGTGCACCTGATCGTGCCGATCGCGATGGAGGAGAAGCTGCGTTTCGCCATCCGCGAGGGCGGCCGCACCGTCGGTGCCGGCGTCGTCGCCAGCATCATCGAGTAAGCGAGCGAATAGGGAGTAGCGAATAGCGAATGGAGGTGGGTAGCGGACGGTGGTTCTCACTCTTCGCTGTTCGCCACTCGCTATTCGCCTCTTGACCAAGAAAGACACGGCAAAATGAACGGCCAAAACATCCGCATCCGGCTCAAGGCGTTCGATCATCGGATTCTCGACACCTCGACGCGCGAGATCGTCAACACGGCGAAGCGCACCGGCGCGCAGGTGCGCGGGCCGATCCCGCTGCCGACCAAGATCGAGAAGTTCACGGTCAACCGCTCGCCGCACGTCGACAAGAAGAGCCGCGAGCAGTTCGAGATGCGCACGCACAAGCGGCTGCTCGATATCGTCGATCCGACGCCGCAGACGGTGGACGCGCTGATGAAGCTCGACCTTGCCGCCGGCGTCGACGTCGAGATCAAGCTGTAAAGCCGTCGGACTTGAGAAATTGAGGACAATCCCATGCGTTCCGGTGTGATCGCACAAAAGGTCGGGATGACCAGGCTGTTCACCGAAGCCGGCGCGCATGTGCCGGTCACGGTGCTGCGCCTTGCGAACTGCCAGGTCGTCGCCCACCGCACCAAGGAGAAGAACGGCTACGTCGCGCTGCAGCTCGGCTCGGGCAGCCGCAAGGTGAAGAACGTCACCAAGGCCGAGCGCGGCAATTTTGCCGTCGCCAAGGTCGAGCCGAAGCGCAAGGTCGCGGAGTTCCGCGTCAGCGAGGATGCGCTGATCCCGGTCGGCGCCGAGATCACCGCCGATCATTTCGTGCCGGGCCAGTTCGTCGACGTCACCGGCACCTCGATCGGCAAGGGCTTCGCCGGCGGCATGAAGCGCTGGAATTTCGGGGGCTTGCGCGCCTCGCACGGCGTGTCGATCTCGCATCGCTCGATCGGCTCGACCGGCGGCCGCCAGGACCCGGGCAAGACCTTCAAGAACAAGAAGATGCCCGGCCATATGGGCGTCGAGCGCGTCACCACGCTGAACCTGAAGATCGCGCAGATCGACGTCGAGCGCGGCCTGATCCTGATCGAAGGCTCGGTGCCGGGCGCAAAGGGCGGCTGGATCACGGTGCGCGATGCGGTCAAGAAGGCGCCGCCGAAGGATCTGCCGAAGCCCGGCAAGTTCCGTCTCGCCGACGGCGGCAGCGCCGAAGGCGCCGCCAAAGGGGAGGGCGCGTGATGGACCTCAAGGTCACGACCCTCGACGGCAAGGAAGCCGGATCGGTCACGCTCAACAAGGAGATCTTCGGTCTCGAGCCGCGCGACGATCTGATCCAGCGCTGCGTCGTGTGGCAGCTCGCCAAGCGCCGCGCCGGCACGCATGCGGTGAAGAACCGCGCCGACATCACGCGCACCGGCAAGAAGATGTACGCGCAGAAGGGCACCGGCGGTGCCCGCCACGGCTCGGCGCGCGTCAACCTGTTCCGTGGCGGCGGCCGCTCGTTCGGTCCGCATCCGCGCGACCACGCGATCGACCTGCCGAAGAAGGTGCGCGCGCTCGCGCTGCGTCACGCGCTGTCGTCGAAGGCGAAGGATGGCAACCTGATCGTGGTCGACACCTTCGCCGTGAAGGAGGCGAAGACCAAGGCGCTCGCCGCGCAGTTCGAGAAGCTCGCGCTCGCCAACGCCCTGCTGATCGGCGGCGCCACAATCGAAGAGAGCTTCGGCCGCGCCGCGCGCAACATCCCGAACATCGACGTGCTGCCGATCCAGGGCATCAACGTCTACGACATCCTGCGCCGGCAGAAGCTGGTGCTGACCAAGGCCGCCGTCGAGGCGCTGGAGGCGCGGTTCAAATGAGCATCCCGACCGATCCGCGAATGTACGACGTGATCCTGTCTCCGGTCATCACCGAGAAGGCCACGATCGCCTCCGAGCACAACAAGGTCATCTTCAAGGTGGCCGGAACCGCGAGCAAGCCGCAGATCAAGGAAGCGGTGGAGAAGCTGTTCGACGTCAAGGTCAAGGCCGTGAACACGCTCAACCGCAAGGGCAAGCGCAAGATGTTCCGCGGCCAGCCGGGCGTGCAGTCGAACGTCAAGAAGGCCGTCGTGACCCTCGAGGAGGGTCATCGCATCGACGTGACCACCGGACTGTAGGGCGGAGCGGAGTATGGCACTCAAGACTTACAATCCGACCACGCCGGGCCAGCGTCAGCTGGTCACCGTCGACCGCTCGGCGCTCTACCGCGGCAAGCCGGTCAAGACGCTGACCGAGGGCAAGAATTCGACCGGCGGCCGCAACAACAACGGCCGCACCACGACGCGCTTCCGCGGCGGCGGTCACAAGCAGGCCTATCGCGTGGTCGACTTCAAGCGGCGCAAGTTCGACGTCGCCGCCAAGGTGGAGCGGCTCGAATACGACCCGAACCGCACCGCGTTCCTCGCGCTCTTGAAGTACGACGACGGCGAGCTCGCCTATATCCTGGCGCCGCAGCGCCTCGCGGTCGGCGATACCGTGGTTGCGGGCGAGAACGTCGACGTGAAACCCGGCAACGCAATGCCGATGGCGAACATGCCGGTCGGCACGATCGTGCACAATGTCGAGTTCAAGCTCGGCAAGGGCGGGCAGCTCGCGCGCTCGGCCGGCGCCTATGCGCAGATCGTCGGGCGCGACCAGGACTACGTGATCATGCGGCTGAACTCGGGCGAGCAGCGCCTGATCCTCGGCAAGTGCATGGCGACGGTCGGCGCGGTGTCGAACCCGGATCACATGAACACCTCGATCGGCAAGGCGGGGCGCAAGCGCTGGATGGGCCGAAGGCCGCATAACCGCGGCATCTCGATGAATCCGGTCGATCACCCGCATGGCGGCCGCACCAAGGGCGGCAAGACCTGGACTTCGCCCTGGGGCCATCCCCCGAAGGGCAAGAAGACCCGCAACAACAAGCGTACCGAGACATTCATCGTGGCGAGCCGCCACGCGCGGAAGAAGAAGTAAGGCGAAGCACCATGGCGCGTTCAGTCTGGAAGGGCCCGTTCGTCGACGGCTATCTGCTCAAGAAGGCGGAAGCCGCGCGCGGCTCGACCCGCAACGAGATGATCAAGATCTGGAGCCGCCGCTCCACGATCCTGCCGCAGTTCGTCGGGCTGACCTTCGGGGTCTACAACGGCCACAAGCACATTCCGGTGCTGGTGACCGAGGAGATGGTCGGCCACAAGTTCGGCGAGTTCTCGCCGACGCGCACCTTCTACGGTCACTCGGCCGACCGCAAGGCGAAGCGCGCGCCGGGCGCGGCGCCGGCCGCAAGCTGAGGGGACCGCAGCGATGAGCAAGAAAGGTCACGCGCGCGCGCTCGAGGACAACGAGGCGCAGGCGGTTGCGCGGATGCTGCGGATCTCGCCGCAGAAGCTCAACCTGGTCGCGGGCCTGATCCGCGGCAAGAAGGTCGCGACCGCGCTCGCCGACCTGGAGTTTTCGCGCAAGCGCATCGCCAAGGACGTTCGCAAGTGTCTGCAGTCGGCGATCGCGAACGCCGAGAACAATCACGAGCTCGACATCGACGATCTCGTCGTTGCCGAGGCGCATGTCGGCAAGGCGCTGGTGATGAAGCGCTTTGCGCCGCGCGGCCGCGGCCGCGCGGGACGGATTTTGAAGCCGTTCTCGCACCTCACCATCGTGGTGCGCGAGGTCGAGGAGACGGCGCAGGCGGCCGAGGCCTAAGGTACAAGGCTTAGACGGCGCAAGGCTTAAAGGCGTAGAGGACCAGGAATATGGGTCAGAAGGTCAATCCGATCGGGCTGCGTCTCGGGATCAATCGCACCTGGGATTCGCGCTGGTATTCGGGCAAGGGCGACTACGGCAAGCTGCTGCATGAGGACATGGAGATCCGCAAGCAGCTCTCCGCGGCGCTGAAGCAGGCCGCGGTTTCCAAGATCGTGATCGAGCGTCCGCACAAGAAGTGCCGCGTCACGATCCAGTCGGCACGGCCGGGCGTCGTGATCGGCAAGAAGGGCGCCGATATCGAGAAGCTGCGCCGGATGGTGGCGAAGCTCACCGACAGCGACGTGGTGATCAACATCGTCGAGATCCGCAAGCCCGAGCTCGACGCACAGCTGGTCGCGGAATCGATCGCGCAGCAGCTCGAGCGCCGCGTCGCGTTCCGCCGCGCCATGAAGCGCGCCGTGCAGTCGGCGATGCGGCTTGGCGCGGAGGGCATCCGCATCAACTGCTCCGGCCGCCTCGGCGGCGCCGAGATCGCCCGCATGGAGTGGTACCGCGAGGGCCGCGTGCCGCTGCACACGCTGCGCGCCGACGTCGATTTCGGCGTCGCGACCGCGTTCACCACCTACGGCACCTGCGGCGTCAAGGTGTGGATCTTCAAGGGCGAGATCCTCGAGCACGATCCGATGGCGCAGGACAAGAAGATGGCGGAAGGCGAGTCCGGCCGTCCGCGCCGCGAAGCGGCCTAACGGATCGAGGGGTCAAGCGCCGTCATGCTGCAACCGATCAAGACCAAGTTCCGCAAGGCGCACAAGGGGCGCATCAAGGGCGTCGCCCAGAGCGGCGCGACGCTCGCCTTCGGCGAGTACGGGCTGAAGGCGCTGGAGCCGGAGCGCGTGACCGCGCGCCAGATCGAGGCCGCGCGCCGCGCGCTGACGCGCCACATGAAGCGCGCCGGGCGGGTGTGGATCCGGGTGTTCCCGGACGTGCCGGTGACCAAGAAGCCGCTCGAGGTGCGCATGGGCTCGGGCAAGGGCGGCGTCGAATACTGGGTCGTGCGCATCAAGCCCGGCCGCATCCTGTTCGAGCTCGACGGCGTGCCGGTGCAGCTCGCCAAGGAGGCGCTCGCGCTCGCGGCCGCCAAGCTGCCGATCAAGACGCGCTTCGTGCAGCGTATCGCGGAGTAGGAGAGATGAAGGCCGACGACGCGCGGGCGATGAGCCCGGACCAGCTCTCGGATGAGCTTTTGAAGCTCAAGAAGGAGCAGTTCAACCTGCGCTTCCAGCGCGCCACCGGGCAGCTGGAGAACACCGGTCGCGTGCGCGAGGTGCGCCGCGACATCGCGCGGATCAAGACCATCGCGGCGCAGAAGCGCGCGGCCGAGAAGAAGTAGGAGAGACGAATGCCGAAGCGGATGCTGCAGGGCACCGTGGTGAGCGACAAGCAGGACAAGACCGTCGTTGTCCGCGTCGAGCGCCGCTTCACGCACCCGGTCCTGAAGAAGACCGTGCGGCGGTCGAAGAAGTATCATGCCCACGACGAGAAGAACGAGTTCTCGGTCGGCGACATCGTGTGGCTGGAAGAGCATCGCCCGATCTCGAAGCTGAAGCGCTGGACCGTGGTCCGGGGCGAGAAGCGGGCGCGAGTCTAGGCAAGCGCGTAACGCGCATAGGAAAGAGGAAGAGGTGCATCGATGATCCAGATGCAGACCAACCTCGACGTGGCGGACAATTCCGGCGCGCGTCGCGTCATGTGCATCAAGGTGCTCGGCGGCTCGAAGCGGAAATACGCAACGATCGGGGACGTGATCGTCGTTTCCGTCAAGGAGGCGGCGCCGCGCGGCCGCGTCAAGAAGGGCGAGGTGATGAAGGCCGTCGTGGTGCGGGTGCGCAAGGACATCCGCCGCGCCGACGGCTCGGTCATCCGCTTCGACAGCAATGCCGCGGTGCTGATCAACCCGCAGATGGAGCCGGTCGGCACGCGCATTTTCGGGCCCGTCCCGCGCGAGCTGCGCGCGAAGAACCACATGAAGATCATCTCGCTCGCCCCGGAGGTGCTCTGATGACGTCCGCGAAGATCCGCGCCTCTATGTTCGGCCCGGTGCGGTGCGAGCAGCGTGCAAAGAACTACATCGCCCCGGAGGTGCTGTGATGGCCGCCAAGATCCGCAAGGGCGACACCGTCGTGGTCATCACCGGCCGCGACAAGGGTCGCAGCGGCGAGGTGATCGAGGTGCGTCGCGCCGAGGAGCGCGCGCTGGTGCGCGGCATCCACATGGTCAAGCGCCACCAGAAGCAGAGCGCGCAGCAGGAAGGCGGCATCATCGCCAAGGAGTCCTCGATCCACCTGTCGAACCTCGCGCTCGCCGATCCGAAGGACGGCAAGCCGACGCGCGTCGGGTTCAAGATCGTGGGCGACAAGAAGGTGCGCTTCGCGAAGCGATCGGGAGCTGAGATCGATGGCTGAGAAAGAAGACAAGAAGCCGAAGGCTCCAAAGGCCGAGAAGGCGCCGCCTTCCGAGAAGGCCGAGAAGGCCGAGCGCGCCAAGGCGGCGAAGAGCGCGCCGAAGGCCGCCGCGTCCGAGCGCGAGCCGGAGCCGAAGGGCCCGGCGCGGCTGCGCAAGCAGTTCGACGAGGTCATCCGCAAGAAGATGATCGAGAAGTTCGGCTACAAGAATCCGATGGAAGTGCCGCGCATCGACAAGATCGTGCTCAACATGGGCGTGGGCGAGGGCGTCAACGACCGCAAGAAGGTCGACGTCGCCGCCGCCGACCTGACCGCGATTGCCGGCCAGAAGGCGGTGATAACGAATGCGCGCAAGTCGATCGCGACCTTCAAGCTGCGCGAAAACCAGCCGATCGGCTGCAAGGTCACGCTGCGCCGCACGCGCATGTACGAATTCCTCGATCGGCTCGTGAATATCGCGCTGCCGCGCGTGCGCGACTTCCGCGGGCTCAATCCGAAGAGCTTCGACGGCCGCGGCAACTACACGATCGGCATCAAGGAGCACCTGATCTTCCCCGAGATCGACTACGACAAGGTCGAGGCGCCGCTCGGCATGGACATCGTCGTCTGTACGACGGCGAAGAACGACGAGGAAGCGCGCGCGCTGCTGCAGGCTTTCAATTTCCCGTTCCGGCAGTGAGGGACCGACAGGGGTCACCTCAGACGCGGATACCCAGGAGACGCTGAATGGCGAAGACGAGTTCGATCGAGAAGAACAAGCGGCGGATGCGGCTTGCGAAACAGTATTCGGGACGCCGCGCGCGCCTGAAGAAGATCGCGACGGACAAGAGCGTGTCGATGGAAGAGCGCTTCCAGGCGGCGCTCAAGCTTGCCGAGCTGCCGCGCAACTCGGCGAAGATCCGCGTGCGCAACCGCTGCGAGGTCACCGGCCGTCCGCGCGCCTACTACCGCAAGCTCAAGATGAGCCGTATCGCGCTGCGCGAGCTCGGATCGAAGGGCCTGATCCCGGGCCTGGTGAAGTCGAGCTGGTGAGGAGGGTCGCATGTCCGTGAACGATCCGCTCGGCGATCTGTTGTCGCGCATCCGCAACGCGCAGCAGCGCAAGAAGAGCAAGGTCTCGACGCCGGGCTCGCGCCTGCGCGCCAACGTCCTCGATGTGCTCAAGACCGAAGGCTATATCCGCGGCTACACCACGGTGGAGCACAAGGACGGCCGCTCGGAGTTCGAGATCGAGCTGAAGTATTTCGACGGCGCGCCGGTGATCCGCGAGATCGAGCGCGTGTCGAAGCCGGGCCGTCGCGTCTACGTCTCGGTGAAGACGCTGCCGCGCGTCAACAACGGGCTCGGCATCTCGATCCTGTCCACGCCGAAGGGCGTGATGGCGGACCACGACGCGCGCGAGCAGAACGTCGGCGGCGAAATCCTCTGCACGGTGTTCTAGGACGCGGGAGAAGGAACAGCCATGTCTCGCATCGGCAAGAAAGCAGTCCCGATCCCGTCGGGCGTCACGGCGAATGTCGAAGGGCAGACCGTCAAGATCAAGGGCCCCAAGGGCCAGCTGCAGGTCGTGCTGCCCGACGACGTGACGGTGAAGATGGACAAGGGCGCGGTGAAGGTCGATCCGCGCAACGAGACCAAGCGCGCGCGCGCCATGTGGGGCACCTCGCGCACGCTGGTGAACAATCTGATCACCGGCGTCACCAAGGGCTATGAGCGCAAGCTCGAGATCACCGGCGTCGGCTATCGCGCCGCGCTGCAGGGCAAGAACTTGCAGATCGCGCTCGGCTACAGCCATGACGTGATCTTTCCGATCCCGGAAGGCATCGCGATCGCGACGCCGAAGCCGACCGAGATCGTGGTGACCGGCATCGACAAGCAGAAGGTCGGGCAGGTCGCGGCGGAGATCCGCGCGTTCCGTCCGCCCGAGCCTTACAAGGGCAAGGGCGTCAAGTACGAGGGCGAGTACATTTTCCGCAAGGAAGGAAAGAAGAAGTGACCGCGATCACGGTTCGCAAACCGGCGCAGCCGCTTGAGATCCTGGTTCGCTGCGCGAACGGGATATTCCTGCGCGTGCCGGCCGATATCCTGCGCGGCCGCAGCAGGAGGGTATCGGAAGAGACCAGAAGCGACCGCAAGCTGCTGCGCGAGGTGATCGCGTGCAGCCGGGCGAAGAAGAAGTAACGGAGCCGAAGATGGGCAAGTACCTGAGCACGACCGAGCGGCGCCAGGCGCGCGTGCGGCGTGCCGTCAAGGCGGCGGGCGGCCGTCCGCGGCTTTCGGTGTTCCGCTCGTCCAAGCACATCTATGCGCAGATCATCGACGACGTGAAGGGCGGCACGCTGGCCGCGGCCTCGTCGATCGAGAAGGCGATGCGCGAGGGTGGCAAGACCGGCGCGAACGTCGACGCCGCGAAGACGGTCGGCAAGCTTGTCGCCGAGCGAGCGAAGGAAAAGGGCGTGACCGAGGTCGTGTTCGACCGCGGCCGCTATCTCTATCATGGCCGCGTCAAGGCGCTCGCCGATGCGGCGCGCGAAGCGGGATTGAAATTCTAAGGGACCAGCATCATGGCACGTGAACCGCGCGAAGGACGAGATCGCGACCGCCGCTCCCGCGACCGGGAGCGGGAGGAGCCGAGCGAGTTCGTCGACAAGCTCGTCCACATCAACCGTGTGGCAAAGGTGGTGAAGGGCGGCCGCCGCTTCGGCTTCGCGGCGCTGGTCGTCGTCGGCGACCAGAAGGGCCGGGTCGGGCACGGCCACGGCAAGGCGCGCGAGGTGCCCGAGGCGATCCGCAAGGCGACCGACGCGGCGAAGCGCAACCTGATGCGCGTGCCGCTGCGCGAGGGCCGCACGCTGCACCACGACGTGCTCGGCCGCCACGGCGCCGGCAAGGTGTTCCTGCGCGCCGCCCCTCCCGGCACCGGGATCATCGCCGGCGGCCCGATGCGCGCCGTGTTCGAGACGCTCGGCATGCAGGACGTGGTCGCCAAGTCGATCGGCTCGTCCAACCCGTACAACATGGTGCGCGCGACCTTCGACGCGCTGAAGCACCAGGACTCGCCGCGCTCGGTGGCGCAGCGGCGCAACATCAAGGTGTCGACCTTGCAGGCACGCCGCACCGGCGTCGACAGCGAGGCGGCGGCGGATTGAGTCTGAGCCGCCTCGCGCGGCGCAACAGAGTGACGATCATGGCAGCGACCAAGACCATCAAGGTCCAGCAGACCGGCAGCCCGCAGCGGCGCCATCACACGCAGCGCGAGACCCTGATCGGGCTCGGGTTGAACAAGATCGGCCGGGTGAAGGAGCTGCCGGATACGCCGGCGACGCGTGGCATGATCCTCAAGGTGCATCACCTCGTCCGCGTGGTTGACGAGAAGTAGGGACCGACCGTCATGAAACTCAATCAGATCGCCGGCCGGCCCGGCGCGCACAAGAAGCGGGTGCGCATCGGGCGCGGCATCGGCTCCGGGGTCGGCAAGACCGGCGGCCGCGGCGGCAAGGGCCAGACCGCGCGTTCCGGCAAGCGCATCAAGGGCTTCGAGGGCGGCCAGATGCCGCTGCATCGGCGGCTGCCCAAGCGCGGCTTCAACAAGCCGTTCGTGCTGAAGCTGAACGAGGTCAATCTCGAGCGCGTGCAGCAGGCGATCGACGCCAACAAGCTGGATATTTCGGCGACCGTGGACGCGGCCGCCCTGGTCAAGGCCGGCGTGCTTCGCCGCGCCAAGGATGGCGTGCGCCTCCTCGGCATGGGCGAGCTGAAGGCCAAGGTCGCGTTTGCGGTGTGGGGCGCCTCCAAGTCGGCCGTTGCGGCGGTCGAGAAGGCGGGCGGATCGGTCACGATCCTGGCACCGAAAAAAGAAGAGACGGGCGAAAAGGCCGCCTGAGCCCCATATAGGGCGGGGCGCTAACCGGAGCGACGGGCCATGGTCTCTGCGGCGGAACAACTGGCGGCAAACCTCAACTTCGGCGCGCTCGCCAAGGCCGAGGAGCTGAAGAAG
>Ga0187784_10002191_pt1 | contig 15681 bp, 12 predicted proteins | sample 1015_SJ02_MP15_2_FD_132964 | JGI IMG/M metagenome (GOLD analysis project Ga0187784, IMG submission 132964) | Tropical peat soil microbial communities from peatlands in Department of Meta, Colombia - 1015_SJ02_MP15_20_MG | ecosystem: Environmental > Terrestrial > Soil > Wetlands > Peat | place...
GCGGCAATCGCGCCGGGCGCAACGGCGTGTTGCGCCGCCATCTGGTTGCTGAGCAGGACCGTGCCGTCCTCCGATTGCACGGTGACGCCGACGGGGAGCGTATCGATGATATCGTAGAGAAGGCCGACCGCCCGGTACGCCTGCTTTTCGCTCTCCTTCGCCTCATCGAGCAAACGGCGAGGCGACGGAGTTTCGCCCGCATACGCCGTGCTCGGGCGCTCGAGCGGTGCCTCATCGGCAGGCGACCGCGAGCCGTCCGCCTTGCCTCCATGCTCTTCGGACTTGTCCACGCGCCCTACCAATAAAATACGTTACGGGCCGTTCGGGCCGAAGCATTTGCCCCGCCGGCCCTCCGGAGCTCAACCCTAGCGATGCAAGAGAAACGAAAATTTAACGGCGGGCGAGACGCCTCGCCAGCGCCCCAATCCTGCGCGGTGGTGCTGGGAGCTTGGCGCGCGGTGGGTTCGTATTGGCTGCTGAAGCTTGCCGGCGCCGGCATGCAAGCGGCACATAGCAAGCGGGGAACGCCCCGACGCGCGGCAGCAGGCTTGACGTGACGGCGCCCCGGCGACATTGACGCAGTGATGGATCGGACAGGGAGAATGGGTGGGCTACGCGCGGGTGCCGAAGGCACGCTGCTGGCGGATATTATGGTCGTGGACATCCGTGACGGCGGCCCACCGCGTCACGCCCAGCAAAGCGCCGGCAAGGCGCGAGCGCTGCGCGATGCCTGCCTTGATTTCTTCCCCTCCGCGACGCGCCCGCTGGTTCCGGCGCTCGACCGGGTTTCGCGCGGTTTATTGGCGCGCACGCGCTCACCCTATCTGCCCGAGATCGCCGAGATTGCCGCGACGCTTGGGTTCTCGGGCGTCTGGCTGCTCAACGCCTCCTACCATTGGGGATGCACGTCGATGGCTTGCGTCGAGAACGGCGTGCCCTGGCTCGCGCGAACGCTCGATTGGCCTTTTGTCGGGCTTGGACGGCACGCCGAGATGGCGCATATGCGCGGCGCGTGCGGCGATTTTTTCAGCATCATCTGGCCAGGTTACGTCGGCGCGCTCACGGCCATGGCGCCGGGCCGCTTCGCCGCGAGCCTCAATCAGGCACCGATGCGCCGCCGCACGCTGCACCCATGGCTTCGCCCCTGTGACTACGCGGCGAACGCGCTGAACGTCTGGAAAAGCGATGACCGCATGCCGCCGGATCAGTTGTTGCGCCGGACCTTGGAGGTCTGCGACGGATACGCTGCGGCCCGGCGCATGTTGGAGGCAACGCCGATCGCGCGTCCGGTCATTTATACGCTTGCCGGCTGCGAGCCGCACGAACGCTGCGTGATCGAGCGTACCGAGACCGAGTTCATCACGCGCGAGGACGAGACCAGCGCGGCAAATGATTGGCTGCCGACCCGCCCGGGCTGGGAGGGCCGGATTGGAACACGCCGCTTCCTGGTCAGTTCGTTCGCCGATGCGGCGGGCTACAGCCGCGCCCGTCGTGAAGCTCTGGCCGGCTGGATCGGCTCGTTCGCCGATGGCCCCTTCGGCTGGGTGCGTGAGCCGGTTTTGAACCCCTACACGCGGCTTGCGGTCGCTATGTGCCCGGCGCGCGGGATTTTCCGTGCAGTGGGCTACGACATGGCCGGAGCCGAGTTGCCGGAGCCGGTAACGCGCACGTGCGAGATCGAGATCGCACCGAGCAGCGCCTAGTGTGGCGGTTCAGAAGTCCGCATCATTCTTGCCGCGAACTCGTCATGCGGACTTCTGAACCAAAGCCACACTAGATCAATACGTTGCTGGTGTCCTACAATTCCGAAGTTCGCAAACGAGGGCGCCGCATAATGATGCGAACCTTCGGAATCGGGACACTAGTACCTCGCGATTGGCGCAGTTCGCGAACAAGGGCGCCGCGTACGATGCGAAGTTCGCAATCGGGACTCAAGGGCTTCGTTGTTCGAAAGCCTCGGCACGCGGGCGCATCGACGTTCCGATCGCGCGTCTGAGACGATTGGCTGTCCTAACAGCAGCGGCCACTCGCTTTGAAGAGGCCGCCGCCAATCCATTGGGCCAAAAGCGAAAGACTGTGTTGTCGGTCACATTGCTTTTCGTCAGGCCCCACTATGTTGACGATCAAATTCCTCCGCTATGGAGTGAGTCATGAGCACGATGAACCTGAGTTTTGCCACGTTCAATCGCACCCCGTCGCTGCATTGGGGCCATCTCGGTCACTATTGGGATGAGTTCAGGCGCTGCTATGCGGAATGGCGCTCGCGCGCTGTTGCGCGCCGCGAGTTGCTGATGCTCAGCGACTATGAGCTCCAGGACATCGGGCTCAGCCGCGTCGAGGCGGTCCGCGAGGGGAGCAAGCCGTTTTGGCAGGTATAGCGATGAGCGCCGAAGCGGGTGCACCGTGCGAGGGGTTGCGGCGCGCCGGTTGCAATGGCGGGCGGGGCGCCGGAACGGGCGAGAGGAACTGACGAACTGAATGTGCCCGCGCCGTGCAGACGCCGGGCACGGGTGGCGCTATCGTCGGGCCGATGCTTTGAATGAGGTCCGACGATGCCCATGATTGCAAGTATGGACGGCACCAGGCTGTATTACGAACAGGCCGGAGCCGGTACCCCCGTGGTATTCATCCACGAATTTGCGGGCGACTACCGCACGTGGGAGCCGCAGATGCGCTTCTTCTCGCGCGCGCATCGCTGCGTGACCTTTTCGGCGCGCGGCTACCCGCCCTCCGACATACCGGGCGATCCGGGCCGCTACGGGCAAGACATCGCACGCGGTGACGTCATCGCGCTGATGGACGGCCTCGGCCTCGACAAGGCGCATGTGGTCGGCCACTCGATGGGGGCCTATACGGCCCTGCATGTCGGCATCAATCACCCGCAACGCTGTATCTCGGTAACCGCCGCTGGCTGCGGCTGGGGTTCGCTGCCCGATGCGGCTGCACGGGAGGCGATGCGCAAAACGGCGGCGGAAACCGCCACGATGTTCACCGACAAGGGCATGGCCGAGGCCGCGGCGATCTATTCCGACACCCCGACGCGGCAGCCGCAGAAATACAAGGATCCGCGCGGATTCACCGAATTCGCCCGCATGCTTTCGGAGCACTCTGCGCAAGGCCATTCGCTCACCATGGCACGGCTGCAAGCGCGACGCCCCACGCTGTGGGACCTCGAGGCTCCGTTGAAGGAGTTTTCGGTGCCGCTCCTCGTCGTCGTCGGCGATGAGGATGACACGTGCCTCGACGGCAGCATCTTTCTAAAGCGCACGGTGCCGACCGCGGCGCTCATGGTGATCCCACGCTCGGGCCACACGATTACCAGCGAGGAGCCGGCTGCATTCAACGCCGCGCTTGCCGACCTGTTCGCCGCCGCCGAAGCCGGGCGCTGGCTCGCGCACAGGCCGGCGTCTTAGACCATGATCCGATCAGATCCAATCGGATCATGTCCAGTTTTTCTTCGTTGGAGCGTGATCTTTTCGGAAAACCGGCATCCACTTTTCCGGATCATGCTCTAAGGTCGTCAAGTCGTCACGACCGAGCGTGAAGCGGGTCGGCACGTTGCCGCGCGCCGGCCGGTCCGCGGCGCAGTTCATCCAGAGACCGGTTCGACTGCCTACAGGCGGCGCATGGGCATCGACCAGGCCAACCAGGCGCCAACCCCGGTGAACGCCGCGACCGTCAAAAAGGCAGTGCGAAACGCCTCGCCGATTTCGGCCGCGATAATCGCTTGCCGCGGCGGCGGGAGCGCTGCGATCGCGTCCGGCCCATGGTCGATAATGGCTCCGAACAGGCTCGCCGTCTCCCGGTTGGTCGTCGCCAGGATGGAGAACAAAACCGTGGCAACCGTCGCCGTGCCGAAAGCGGCTCCCACCGAGCGGGAGAACTGCACCATGGCCGCTCCGGTGCCCAACATCCGGTGACCGGCAACGGTCTGCACGGTGATCTGGACCACGCCCATCACCGTGCCCATGAACAAGGCAATGCCGCCGAGCACCCAAGGCAGCTCGAACACGCTCAGACGCGGCACCCAGAAGGCAAGGAACAAGAGTCCGATCGTCGCCAGTACATATCCGAAGGAGGGAAATATCGCAGTGCGTCCCGTTCTCGATACCAGCTGGCCGGTGATCAGCGAACCGAGGCCGATGCCGAACATGAGCGGGAGCAGGATCAGCCCGGTTTCAGCCGGCGAAGCTCCGCGCGCCGCCCGCAGATAGATCGGCAGAAAGGTGATCAACGACACCAAGGCGGCACCGTGGCAGGCGGCCAACGCATCACTCCGCCATACCGACGGCTGCTTGAACAGCACTGGCGGAATCAGCGGCGAAGTGCTGTGTTTTTCCTGCCAGATCAGCAGAAACAGCGCCGTCATTCCGAATGCGATCAGCCCGAGTATCATCGGCAGCATTCGGACATCCATTTGCTGAATCTGCTCCAACGCCAGGATAATCGGAGCCACGAACATCATGAACAGCACCAAGCCCGGTATGTCGAACGTGGTGCGGCGGCGGTCGCTCGGCCGCACTTTCAGGCGCAACACCAGCGCGAAGGCGACCAGCCCAAGCGGCAGGTTGACGAGGAAGATCGACTGCCAGCCGAAGGCTTGCGTGAGGTAGCCGCCGGCAATCGGACCGAAAGTGCTGGAGCTGACCGTCACGCCCGCAAAGTAGCCCTGGTAACGGCCCCGTTCCCGCGGTGGAATCGTCTCTCCGATCAGGGCTTGCGACAGCGTCATCAGGCCTCCGCCGCCAAATCCCTGCAGCACGCGGGTTGCGGTCAGGATCACCACACTGGGCGCGAGCGCGCAGAGACCCGAGCCGAAGATGAAGATTATCAGCGCCGCAAGCATCATCCGGCGCCGGCCGAACGAGTCGCCGAGCCGGCCGTACACCGGAGCCGCGATGGTGTTGGCGATCAGGTACGAAACAACCACCCAGGATATACGCTCCACATCCCCGAGGCTCGAGGCGATGGCAGGCAGCGCGGTCGCGACGATCGTCTGGTCGGCGACCGCGAGGAACATGGGCAGCATGATCGAAGGGAAGACTGTAAGCAGCAGCATTCCCGGCCTAGTGGGCCCGGCGTCGACGGTGGTCGCGGCGAGGGGCGCCTCGGCCTTGTCGTCGGGCAATTCTTCGGCCGTCGAGCGGGTCATGGTTGCAAGGCTGATTGCGCGCGCCGTATCGGTCAACGACTTCGTGGCGTGCAAAGGGTCGGCGCCGGCCCTGGTCCTGGGGGCGCTTTGCGGCAGCGGGTGCGCCTCGTTGTTACTTAAATCGGCGGCTGGAAATAAGGCCGGCCGCCCTCGCGAGCGGCCGGTTCAGCTATCCTCGTAACCTGACCTGAACGATGTAAGTGAGCGGGCGGACGCGCCTTACCCGAGGAAACCCACACGTTCCTGTTCGCGGGCCTCTGCCGCATTGGTCGGCTGCGCCGGTAGTTGCAGGACTGTCGCCGCCTGGCCTTCGCACAGCAGCGTCAACAGCACGATTCGACCGTCGGGGAACTCCAGCGCATCGTGGTGGGCGGCCAGCTTGTCCTTGTTCACCTGTCGAAAGATGGCCGTCTGGTGGTTGACGGTCTTCGTCTTCCACCCAAGCAGACCGGCCGGAAGACACGCCACTTCGCCCGCGAAGGCCAATTCCGTTCCCGGCATCAGACATACCGCCAGGCCGAGATCGTCAGAGGCGGCAAAGCCGCGCGTTCCGGTGCCGAAATCACGCGTTACGAGCTTGTCGCCGACCTTGGCGGGCCGCGACCGTACATTTTGCAAGCTAAAGTCACACATTGGCGACTCCTTTCTGCCCCAGGTCTCGTCTCCCGGGCCTTCCCAGTAACAACCCCCCAGCTACCCCTCCGACAACGAGTTCAAGCAAGAATGGTGCCGTGCGAGTTGCCTGCGCATTCGACCGCAGGCCGGCGCTCATGCGGGCCCGTGCGTGAGCATTTCTCGGGCGTCCGCCATTTCTCGCACGCGCGATGCCTCTCGCGGTGCCAACGCTTTGCGTCGAACAAGGTGCCGTATTTCAGATATATTTTTCACCGGCTTGCCCACAATGAAGGCGGCCGACGATCACGCAGTGCTACGATGCATAGCCGTCGACGTGGAGGCGGCGGGGAAAATTTTCCAATGCTGGCGCGCTCGCGAGCGTTTTTTTAATGCGTTGCCGCCGATTGCATCGGTCCGGTGCCCACGCGCCGGACCAGCAGCAGCACGACTGGAATAAGCAGGGCCGCGAAGATGGCCCAGGTGTAGAAAATATCGATATAAGCCATGAGCGTAGCCTGCCCATTGACCAGCTGACCGATATAACCGGTCGCTCGTCCCACGGCCGCTGCCGATGATCCGGATTGTGCAAAATAGTGTGTTATCTGCTGCAAGGTGGATTCGTAGGCGGGCGAGCTTGGATTCAGATTCTCTACCAGCCGCGCCTGATGGAATTGCGAGCGTTGCAGGAGCTGGGTGTTGGCAAGCGACACGCCGATGCTTCCTCCCAGGTTGCGCGCAACGTTCATGAGCGCGGCGCCTTCGGCGGTTTTTTGCCGCGGCAGGCCGTCATAAGCGACCGAATTGATCGGGATGAAGAGGAAGGGAAGACCGATCATCTGGTACACGCGCATGGTGGCGAAGAAACTGAAGCTGGCATCGGGGGCAAGCGAGGTCGAGTACCACATCGCCGCCGCAATGCCGCCCAGCCCGATCACCATCCAGTATTTCGGCTGCATCCGTCCGGTGATCTGGCCGGCAACGGGCATCATGACCAGCATCGCCAGCCCGCCGGGCATCACCGCGAATCCGGAAAGCATCGCCGTATAGGAAAAGTTCGTCTGCGTGAGCTGCGGCGTTATCTGGGTCGAGCCGAACAGCACGGCGCCGACCGCCATCATCACCAGAAAGGCCAACCCGAATTGGCGCCGGAAGATCAAATGAATGTCCACGATCGGGTCGTCGTGGGTCAGCTCCCAGGGGATGAAGAATATGAACGAGCAGACGGTGATCGTGGTCGCGGTGATGATGAAGGTCGAATGGAACCAGTCGTCGAGCTGGCCGCGGTCGAGCACCGTCTCCAGGCAACCGAAGGTGACTGCAATCAGGACGAACCCCAGCCAATCGATTTTCAATCCGCCGGCCAGGCGCTCGCGGCGCTCACGCTCCAGCGCCTCGGGCTCGACCACCAGCCACTGCACCAGCGCCAGCGAGATGATCCCGATCGGCACGTTGATGAAGAAAATCCAGTGCCAGGAGTAGTTGTCGGTGATCCAGCCGCCGATCGTAGGGCCGACCGTCGGGGCGACGATAACGGCGATGCCGTAGAGTGCGAAGGCCTGCGGGCGTTTCTCCGGAGGGAAGGTGTCCGCGAGTATGGCTTGCTCACTGGTCGGCATGCCGCCGCCGCCGAGGCCCTGAATGATGCGAAACAGCAGCAAGGCGCTCAAGTTGGGCGCCAGCCCGCAAAGCAGCGAGGCGACCGTGAACGTGGCCACACAGATCATGTAGAAGCGCTTGCGGCCGATCACGTTCGACAGCCAGCCGCTGATCGGCAGCACGATGGCGTTGGCAACTAGGTAGGTCGTCACCACCCAGGTGCTTTCATCGACGCTGATCGCCAGGCTTCCTCCGATGTAGCGCAGCGACACGTTGGCGATGGCCGTATCGAGCACCACCATGAAGGTGGCGATGGAGACGACGATCGCGATCAGCCACGGATTGCGGTCGCCCGCCGCCGAGCGGCTCTCCGCTGCGGAATGCGCGCGCTGCTCGCTCATCGTATCTTGACGCTCGGCACTACCGACATGCCGGGTCCGAGCAGCACGTCGGGCGGCTGATCGAAGACGATTTTGACGGGCACGCGCTGGACGATTTTAACATAGTTGCCGGTTGCGTTTTCGGCGGGCAACAGACTGAACGCGGTGCCGCTGCCGGCCTGAATGCTGTCGACGTGGCCCTTAAAGGTGCGATCTGGAAAAGCGTCGATCCTGATGTCGACCGGAGCTCCCGGCCGCACGGTGCCGAGCTGGGTTTCCTTGAAGTTCGCGGTGACCCAGACCTGTCGCGGAACGAACATCATCAGCGCTTGGCCGGCCGCGGCATAATTGCCTTTGGCGGCGGTCAACCTGGCGACGCGTCCGGCCACCGGAGCGGTAATCGTGGTGCGGGAGAAATTGGCCTCGGCCTGCTCGAGCACGCCGCGCGCCTGCTCGAGTTGCCCATCGGCCTGTTTTTTCTGGGCCTGCAGCACCGGAAGCTGCTTTTGCGTCGCGCTGGTGTTGCGCTCGGCCGCGCCGAGCGTGGCCTGGGCCTGGAGAAATCCCGAGCCGTATTGCTGCGCCTGTTCCTCGGTGGCAGCGCCGCTCTTGACCAGCCGCTGGTACCGCTCGTTCTGCTGTTGGGCCCACACGAGCGCCGCCTGCGCCTGCGTGGTCTGCTCCTGCGCCTGCTCGATGCGCGCGCGCTGCGCCTCGATCTGGGCGGCGATATTGGCGACGTTGGCCTGCGCCTGATCGACCTGCGCCCGGGCCTGATCGAGCTGCGCCTTGTAGTCGCGGTCGTCGAGGCCTACTAGCACCGCGCCGGCCTCGACGAGTTGGTTGTCAGTGACCGGGACATCGACGATGGCGGCGCTGATCTGCGAGCTGATCGAGACCGTTCGGGCGTCGATGAACGCATCGTCGGTCGTTTCGTAGCCGCTCGCGTTGACCCACCACACCACGCCGCCGACGATCGCGGCAATGATCAATGCGGTGACGACCAACACCATGCGCCGCCGCGCGCGCAGCCGCTCGAGCCACGGACCTTTTCGTGGTCCGCCGAAGGCGGGCCGGGCCGCCCGGGCGGGCGCCGTGTCCTGGCGACCTTTGTCGTCAGTGCGCTGATCCATGATTCCCGTTCAATGTTTGGCGCGCCAAACAGGTCGCTGCCTGATCAAGTCGACAAACGCGGTCAACGCGGCAGATTCGGGCAACTTGGTTTAGCCGGTAATGGGCGCGGAGGCCAGCCGCGAAGGCCGCAAATCGGGATGCGGTGCCGCGGCCAATTCTCGCGACGGCGACACGGAATTGGTCAGCAATGAGGCGCTGATCGCACAAAGCCGAAGCTGATCACCGCGGTATCGAATCCGCGCCGTATTGGCGGTCGAACCTCAAGCCGTTCAGCGCGCCAAGGCAGGGAGAATGGCGCCGACGGGGTGGACCGGGGCGCTCGGCCGGGAGAGTCGCTCGACGGTTCCATTGGTGCGCTGTCGCGACCGCAACGCGCAGAAATTCTCAACCGCCGCGGTGATCGCCGCGCTGACCTGCGACCGCCGATCGGGGCCTGCTAGTTCCAGTTCCTCCTGCCGATTTATGATCGAGCCGGCTTCGAGCAACACTGCCGCCATCCGCGTGTCGCGCAGCACAACCAACTGGTCGAAGCGGTAGACGCCAGCCTCGGCGTCGACCAGCTCGCGGCGGCGGCCCTTCATCAGCGGCAGCGTGTAGTGCGGCGTGTAATGCAATCCGCGCGTCTGCAGCTCTCTGCCTAGCAAGCTCGCGAACTTGCGACTGCCGGCGCGATCGGCGTTGTCGTTGGAAACGAAAATAGCGTAACCCTGGAATCGGTCGCTGAAGTGGTTCTGCTGGCCGTTGTATTCCCACGTCTCAAGCAGATAGTCGGGCACCGAATCGTGGTGGATGGAGAGGAAGATGTCGGCGGCACCGTTGTTGGCACGGCGCGCCCGCTCGACGAGGCCGAGCGGCGGCGGTTGCGCGACGACCAGCAGGACCGCTTTGTCGAATCCGGCGGCGAGAAGCGCCTGTCTGATCTCTTCGCCGAGGCGCAGATTGAAGGTGTATTCGGGCACCCCGCGCGCGCTCATCGCTCCGGGTACTCCGACGGTGTGGCCAACGTCGACAACGACGCGGAATTTCGCGCGCTGACAATCCGCGGGCGTCGCCCCTGCTGTTCCCGGCCCATGCTCCTCGCTGCCGGCGAGCAGGGCCGCAAAGACCAAGATGCAGCCCGCTCCGGCGCGTCGCAACCCGTTCATGGCACACTCATCGTTCGACGGTTCCCGGGCGGACGTTCAATCGCACATCATCGCCCATAACGGGCTTCGCCGACACTGTCCACACGACGTCTGTTTGGGTCACGGAGAGTAGGGCCGCGCGAGACGCGTTACTTGCACTTGTGCGCGGCGCACTCCTGTCGTACCAGACACGCGAGCAAGCGGGGCTTGCAAGTTGATGGGCCAATTCGTCGGCATTTGCGTTGTGCTCGTCGCGGCCGCGGTCGGTTTCGTGCTGCTGACCGAGGGGCGTGAAGCCGCTGCATTGTTGGAGGTATACCGCTCCCTGCCGTTGCAGCTTCAGGCCGCTTGGCTGGTGATCGTGCTGGTTCCGCCGGCTCTTGTTATCTGTTCCGGCTGGCTCTGGTACACGCTGCGGCGACAGCGCAAGGTCGCGCAGGCGCTTGAATTGCGGCTGGACGGCGTCCGTGATCGTGTGAAGGACTTGGCCGAGGCGCAGCCCGACGCCGAAGCGGGGGTGCACCGTCTCGCCCGCACCGATCCGGAAGAAGCCATCGCGGCGCTGCAGCGGCGGCTCGACGAGGCGGAGCGCGTGGCGCAGGTCCAGCAATCGCGCAATGAGACGGGCGATCTGCAATCCCGCGTCGACCATATCCGCGCGCAACAGCAGACGCTCAAGGAGCGGCTCGCGCCGGTGCTGGAGCACAGACGATCGATCGAGCAGGTATTCCTGGAGCTTCATACCCGGCAACGCGACATCGATCACGCGCTCGATGAGATTGCCAGCGCGGACGACGTGATTGCCCTCGATATGGAACTGAAGAATTTCATCGACTCCGTCAAGCGCAACCACGGGCGCTGTGACGACATCGAGCGCGCGGTGAAAATCGTCGCTGAGCTGAAGCAGGACCATGCCGAATTGCAGGCGCGGCTCGCGCCGTTGGGCGCGGCGGAAGGTGGAATCGTTCACCGCCTGGATGACGTGCGCGAGGCTCGCGACAAGCTCGCGTCGGATATCGAGAGGCTGCTGCAGACTCCGCAGGGGCCTCTCGGCGAACGCATCCAGGCCTTTGCCGAAGACAAGAAGGTGTTGGAAGGCCGTCTGTCCGGCATGACTGAAGAGTTCGCCAGGCTGGCGACGCTGCGCCGCGACCTTTCCGGTTTGTTTGCGAGCTTCGATCGCACGCTGGATGTGCTGGCCGTCGGCAGGCGCGGCGATAACGCGGGCGGTGTCGAAGCGCGTACGGAGGAACTCGCACGGTTCGTAGAGGAGACGCAAGCGCAGCTCGGCGATATCGAGCGGCAAATGGTGGTCTTCAGCCATTTGAAGGCGAAGCTGGCCGACTTGCAGTCGCGGCTGACGCCGCTCGAATCCGCAGACGGCGGGGTGGTTCGGCTGATCGATGAGGTCAGGGAGGTGCGTGACAGCCTGGCGACGAAGATCAGGCGCATGGAACAGAGCGAGGACGGCGACCTCGCCGAGCGCGTGAGGAAGTTCACCGAGACCCAGCGAGAGCTCGAAGAGCGCGTCTCAGCGCTTACCAAGCAGTTTCTCAAGCTGGCGGCGATCCGCACCGATATCGCGGGCCTCTTCGAGAAATTAAGTGGCGCCGTCAACACGTCGGCGAATTGATCGCTGGAGGATTCCTCGCAGGCCAAGCGCAGCGGGGGCAGCGGAGGGCGCCAGGAGAGACCGAGATGACTACGGTTCGCGAGCCTGTACTGATCACGGTCGCCGTCGCCGATTTGCGTCCCACCCAGGTCACGGTCGGCATGCGCGAAGTCCTGGCCAAACGCAAGCGCTGGCGTGAGACCGGCAAAAAAGACGGCGAAGAGTTTCTCGGCAAGCACATGATTCCGGTGGTCCTTGGCGCCAAGCACCGGCATTTCGTCGTCGACCATCACCATCTCGCGCGCGCCCTTCACGACGAGGGCGTCAAGCACCTTGCGGTGACGGTCATCGCCAATCTGAGCAGGCTCGACGCCGACGAGTTCTGGGCCTTTATGGACGGCCGCAATTGGATGCACCCGTTCGATGCCGAGGGCCGGCGCCGTCACTATCGCGAAATTCCCAAATCGGTGACCGGTTTGGTCGATGATCCGTTCCGTTCGCTCGCCGGCGAACTGCGCCGCGCCGGCGGTTTTGCCAAGGACATCACCCCGTTCAGCGAGTTTCTGTGGGCCGACTATCTGCGCCGGCGCGTCGGGCGCAAGATCGTCGAGCGCGATTTCGATCGCGCGCTCGAGGAGGCGCTACAACTGGCCAAAAGCCACGATGCCGATCACCTGCCGGGATGGTGCGGACCGACGCCGGAAGATTGATCTTATCGCCGGGCCTGGTGGCTGCCGCACGGCGGGTATGTCTCTGCACGCTCTCCAGCACGCCAAGTGTAATTCGCCGACACGCTTTTTCTGCGCATGGCAAAAAGTTCCCTACGGAAAGATACCGAGGCCGAAGGGATCGGTTTTGATCTTTCCGCACAAGCAAACCTAAACCGATGTATTTTAACGATGGCCGGAACATGGCGAAGCCTTACGAGCGGAGGGTCGATATGTTCCGGGCGTTGTCGCGCGCAGCGGCTGTGTGCTTTTTCCTGGCGCCAGGCCTGGCGGCGGCCGAGCCGATCAATCTAAAGCTCTCGTTCTTCACCTCCGACCGCGCGCGCATCTATCAACAGAGCGTCAAGCCCTTTGTCGATGCGGTCAATTCCGACGGAAGAGGCATCGTTCACATCGAGGTCTTCTTCAGCGGCGCCATCAGTGGCGAGATTGGCCGGCAGCCGCAGATCGTGTCCGACGGCTCCGCGGATCTGGCGATGATCATACCCGGGCAAACCCCGGAGCGCTTCTACGATACCTCAGTGCTGGAGTTGCCCGGGCTGTTCCACGATTCGCGCGAGGGAACCCGAGTGTTTACCCGGCTGATTGGCGATGGCGCGTTCGCGGGTTATCAGGACCTCTTCGTGGTCAGCGCAATCGTGTCGGGAGCGGAAAGCATCCATAGCCGCAAGCGGATCGACTCGCTTGCCGACTTGAACGGCCTGAGAATTCGCGTCAACAATCGAACCGAAGCCCAGGCACTGCAGAAATTCGGCTCGCTGCCGGTTCTGCTCTCCATCAATCAAACGACCGAAGCCATCAGCAGCGGCACGATCGACGGGGCGACGATTCCACCGCTGATGCTCTCGGAATTCGGCGTTGGCCGAGTGGCCACGCATCATTTCATGATGGGCCTCGGCGGTGCGGCGGTAGCGCTGGTGATGAATCGCCAAAAGCTGGAAAGCCTTCCGCCGGATGCGCAATCGATCATTCGCAAGTACAGCGGTGATTGGTCGAGCAGCCGGACCGCCGACTTCAACGATGCGGCAGACCGCGAGGCTCTCGACTCCCTCGTCTCCGATCCGCGGCGTGCGGTCGTCTTTCCCGACGCCGCAGACGCCGGAGCCATCGAAGCGGTTTATCGGCGGATGACCGAGGACTATGCCGGCATCAGCGAGCACAATCGCGGGCTTCTTGCCCGCGTCCGCGGCGAGCTCGCCAAGCTTTCCGCCGGCGAGTGAACACCGCGGCCGTGTCCTATCTTTCCGAAATCTCGCTGCGCCGCGGTCTCGTTCTGTTGCTCATCGTTCTGGTCGTGCTTGTAGGTGGTACCGAGGCCACGATCAATCTTGCCGCCGAGCGTATGTTGAGGCGCGACGCTGAGGAGACCGCAAGCACCTGGGCCAATTTCCTGGCGGCCAACGTCGGCGATCTCGAACAGATTGCCGCAGGTGAACAGCCGTCCCAGCAAAGCCTTGCTTTCCTGCAGGCCGCGCGCAAGGCCGGATACGTGTTCCGCTACGTCATCTACAATCGCGAGGGATATTCGCAGCTGGTGTCGGACGCGAGCGGCATATCCTTCGTGGACATTTCGTCCCTCAGCCACCAGGCGGAAGAAGCCATCAGGATGGGCGTGCCGCTGGCAGATGTGAAACAGGCGACTTCGTCGGAAATGCCTCGTTATTTCTCCGAGGCATTCGTCCCCGTCAGCGTCAACGGGCGGCCGGTCGCAATTGTCGCCGCCTATGTCGATGAGACATTGCGACGGGAAAATTTCTACGAAGGGATTCTGCTCGCCTCGGTCGTGCTTGGCGGCGTGATCGCTGTTTCCTTCGGGGCTCCGGCCGTCGCCTGGTACCGGCGTACCAAGGAGAAGCAGGGGGCGGACCGGCGCATTCAGTTTCTAGCTCATCACGATGCGTTGACCGGATTGGCGAACCGTGAGCGTTTGAAGGAGCGGCTGCAAGCGGCACTGGCAATGCTTCCCTTCACGGCGTCGTCGCTCGCCTTGCACTACGTAGACATCGATTATTTCAAACAGGTGAATGATACGTTGGGTCATGATGGCGGCGACTTTCTGCTCAGCACTATTGCGGAACGGCTGCGTGCGATTACCCGGATCGAGGACTTGGTGGCGCGGCTCGGCGGCGATGAATTCGTCGTCGTGCAAACCGCGGTGGCCGGCAAGCAGCAGGCCTTGGATTTTGCCAAGCGGGTCGTTGCTACGCTCGCCGAGCCGATGAGCTACCACGAGCAGGGAATTCGCGTCGGCTGCACGATCGGAATTGCATTGGCCCCTGCCGACGGATCGACGCCCGAGCGGCTGATCAAGAGCGCGGATTTGGCGCTGTACGATGGTAAGACCAGCGGACGCAACTGCATCCGTTTCTTCGCCCCGGAGATGGATGAAGCGATGCAGAAGCGCATCAGACTGGAGCGTATCATCCGCGATGCGGTAGAGCGCCAATCCTTTCAAGTGCATTACCAGCCGGTATTCGAAATAAAGAACAATCAGCTGGTCGGCTTCGAAGCGCTCGCGCGACTGCCGGCTCCCGATGGGTCGCTCATTCCGCCGGCGGTCTTCATTCCGCTCGCTGAGGAGTTGCGGCTCATCGACCAAATCGGCGAGTGGGTATTGCGCGAAGCTTGCAGCACGGCGCAATCGTGGCCGGAGCCGTTGAGTGTCGCGGTCAACCTGTCGCCGGCACAGTTCGAGACCGGCAGCATCGAAAAAGTGGTCAGCGCCGCTCTCGAGGAATCCGGGCTGCAGCCGCATCGACTTGAACTGGAGATAACCGAGACGCTGCTTCTACTCGACAATCACAAGACGCTGAACAAGCTCGGGAATTTGAAGAGACTGGGTGTTTCGATCGTCATGGACGACTTCGGCACGGGTTATTCCAGCCTGAGCTATCTGTGGAAATTTCCTTTCGACAAGATCAAGATCGACCGCAGCTTCATGGAGAGCTTCGAAAAGTCCGAACATCACGTGGAAACGGTGGTGAAGACGATCATTGCGTTGGGTCGCGAGATGAACATGCGCGTTACCGTCGAAGGTGTCGAGACGCCGGCGCAGGCGGACTTCGTTTACGGCGCCGAAGCCGATCAGGTGCAGGGCTTCTACTTCGGCAGGCCGGTCCCTGCTGCCGAAATCGGCGGAGAGGCGCTCAGCGAAGCGCACGGCTCCATTGCGGTCACCGACGCGGTGCCCGACCGGCCACGCCCGGTTGTGGCATCGGCCTAGTGTGGCGGTTCAGAAGTCCGCATCATTCTTTCGGCGCGCTCGTCATGCGGACTTCTGAACCAAAGCCACACTAGATCAATAAGTTGCTAGTGTCCTTCGATTCCGAAGTTCGCAAAC
>Ga0187784_10002192_pt1 | contig 15678 bp, 15 predicted proteins | sample 1015_SJ02_MP15_2_FD_132964 | JGI IMG/M metagenome (GOLD analysis project Ga0187784, IMG submission 132964) | Tropical peat soil microbial communities from peatlands in Department of Meta, Colombia - 1015_SJ02_MP15_20_MG | ecosystem: Environmental > Terrestrial > Soil > Wetlands > Peat | place...
GGCTCCCCCCTCCCCATTCTATCTATGAAGAACGCCCTGGTCGTGGGGTCGGAGGGGTAGCCGGAACCGAAGTCGCCGTGCTCTTCCCTCAGCCTCGCGACGGCCCTGTCCCGCTCCACCTTCGCGATTACGGAAGCGGCTGAGACCACGGGGAAGTTCCTGTCCGCCTTGTGGAGGGCGGTGACTTGGCAGTGCTTTCCCAGGTTCGCGACTATGTCGTCTCTGAAACGCCGCGGGATGACGTCAGAGGCATCCACGGTAACCTTCGGTGCGCCGAGCGCGTCGATCACCTTTGCGAAGTAGACCGCTTCCAAGTAGTTGAGTTTCTTCAGCCTTCGCCCCCTGACGACGACCTCGTCTATCTCGTCAGGAGAGATGTCGACCCAGTGGACTCTCTGGGCGACCCGGAGTATCTCGGGGTAGAGGGCCTCTCGCCTGGAAGGGGACAACATCTTCGAGTCCCTGACCCCCATCTCTCTGAACTCCCTGGCACCTTCAGCGGTAACCGAGACGCCTGCCACCACCAGTGGCCCGAGCAGGCACCCCCGGCCCGCTTCGTCAAGCCCCCCCAGCACCCTGCGGGCGCTCATCGTTGCCCCCTCCTCAGACCTTGGGACCCCCCACCGCCTTCAGAAGCGCTTCTGCGAGTTCGTCCACGGCCTCATCTCTGTTCTCTACGGTCAGGGTTATGATGGCCTCGGCTTTGCCCCTGAGGTCGCTCAGCAGGTCGTCCTCCAGGCGCTCGTGGACCACCGCAAGCATCGGCTTTCCTGATTCGATGCACATCCGGACCCCCTTCCTGAACTCTGGGCTCACGAGCTCCATGGGCCCCACCTCGTCCACCACTATCAGTTCGGAGGTGGAAGAAGCCGTCGCGAGCGCCCCCCCGCCAATGTTCGCCAGGTCGGTGAGGTTCACTCGGTACCTACCTACACGGGGTCCTACCCTGGATGTGGCGGTCGCCAGTTCCCCGGTCTTCCCCGATGAAAGGTCGCGAATCTCGAATCCAGTCCTCGCTCCCCCCGACCTCTTCTCGGAGGTTGTGCAACCCCCCACTATGACCCCTGCGCTCTTCAGCTTCAAGACAACCTTCGACACGGCGGTGGACTTGCCCACCCCGGGGGAGCCTGTTACCAGCCAGATTCCCAAGCCGGCCGCCCACCGAGGCGGAGGTACATGAAGGTACCAGAGAACGCCTGCGGAGGCGGGGAATCGTTTAACAGCGCAGAGCCGGACGTGCGAAAGCACCATGAAGCTAGTCGAACACACGGAGGGGAGAACAAGACTCGTCGTCCCGGCAGCGAGCCTTGCCGTCGACCCTCCTCCGACGTCCCCGGTGTTCTTCAACCCTGCGGCTGCGCTCAACAGGGACGTCAGCGTCTGCTTGACGGCTGCCTCGGACGGGTCGACGTTCTGCGATTCCATGGCGGGAGTGGGGGCAAGGGGCCTCCGTGTCGCCAATGAGGTGGACAGGATCAACCACGTCGTTCTGGTCGATTTCAACGGGGAGGCCCTTGGGATCGCCCGAAAGGCCGCAGCGCTCAACAGAGTGATGCGAAAATGCGAGTTTGCACAATCTGAAACATCCTCCTACCTGTATTCGAGGTACGGGAGGGACAGAAGATTCGACTTTGTAGACGTCGACCCGTTCGGGACCCCCGTGGGACAGCTCCAGGGTGCAATCAGGGCCACTTCAAACGGCGGAATCCTTTCTGTGACCGCGACCGACACGGCCGTGCTCTGCGGAGTATACCCCCAGGTGGCATGGAGGCGCTACGGCGCCATCCCGCTCAACAATCACTTCAGACACGAGACTGCAATCAGGCTCCTCGCGGGAGCGGTCACAAGGGCGGCTGCGCCCCTGGACACAGGGGCACGTCCAGTGGCAGGTCACTCTACAAGGCACTACGCGAGGCTCTTCTTCTGTATCGAGACCGGAGCCGCCGGAGGAGATTCCGCGCTTGGCAACCTAGGCTACGTTTCGTGGTGCCCTCACTGTGGACACGTTGAGGCGTCCACAGAGCCTAAGGCTTCCTGCGAGAGATGCGGCAAGAGAGCCCGGCTGGCCGGACCTGCCTGGGTCGGTCCCATGACTGACGTTGGACTGCTGCGAAGGGCAAGGAGGGCAGCGGAGGAGACTGGGCTGCACAAGGCCGCAGCTGTGTTCGAGGGCCTAGTTGGGGTGGAGAAGTTTCCCCCCTGGAGCTTCAGCGTCGTAGACACCTGCTCTAGGCTTGGCGTTTCCACGGTCTCAGAATCGGAAATCTACCGGCGTCTCAGCGAGTCGGGCTACGACGCCATGCGAACACCTTTCGAAAGGACTGGAATCAAGACGGATGCCGATTACGAGGCTTTCGTCGGATGCGTCGAGAACTCTCTGAAATCGGCCGGTGCGAGGGGCGCCCCCTAGTCGGTTGGCGTGGGTGGCACGGGGAAATGGCTTTATGAATTCCCGCAACGGTTACGCTAGTGTTGGAGGGTTCCCGTGACACTGCAGCGATGGTCGGACTTACCGCCGTCCTCCTCATCCTTGGGGTCGCCGCGGCGGTTGCCCTCCCGCCCGGATTTGCGGTAGGCAGAGCTCCCGCGACTCTGACCTACGTGCCTCCCGGTCACCTCGCGCTGTCTGTTTCGATGAGCAACGGGGGGGTGGTGTATTCACCGGTGGACGGAAGTGAAGTGCGAGTCTCCCAGGCATCGATTCACGGATTCACCCTCTTGGCACAGACGAACGAAAGTGGCGAAGTGGAAATGACGCTACCCTCGGGGGAGTACGCCGTCTCCGTCTACGACGGCAGGTTCACCTTCGAATCCGGTGTGTCCCTCGACCCGGGAAAAGTGACCCAGCTGCAGGTCCGGGTGAACAGAACATCCTTCTTCGCGTTGTGGGTCGAGGCCCAGGACTCCTCTACGACCGGGGAGGTCGAGACCTGGAACCAGGTGGAGGTGGCCCTGTCTGCTTCTGGCGTCAACTACGTCACGGTCCCGATGGCGCAGCTGGAGAACTTCTCTGACTTCAGATTCCCCGCTGAGGTGTACCTACAGACCGTCGAGTTTGAAACCATCGCCGGCTTCTTTGTAATCAGGGGCCCGGAGATTCCAGCGGCCGTAATCTCGCAGGTACTTAATTCGGGGAACATCTGGCTCGTCTTAAGGCCCCTGGCCCCTCTCTCCCTGGCAGGGGCTAACTATCTTGGAGTGGTAACCTATGAAGCGGCCGGGACCGTGACCGTGCAGGGAGCTTAGGACGCATGGATTGGAGCATCGAGCTTGCGGGGGCGAACGCTGCGCTCTACCTTGCACTCTCCTACCAGCTGGTTCGTGCTAAAAGAGTCAAGCCAAGTCGTGCAGGAAGTTTGAGAGATGCCTTTGGAGTGCTGGAGAAAGAGGTGAAGAAGGGGATGCCCTCTCTCCCTCCGGGGCATACGTGGCGAGAAGTGGCGGCCGAAGCAAAAAGACGGGGCCTGCGCGTCGATTGGGTCAGTTTTGGCAAGTCCATGGAAGCCTACGAAGAGCTCAGGTATGGGGGTTCGGAAGGGGGAGGCACAGACTACCGGGAAGTCCTCACACTGGCTAGAGAACTGGAGAGACTGAAATGATAAGCGGAATTTCAGGCCGGATCATGGACCAGACACGAAAGGTGGTCGTTGGGAGGGAGGCAGAGACGCGGCTGATCTTGGAATGCTTCCTCGCTAGGGGACACGTGCTTCTCGAGGGAGTGCCCGGGATTTCGAAAACGCTACTCGCGAGGGCGTTTGCAAAGTCCTTGGGGCTGGAGTTCAAGAGGGTCCAGTTCACCCCCGATATGCTCCCACTGGACATCATCGGAGGGTTCGTCTATAATCAGGCGAAGAATTCCTTCGAGTTCAGAAGAGGCCCAGTCTTTACGAACATCCTGCTGGCAGACGAAGTGAATAGGGCTCCCCCCAAGGTCCAGAGCGCGCTGCTCGAGGCGATGCAGGAGCTCCAGGTGACCGTCGAGGGGTACACGGAGCCCCTTCCCAACCCGATGATCGTGCTCGGCACAGAGAACCCCGTTGAGTTTCAGGGGGTCTACCCCCTCCCCGAGGGGCAACTCGACAGGTTCACGATGAGGATCGTTTTCTCCTACCAGCCTGCAGAGGTGGAGACGGACGTACTGCAGAGAAACCTCGGGGACATCGACTTCGGCGAAGTCGAGCCTGTGGTCGGCCTGAGCGAGCTGCGGGGCATGATAGGAGAGGTGCAGAAGACGAGGGTCACGCGCGAGATGCTAGGATATCTGGTGAACCTCGGCCAGGCGATGCGGTCCGACCCCAGGCTGGACCTCGGACCAAGTCCGCGGGCACTGGTCCAGCTTCTGCACTGCGCACAGGCTCGAGCCGCACTTGAGGGGAGGAGCTTCATCATCCCCGACGATATCAAGGCAAGATCGGACGTGGTTCTCGCGCACAGGCTGAGGCTCACCAGGGAGGCGACGTTGAAAACGCCGGGGACTGACCCGTCGAAAGTGATAGCGGAGACAATCGAGAAGGTCGAGCCGCCGAGATGAGGTTGACCGAACAGGGAAGGGACTACCTCTTCGGCATATTGCTTCTTGAGACGGTGGGGCTGGCGACAGGAGCCAATCTGTTTGCAGCCCTTGGTCTGGTGCTCGCCCTTGCGTCACTTATTTCGATGGCGCTCTTCAGGATGCTGGCTCCAGGGTCCCTGAAGGTGTCGACGTCCGATGACTACATCCGGCTCTTCAAGCACCAGGAGGGCGCACTGACGCTTTCCCTGCAAGAAGAGAGAGGCAGGTGGACGAGTCTCGAGGTCGAGTCGGTAACAGCAGATGACGCGGTCGGTACTAGCGTTTCGAGGGAAGGAGGACATTTCGTCGTAAGGGTCAGACCAAAGAAGGCGGGGAGGTTCGCAGGATTCGAGGCCGACGTCAGAGTAGGGGACACCCTCGGACTCTTCTCCATAAGGCGGCGGGTGGTACTTGACCAGGTGGTGTTGGACTCCCTCCCAATCTCTTTGCTTAGTCGGATGGGACCGAGGCGCCCACTCTCTGTAGTGATTGGCGAGAGCCCTGCCGGGAAGCCGGGCAAGGGGCAGGAATTCTACGGCATAGAAGTGTACGGAGAGCAATCGGAGAGCAGGGACATCCTTTGGAAGAGGGCAGCCAATTCACCCCACGGTCCTTTGCTCGCCCGCGTACGGGAGGCGAACAGTCCCGAATCGGTCAGCATAGGAGTAGCTCATGGGGAAATCGGGGAAGACAGGAGGACAGACTGCATCGACCTCCAGTGCGAGGCCCTAGGCCTTCTGGGGAGAGCTCTACTGGCCAACGGGATTAAGGTCGTGATGGTCGGCCCCGACGGCGTCAGCAGGCCAGCCAAGAACGAGGAGGAGCTCGCAGACGTGATTATGGAAATTTCGAGTACTGGCACGGCCGTTTTCCGGGGAAGTATTCGGGCCGTCGGGGTGGGAATCATCATGGCAGTAGGGGACTTTCCATGGAACGAACTGTCACACCTAGGCATGCGCCCGGTCGTCTTTGTTGGGACCAAGAGTCGCCACCCTGAGGACCGATATTCGGTGGACTTCACGGGAAGTGAAGACCTGAGCAGGATTCTGGGTTCGGTGCTGGCTGCATGAAGGCATTCGCCAAGGACGTACTGGCGGGAGGAGCGCTGGTCGCCCTCGTTATCCCCTGGGCCGTCACAACTCTGTCCTGGCTGAGCACCCCGCTCCGACTCCCTTCAAACCCCTTCCAGTTCGCTGTTTTCCTTCTTGTGTTCTCTAGGGCGTTGTTGTATCTAGGTTCCCCCGCGTTGAGGAGGCTGAGCCTGGGGGCATCCATAATCCTGTTCTCCGGGGACATCCTCGTCTTCCCGGCAGCAGCCCTGCTTTCGGCCGCCACCGGGAGCTCCTCGGAGGTTACCCTCGCAAGTTCGTACACTGCATCGTGGCTTTCTGCCTCCTTGCTAGTTTACCCCCCTGTGGCAGCCTATGCCATCTCCAGTGCACTCAGAAAGAGGGCAAGGCTCGCCTATGTCCTCCCCGCTGCAGCCTGTTGTTTCACAATCTCGACCTTTGTGATGATCGCCATCGAGTCGACCGCTGGGCCTCATGGTTTGAATGGGGTCTTTGTTCAGGCCGTAGTCGGGGTGATGCACCCCGTCTTACCCCCCGGATGGGCTCCAGGGGTCATCACAAGTTGCGGCGCAATCCTCTTCGTGTCTCTAGCCGTCTACGCAGTGTCCAGGAGCAGCGACTTTGACAGAAGGCTCGCTCCTCAACTTTCGCTTGGCGTCGCGGGCGTCTTAGGACTGTTCGCCTGGATCCCGGCCCTTTCTCGACTTGGCCCCCTGTTGGTGCTCGGGGTCCCGACGCTAGTCATAGTCTCCGTGGTGTGGGCGGCTTCCCGTGGATCGTAGGGCCGCGTCCGTCCTTCTCGTGGTGCTCTTGATGGGGGCCCTGGCTTGTGCTGTCGCATCCCCGGCCAAGGCACAATCAAACGTCACAGTGCCTTTCGACCTTGGATACGGCCCGTCTACGTTGTTCCCCGCTTCACAGGGCACCCCCGTGTTTTCAACGGGGGACCAGCTTTGGGTAACCTCGCACTATAACACGACTCTCCTGATCATGGTATCTTACATCCTTTCGAATTCGACGTACTTCCTCGGTCCCGTCAGGCCCGGAACCCCCACAAAGCTCCTGCTCTTCGACGCCACCTATCCCCAGGGAATGTGGTCCCTCCGCGCTCTCAATTCGTCTCTTTCGCCCGTTCTGTTTCTGGTCAGTGACGCAGCAGGGGCCCCTGCGAATCTCGCACTCGCCCAGGCGCGTCTGAGAGGCGGAGACCTGGAAATGAACTTCACCACGTCCTTCGGACTGCAGCTTCAGGGCGCGCAGGCGTGCACCATCGGATCTCAGAACTCGTCGGCGGCGGTGGTCCCTGTGCCGGCGCAGTCAGGAGGGGGCACGGTCACTCTTTCAATGGACGGGAACGAAATCGATGCGACCGAGGGCGGGCCCGGGACTGGGAACTTTACGCTGCAGGTCGACCTCTACTATTCCTACGCCTTCCTTGCGCCCAACTCGACGTCCATACTCCTGTTCAGGAGCGCGAGGGTAGCGACCACGGGTGCGGTGCTCATCACTAATTCGAATCCCTCCGCTTCCATGCTCCTCCAGAGCGATGGAAGATTGAAGACGGGCAGGTACGAACTACGCATATTCTTCGACGGGGCCCAGGGTCTTTCGCTGGCGACGACAGAGGTGCTGGTCACGGGCTCGAACTCCTGGGTGTGGCTAGGCGCCTGCACGAACACGCCGGTATATTCTAACAGCTTCTCCATCACCACGCCCCTGGGTGCGGGCCCCGTGAGCTGGCCCCGAACGTTGTGGTTGACCTACACCGTCTTCGGTGAGCAGGGCTTTGCCAACATCTCGCTGGGAGTGGACATTGCGGCTCTGACATTCTTGGGGAGCCCCTGGGGAGTTCCCCTCTCGTCCTACGATGTCGGGGTCGTTACGTCTACGGGTACCAAGGAGATTGATGTCCAGAACGGAACGATGTTCATGATTCTCTCGTCCCCGCAGGCATCTGCCAATTACACGTTGGGGCTCGGCGGCCAGACATTCTTCAGAGGGACGGCGGGACCAATCGAGCCGTTCACTTCCACCACCCTGCCTTTCAACGTCTCCGAGCTCGCAGTTACCTACTTTTCCGGAGGATCGCCCTATCGGGGAGGCAATGTGTCAGTATCAGATTCGGAGGGGGAGCTCGTCTCGGCCGAGACCAACAGCCATGGTCAGGCATTCTTCTATCTACCCCCTGGGGGATACAACGTCGCAGCCGCCGGAGGGAACGGTAGCGCAAGCATGTCAGTAACGCTCTCCCTCGGTCAGAAGTTCGCGCTCGAATTGGGCCTCCAGACCAGCACGGGGACGAGCAATATCGCCCTTGTCTGGGTACTCGCCGCCACTGCCGCGACCGGTGCGGTGGTCAACGCTATCGTTTTCCTGAGAGGGAGAAGGAACCGGCCCTAGGAAAGGGGTATAGCAGGGAGCTCCCTGCCTCTCACCGATTTATCCCCTCACAGAGATAGTAGAGCTCGGAACTGGCAGTTCTGCTGGCAGCCGGTTTGATGACCCTAACGGACCTGAACGTTCCCCTGAGCTCGTTCCGGACCTCCTGGGACCTCTCCCCCTCGAAGAGCTTGCAGAAGACGCTCCCCCCTCCCTTCAACAGTACGCGCGAGAGCTCGATGACCCTTAGCGTGAGGTCCACCTGGCGAGTCTGGTCGAGTGCCCAGACACCAGAAACGGAGGGGGAGAGATCAGAGAGGATGACGTCGGCGGAGCCCCCGAGAGCCTCACTCACAACTGCCGCGACGCCGGGATCGTGCACGTCCATTTTGATGACCACCACGTTCTTCTCCTTCAGTCGGATCGCGCTGAGGTCGACTCCGACCACACGCCCCCCGGGGCCGACCATATCCGAGGCCACCTGGAGCCACCCCACCGGCGCTGCGCCGAAGTCGACTACCCTCCCCCCTTCCCGGAGGAACTCGTATCTCTCGTTGGCCTCGATGAGCTTGAAGGCTGCCCTGCTCTTGTACCCCTGCTCCCTGGCGAGGCGCCTGTACAGGTCCCTCCTCGCCTCGTGGAGCCTCATTTCTTCGAGAGCTCTGGGGGCTTGAAGTGCCCGGGGAGGAGGGATCCCGCCGTGGTGTCCTCGGCGAACCCGTCGAGCCCCCTCCTCAGGACCTTCATCTTCGGGTTGAATTCCACCATTACCTGCCTGCACGCTCCGCACGGCTTTGTGAAGTCCTCGGACTTGCCCACTACCGCAATGGCCACAATGTCCCTCTTCCCCTCTGAAACTGCTTTGAAGATGGCCGTCCTTTCGGCACAGCAGGCAAGTCCGTATGAAGCGTTCTCGATGTTGGCACCGGAATAGATCCTTCCACCTGAAGTGAGGACTGCCGCACCTATCTTCACCCCAGAGTACGGGGAGTAGGCACGGAGGCGCGCCTTCCTGGCTGCCTCCACTAGGGAACGAAGCTTCTCTCTTCCAGCCATCTTTCCGGGGCCTACCTTGCAGGCAGTGCACTCGGCTCGGCCATCTGAGCCCGGGCTGCCCTCGCCTCCTCTATTACCCAGGGGCCCAGCCACGGGCAGATGTATGGGCTCACTTCGCCGTCCACCGAACACTTCGACTCGTACTGGCAGACGATGCAGGGCGCCTTCTCTATGGAAGCCATGTCCGTCGGGAACCTGAGGGGGGTGAGCTTGTAGGTCCACCTGCCCTCCTCAAGGACCTTCACCCTCCCGATTAGCCCCCGCCTTTCCAGCCTTATGGCCAGCCTTGACCCGTCCCTGCTCGTGAGCCCCAGCTCCTTCCAGATTTCACTCTGCAGGACCCCGTCGCGCCCCCTTTCGACCACCAGTTTGTACACCCTAGAGGTCAGGTCGACGAGTTCCTCTTCTGTCCTCTCCACAGGCTGCTGAGTCTCCACCTGCTTCTTGGAAGGCCTCGCCTGCTTCTTCCCGGGTCTTGATTTCTCCTTGGCCGCGCTCTTCCTTCGCTGCGTCATTTCGCTGGCATGAACTCCTGTCTGATCACGAAGTTGTCAAGAATCTCCCTGCACCTGTTCCTCACAGTCACCTCAGTGACTTCGGCGAACTCCGCCACTTCTCTCTGGGGGAGGTGTTCGCCGACCATGACAGACGAGAGGTACACGTAGGCTGCCGCGAGCCCCGCGGGCGCCTTCCCGCTCGAAATCTTCGAATCGCTCGTCTTGCGTGAGAGTGTGAGAGCAAGGTGCTCGACCCTGGGATCGATCTTTGCCATGTTTATGAGCTTCGAGATGTACTTCTCGACCGAAGGAGGGGGGACGTACTCCTTCTCGACCTCCTTCAGGACGAGCCTGAAGTAGCGCGCGACGCTCCCTTTCTCCATCCCGGCTGCCCTGGCGACTTCCTTCAGCGTCCTAGACACTCCGCACTTCCTGCAGGCAAGGTAGACCGTCGCCGCCGTCATTCCAAGAATCGACTTGCTTTTTGCCACCTTCATCTTGGCAGAGGTTCTGTAAATCTGAGCCGCAGTCTCGGCGACGTTGTCCGGAAGGTTCAGGGACTCGCAGAGCTCCGATATCTTAGAGAGGACGTTGGAGAGCCCCCTCTCTTCGCTGTTGATCGTCCTCGTCCTGCTCTGCCACTTCCTCATCTTCTCCACCGTCGCCCTCATGGCAGGGTCGAGATACTTGCCGTGGGAGTCGCGCATCGTCCTGCTAATCTCGGTCGAGAGCCCGAAGTCGTGTAGCGCCAACGTGGTCGGCGAACCCACCCTCACTCGCCTGTTCTTCTCCTCCAGGTCCATGGCCTTCCATTCTGGGCCAGAGTCGGCCGGCGCGACTGTGACGTAGCCGCATGTGGGGCAGACCTGCTCCCCCTTCTCCGAGTCTCCTATCAGGCGGTTGCCGCAGACGGGGCATGACGTCCTGAAGCCATCGTCCCTGCTCGTGTTCCAGAGACTCATCCTTTCTATCCCTCTACGAAAGCCGGATCCCCGGCCTTCCCCAGCCTGCTGCTCACGACAGCCACGGACGCGTAGGGGGACCTGACCGGCCCGATGAGTTCAACAACCTTTCCGAGCTTGCGTTTGTCTGCGGTGCAGAGAGAAACGCCGGGTCTGACCTCCCTTGAAAGCTTCACAATCAGTCGACCGCTCTTTGCCTGATGCAGAAGGACGCCGACCTGAAACAAGAAACACGAAGGCAAGTCATCCTGCCTTTAAACCTTCGCGAGAATTTCTGTCACTTTTTCCGGCCGGACTGGCTCTGGGCCTGGCGCTTCTGCCCTAGTCCTCGGACTACGGAGAGCTCCCTGGCTATTCTTATCAACAGGGCGTGTTTTGCGCCTGACTTCGTCACGGAGACATACCCCGACTCCCGGAGCGGGCGGGACGGGTAGCGGGCGGCCTGGGACTGCGGCTGAAGGTTCAGCCGTCGGCACGCCTCTCCCAGTTCGGCTAGGACAGGAGCTCGCGTGGCCGTGCTTAGAGGAACCCTTCGCCCCTCGCCTCGCTTGAGCTCCGAGTCGAAGTAGTCCAGCCAGAAAACTTGCTTGTCGTATTCCTTCATTTCTTCGTGGTTCGCACAGCGTTGACCACGCCGTCCGCCGTCGGCCTGGAGGTGACGACTGCCTCCCCCGCTTCTGTTTCAAGCACGGCGCCCAGGGTTATGACCCCCCTTCTCTGGTAATCCCTGTTGGCTGGGCTGGTCTTCACCCTGACTATCTTCGACCTCTTTACCTTCCCGGTGCCGTCGGAGACGTTCGCGAATTCTGCCGTTATGGTGCCAGAGGTCACGTGCCCTCCCCGCCTCCGGATGGCCCTTTTTGACCCGGGGCCCACCAGGGGCTCGATGGCATACCCGTCCCTTTCGTAGGCCCTCCTCCCCCTGTGAGGCCTCGACCTCCCTCCGGTTGGCCTCCTCTTGACCAGGTTCTCGATGGATCTAGTCAAAGCGTTACACCTTTTCGGAGGCGCCCTCCTTGGCCTGATGTTAAGCGTTTTGATTATCGGAGTGTCAGAGTCCTGCTCTCCAGCTGCCTTTTCATCGTGGTAACGTCGGTGCTGAGCCCGAAGTACTCGGAGAACCGGGTCGTGGTCCTGTAGTTCTTGCTCCTTCCCTGTCTCTCTCCCACGACGAAGCCTACATCCTCGAGCTCTCTGAGGTGCTCATAGACTGTCGAGCTCCTCCTGAGCACGAGTTCAGCCGCGGATATAGGCTGGAAGAATGCGATGAATGAAAGGGTCCTGAGGGCGGCCCGGGAGAGGAGAGGCCTGGTGGCGAACCTCCTCGCAGTCTGGGTGTACTGGCCCTTGAGCTGCATGGCGAATTTCGGGCCGGCATACTCGACCACTTCGACAGCCTGCATGGCACCGTTGACCGCCCTCGCAACCTCTCTGGCGATGGCGGCGGCCTTTCTGTCTGACGCTGTCCCCGCCACGTGGGCAATCTCATCGATGGAAAGAGGGCGACCGGACGCGTACAGTGCCGCCTCGACCTTCGCTAGGACTTCCTTCGAGACTGGTTCCCTTGCGGTCTCACTCAAGCTGTCCCACCGAGACCACCAGGGCGTCTTCGTCGGACTCCTCCTGATTGATGACGACTTCGCCATCGTTGGCCGCGAACAGGAGGATGATGAAGATGCGGGCGGCTTCGACGGGACGGAATCCGCGTACGAGTTCAGAAAGAAGCGCCTTCCCTGTAACCCGGAGCCTCTCGACGAGTATCTTTCTGTACTCCGAAAACATCACCTCCACGGGGATGACGTACTCGCCGATGTCCGGAGGGAGCCCCTCCGGAGCGAGGAGATTCTGTGCCGCCCCGCCTTCCTCCTCCATGACTATCTCCTGCATGATCCTTCCGAGCTCGTCGAAGAGCTCGTCTATGTTGGTGGAATAGATCTCGTACCTGAAGGGCATCACTATGAATTGTGGGGGCTGTGAATTGTCGAGGAGCCTGTTCTGCATTCGTAGCCTCTCGAACAGGAACAGCGACTCCACCTTCAGCCTGTAAATGGTAGCCGAGGACAGCGCGGCGGTCCCAGCCGCCCTCATGTCTATCAACTCCGTCTGGGAGATTGCCTTCAGGAACATGTCCAGGAGTTCCGAGAGGTTGATCTCCCAGGGGCTCTTCCGCTTCGCCAGGGACGGGTCGATGAGGACGTTGAGCGGGGGCTTCCCCAGAAGGGCCGAGCTAGGCACGCCGGGGGACCTCCGCGGGCTTGTAGTGGACTACACGCGACACACCTCCCGTGGAGTAGACCCCGTAGGTCATGTCGCTCTCGGCAACGAAGACGTCCCTAAGGGTGATGGCGATGATCTGGGCCTCGGAGGACTTCTCCTTTAGGAAGCGGGCCAGGCTGGTGGAGTTGACCGCGTCCAGGGCCGCGTCAATCTCGTCGAACAGGTAGAACGGGTGCTGCTGGACAGCCTGCATCGCCAGGATCAGCGAGACGCCGGTTACCGCCCTCTGACCTCCGCTGTGCTGAGACGATTCGCGAAGCCCGTTCCCGAAGTCCGCCCGGAGGATTATCCCACCGTTGAAGATCTCGTCCGGGTTCTCTAGCTCGAGGAGCGCCTGCCCTCCCGCCAGCTTCTCGAATATGGAGCCGAACTCGGCGCCGACCTTGTCGAAGGCGGTCAAGAACACCTTCCTCTTCTCGGACTCCACGCTCTCGATGAATCTGATTATCGAGTTGCGCTCCACTTCCAGCTCGTTGTGCCTGACGGACAGGTTCTTGTAGCTCACGTGCATCTCGCTGTACTGCCTGTCCGCCCCCCTGTTCACGGACCCGATCACCTGCTGGTACTCCTCCTGGAGCTCGCCGAGGAGCCGCTCGCTCGTCTCGAAGTACTCGAGCTCCTCTTGGTACCCCAGCATTCGGAGGTATCCAAGGGCCTCTTCCACCTTCTCCTGAGTCGTAGAGGCCTGACCAGAAAGGGCGAAGAGGTCCTTCTGGTTCCCTGTTATCGATCGAGACACCGCATCCCGCTCCTCCTTGAGGCGCCTGGACTTGCTGTCGAACTCGTCGAGGACAGGCTGGCTCCTCTTGGACGACTCCATCAGCTTCGCGATCTGCTCCTCCAGTGAGGTCCTCTGCCCCGTCAACTCCCTTATCCTTCGGGGGGTCTCCCTGACGAACTGCTTGTTGGACTGCAGGTCCTCGTTGGCGTTCGCAAGGTCGAGCTGGTTCTCTTCGAGCGCCCTGAGAAGGACGTTCTCCAGGTTCGCCCTTTCCCGCGCAAGGCTCAGGTTCAGGTCCTGGATCCTGTTCCTGATCGTGTCAATCTCTCCGGAGAGGGATGTCTTCGCAGCGTCCACTTCCGCCAGCATCGCCTCCAGCCCCAGAGACTGGGCGTCGGCCATCACCCGCTGTAGCGACGTGGTCCCCTTTGCTATGGCGTCCTTCTTCTCAGTGTTGACCTTCAGCCTTTCCTCGAGCCTGGAGACCACGACCGCCTGTTTCTGGTACTGGGAGTCGATGTTCCTGAAGAGCCGTTTCTGTTGGCTTATCCAGGCCCTGATCGTCGTCGCCTGGGCCCTCAGAGTGCTGGTGGCTACTATCTTCTTCACCCTCTCCTTCGTGATGCTGCGAGAGTCGGACTCGAGTGATTCCAGCTCAGACTTCCGCCTGTCGATGGCACCCTTCAGGGCGCCAACGGCGTCCTCGACTTCGCTGATCCCCTCGAGGTTTTCGAGCCCCTCCATCAGGTTGACCATGAGTTCCTGGTAGCCGTAGCTGAAAGCCCGCCCCCCCGTCTCGAACGTCTCGCCGTCCACCGTGACGGCCCTAACTCCCTCTGAAGCAAGGATGTACCCTATCGCCTCGGTCTCGACTAGGACGGAGTCCCCTGCCAGGAAGTTGATGAGGCCCTGGAACTCAGGTTCGCACTTTATCGTGTCCGAAAGCGGACCGAGGACGCCGGCCGAGCGGTCCAGGTCGACTGCCTTTACCGACTCTACCTCGCTGAGCGGGATGACAGAGAAGCTCCTCGCCTTCAGGGACTTCGCCGCCTTGATCAGCTGAGTCATGGACTTCAGGTCCTGGACAATGAAGGCGCCCATCCACTTGCCCATGACAGCGTTGACGGCCTTGGAGTACTGCTGGGGGAACTTCACCAGTTGGCCCAGGCGCCCGACATAACCCGGCACGCCCCCTTCGTCGCAAAACTCTTGGAGCTTGAGCTGGCCGCTCCTTTCACCTGCGAGGCTCTCGGACATGTGTTTGAACGCCTCCTCGCGCGACACCTCCACGGAAGCCCTCTCCAGGATCTTGGAGGCTGAAGCTATGGAATAGATTAGTTTCTCCCTGTTCTTTTCGACGCCCGACAGGCTGTCGTCCAAGGAGTTCAGTTCCTTGGTTGCGTTTTCGTAGAGCTCGAACAGGTTGTTTGTGCTCGCCTCGAGTTTCGCGAGCGAAGCCGAGTAGGTGTCGACCCTGAGCTTCAGGTCGTCCATCCTTTTCCTCTCCACCCCGAGGCTCGCCGTCGTTGCGTTGATCGTTAGGTCAATCTGCTGCATCTTCTGGCCCAGGTCGGCAAGCTTGACCTGCACCCGCGCGTTCTGCTTTCCCTTCTGCTCGATGGTCCTGCGCAGCTCCTCACCCGCCCTGAAGAATTCCTTCAGCCGCTGGGCGAGCTCCGCATGCCTCGCGTCAAGCTTCTCGATCTCCGCCGTCAGCTGTCTGACGCTCGAATTGGCAGCGTTGACCTCCTTCTGCTTCTCCGAGACGACCTGTTTGAGCTGGGGAACCGTCTCGCCTTCTAGTTCAGAGACGTTGGACAGTGCTGTCTGCAGGTCCGCTTCCAGAGACTCGAGTTCGTTCCTGACATCCGCAAGCTGGAACTGCAGGTCCACGTGACTGGCTCCTCCCCCCTGAATGACATCGACGATGAATCTGGTCTTCTCGTTCTCGACCTGGCTTATGCGGTTCTCCAGCTCGACTAGCCTCGCGCCCTGGTCGCTGATTTTGCCGTTGAGCTCCTGCTCCTGCGACCTGAGAACAGCCAGCTTGTCCTTGAGGTCCCTGATCCTCCTGGATGTCATGACGGCCTGGAGCCAGTTGATTTGCGATTCGAGGAGGTTGAACCTGACCATGTCTGTCCGCTGGGAGTCGAGCGACTCCAGA
>Ga0187784_10002194_pt1 | contig 15677 bp, 13 predicted proteins | sample 1015_SJ02_MP15_2_FD_132964 | JGI IMG/M metagenome (GOLD analysis project Ga0187784, IMG submission 132964) | Tropical peat soil microbial communities from peatlands in Department of Meta, Colombia - 1015_SJ02_MP15_20_MG | ecosystem: Environmental > Terrestrial > Soil > Wetlands > Peat | place...
AAGCGGCCCTTCCGGTCGGGTCGGTCGACGAGGACTTGGCGGTCGAACCGTCCTGCGCGTAGCAGCGCCGGATCGAGAATTTCCGGCCGATTGGTCGCAGCGAGCAGGATGACGCCGGCGCTGGGGTCGAAGCCGTCGAGTTCGGCGAGGAGCTGGTTGAGCGTCTGTTCCTTCTCGTCCAAACCGTCGCCGAATGGCCCTGCGACGCGGCTGCGGCCGAGCGCATCGAGTTCGTCGATGAAAATGATGCAGGGCGCAGCCTTGCGGGCCTGCTCGAAAAGATCGCGCACGCGCGCGGCGCCGACGCCGACGAACATTTCCACGAATTCGGAGCCGGAAATGGAGAAGAAGGGAACGCCTGCCTCGCCCGCGACCGCCTTTGCCAGCAACGTCTTGCCAGTCCCAGGTGGACCAACCAGCAGGACGCCTTTCGGCACCCGCGCGCCTAGCCTGCCGTATGACTTGGGGTCGCGCAAAAACGCGACCAGTTCTTGCAATTCGAATTTTGCTTCATCGACGCCGGCGACATCCTTGAAGGTCACTTTGGTGTCGGTCTCGACGTAGACCTTGGCCCGCGATTTGCCCACGGTCATCAGCCCGCCAAAGCCCTGCTTTTCGGCGAGGCGGCGAAACAGAAACATCCAGATGATGTAAAAGATGACGACCGGAATGACCCAGGACAGGATGATTTGTACGATCCCGTTCGAAGCTGCTCCGTTCACCACGACCTGGTGGCTGGCAAGTTTTTCGGCTAATTGCGGATCGACGCGGACCGCATAGAACTCGCGCTTGCCGCTCGGCAGCGGTTCCTTGAGCTTGCCCTGGAGGGAATCGGCGCCGACGGTGACTTCGGAAACTTTGTTCTGATCGAGCAGCGTCTCGAATTGACTGTACGGGATCGTCTCTACCTGGGAGTAGCTGGCCCAGAATGCCTGGAACAGCAGGACACCCAGCAGGGCGCCGAGCACATACCAGATCATAATCTGACGTTTTCGGGCATCCGGTTCCATGTCCGTTCACGGCTCCTTGCCCACATGGCGTTAAGATTAGCCTGTCACCCGGAGACGTCCTCAACATTGAGGTAGGTCAATGTGCTGGGCAGCAGGTGGCGCGAGCTTTGCGGTAGTGTTGCGCACAGGACTCCCCGACGTCGGGTTGAGGAATCGACATTTTGCGCCCGCGCGTGCTCGATGCGAGGGTAACGTCGTAGGCGCCATGCCGGACTTCGGCCTCGCCCCGGCGCAACTGCTGCGACTTCATCGCGTCCTTGTTTTTACGCGGACCTTCAATACCAAGGCCGTCGCGCTCCAGGGTACGGGACGCCTCGGTACTTACGCGTCATCATTGGGCTAGGAAGCGGTATCGGTTCGCGCCGCTGCTGCCATGGAGCCAACTGATATTTTTGTCCTGAGCTTCCGCGAGCATAGCGAACAGCTGTGGCGTGACTTGCCAACCGCGAAATCCTCGGCCATTAGAAACGTCGCGTTTTTGCTCACTTCTTTCCCAATTGCGATCAGCGCCTGTTCGATTTTCCCACAAAACCTGCAGGGTCGAAAGGCACGTGGTCGGTGGCGAACAGCGTGAACTCTTCGTTCACCGCAACCGGGGCACGAGAGCCTGCCTGAAGCATTGGAAAAGACGCCGATCGTAGATGAGCTGCCGAGCGCGGCATCATCATCAAGAGTCCATCGATGCGTGGCGTCGCCGAAGAAGCTCCTGGCGCTTACAAAAGACGTAGCACGCGGTCGTGACTGCGTGCCGAACAGGGGGCCTCGCGCGCGTGACGCGCCTGTGGCCACCGCTGATCTGCGTCAAGCATGATCACTCGTCGGGCTCATCTTGCGAGCATCTTGCGCAAATCTGCGAGCGACCGGGCGTTGATGACGTCGTCGGCCATAAGCCAGCCGCGTCGCGCTTGATCGAGACCGAAATGGATATACTCGAACGAATCGGTCGAGTGCGCGTCCGTTGAGATCGCGAGCTTCACCCCCGCCTGTTTTGCTGCATGGACATGAAAGTCGTTTAAATCGAGCCGTTCCGGTTGGGCATTGATTTCGAGATGACACCCGGTGTCGCGCGCTGCGGCAATCACGCGCTCCATATCGATGTCGTAGGGCTCGCGCTCACCGATCAGGCGCCCGGTGGGATGACCGATAATAGAAACGTGAGGATTGTTTATCGCGCGGATCATGCGATCCGTCTGCGCCTCGCGTGGCAGGTCGAAAAACGAGTGGATGGAGGCTACGATAACCTCGAGCTTGGCGAGCGCGGAGTCCGGCAGGTCGAGGCTGCCATCCTTGAGGATGTCCACTTCGATCCCCTTGAGAATCGTCAGGCCGTGCAATTTCTTGTTGATGTGATCGATCGCGCGGCTTTGTTTGCTCAGCCGTACCGGATCGAGGCCGTGGGCCATGGCGACCCGGCGGCTGTGGTCGGTGAGCGCGATGTATTCGTAGCCTCGTGCTTGCGCCGCCTTAGCCATCGCTTCGATGGGGGCCGTGCCGTCGGTCCAGTCGGAATGCACATGCAGGTCGCCGCGAATGTCCGCCCGCGTCACGAGTGTCGGTAATTCATTTGCTTGAGCCAGCGCAATTTCCCCCCGATCCTCGCGCATTTCTGGAGGAATGTAGGCAAGCCCGAGCTTCTTGTAGATCTCCTCCTCGGTTAAGCCGGCGATCCGCCGCTTTCCCGAGAACAGACCGTATTCGTTGAGTTTCCAGCCGCGATGCACAGCGATGGCGCGCAGCGCGATGTTGTGCGCCTTGGAGCCGGTGAAATAGAGGACCGCAGCGCCGTAACTCTGTTCCGGAATGACACGGACATCGACCTGAAGACCCGAACGCAGCACGACAGTCGTGCGCGTCGGGCCATGGGCGAGTACCTCGGCGACGTTCTCGTAATCCACAAGCCTGTCGCCGACAGCGGCGGCATGGGCCGCGGTCACGATGAGGTCCAGATCGCCGACCGTTTCCCGGCGGCGCCGATAAGAGCCGGCGACCACCACGCGGCCGCTGCTGCGGAGAAAGCTCACCAGCGCTTCCGCTTCGGCTTCGGCAACTGAAAGCTTGAAGCGCTTAGCGGCCACTGGTTTTTCAAGGGCAGCTGAAAGCTTCTGCTCAATCGTCGGACCAAATCCCTTAATCTCATGCAGCCGTCCGGTTTTGACGACACGGCGCAGATCATCAAAGGTATTCACCTTCAGCTTGTCGTGAAGGAGTTTGAGGCGCTTGGGCCCAAGCCCTGGCAGCGCGGCCATTTCGCCAAGTTCGCCGGGCAGCCTCTTCTTCAACGTGTCCAGCAGTGGGAAATGCCCGGTCGCGACGATCTCGGCGATCTTCCCGGCCAAATCCTTGCCGATGCCAGGAAGCTCGGAGAGGTCGCGGCCGGCCGCGAGCAAGTTCTTGATGCTTTGCGGCAGACCCTCGACGGTGCGCGCGGCGCGCCGATAAGCGCGCACGCGAAACTGGTTCTCCCCCTCGATTTCGAGGAGTTCCGCGACCTGATCGAACATCGCCGCGACTTCCGCATTCTGCACCGGCACGAGCGGCACCTCCTCACTTGGCGCTTTCTTACCGCGCTTCAAATCCCGCCGAATTGATGCAGATCAGAATCACGCTTAGCCCATCTTACGGTGTTCCGTCCCCCTTAAATCAAGGAGCTCTCGTTGATCTGTCTCAATGAAGGGGGTGGTCGGCCGATTAGGCTGGCCGCGAGGAGCATAAGCAAATGGCAACCGATATTTCCCACCACGTTTGGGCAACGAAGTATCGGCATGCGCATGAGCAAACCATTGCAGATACGCGGCGTCGGATCGCGCATGCGCTGGCCGCCGTTGAAACCGATAATGCCTCTCTTCACGAGGAACAGTTCTATTCCATCCTGAAGGATTTCAGATTCCTCCCCGGCGGTCGCATTCAAGCCGGGGCCGGCACTTCGCACAACGTTACGTTGTTCAACTGCTTCGTCATGGGGCTGATCGAGGACTCCATCCCTGGCATCTTTCGCGCCTTACAGGAAGCAGCGCTGACGATGCAGCAGGGCGGCGGCATCGGCGTGGATTTCTCGACGCTGCGGCCGCGCGGTACGCTGGCAAAGGGCGCCGGAAACATCGCGTCCGGACCCGTCTCGTTCATGCACATTTGGGATGCGATGTGCGGCACCATTCTCTCCACTGGCGCGCGTCGCGGCGCGATGATGGCGACGCTGCGCTGCGATCATCCCGATATCGAAGAATTTGTCACCGCCAAGCAGCAGAGTGGCCAGCTACGTCGATTCAACCTTTCCGTCCAGGTTACTGATGCTTTCATCGCCGCCGTGCGCGGCGACCGTGAGTGGCCACTGGTTTTTCCGGCCGCAGGCGTCGACGGCAATGGCGAAACGGTTACGCGTGATTGGCCGGGCGAGGCCGGCCCAATACTCTGCCGCATCATCAAGCGCATCAGCGCGCGTGTGTTGTGGGGGCACATTCTGCGCGCCACCTACGATTACGCCGAACCCGGCGTCCTATTCGTCGACCGCATCAATCGCCTCAATAATCTCTGGTATCGGGAGCGGCTCACTGCCACGAACCCCTGTGGAGAAATTCCGCTGCCCCCATACGGCGCCTGCGACCTCGGATCGCTCAACCTGACGCGCTTTGTACAGTCGCCATTCACGCCGGATGCGCAGATCGATTTTACCGGCATTGAACGGACGACGTCTATCGCCGTACGACTTCTTGACAACGTGATCGACACCTCGCGCTTCCCGCTTCTTCAACAAGCGGAGAACGCCCTTGGCTCGCGTCGAATCGGCCTGGGACTTACAGGGCTTGCGGATGCCATGGTCATGCTCGGGTTGAACTACGGCAGCGAACAGTCACTGGCCGCGGCCGGCGACATCATGCGCAGCATTTGCCATGCCGCCTATCGCACCTCGATAGCCATCGCCGTCGAGAAACAAAGCTTTCCACATTTTGAGCGGGATCGCTATCTCCAAGGCGCATTCATCCGTAGCCTCCCCGAAGACATCCGGAGCGGGATTGCAAAATCGGGCATCCGTAACAGCCATTTGCTTGCCATCGCGCCGACGGGAACGATCAGTCTTCTGGCTGGCAATGTGTCCGGCGGCTTGGAGCCTATCCTCGCCGCGTCCTACGTACGCAATGTCCTGGCCGAGGATGGCACGCCAAAGCAATTCAGGCTCACCGATTATGCACTTGATCTGTGGCGAGGACTGACAGGTTCGCCGACCGGAAAACCGGATAACTTCGTCACCGCTGACGAGTTGCCAGTACGCGCGCACATTGCAATGCAGGGGGCGCTGCAGCCCTTCGTCGATAATTCCATTTCGAAGACGATCAACGTACTCGAGAATACACCGTTCGAGGAATTCGAGCGGATTTACGACATGGCTTACGATATGGGGTTGAAGGGCTGCACCACCTTCCGCTCTAACCCGGTCACGGGTACGGTCCTAAGCGAGGCGGGCAGCGGCACTGACTCCGCGCATTGCTGCGTGGCCGAGCGCGAAGCCGACTGATTAAACCCGATGTTCTGCCCGCGACGCGTAGGCCTGCTTGATTCAGATCAAACAAACGCTTATCGGTTTCGGCACTTAGCGCAATGGCTGCCACTCGGCCGAAACGCCAATGCGGGTCCTTTCGGCCAAGATCGGCGGATAATGAAAGGCCTATCTACGATCCGGCAGGACCTGAATTCCACACAAAATCCGCGCGCGAGCCGAACGCAAGGATTAGCAGTCCGAAGGCCAAATCAAGGCGGTCAAGCTCCAAACGAAAAAACGGCCTCGGAATACGCGACCCACGGCGCTTCGGTATCAATTGAGCCATGCCCGATCTACAAGTTCGATTCGTGAACCACATGCGGCCAAAACAGGTGACCGCGGCCAACGACCTCATGCCGCTGGGCGATAGCGCTTTGTGCCAAGCGCCAACGGCTGGCTTTATACAGGACAGGTCTTGATGTGAATCAACGACGCCGACCGTCATCGGCTTACGTTGCGTTCGTGAGAAGCTGAATCCGCAGCGGAGGCTCGAGGTGCGAGGTGACTTGTCGCGTCGCTCATTTCTTCGGGGCTCCGCGGTGACGACCGCAGGAGCGACCATGGCCAATGCAACGTCGTCGCTGCTCGCCGAAGGCGATCCGGTGCAAGTGCCGCAGGAAGCAGGTCCGGATGCGGCTCCGGTCATACTGCAAATTAATGGCGAAGCGCGGACACTGGTCATTGAGCCGGCAGCGACGCTGGCGGACGTTCTGCGCGGGCCACTTGGCTTGACCGGCACGAAGATCGCTTGCGACCGTGGCGCTTGCTCGGCGTGTACGGTCTTGGTCGATGACGCTCCGGTGTGTTCTTGCATGATGCTCGTCTCCGACGTCGGCGCGCGTCGCGTTACGACAATCGAAGGCCTGGCCCACGGCGACGCGCTGCATCCGGTGCAACAAGCTTTCATCGAATATGACGCGCTGCAATGCGGCTTCTGTACGCCGGGCATAGTCATTAGCTGCGCAGCTTTGCTGGCGCGGGTACCTGATCCCAACGCCGACGATGTGCGCGCCGCCATCAGCGGCCATTTCTGTCGCTGCGGCACTTATCCTCACGTCGTGGCCGCAACGCTTGCAGCCGCTAAAACACGCAAGGGATAATATGGGCAAGCAGCAAGGGATGCGCACCGAGACGTTTCCCTTCGGTATCACCAGCGTCGGCGTTGGCAAAGTGGAGCGGCAAATTCCAGCCGACGAGCCACCGCCGCTCGCCCCCAACTGCGAGCTCGCTGTCATCGGCAAATCGGCGCTGCGCCAGGACGCACGAGCGAAAGTGACCGGCGCTGCCCGTTTCACTATCGATATTGCGCTTCACGGCATGCTGCACGCGCGCATTCTGCGCTCGCCGTTGCCGCATGCACTGGTGCGCGCCATCGACGTATCCGGGGCGGTGAAGCATCCCGGCGTACGCGCCATCTTGCCGATTGCCGATCCCGCGGATACTGGAGGGACGCGTTTGCGCTATTTGGGAGCGCCCGTCGCCGCAGTTGCCGCCGTCTCAATGGCTGCGGCGGAAGAAGCGTTGCGATTGATCCGGGTCGACTATCAGTCGCTGCCTTTCGTCGCTGATATGGACCAAGCACGAAAAGAGACGGCGCCGTCTGTCTATGAGAGTGCGGATGCAGCACCCGGCGGTCATCCTTCCGGCTGGCCCGCAGCTCCCGGTCTGCCGCTTAACGGCAATGTGCGCGGGCCGACAGTCAGCCGCCGGGGCGATGTCGACCAGGGCTTCAAGGACGCCGACGTTGTCGTTGAAGGAGAGTTTCGCACACAGGTACAGACTCATTGTTGCGTTGAGCCGCATGGAATCGTGGCCGATTGGCGTCCTGACGGGCTGACGGTTTACATCTCCACGCAGTTCACCACCGGCGTCAGGCATGAATTGGCTGAGGAGTTCGGCCTGCCGCTCAACCGCGTGCGGGTAATCGTCAACGCCATGGGCGGTGGGTTTGGGTCGAAGTCGACGCTGGGCAATTACGGCCGCTTCGCCGTCGAACTTTCACGTCGCACGCAGGCGCCGGTTCGCCTCGTCCTCACCCGCGAAGAGGAGCAGATGGACGCGGGTAATCGTCCGGGCACTTGGCAGCATTTACGCATTGCAGCCAAGCGTGACGGCGCGCTGACGGCGGTTTCGCTTACCAGCTATGGCACGGCGGGCGTCGCCGTCGGCGCCGGTGTGGGGTTCAATGCCGAGGCGCTTTACGCTTGTCCAAACTTCGTCGGGATGCAGCACGACGTGTTCATCAATGCCGGCCCTGGCTGCGCCATGCGCGCGCCGGGCAACACCCCAGGCGCCTTCTGTCTCGAGCAGGCGATCGACGAATTGGCAGAGCGGCTTGCGATCGATCCATTGACGCTGCGCGACCGCATCGATCCGAGTCCGGTACGGCGCGAAGAGCGCCGCATCGGCGCCGAGCGGATCGGATGGCAAGACCGGCACGCCCCCGGCGGCGGCGTGGGTCCGATAAAGCATGGCCTCGGTGTCGCGCAATCGATCTGGATGGCGAATGTACAGCTCGATTCCTCGTGTGAGGTGCGTGTACTGCGCGACGGCTCGGTCGAGGTGCTTTCGAGTGTGCAGGACATTGGCACCGGCACATCGACCGTGATGGCGCAGACCGTCGCCGAAGTGCTCGGGTTGCGCACCGAGGACATCACGGTGCGGATCGGCGATACCGAATTCCCGCCCGGCCCGCCGTCGTACGGCAGCCGCGCAACGGCTTCGATTACACCGCCGGCGCGCGTCGCTGCTTGGAACGCGTTACAATTGCTCTTGCGAGAAGCGGGGCTGGCGCTCAATGCGGCGCCCGAGGATTTGATCGCCCGCGGCGGAAGAATTGCCGTCGGCGACCACCCGAGCCGTAGCATGAGTTTTAAGGATGCCGCGAGCCGGTTGCGTACTGATCGCATCAGTGCGGTCGCTTCGCGCAGCGACGATTACGCAGGCTTTGGCCGGCGCATGGGCGACGCCGCGCTGGCGCAACAATCTCTTGGCGGCGTGCAATTTGCCGAGGTTGTGGTTGATACCGAAACCGGCATCGTCCGCGTCGAGCGCGTGGTCGCGGTGCAGGATTGCGGCCGGCCCATGAACCCGCGGCAGATCGAAAGCCAAGTGCACGGCGGCATCCTGATGGGCCTGTCCTATGCGCTTTTCGAGGAGCGAATCCTCGATCAACACACCGGACGCATGGTCAACCCGGACCTCGAACATTACAAGCTCGCCGGGGTAAGCGAGGTGCCCGCTATCGAGGTCGTGGTTCTGGAAAATTACCAAGGCAACAGCGCCACGGATGCTTACGGTATCGCCGAGCCCGCCAATATCGCCACTGCGCCGGCGATCGCCAATGCCGTGTACAACGCCATCGGTGTCCGCTTACGGAGCTTACCGATGACGCCGGCAGCGATCCTCGGAGCACTCGGCAAAATTCCGCAAAGGAGCTGACGCCGTGAAGCATTTCGCAGTTGTGAACGCGCGAACGATTTCTGAGGCCGCGGCTGCGGCGTCAATGATCGTAGCTGACGCGATGACTGCCGCGCCCGAAACAACGGGCGACCGCGAAACCTGCATCGTAAAAGCCGGCGGCATCGATGTTCTCGATCTTCTTAAAGAAGGACTGCTGACGCCGGCAAAGATCGTGAATCTCAAGGAAGTGCCCAGCCTCGATACCATCGTTGAAGACGAAAGCGGCGGAGTGCGCATCGGAGCCATGGTTACACTCGCCGCTGCCGCCGCACATCCGTTACTGCGCAAACGCTTTGCAGCGCTCGCCGAGGCGCTGCGCGGTTCGGCAAGCCCGCAAATTCGCAACGTCGCAACTTTGGGCGGCAATTTGCTGCAACGTCCACGCTGCTGGTATTTCCGCTCGCGCGCGTATCATTGTTTGCGCAAAGGCGGCGGCCATTGCTTCGCGATCTCCGGCGAGAACCAATATCACGCGATCTTCAACAACATGGCGTGCGCGATCGTTCATCCGTCTACGGCGGCGACCATGCTTGTCGCCTTGAACGCCACAGTGGAGTTGCGCGGCGGAGGGGATGACGCTCGGCGGCTTCCGCTGGAAGAATTCTTCGTGGCACCGGAGCGAGACATCCAGCGCGAGAACGATTTGCGGCCGCACGAGATTTTGACGGCGATCCGATTACCAAAGCCGGCGACGGACTTGCGCGTGGCGTATATTCGACAGGGCGAGAAGGCTTCGTTCGACTGGCCACTGGCCGATGTCGCGGTGACGCTTGATATCGATCCGGCGGGCGTTTGCAGAAGCGCATCGCTTATTCTCGGTGCGGCGGCGCCCGTCCCGCATCGGGCAAAAGCAGCCGAGCTTCTGCTGAAAGGGAACCGGATCAGCGAAGTCACAGCCGCACAGGCAGCGCGCGCCGCACTCGACGGCGCGTCCCCACTTGCGAAAAACGGCTATAAGCTGCCGTTTTTTGAGACCTTGGTCCGTCGCGCTATTTTGCAGGCATCAGCCCAGCGCAAATGACCCTGCCGTTACAGATTTGGAGAAGTCGTTGCAACCACTCGTTTCTTCGCATGGATCGGCCGCAACAGGCGGCTTGCCAAGGATTTCGAGGCCACGCCTCGCGAGGGCCGCAGAGTTTCGAAACTGACTCTGAGAGGCGGGCAATAGCATGAAAGCGCTGCCCTTATCCAAGGTGTACCAATTGCTTAAGCCGGGACCGGTGGTGCTGCTCACGACTGTTCGCCGTGGAGTGCCCAACGTCATGACCATGTCTTGGCACATGATGGTCGAATTCGAGCCGCCGCAAATCGCCTGCGTGGTCAGCAACGCCAATTACAGCTTTGCGGCCTCCGCAGTTCGCGCGAGTGCGTCATCGCTGTCCCGTCGCGGCGCTTGGCCTCGGCAATAGTCGCGATCGGCAACTCCTCCGGCCGCGACACCGACAAATTCGCGGCATTTGGTCTGACCGCTGCGCCTTCTGCGCGCGTGGCACCACCACCGGTCGGCGCGTGTTTCGCCAATCTCGAGTGTAAGGTGACCGATACCCGTTTCGTTAGAGAGATTGACTCAAATCAATGAGGAGGGAGCAACTAAGGCGAAGCCTGGCTCTGGCATCATCCGCAGCCGTTGATCGCGAGGCGTGAGAGGGGGGGTCCTCCTCCTTACGATGAGACGCCTCCGAGGAGCGGTTATCGCTCGGAGTATCAAACCCGCTGAAACCACGAACCAAAGGAGCAAAATCATGGCCACCATCATCGAATACCCCGGCTCAAACGCACAAGCAGTCGCGGACCTCAACGCAAAATTAGCGAGTCTCGGCGTTCCGGCTCATTCGCCTATAGATACATTCCTTGACGCTTTGTATACCACGGGAGTCGCAATTCACTCCGGAGGTTATGAATCAACCGCGGCAATAAACGCATTCGATCAGATTGAAGCTGCTGCTACTGTAGGCGGGGTCACTCATGCCGTATTAGGTCTGTATGAGTACGGATTCATCCTCTGACACATCGGCGGTGAAGGGATGATAGCCCGAACGTTGGGCTATCATCATGAAACTTGCTCAGACCGATTTCTAGGGCGTTTGGCGGGCATCCGGTTGGGCGCGCCCGACTTTGGCGGTTTTGGCGCTTTGCTTCCGGCTGATGACGCGTTCGCTGGCGTTCGCCGGTCGCCGCATGGCAAACAAAATTCGCGTCGGGCAAGGCGGACCGGGTCACGATGGAACCATGGGTCATTATGGCCGTCTCGGCGATGTGCGTTGCACGTCCGCTTGGGCCCCGATTACCGACATGACGACGCGCCGCGCGAACAGACGAGAAGTGCCACAAACGGACCAACGGCACTGCAACAAAATAACGCCGGTGTGGGAAATTTCTACCGCGCTCCCAGCGGCACCGCGAGGCGGACCATGAACATGTCGATGTCTTGCGACACGTTCTGCGAGATCGCCCGGACCGCAACGCTGCCCAACAATACGTTCTGGCTGCCGAGGAAGACGTGCTTGTAGTCGAAACCGATTGTCGTTCCCGGCCAAGCCGCAATCGCGAGCGGCATTTCAATGCGCCCGCCGACATAGCCGCCAGGCAGCCACACGTCCTTGGAGACGGAGAATGGCGTTACCCCGCCGAAGGTGCAGTAAGTGCCGCAATTATAGGTCATGGTCTTGTCCGCTTCGGCGAAGCCGCCGGTCACGGCAGCTGTCCACATCGCGTTGATCGGCACCGCAAGGTAACCGCCGGCCGTGAACAAAAATTTGTCTTTGAAGTTGAAGCTGTCGTTGCCGGTCGGCGTGATGCCCGGCCCGCCAGGGATGCCGTTGATGGTGGAGTTGGTGCCGGCGAAGAAATAGACGTTGCCTTCGACACCGAACGTAACGCCGGGCGAGGCGGGTAGTGGCGATTTCGGCGGCGCTTTGGTCGGCAGCGTCGCAGGAAAACCCGGTGCAGGCTTTTTCTCAGGCGCGTATTCGAGCGGTTGTATGACGGTGGGTTGGATAAATATAAGAAGGTCTTTTTTCACGCCGACGCCGCCTACGAATCCGCTTCCGTTCGGATTGGCCGTAGCGGGCATCGTGGTGTCTCGAGTGTCGTCGGAAAAGTCCTGCTGGTTCTTCCAGTGTGTTCGTGCCAAAGCGCCGCCGAGCGAACCGGTGAGCTGAATATTGCCCAGTAGCGGCGTCGCCATGCCGACTTGCGGCGGGGCCGGCGGTGGAGGAGGCGGCGGCGGGGGAGGTGGCGGCTGCGGCGTGGTGACGTGCTCAGGCTCGGGACAGAGTTTCGGCTCAGCAACGACTTTGCCGTTTTTTACGTCGATCCACTGACCTTTGTGATGGACGAAATTCTGACCGGTGGTCGGATTGAAGGCGCGGGTTGGGTCGCCGGGCTCTAGTCGGGAGCCGGGCGGCGGTCCGGGCGGAAAGGTGCGGCCTGTCGGGAAACCATTTTCACGAGCAATGTCTGAGGAATTAACTACCACCCACGCTTTCTTACTACAATCATAGTAGAGCGTGACCGTATATCCCACAAGAACATTACTGTACTCGCGAGTAGCAATTGCTGGATTATCGGGGTTGGCCGTGAAGCCTTGTGGCGGAAATTGCGCCAAAGCGGGATTAGAGAGCAAGGCGATTGCGCTGAACCCGACAGCACCAAAACTCGCCGTGAGAATTCTGCGCATCGCCCTATCTTCTCTGGACGGTGAGGTTCAAGTTGAAGGTGGCGCCGTTCAATCGAACCGTAATCAGCATTTGTGCATAAGGCTGGACACCCGGCGGAATTTGGTTGTTCAAGTTCTGTGCGTCTACAGGGACCAGTACCACGGGCACCTGGCCCTGCATGCCGGAGTTCCGGTTAAGCGGATTGATGAAAACACCACCGAAAAAGAACTGCCATAGTTGCGCTGTGGGGTCGCTTAAGGGCGGGCTGTGGAGCGTGCCCAGGACCCTGCTGTACAGGGGAAGCGCGGTTTGTCGGTTGGGGACGACGCACACGTCAAAACTTTTCAATTGTACAGTGGACAAACGAGCGCCCGGGGTCCGGCGAAAAGTGAGCTGCATGGTCGGTGGGGCACTCGTCGTCGGAAAGGTCAAAACGGTGAGCGTCACATTCATAGTTCCGGTACGAGGTACATTGACCGGACCAAAGCGGAACGAAGGTCTGACGGTGGTCAAGCATTGTGCTTCTGCGGCCGTCATCGCCGTCAAATAGCCGCCAAGGACCATGAGCAGTCCAAGGGCGATCTGATATCGATTGAAAGCGCGCATAAAATCCCCTTCGATTATGCACACCCCGCAGCCCGTAGTGCCCCAGCCCGTGGCCGGATTAGGTACCGGCCTTCGCTTGCACAATCCGGCTTTTCTTTTCGGAGGCTGTCCGACGAGCCCCAGCCGCAAGAATGCCAGTGCTACGCGTCTGCTCTGCCCCAGTGACACTCATGATATTGCGGACCTGCAGCGCCGCAGAGTCGATTTCCAAGTACCCCCACCTGAATTTCAAAAGGTGTGGCACCGAGGACACGCGAGGCCGAAGTGCCTGCGAACCGTATGGTGCGTCACAGCAAATTTAGCGGCCAATTGGCAGCGAAGGGTCAGGACCGCCGTTTCGGAGCCCATTCGCCCATGTCGGCGATGCTCCCGATATCGACCACTGTCCAGCGCACCTTGATCCGACGAAGAGTGCCAACCGCGACGGGCCGCGCTGACACACGGCCAAGTTGGACAGTCGCTCTTTAAGCCAGTTGACGCCTAGGGCAGGCTCTATCGAGAAAAGACCTGTTTCGCACGTAGCACTCGCCTCGTTCGGTCCGCAATGTCACAGGTACGCGCTGGCGGCACAAACGCGCGCGCTGAGCAGCTAACTTCGCCGTCCCGAGTGTCTAGGGGAGTTCGGAAATCAGCTTTGTCATTTCCGCTTCAGTCCACGCTCGGATAGTACGCGAACGCACATTCCCCTCGGCGCCGCTCATTAGTGCCAACTTTGCTATGTTGTCACCGTTCGCTGTTTCGGAAATTATCAGAAGGTCAAATTTGCCCGAGGTCAGAAATACGTGCTTGACATCGACTCCAATTTTCTTGGCGCGCTCACGGGCGGCTTGGATACGCTTCGGGGCCTCCTTGACCGAACGGATTCCCTGATCGGTCCAATTCAGCATTGAGATGAATGTCGGCATGATCGTCTCCTGTTCTCAACTAGAATTCCCCGACCCCCAACTCAAGTAAGAGGATAGGCGCTTTCTCGGCTCCCTGAAAGCGTAGATTCAAGTTATCCGAGGAAGGCAACCGAGGCCCGTGAGCGTTATTCTCACCGCTTTGTCCAAAGGGGTGCGCGGCTCTTTACCGAGAAAAGCAACCAGGCGGCTATTGTCCACGCGCAGCGGCTCACGCCACAAGTAGCGCATCTCAAGCATCTCGCGGAACAGGGGGACGAAAGGTGAAGCCACCGTGACGACCCACCAGGGAAAACTACGAACCCTCAAACTCGGCTTGCCGCAGGCTTGGCCGATCGCGCTGACCATCGCCGTCCCGTCGGGGTCCCAATGGCCATCCATGTGGAAGACTTCAAAGGACGCGAGCCGATCCTCGCATTCGATCAGGCGAACCATGGTTTCGGCGACGTCCGGTAGATAAGCCCATTGATGACCGGCGCCCTTTCGGCCTGGGTAGAGCACCGAGGTCACACGCTTGCCCGGCTTGACCAGAGCGGCGCTGAACCAAGAGTTGCCCGTTCCGCGCGGGCCGAAGAAGTCGCCGGCGCGCACAATCAAAGTGCGAACCCCCACAGTCGCAGCTTGCCTGAGGCGGCGCTCCATTTCGACCCGGATCGCGCCCTTGCGGGTACTTGGATGTTGCGGCGAATCCTCGCGCAGGATCGGCCAGGCGTCGGGTCCAAAATTGTAGACAGTGCCAGGGAAGATGATGCGCGCGCCGCTCGCCCTGGCCGCAGCGATGGTCGAATCGAGCATCGGCAGGACGAGTTTTCCCCAAATCGCGGTACCCAGGCGGATTGACGGCGTGGACGACCAGAGAGGCCCCCTTGGCCGCTGCGACCACGTCGGCTTCGTTCATGGCGTCGCCCTGAATCCATTCGAAACCGTCGTCGGAACGGCTCACCGCTCCGCCTGTGCGATGCAGCGCGCGTATGAGCCAGCCGCGCGCCCTCAGCGCCCTTGCCACTTCGCCGCCGACTCCGCCCGTCGCGCCAAGCACCAAAGCGGTTCTTTGCTGAGTCATAACAGCCTCTTTGATAAATGTGATCGACGACCGAATGAACCCGTTCTCTAAGTCGGCATCAGGCGACACTGGTCAACTTGATCTTCATCGGTATTCCCTTCGTTTGTTATATTCGTGCGTGTGTGCCGCGTCATTCACTGCGCTCAAAGCGCGGCGCTCGCGAAATGGGATTTAAAACCCTATTTGCAAAGCAGCAATCTTGGAATCCGCATGTCGGAAGAGGGTCAACAGTGCGATTTCGCCACATTTTTCGCATGTCCGGTTGTCCACTGATCGCGTCGAGAAAAGCGACCGCAAAAATTTCGCCTAGGACGGAATCCCCAGCGATGTCGGCTATGCGTTCAACTTCGAACAATCCGTGCGCGAAACTACGGTCCGTGCCACTTCCGACACTGGACAGTCGGATAAGCGGCGCGATAGGAAACCAGTATGACCGACGCT
>Ga0187784_10002195_pt1 | contig 15676 bp, 9 predicted proteins | sample 1015_SJ02_MP15_2_FD_132964 | JGI IMG/M metagenome (GOLD analysis project Ga0187784, IMG submission 132964) | Tropical peat soil microbial communities from peatlands in Department of Meta, Colombia - 1015_SJ02_MP15_20_MG | ecosystem: Environmental > Terrestrial > Soil > Wetlands > Peat | place...
ACCGGGCGAGAGCACGATGGCGTCCGGATCGGCCTTGATCACGTCCGCCGCCGCAAGCTTGTCGTTGCGGTGCACGACGACCTCCGCGCCCAGCCCGCCGAGATAATGGACCAGGTTGAAGGTGAAGCTGTCGTAATTGTCGATCAGGACGATCATCGCACCGGCTCGCTATGTCATTGCGAGCGAAGCCAAGCAATCCGGATGACAAAGGCCACGCGCTCTGGATTGCTTCGTCGCCCCTATGGGGCTCCTCGCAATGACGCTTCGGTTTATACCAATCGCCTCGATCCGTCATGTTCGGACTTGGCTGCGGAAAGGACAGCTCATTGGCTTTGGTCCGGTGTAGCAGTAGAGCATTAACACTGGACGGCAACACTCTGATCTTCCAATGGAATTACTTTATCTCCGGCACCGGCAGATCCGCGGGCGGGGGCAACAATTGTTCGATGCGACGGTCGAGTTCTTCCTTCGAAAGCGGCCGTTCCGGTGCGCGCGTGGCTTCGCCCGCCTTTTCACCCAAATGGGTCAGTTGGGGCGCGACGAGGACGATGCCGAGCACGCTCCATTGCGCCAGCAGGAATGGCAGCAGCGCGCGGATGAGTGCCCCCACGGGGACCGCTGTCTTGAGGATGCCGCGCACCATCATCAGCGCGTAGCCGAACGGCGGCAGCAGAAAGCTCGTCTGCAGCGTGAGCAGCACCAGCGTTGCCACCCAGCGCGCATCGGCGACGCGCACGAGCAGCGGCGGGATCACGATCGGCACGATGACGAAAATGATTTCGAATGCGTCGAGCACGAAGGCCGAAAGCCCGATCGCCACGAGGACGATGGCGACGACAAGCCTCTCGCTTCCCGGCACGGCGATGAGCCAGTCTCCCACCAGCCGATCGGTGCCGAGCAGACGCAGCACCAGGGTCAGCGTGGTGGCGGCGATCAGCAGCGCAAACAACGCGCCGGTCATCGCCGTGGCGTCCGCCAGCACTTGGCGCAGCACCGGGCCGTGCAGGCGACCGGTGACAAATCCCGTCAACAAGAGCGCGGTCGCCCCCATGGCGGCCGCTTCGACCGCATAGAAGTAACCGGTGGCAACGCCGCCGAGCAGGATCAGGAGAGCAACGAGGGCGACCGCGGCGGTGACGGCGTCGGCGGCGCCGATGCGCTCGCGCGCCGGCCGCGTTTTCGCCACTTCGCCGTGCACCCGCCGGCCGGCGAACCAGGCGACCGCGATGGTCAGAGCGAGGGAGAGCGCCGCCGGACCCAGCGCGCCGTGGAACACGTCCTGGGTGTTGATCACGCGATCGGTTCGGCCGGTCGCCGTCACCGCGATCGTGTGCGCGTTGAGCATCGCGTCGCCGAGCAGGATCAGCACCAGCGACGGCGGGATGACCACGCCCAGCGTGCTTGCCACCGCGACCGCGGCGTAGCGCAGGGGCGGCGGGACGCCGCGCTCGGCAAGCCGCGGGGCCACCACGCGCGAGAGCCCGAGCACGCTCGCGCCGACCGAGCCGTTCATCGGCCCGAGCAACGCGCCGAGGCCCATGCCGGATACGAGAGGCGCGGAGGGGGAGGGCGGCAGCACCGCAAGCCCGCTGCGAAACAGCGCCCGGGCGATCGGCAGGCGGTCGAGCAGCAGGCCCATCAGCACGTAGAGCGGCAAGGCCTGGAGCAAATCGTTGTCGAGCAGGCTTACGAGCCGACCCGGCAACGCGGTGAGTAACGAGTACGGCACCGCGCCGGTTGCGAGCCCGCCAAGCGCACCGAGACAAGCGACCGCAATGAGGACGACGAAGGCCGGCAGTCCGGTCAGCACGATCCCGCCGGCCACCAGGAGCAGCAGGCCAAGTCCGGACCAGGCAGTCACGGCGCGGCCTCCGGCCGCGGCCGCGCGATGTCGAGCAGTGCCTGGGCGAGTACCAATCCGGCCAGCACCCACAGTGCGAATTTGATGATGAAATAGCCCGGGTTGTAGGTGTCGGGAAATGCCTCCAGAGAAACGAGCGAACTCACCACCAGATTCTTGCTGGCGACGAGCATGAGAAGCGCCCAGGGCACGAGCCCAAGCGCCGCCCCGCATCGCGCCAGCACGGCACGCAACGCGGCGCCGTAGCGCCGCGCCACCATGTCGGCCGCGAGATGAGTGCGCGCGCGGGTCGCGGCCGTGACGCTCGCCGCGACGTAGAGCGCGAAAATCCACTGACCGAGGTCGTTCGCCTCGCGCGAGTGGCTGCGCACGATGTCGCGCAGCGGCCACTGCAGGAACAAAAGCACCACGAGCGGCAGGATCAGCCACTGCAAGCCGCGCAAGACCGCCGCGATGAAACGATCCAACCGGTCGAGCCACGCGTTCATGCGCGAGCGTTTAGCACGAGTCCGGGGGCACGCTGCGGGCTTTGTGGGGCGGCCAATCGGTCGGCAAATCCCGGCCTCGACGGGAGAGGAACTATGCTAGATTCATCTCAAGGGCACGCAATCCGGGAGGAGTGAATGCGGTTCGAGAAATTCGCCGCCGCCGTAACGGCGCTCGCTGGCGTCGCACTCGCCGTCGGGACGCCGGCGCACGCGCAGACGATCAAGATCGGCCTCATCAACAGCAACACCGGATTTCTCGCCCAGGCCGGCGACGAGATGGACAAGGGCATCAGCCTCTACGTCAAGACGCACGAAAAGGACCTGCCCCAAGGCGTGAAGGTCGAGCTGATCCGGCGCGACGACGCCGCGGCGCCCGAGGTGGGCAAGCGCGTGGCGCAGGAGCTCATCACCCGCGAGCGCGTGCAGGTGTTGTTGGGCGTGGTCGGCTCGCCGATCGCGGCCGCCGTCGCTCCCTTGACGGCCGAGGCGAAAATTCCGCTCGTCATCACGAACGCGGCCGGTTCCGCCATCCCGCGGATTTCGCCTTACGTCGCGCGCGTGTCGTTCACGCTGTGGCAGCAGGCCTATCCGCTCGGCAAATGGGCGGCGCAGAAAGGCTGGAAGAAAGCCTATACGGCGGTGAGCGACTTCATCCCCGGCCACGACTCCGAAGCGGCGTTCACCAAGGCGTTCACCGACGCCGGCGGCCAGGTCGTCGGCGCGCTGCGCTTTCCCACCACCAACCCGGATTTCGTCCCGTTCGTGCAGCGGGTGAAGGACGCAGGCCCCGACGTCTTGTTCATTTTTGTTCCGGCCCAGGGGCAGGCGACGGCTATGATGAAAGCGATCAAGGACCTCAGGCTGCGCGAGGCAGGCATCACCATCCTGTCGACGCAGGATTTGGTGCCTGAGGAGGAACTGCCCAACATGGGCGACACGCCGGTCGATCTCATCACCTCCGGCATCTATTCGGTCGCCGGGCAACGCCCGGCGAACGCGGCATTTCTCGCGGCGTGGGAGGTGGAGTACGGCGGCAAGGCGATCCCGGATTTCCTCTCGGCCGACGGCTGGGACGGCGCCGCCGCGGTCTTCGACATCATCAAACGGACGCAGGGCAAGTTCGACGGCGACCAGGCGATGGCGATTCTCAAGGGCTGGAAACACGAGAGCCCGCGAGGACCGATCATGATCGATCCGGAGACGCGCGACATCATCCAGAACGTCTACATGCGCCGCACCCAGATGAAAGACGGCAAGCTCGCCAATGTCGAGTTCGACACCATCCCGAACGTGAAGGACCCGTGGAAAGAGCTCAACCCGCCGAAGTGATGATCCCGCCATGCCCCCCGACTCACCCTCGTCATGCCCCGCGAAAGCGGGGCATCCAGTAAACAGCGACCTCGCATTTTATTTGAAAGGGCGGCGCTTACTGGATCGTGCGCTTTCGCGGACGATGACGAGTCTGGGATTATTGCGTCCCCCCGCATGACCGAAGCGTTTGCCGCCGTCGTCAGCATCGCCTTCCATGGCTTGGCGCTCGCCATGGTGCTCTATCTCATTTCCGTCGGCCTCTCGGTCACCATGGGTCTGATGGGTTTCATCAACCTCGCCCATGGGGTGTTCGCCATGGCGGGCGGCTACGCCATGACGACCCTGATGAGCCGCGCGGGCGTGCCGTTTCCGCTGGCGCTTGCGGCGGCCGTCGCCGTCGCGGTGGTGGCGAGCTTCGTTCTCGAGTGGCTGCTCTACCGGCGGCTTTACGGCGGGGATGAGCTCGACCAGGTGCTGCTGACCATGGGGCTCGTCTTCATGTCGGTCGCGATCGCCAATTATTTCTGGGGGCCGGTATCGCAGCCGATGCTGCTGCCGCCGTTGCTCAGCGGCCACCTCGACCTCGGCTTTCGCGAGTTCCCGTCCTACCGCAGCTTCCTGATCGTCACCGGCGCGGTGCTGGTGACGGTGCTGTGGCTCGGGCTCGAGCGCACGCGCTTCGGCGCGCAGATCAGAGCGGCGGTCGACAACCTGCGCATGGCGCAGTCGGTCGGCATCAACACGTCGCGCCTGTTCACGCTCTCGTTCGCGCTCGGCAGCGGGCTTGCGGCGCTCGGCGGCGGGCTCGGCGCCGACATCATCCCGATCGACCCGAACTACGCGCTTGCCAACCTCGTTTATTTCCTCATCGTCGTGTCGGTGGGCGGGCTCGGCAGCATCCGCGGCCCGTTCGTCGCCGCGCTGCTGCTCGGCACCGCCGACACCGCGTTCAAATATCTGGTGCCGGAACTCGGCGCCTTCTTCATCTATGCGCTCACCATGGCGGTGCTGCTGTGGCGGCCGCGCGGCCTGTTCGGGCTGGCGCGATGAAGACCGCGGCGATGCCAGGCACGCCCGAGGCCATGCGCGCGGCGCTCGCCCGGCGCAACCGCTTTCGCCTTTGGGAAGCGCTGCCGTGGCTCATCGCCGCCGCCGCCTATTTTGCGTTCGACAGCTACCTGGCGCTGGGCGCGCAAATCCTCGCCACCGTCCTGTTCGCGCTCTCGGTCGACCTCGTGCTCGGTTACGCCGGCATCATCACGCTTGGCCATGCCGCTTTTTTCGGGGTCGGCGCCTATACCGCGGGCATCCTCGCCGCCAACGGCTGGGGCGAGCCGCTCACCGGGCTCCTCGCCGCCGCGCTCGCCGCCGGCATCATCGGCATCGTGAGCGGCGCCGTCATCCTGCGCACCACCGGCCTCACCTTGCTGATGCAGACGCTCGTGGTCGCGACCATGTTGCTCGAGGCGGCCAACAAGGCGACCCGCATCACCGGCGGCGCCGACGGGCTCCAGGGCATGGACGTGTGGTCGATTTTCGGCGTGTTCCGATTCGATCTGTTCGGCCGCACCGCCTACCTCTACTGCCTGGTCGTGCTGTTCCTGTGCTGGCTGCTGACGCGGCGCATCGTCCATTCGCCGTTCGGCCTCGCGCTCAACGGCATCCGCGAGAACGTCGCGCGCATGCACGCGATCGGCTCGCCGGTCGGCCGCCGCAGGCTTGTCGTTTATGCCATCTCGGCCGCGCTCGCCGGGATTGCCGGTGCGCTGATCGCCCAGACGACCCAGTTCGTCGGCCTCGGCGTGCTCGGCCTCGAGCGCTCGGGCAGCGTGCTGATCATGCTGATCATCGGCGGGGTGGGGCAGCTCTACGGCGCCTTCATCGGCGTGCCGCTCTACATGATCGCCCAGGACCGCTTCTCGGCGATCGACCCGGTCTATTGGTACTTCTGGATCGGGCTGTTCATGGTGCTGCTCGTCGTATTCGCGCGCGGCGGCGTGCTCGGCACCATCGAGCGGCTGCGCCGGCGCGCATCGTGAGACCGCGATTGAGGCCGTCGTATCACGTTCGGAAGATCGGCTGCCCGATGAGCGGGAGCAAACTCCCGGCGCCCGTCGGCGCCGCCGGGGCGCCCGATGCGGAAGCGAGAGCGCTCGCCACCAGGTCGGGGGCGCTCAGGTAGAGGCCGCCGTTCGGCGACGCTGGGCCCGTCTGATCGGCCGCAATCGGGCCGTCATCCTTCACGTGCCAATTGGCTCCGAGGTTCGGCAGCACGCCGGCGCCGATCACCGACATGCCGTTCATCTCCCAGATGGCCGGCATGCCGTCCGTGTTCTGCCACAGGATGTCGGCCTTGCCGTCGCCGTTGAAGTCGCTCGTTCCGATCGCATGCCAGGACGCGCCGGGGTTGCCCAGAACGCCGGCGGCGATAATCGACATGCCGTTCATTTCCCAGATGGCCGTGAGGCCGTCGGTGTTCTGCCACAGGATGTCGGACTTGCCGTCGCCGGTGAAGTCGCCTGTCGCGATCGCATGCCAGGACGCGCCGGGGTTGCCGAGAACGCCGGCAGCGATAATCGACGTGCCGTTCATTTCCCAGATCGCGGTCTCGCCATCGGTGTTCTGCCACAGGATGTCGGACTTGCCGTCGCCGTTGAAGTCGCCGGTCCCGATCGCGTGCCAGGACGAGCCGGGGTTGTAAACGGCCGCACCGATGATCGAGGTGCCGTTCATATCCCAGATCGCAGCCTCGCCATCGGTGTTCTGCCACAGGATGTCGGCGTTGCCGTTGCCCATGAAATCGCCGGTGGCGATGACGTGCCACGCCGCGCCGGGGTTGCCCAACAGGCCGGTGCCGATGATCGACGCGCCGTTCATATCCCAGATCCCCGTCAGGCCGTCGGTGTTCTGCCACACGATGTCGGCCTTGCCGTCGCCGTTGAAATCGCCGGTCGCCGCGACGTGCCAGGCGGAGCCGGGATTGCCGAGCGAGGCCATGCTCGTGATCGACGTCCCGTTCATGAACCAGATCTGTGTCGTCCCGTCGGTGTTCTGCAGCAGCACATCCGACATGCCATCGCCGGTGAAGTCGTTGCGCACCTGCGGCGTGATCGAGATGGTGGTCGTGGTTGGCGTGCTCAGGTTGTTCGACGCGTTGCCGTCGTTGAGCACCCAGGTGAGGGTGCGGGTTGGGTTCGAGCCTAAATCGGTCTCATCGGGGCCAGGGCTGAACGTAACCGAGCGCAGCACGGCCTGGTAATCAGCCAGCGTATCGGAACCCGACAACGTCAGCGTTTCGGTCGCGGAGTTGTAGCTCGCCGTGATCGAGGTTCCGGCGGTGTTTGCCGCCAGCACGTCGCCGTCCCCCGCAAACGTGCCGCCGGTGATCGCGACCGTGGCGTTGAACAGATCGAGGCTGTCGGGGTCAGTGACCAACAGCACTGGCGAAACCGTCACGGGGTGCTCGCCCACCAGATGCAGCGTGGCTGCGATGTCGCTCAAGGTCGGCGGATCGTTGACGTTGGTGATGGCAACTGTCGTGGTCTGGGGAGTACTCAAATTATTTGACTCGCCGCCGTCGTTTAACACCCAGACGATGGTGCGCGTCGGATCCGAGCCGTAGTCAGTTGGATTTTCGCCTGACGTGAATGTAACTGCATCAAGGACTTGCTGATAATGTGCCAGCGTGTCACCGCCGGACAGTGTCAGCGTTTCAGTGCTGCCGTCGTAACTCGTTGTGATGTTCGTTCCAGTTGTATTCGCGGCAAGAACGTCGCGGGCTCCGAAAAATCCCGCGCCTACGATCGTGACCGTGGCGCCGAACAACGCGTCGTTCTCGGGATCAGTCACGGTTGCCGCTGGTGACAATGAAACCGCAGGGCCTTCTTCGGTGAAAGATGCAGTCGAAAGGCCGGTCAACGTCGGGGGGCCGCCTACGATCGTGACGCTCACGGTTGTGGTCTGAGGAATGCTCAAATTGTTTGATGATCCGCCGTCGTTAACAACCCAATTTATCAACCGTGTCGGATCGGATCCGAAATTGGTCGGATTGCGGCTGGAAGTGTCGAACGTGATCGACTGGAGCACCTGTTGATAATTCGCGAGTGTATCGACGCCCGTCAATGTTAACGTTTCGCTTGACGAGTTGTAACTCGCCGTAATATTTGTATCGGACGTCGTCGCGGCGAGCACATCTTCGTCGTTTATGAAACTGCCGCCTGCGATCGAAACGGTAGCACTCGCCAATATCGTGGAGTTCGAATCAACCGGTCGCAGTGACGGCGCGAGAGTGATCGGCTCACTCAGCTCGGTAAACGAGGCGGTCGCCGGAAGGTTGCTCAGTACTGGATGAGTAAGGTTTTGAGTGAAGGCGACCAGGTCGGTCGGGTTAAGTCCGGGTGGAAACGCGGAGCCCGCACCGACAACGGAAATCTCTGAAGTGCCCGCACTAGTCCCGTCCGTCACCCATAACTCGTCATTGCCGCTGGCATCGGTGCCGTCGAACAGTACCTCGCTGCCGAATACGACAAAGCTCGGGCTGAATGCGCTATTGAAGATTCCGCCGGAATTCGCGCCGGCAACAGTGATCTCAGAGGTGCCGTTCGAGGTACCATCGGTGATCCATAGGCCCCGCTCTAAATTCGTGCGCTCCCCCTCAAACAAGGCCTCGCTGCCGAACACGGTGAGGTCGGACACCTCCATGAGTCCGGCCACCGAAATTTCCGACGTACCTGTCGAGGTGCCGTCCGTCACCCACAACCCGGTCGTAAACAGGGGAAACGGAACGTTGACGACAGCCCCGCCGTCAAACAGCACCTCACTGCCATATGTAGTGAGATCGGAAGGTTCAGTGGAACTGCCCTCTAGTCCCGTGCCCGTTAACTCCGAGGTGCCCGCCGAGGTGCCGTCCGTCACCCATAGATTCGATCCGCTGAACTGGCCCGCACCCTCAAAAATAACCTTGCTGCCGAGCACGGCGAAACTAGGTATCGGATCGAGGCCATATGCAAAGATGCCACCAGACGCGGCGCCCGCTATGCTGATCTCAGAGGTGCCCGACGAAGTTCCATTCGTGACCCACAGGCCATAGTTGCCGGCGGCATCGACGCCGGTGAACAGCACTTCGCTGCCATACACGACCATCACGGGGGACGTAGCTGGCATAACCCCTGTGGCGCTGGCCCCCACTACAGCGAGTTCGCTGGTACCAGCGGCGGTTCCGTTGGTCACCCACAGGCCATCGTGACCATTCGCGTCTTTGCCCGCGAACAGCATTTCGCTGCCGAACACCGTGAGCGCAGCGGGTTGAAGCCCGGTGGGGTCTGCACCAACTACGGAAATCTCCGAAGTCCCTAGAGACGTGCCATCGGTGACCCACAAACCGTCGGCTCCCTCGAAGAAGACTTCGCTGCCAAACGGGGTGAGAGAGCTTGGACCGCCCAACGCGAAAGAGGCACCTGGAACAGAAATTTCCCACGTGCCGGCAGACGTGCCGTCAGTGACCCATAGACCGGCCTCGCCGCCGGCACCGGTACCGCGGAATAGAACAAGGTTTGTCGGCATCGTTGCTCAGTCGTCCCTTAACTCACAGTTATAGTCGTTGCCAGCCCCGTTCCTGATAGATCCAGGTGGTCCCCCGCAGAACGTGCGAGCACACAGCTTCGATGAAACGTCGAGGCGCAAGGTTCAGCCGCACGTAACCTCCGATCCAATGGGTTGTTTCTGACCCCCAGCGCATCGGGTGATGCGCGCGAACTACATACTACGATACACGTCCTGAATGTGGCAATTGTGCAGCGTCTAAAACGCAATTTTCCGCTGTTCGGAACGTCCGCGCAGCAAATGCCGCGGCGTCAATCATTACGTAATGAAATGAGCCATGCCTCACCCAATATGGCGGAGGTATCATGACGCTCACCGTAACCGAATCGTCACAGCCGCTCAGAGATTCGCCAAGTCTGCGGCAATAGCGGCGACGACGCTCGCCCAGTCGCCGCGAGCCGCCTGACGAAACAAAACTGCGGTCGGGTACCAGCAAGACTGAGTTTCACGCAGGTCCCAGTACCATCCGGGAACGTTGGGCAGCGCGACCCACACCGGATGTGCAAGCGCGCCGGCGAGATGCGCTGCCATGGTGTCGACGCTCACCACGAGGTCCGTAGCCGCAACTACGGCGGCAAATTGGTCGAGCGAGAGCGGCTCGTTCATCACATCGATCGCGCGCGGGATGATGCGCGAGAGTTCGCGCCCCGCCGGCCCGTGCTGCAGATTGACGAAGTCGACGTTGTCGCACAGCACCAGCGGGGCGAGGTCGTCGAGTTTCATCGAGCGGGCGGAGGCCGTGGGGCTTGCCGCATTGGCCTGCCACACCAGACCGACCTTGGCCCGGCCTGCGCGTCCCGCGCGCGCGAAGCGCGCGCGCCAATCCGCGACCTCGTCCGGATTGACCTGGAGATAAGGCACGCGCGCGACCGGTCCGTCGCTGCCGAGCACATGCGGCAGGCTCAACAGCGGGCAGAAGGCATCGAACGCGAGCTTCGCAAGATTGATCTTCGCGTGCGGGGCGTCCTCCGGCGGACAGAGGATGTGACCAATCCCGCTCATGCGCTCGAACAACGGCCGCATGGGCGCGCGGCAAACCAGCGTGATTGCGGCGCCGCGCGCGGCAAGCTCCGGCAGGAAGCGCGCGCCGAAGATGGTGTCGCCCAAGCCTTGTTCGCTGAACGCGACGATGCGGCGGCCGCGGACCGGCTCGCCCGGCCGCAGCCGCTTCCCGGCAACGGCCGCAAGCCCGGCAGCGAGCGGCAGCGCCTGCTCCATCCACAGCGGCACGGAGAGTCGCGCTTCGTAATTGGCGAAGCCCTCGGCATAGTCGCCGCGCACGAGCTGCGCGTGCGCGAGCTTCAGGCGCAGCGCCGGTCCGCCCGATGCCGCCGCATGGCGATGTTCGAGCGCCGCGTCCCACGCACCCGCGTCTTCGCGCAGTTCGGCGATTGCGTCGTGGGCTTCGGGACAGTCGCACGTGCGCAGCGCCAGATCGGCGACCGCGCCGGCAAGATCGGCCCGGTGTTGCAACAGAAGAGCGGCAGATGCTTGAGCCAACGCCTGCGCCGCCGGCCGGTCGCGCGCGTCTTCGTCGTTCTCAGGAACTGCCACAGGTATCACGGGGCGTGGCGTTGCCCAGAACCGCACTTTGAGCGCACTTGCGATTTCCTCGATCGCCTCCGTCCAAGTGCGCGGCTTTGTCTGGCGGAAGAGGCGCGCCGACGGGTACCACGGCGTCGCCGGTCGATCGAATCCCCAGGTCCACTGCGGCGAGAACGGTACCGCGATCCAAACCGGATGGCCCATGGCGCCGGCGCAGTGCGCCGCCATGGTGTCGACGGTGATCAAAAGGTCGGTCGCCGCGAGTGCCGCGGCATATTCGTCGAGCGGCACCTCGGCCGCGAGCGGATCGATCACGCCGAGCGCGGCCGCAGCGAGTTCGCGGCCGGCGGCGCCATGCTGCAAATTGACGAAGTCGACGCCGTCGAGCGCGAGCAGGGAGCCAAGATCGGGCACCTGCATCGAGCGCTCCGCGTGATTGGCCGAAGCGGGATTGGCGGCAAACACCAGGCCAATTTTGGCTGCGCCCGGCCGACCATCGGCGGCGAAGCGCTCGCGCCAATAGGCAACGCGCGCCGCATCCGGCGACCAGTAGGGGACCTCGGCAGGAATATTTGTTGCGTCGATGCCGAACCAGCGCGGCAGGCTCAGCAACGGCACCCACACGTCGAACGCGAGCGCCGCGAGATTGATTTGCGCGAGCGGCTGATCGGCAGGCGGGGAGAGCAGTGTCTCGATGCCGGGCACGCGCGCGAAGAACGGCCGGAGCGTCGGATTGCAGGCAAGCGCAATGCGCGCACCCCGCTGCGCCAACAGCGGCACATAGCGCGCCGCCATGATGGCATCGCCCAACCCCTGCTCGGCGAGCACGAGTACGCGCCGGCCCCCGACCGGGTCGCGCGGGCGCAGCAGCAACTGGGAGGCCGCGGCCCGGCTTTGCGCGGTGGCGAAGGCGGACCAGGTCGGCTTGTCGAGCCGCGCCTCATAGAGCGCGAGCCCCTCGCGGTAGTCGCCGAGGCGGAGCAAGGCGAGCGCCAAGTTGAGCCGCACTTGCGGCGCATTGGGCAAGAGCGCGTGGGCGCGGCGCAGATGCGTCAGCGAGGCTTGCCAGTCGCCGCGCGCGTCAAGAATGCTGGCGAGGATGCTGTGCGTATCGGCGGAAAGCTCGTTCTCCGCCAAGGCGCGGCGGGCAAGTGCATCGGCGGGGTCGGGTCGTCCGAGCGCAAGCAGCACGCGGGCGGCCTGGGCAAGAATTTGCTCGGCGGACAAGACAATGGGTGTCCGAACGGAGGTCGTTTCTCTCGACTGGCCGACCGCGGGCGCATCGCCGGACATGGGATCACAAGGGCCCCGCAATGTTCTCGGTCGGGCAGGACGCGCGCGGCTACTGCCCGCGTTTTCCGCCGCTCGCGAACCGTCGCGCCTCGTCCGCGGCGCGGAACAGCGCCTTCGCCTTGTTGACGCATTCCTGCTGCTCGAAATTCGGTTCGGAGTCGGCGACGATGCCGGCGCCGGCCTGCACGAACATTTTGCCGTCCTTGATGAGCGCGGTGCGCAGCACGATGCAGGTGTCCATCTCGCCGGCGGCGGAGAAATAGCCGACGCAGCCGGCGTAAAGGCCGCGCTTTTCCTTCTCCAGTTCGTCGATGATCTGCATGGCGCGCACCTTGGGTGCGCCGGAGACGGTGCCGGCGGGAAAGCCGCCGACGAGCGCGTCGAGCGCATCGCGCCCGTCGGCGAGCTTGCCTTCGACGTTGGAGACGATGTGCATCACCTGGCTGTAGCGCTCGATGAAGAACTGATCGGTGACGTTGACCGTGCCGATCGCGGCGACGCGGCCGACGTCGTTGCGGCCGAGGTCGAGCAGCATGAGATGCTCCGCGCGCTCCTTCGGGTCGGCGAGCAACTCGTCTTCCAGCGCCTTGTCCTCGTGCGGGGTGGCGCCGCGCGGGCGCGTGCCGGCGATCGGCCGGATGGTGACGGTCGAGCCGCGCAGGCGCACCAGGATTTCCGGGCTCGAGCCGGCGATGGCGAAGCCGCCGTAATCGAGGAAATAGAGAAACGGCGCCGGATTGACCCGGCGCAGCGCACGATAGAGCGAGAACGGCGGCAGCGGGAACGGCGCCTCGAACCGCTGCGAGAGCACCACCTGGAAAATGTCGCCGGCGGCGATGTATTCCTTGGCGCGCAGCACCATCGCCTTGAACTCGGCGGGATCGGTGTTGGACTGCGCCGGGACCGTGATCGGACCCGCCTCCTCGCCGGCCGACTGTTTGTCGAGCGGCGCATCGAGCGCATCGACGACGCCGGAGATGCGCTCGGTCGCGCGGGCGAATGCCGCCTTGCCCGATACGCCCGCCTGCGGGCGCACCGGCGTGACCACGGTGATCGTGTCCTTGACCGTGTCGAACACGATGACGAGCGTCGGGCGGGTGAGGAGGGCGTCGGCAAGCCCGATCGGATCGGGGTTCGGCGCCGGCAAATCCTCCATGAGCCGCACCATGTCGTAGCCGAGATAACCGAACAGGCCGGCCGCCATCGGCGGCAGATCGTGGGGGAGCGCGATGCGGCTTTCGGCCAGCAGCGCGCGCAGCGCTTCGAGCGGGGATTGCGGGCAGGGGGCAAAGCCGTCGCTGGCAAAGCGGCCGCGGCTGATTTCGGCGCAGGCGCCGGTCGCGCGCCAGACGACGTCCGGCTCCAGCCCGATGATCGAATAGCGCCCGCGCGCCGCCCCGCCCTCGACCGACTCGAGCAGAAAGCTCATCGGGCGGTTGGCGACCTTGAGGAAGGCGGAGACCGGCGTTTCGAGATCGGCCACGAGCGTGGTCCAGACCACCTGGGGCTCGCCGGCGGCGTAGCGCGCGGCAAAGACCTCGGCGGCCGGCTCGACCTGCATCGTCTACTCGACGGAGCCGCCGCGGATGCGGTTGATCGCGTCCTGATTGATCGTGGTGCCGAGTTCGGTCTCAAGGTGCCGGACGTATTGTTCGAACAATTCCTCGGTCATCTGGCGGCGCAGGCGCTCGTTGTAGCGTTGGCCCTGGGCCGAGGCGGCCTCGAACGGCGGGTCGGTGACGTCGGTCACGACGAACACGTCGCGTTCGGTCGCGCTGCGCCCCTCGGCTGTCCCCGGCGCTCCCTTGGCGGTGCGGAAGAGCGCATCGACCGCGCGGGGCGAGAGCGGCTCGGTGGGCCGGGCGCGTTGCACGCCGGACTTGGTCTCGACCTTGAGACCGTTCGCCGCGGCGACTTCGGCCAAAGGAGTCCCGGCCTTGAGCCGGTCGAGCATCTCGTTCGCCTTGGCGGCGACGCGTTCGGCGACCTGATCGTCGCGCCAGCGCGCCTCGACCTTGTCCTTGACCTCGTCGAGGGTGCGGTCGTGGGACGGCGTGATGCCGACCACGTCGTACCAGACATAGCCGCCGCCGGATGTCTGCAGCGGATCGTTCTCGACGCCCACGTCGGTAGAGAAGGCGCTGGCGGCAAGGTCGACGCCCGCCGGCAGATCGGGGATCGGCGTGCCGGCCGGATCGCGGCCGGAGCGGTCGATCGCGTCGAGGGTGCGGACGTTGAGCTTGAGCTTCTTGCCGACTTCATCGAGCGAAAGGCCGCTCGCGCGTTCATCCTCGACCTTGTCGTAGAGATTCTGGATCGCCGGCTTGGCGCGTTCGAGCGCGAGATCGTGACGGATTTCGCCCTCGACCTCCTCGAACGGCCGCATCTTCTCCGGCTCGATCTTGACCACGTGGACGATGGCGGTGCCGAACCGCCCAGCAACGGGCGCGCTCACGCCGCCCTCCGGCAACGCAAACGCCGCGTCCGCCACCGCCCGATCGATCAGGTCGGATTTCGCCACCAGGCCGAGATCGATGTCGGCGGGCTTCTTGCCGAGTTCGGCGACGAGGGCGTCGAAGGAAGCGCCGCCGGCGAGTTTCTCCGCCGCGCTTTTTGCCGCCTCGGTATTGGGAAAGACGATCTGTTCGACCTGGCGCTTTTCCGGCGTGCCGTAGCGCACGCGGTGGTCGTCGTAATAGCGGCGCGCGTCGGCGTCGGACACTTCGATCGTGGAAGCGACATCGGAAGGAGACACCGAGAGCAGCACGACCTTGCGGTATTCGGGCGCGCGGAACAATACCTTGCGCTCGTCGAAATATTTGGCGAGTTCCTCCGGCGTCGGCGCGGCGATGTCGCCGGCCTGGGCCGGGCCGAGCACGACGTATTCCACGGCGCGCTGCTCGCTCTCGAAGCGATCAAGCGCCTGCACCGTGGTCTTGGGCGCGGGCACGTCGCCGCCGATCGCCATCGAGACTTCCCGGCGCAAGGTCACGCGGCGCTGCTCGGCGGCAAAGCGCGCCTCGCTGTAGCCGGCATTGTGGATCACGTATTCGAAGCGCTGGCGGTCGAATTGACCGCCCGGCCCGCGGAACGCCGGGTCGTTCATGATCAGCCGGCCGACTTCCGCGTCAGAGAGGCGCAAGCCCATCTGCCGCGCTTTTTCATCGATCGCCGCCTCGGCCACGAGTTGGCTGACGATTTGCTGCTCGATGCCCAGGTCATGCGCCTGTGCCGGAGTAATCGCGCGATGCAGCTCGCGGCCGATCTGCTGGAGGCGATCGTTGTAGGCCTGGCGGAATTGCTCGATCGAAATTTCGGTGTTGCCGATTTTCGCGAAGCTCGATCGCCCGTAGCCGCGGAAAATGTCGCCGATGCCCCAGACGGCGAAGGCAAGGACGAGGAAGCCCACCACGGCGGCCATGATGCCTTTGCCGAGCCAGGAGGCGGAGGCTTTGCGCATACCTCGGAGCATGGCGGAACGGGTCTTGGTTGGAGGGGCGGGGCCGAAGGCCGCGCATCATAGGGACCGGCCCGACCCCTCGCAACTCAAGGGGTTGCGGCCTTTCGCGCGCGCGGC
>Ga0187784_10002196_pt1 | contig 15673 bp, 14 predicted proteins | sample 1015_SJ02_MP15_2_FD_132964 | JGI IMG/M metagenome (GOLD analysis project Ga0187784, IMG submission 132964) | Tropical peat soil microbial communities from peatlands in Department of Meta, Colombia - 1015_SJ02_MP15_20_MG | ecosystem: Environmental > Terrestrial > Soil > Wetlands > Peat | place...
GTGATGACGCCAGTGCCGTGCAATTGACGGAAGATCGAGCGCCACTGTTTCTTGTCGTATTCCTTGCCAACGCCGAAAGTGGGCAGGCAATCGTGGCCGAATTTTCGGACCGCGTCGCTGTTCTCGCCGAGCAGCACATTGGCCAAATGCTCGGTTCCGAAACGCTCCCCGGTACGCACCATGGCCGACAGCGCCTTTTGCGCGGCGATCGTGCCGTCGATCAGCTGCGCACCGTCACAGCAGAAGTCGCAATTGCCACAAGGCTCCGTCGTCTCGCCGAAATAACTGAGCAGAGTCTGTCGCCGGCAGCGCGGCGATTCGCACAGTGAAACGAGCGCGTTGAGACGCTGGCGGTCGACGCGCTTCTGCTCGTCGCTTGCTCCGCTTTCGTCGATCTGAATGCGGCGCAGGCGGATATCGCCCATGGAATACAGCGTCAGCGTATCAGCCGGGAGTCCATCGCGGCCGGCGCGGCCGATCTCCTGGTAATAGCTCTCGATATTCGCGGGCATATCGGCGTGCAGCACGAAGCGCACATCGGGCTTGTCGATGCCCATGCCGAACGCAACTGTTGCGACTGCAACGACGCCATCTTCCTGCAAAAACGCGTCCTGATGCCGTGAGCGCGCCGCACCATCCATGCCGGCATGGTAGGGCAACGCCTTGACGCCGATGTCACGCAGATGGCCGGCGAGTTCCTCGGTCTTGCGCCGCGAAGCGCAATAGACGATGCCGCTGTGTCCGCGGTGCGCTTCGATGAAATCGGCAATCTGGCGGCGGCTGCCGATTTTGGCCTGCATTGCCAGCCGCAGATTCGGCCTGTCAAAGCCATGCACGAATACGGCCGGCGGACGGTCGAACAACTTTTGCAGAATATCCGCGCGTGTTGCGGCATCTGCCGTCGCCGTGAACGCAACCGTCTGCACGCCGCCGAGCGCGGCCTGAACCTTGCGGAGTTCGGCGTATTCAGGCCGGAAATCGTGACCCCATTGCGAGATGCAATGCGCCTCGTCGACGGCCAGCATCGCGATCCTGGCGCGGCCAAGCAATTCGAGCGTTTCGGCCTTCAACAGCCGCTCCGGCGCTACATAGACGAGACGCAATTCGCCGCGCGCAATGCGCTGGAGGATGACGCGGTTCTCGGCCAAATCATTGGCGGAATTAAGCGCCGCGGCGGCGACCCCATAGCCGCAAAGCTGCGCCACCTGATTGCGCATCAGCGCAATCAGCGGCGATACCACAATCGTGAGGCCGTCGCGCAGAAGCGCCGGCAGCTGGTAGCAAAGCGATTTGCCGCTGCCGGTCGGCATAACCGCGAGAACGTCGCGGCCCGTAAGGATCGCCTCGACAATTTCTGCTTGGCCGGGCCGGAAGGCCTCGAAGCCGAAGGTAGCGCGAAGCACCCGCTGGGCCGTAGCAAGATCGGGCTGTGCAGTGGCCATTGATGTTCTATATTTGTTCGGACTCACGGGTGCAAGCGAGCATCGCGGGTCTTCCTTGCGCGGCCGCAGTCGCTGATGCAGTTTGCGCCCTCAAGGGTCGTCCCTCTCTATGCCATCTGCCGGGAATTCCGCAGCCGGCCCGTCGCGCGGCCGCCTGCTTAAACTTCTAACCTTGCTGTTTCTCGCGGGCGTCGCCATGCGCATGACGATTCTCGCCATGCCCCCTGTTATTCCGCTCGTGCATAACGAACTGCACATGTCGGAGACGCAGGTCGGACTGCTGATCGGACTGCCGTTGGCGCTGTTTGCCATCGCGGCCATTCCGGGTTCGATGCTGATTGCGCGGATCGGCACCAATCTCGCGGTGATCATCGGCATGACGATTGCGGCCGTCGCCAGCGGCGCGCGCAGCGCGGCAATCGACGTGCCGACACTCTACGCGGGCTCGATCGCAGTCGGCTTCGGCGTTGCCATCATGCAGCCCGGAATGCCGACGCTGGTCCGGGAATGGCTTCCCGGCCGCATTGCGCTCGGCACCATCGCCTACACATCCGGCATGCTGATCGGCTCGACCATTTCGTCGTCTCTGACCATTCCCTATGTGCTGCCGCTGCTGGGCGGCTCGTGGCGGCAGGACCTTGTCTTTTGGGCCATCCCTGCGCTGCTTATCGTCCCGGTATTTTACCTGTTCGGTCCGCGGCGTGATGAAAAGTCGTACACCGATCCCGCGATCGGCGGCCGCTGGTGGCCGGATTTCCGCAACCCGCTGGTTTGGCTCCTCGGCTTCGCCCTGGGCTGCAACAACAGCTCGTTCTTCTCAGCCAACGCCTTCCTGGGCGATTATCTGGTCAGCCTCGGCAAGACCCATTTGCTTGGTCAGGCTCTGGCATGGCTCAACGGTCTGCAGATGGTGGCGCCTTTCGTGCTGCTGCTGATGGCGGATCGCTTCGAGCGCCGCGCCTGGCCGTTTCTGCTGTTCGGACCTGTGCTGCTTGCAGCGTTCCTGTTGATGATTCTCGTGCCGACCAACCTCGGTATCATCATTGCCGCGGCATTTATTGGCTTCACCACCGCGATCACGTTCCCGGCGATCCTTGCGCTCCCGCCACTGCTGAGCGTTCCGGCCGACGTGCCACGCACCTCAGCGGGCATGTTCACCGTGAGCTACACCGGCGCGATCATCATCCCGACCATCAGTGGTGCGCTGTGGGACATGACGGGGCGGCCTTGGACGGCGTTTTTGCCTCTGTGCGTTTGCGCCGTCGGGCTTACGGTATTTGGCACCATAGTGGCCCGGCAGCCGGTGCCGTTTGAAAATCTACCGAGCTGAGCGGCAGAACCGCTAAAGTGTTAGCAAGTCAAAGAGGAAAAGATCGCGAATGGCTACAAGACCAAAAAAAGCCGCGCCAAAACGGCAGTCCAAGACGATTATGCTGCCGGACGAACGCATCGCCTATTCGCCGATCATCGAACGGCCGGCGCTCAAGCTGCCGGACGGCGCCCGAATGGCGGTCTGGGTCATCGTCAATGTCGAGCATTGGGATGCGACCCAGCCGATGCCGCGCACCGTGCTCACGCCGCCGGCCGGCGGTTCACCGATGCCGGACGTGCCGAATTGGGCTTGGCACGAATACGGCAACCGGGTCGGCTTTTGGCGCTTCATCAAGGTGTTCGATGAGTTCCAGATTCCCGGCGTGGTCGCCATCAACGGTTCAGCACTTGCGGCCTACCCGGCGATCGTGCAGGCCGCGATTGAGCGCGAATGGGAGTTCATCGGTCACGGCTTCACGCAGACCAATATGCAGAAGGTCCGGAACGAGCGGGCCGACATCCGCAAAGTCCGGGAGGCGATCCTGAAAGCCACCGGAAAGCCGCCGCGCGGATGGCTTGGCCCGGGCCTAACGGAAACGTGGCAGACCCCCGAACTGTTGACCGAAGAAGGCTATGACTACGTCGCCGACTGGGTACTTGACGATCAGCCGGTCTGGCTGAAAACGCGCAGCAAGCCGATCCTCAGCGTGCCTTACACGCAGGAATGCAACGACGTCGCCATGATGCTGATCCAGCACCACAAGGCGGCGGAATATTGCGAGCGCGCGCTCGACCAGTTCGAGCAGCTCTATGCCGACTCCGCGGATTCGGCGCGCATCATGGCGCTCTCGGTTCATCCCTACATCATGGGTGCGCCGCACCGGCTCAAATATTTTCGTCGCATCTTTGAAGTCATCCGCAAAAAACCCGACGTAGCGTTCTTGACCGGCGCGCAGATCGCCGACTGGTACCTGCGCGCAGGGCCCAAAGCGCCTTGAAAAAGTAGCGCCGGGGAGATTCCTTGAGAAATCCCGACCAGACGGGCAACGCCGCGGCACACCCCGAAGCCGGCGCACGACTCATGCTGATCGCCCTGTGCGTCGTCTGGGGCGTCACTTGGCCGATCATGCGGATTGCGCTCCGCGAAGTGCCGCCGCTTACCATGCGCACAACAAGTACGCTGGTCGGCGGCGTCATCCTATTCGCCCTGTGCTTGGTCATGGGCCGCGAACTGCGGCTTCCCGGCATTAAAAGCTGGGCTCACGTGTTCGTCGCCTCGCTCCTCAACGTTGCGAGCTTCAGCGTGTTCTCGACCTTCGCCCAGCTTGCCGCGGCAACGTCGCGGGTGGCGGTGGTGTCCTACACGATGCCGATCTGGGCCGTGGTATTGAGCTGGATTTTCCTTCGCGAAAGACCGACCGGGATGCAACCGCTCGCCATCGGCTTGTGCGCTGCAGGGCTTGCGATCTTGATCTATCCATTGACCGCGACCGGAATCCCGCTCGGCATCGTATTGGCGCTGGGCACCGGCATAAGCTGGGCGGCCGGGACGGTTTATTTGAAATGGGCGCGGATCAGAGCCGACCCCATGGCGATCGCCGCATGGCAGGTGGCGATTGCGCTGTTTGTCATCGGCGCCTGTATGGCGATCTTCGAAGGCGGTCCCGATTTTCACGACGCCCATGCCGGCGGCATCATCGCGACGATACTTTCGGGCATACTCGGCACCGGCATCGCCTACGGTCTGTGGTTTTCGATCATCAAGAAACTGCCGGCGACGACGGCATCGCTTGGCGTGTTGGGCAGTCCGGTGATCGGCGTCATCTCCTCGGTCGCCTTCCTTGGCGAACATCCGACCGCCCCGGACGTCGTCGGATTTGCATTAATCCTGGCCGCCTCGGCCTGCGTGCTGTTCACGCGTCCGGCTTCCGGTCCGCCCGCCGTCGCGGAGCGGGCGAGCCGCGCTACCGTGTGATCGACTGCGCCATCGCAGCAACGCGCGCGGCCATTGCGCTCTGTGGATCGGCAAGCGCGTCAATGACGGTAAAATGGTTCATGCCGGGAATTTCTTCGTAACGCGTGGGCACGCCGGCCTGCTGCCAGCCATCCGCGAGAAGCCGGCTTTGACGCTTGAACTCTCCGGATTCTAGTCCACCAACAACAGCGTCAAACGCTCGGCCTGCCGGAGGTTTCCAGAACGCCGTGGACTGGCGGCGCGCTTCCGCGGCATCGAGCCGCAAATCCTGATTGACGCTGATACCGACCAACGGTGAAAGATCGAACACGCCCGAGATCGCATATCCGGCCGGCACCAGATCGGCCGGGGCCTTGGGATAAAGCGAAGGCCAATCGGTCGCCACCATGGCGGACGCCAGATGGCCGCCTGCGGAATGGCCATAGACAAAGAAGCGTCGCTGATACCGCTGCCACAGGAACGCACAGGCGCGGCGGATTTGATCGACGATGCCAGCAATCGTGATGTTCGGGCACAGATCGTAGCCCGCGACAGCGACAGTGACGCCCCGGACATTCAGGCCGCGCGCCATCTGACTAAAGCTTGAGGGCTCGAGCGACCGCCACCAGCCGCCGTGGATGAACATGGCCACGGGCGCGTTGTCGGCTGCGTCCGGCAGAAACAGGTCAACGGTTTCGCGTAGCGATTCACCGTAACTGAGGCCAAGCTCGGCGCGGCCCGCTTTGAGACGCTCGACCCGATAATTCTCGGCTTCGCGCGCCCAGCGCAGGAAGATTTCCGCGTGTTCCGGAACCCGCGCCCGGTTGTCGTACTCGGCCTCGTAATTCAGCTCGGCCATCATTGTCTCCGGCGGCACCATCGCGAGATTGCGGCATCGGCTCCCGGCGAGCAAGCCGCTTCACCCTCCACAATCGGCGGCAATATTGCTAGGCATCGCTTCATGAAAGTCGACGGCAAGGCGATGCGCTCCATCTGGGTCGAGCCCGACGGCTGGTCCGTCGGCATTATCGATCAGACTGCGCTGCCGCATCGCTTTGTAACTGCCCGCCTGACGACGCTCGAGGGGGCCGCGCACGCGATCCGCGCCATGCTGGTTCGCGGCGCGCCGCTGATCGGCGCCGCGGCCGCCTACGGCATCTGCCTGGCGGTGCGCGCCGACACTTCGGATGATGCGCTCGACCGCGCCTACGCCACGCTGATCGCGACGCGGCCGACCGCGATCAATCTCAAGTGGGCGCTGGACGAGATGATGGCGGCGGTGCGCAACCGGCCGCGCGCTGAGCGCGCTGCTGCGGCCTATCGGCGCGCCGCGGAAATCTGCGACCAGGACGTTGCCATCAATACCGCGATCGGCCGCAACGGCCTGTCGCTGATCGAAGCCGTCGCGGCGCGCAAGAAGGCCGGCGAACGTGTGAACGTGCTGACGCATTGCAATGCCGGCTGGCTAGCCACGGTCGACGTCGGCACGGCGACGGCGCCGATCTATTTGGCGCACGACAATGGCATCGCCATCCACGTCTTTGCCGACGAAACCCGGCCGCGTAACCAGGGCGCCTCGCTCACCGCCTGGGAGCTTGGCCAGCACGGCGTCCCGCATACGATCATTGCCGACAATGCCGGCGGTCATCTGATGCAGCACGGGCTCGTCGACCTTATCATCGTCGGCACCGATCGCGTCACTGCCAACGGCGATGTCTGCAACAAGATCGGCACTTATCTGAAGGCACTCGCGGCGCATGACAACAAGGTGCCGTTTTACGTGGCGTTGCCGTCGCCCACCCTCGATTTCGCGATTGCAGATGGCCTCGCCGAGATCCCGATCGAAGAACGCAGCGCCGATGAGGTTGCTAACATAAGCGGACTAACCGCCGACGGCCGGATCGAAACGGTGCGCGTCGTGCCCGAACATTCCGCGGTATCGAATTACGGCTTCGATGTCACGCCGGCTCGGCTCGTCACCGGGCTTATTACCGAGCGCGGCATCATCGCGGCCTCGCGTGCTGCCCTGGCCAAGGCATTCCCGGAGCGCGCCGGATGACCGGCACGTTTCGCACGTGACAATGAACGGATAAGTTGTAATGATCGCTGGTCCGACGTGTTCTGGGGGCGTCATCGCTTTCCGACCGGAGCCTGTAGCGTGCGTAAACCGGAGTTTCGTCCTTTATCCAGCCTGCCGCTACCTGGAATTCTGGCGATGAGCTTCAACGCGCTGGCGCCCACCTTCCCGATCGACGGCAGGCAGTCACCGACCGCGCTCGCGATCTCTCGCGGGACCGCGCGCTATCTGCATGCACTCGGCTATTGCGTCGTCAGTGAATTGCCGTTGCCGTCAGGCCGGCGCGCCGATCTCGTGGCGCTCGGCGGCGACGGCGAAATCGTCATCGTGGAGATCAAATCATCGGTGGCGGATTTTCGCGCCGATCAAAAATGGACGGACTACCGGCGGCATTGCGACCGGCTGTTCTTCGCCACTGTGCTCGATGTGCCGCGCGAGATATTTCCGGTTGACGCGGGGCTGATCGTCGCGGATGCGTTCGGCGCCTCGATCATCGGCGAAGCGCCGGAACACCGGCTCTCCGCGGCGACGCGCAAGGCAATCATGTTGCGCTTTGCCCATGCGGCGGCGCTCCGCCTGCAGGCGCTGGCCGATCCACAGGGACCTTATGCAGAGGGAACCTGATCGCCCTGCGACGCGTCGGCGGCAGCGACGTCCCAGGTTGCCTTCAGACTTTCGAGCGACTCGCGCAAGGTGGCAAGATTCACCGGCTTCGGGATCGACTCCCAGACATTGAGCTTGAGCGATTCGGCGACCTTGGCGCTGTCATTGCAGGTCTGGTCGTCGCAGCCGCTGATGATGATGATCGGCGCCTTGCAGCCGATGACCCAGAAGTGGCGCAGCATGTCGACACCCGCATGCTCGCCGAGCGATAGATCAAGCGTGATGCAATCGAAGGCAGTTTCCTGCGCCAGTTTGACAGCCTCCTCGTAGGTTGCAGCTCCCGCCGGAAGATAGCCCGCCTTGGCGGCAGCCCGACAAATGATCATGCGGTGGAGATTGTCATCGTCGATCACCAGAAGCCGCGGCATCGCAGGCCGCGCGGCGCCGGTATGGGCCATGTCCCCCTGGCCCGATGTGGCAAGAATTGACTGTTCGAACATCCCGATCCCCGCCAAAGTCCCATTTATAGTTGCGGCGGATCATAAGCAGGGCTCGCCAAATTCGGCTTAATGAGTTCTGCGCAATTTTAACAATCTTGAACTCGCCATAACGGGGTTAGGCGATAGTAAAATTCCCCGTACGGCAACACTTCGGCGAGGTCCTTGCCGCGGCCAGCCGCCGGCACTTGGCGTCCGGCGATACGCCCGTCATAATTCGCTTCGGCACATGGGACATCGACCGGGGAGGAAGGAAATGATCGATTGCTATACGTGGACCACGGACAACGGCTACAAGCCGCGAATGATGCTGGAGGAAACCGGACTTCGGCACCGGATCGTGCCGGTCAATCTGCCCCAAAAAGCGCAGATGTCGCCGGAATTCATGAAGATCAGCCCCGGCCACAAAATACCGGCGATCGTCGATGACGATGGGCCCGGCGGCGCGCGCGTGACGCTCTGCGAATCCGGAGCCATTCTCAAATACCTAGGGGAGAAATCAGGAAAGTTTTACCCGGCCGATCCGGCCGCGCGCGCCAAGGTCGACCAATGGCTGTTCTATGGCTCGGCGACATTCACCACGCTGGCGCAGCAATTCGGGCATTGGACCATCCGCTCCCCCGTCAAGGCGCCGACGGCGCAGCAGCACTGCGAAGCCAACCTGCGCGACATGCTCGGCATTCTCGACCGGCATCTGGCCTCGAATGAATATTTCGGCGGCGCCTATTCGATCGCCGACATGACGATGTACTCGGATGTCCATATCCACGGCGTCAGGGACGTCGGGCTCAAGGATTATCCCAATGTGCAGCGCTGGCACGATGCAATCGAGGCGCGCCCGGCCGTGCAGCGGGCCTGGGGTCCCTTCCCCTCATAAAACGGGGGACGAACAAAAGGCAGGTGGTGGCGCCAGACGAAAGGCTACGCAGCGTTGTCCAACGCCGCTGCGCCATAGACCGCGCCGAAGTCGAGGTCGGATGCCGGCCCGGGACGCTTGAACAGGTAGCCTTGGACCGAGGTCACGCCGGCCAGCCGCAGCACACGGTACTGATCGGCGGTTTCCACGCCCTCCGCGGTCGTCGCGATGTCGAGACTCTGCGCGAGCGTGAGGGTTGCCGATATGATCGCCGCACATTCGCTGCGCTTGGTGAGATTCTGCGTGAACGATTTGTCGATCTTGATCCGATCGAACGGGAACATCGCGAGCTGGCTGAGCGACGAGTATCCGGTGCCGAAATCGTCAAGCACAATCGTGATGCCGAGACTCTTGAACTGCCGCAGCGCCGGCAGGCACTCAGCGGCAGATTCGATGAGCGCCGTCTCTGTAATTTCGAGCTCCAGCCGCTCCGGCCGCAGTCCTGAATCGACCAGCGCACGCATGACGGTGTCGGCCAATTTCGTTTTGCGAAACTGCACCAGGGACAAATTGACCGCGACCTTGACATCATCCGGCCATGCCACGGCGTCCGTGCAAGCCTTCCGCACCACCCATTCGCCGATCTGAGCGATCAGACCGGTTTCCTCGGCAAGCGGAATGAACAGGTCAGGGTACAGCAGCCCTTTGGTCGGGTGCCGCCAGCGAACCAGCGCCTCCACGCTGCAGATCTTGCGTGTCTTGGCATCGAGAATGGGCTGATAGTGCAGTTCCAACTCGTTTTGAGCGATGGCGCGGCGAAGGTCACTCTCGATCTCTTGCCGCGCGCTGGCGACTTCACTCATTTCCGGAGCGAAGAAACAGTATCCGTTGCGTCCGGCCGATTTGGTCCGATAGAGCGCCAAGTCCGCCATCTTCAAGAGCTCGTCGGGGCCGGTGCCGTGTTCAGGGGCAAGCGCGATGCCGATGCTGGTGCCGATGTTGATCTCGCCACCTTCGATCGCAAAAGGTTTGGCAAGGAGCCCGAGAATCCGCTCTGCCAGGGCCCGGGCGGCGTCGCGCTGGTTGCTCTCGCCGGCTTGAATAATCGCGAATTCATCACCGCCGAGCCGAGCTAGAACATCCGTCTCGCGCAGCAGCGACTTGAGCCGCATCGCCACTTCGGTCAGCAGCGTATCTCCCGCCGGATGCCCAAGCGTGTCGTTGACTTCCTTGAACCGGTCGAGATCGAGCAAAAGAACAGTAAACGGCTCGTCGCGGCGGCGCTGACGGGCGCCCGCCTCTTCGATCTTCTGCGCCAAGGCGGCGCGATTGGCGAGGCCAGTCAACGGATCATGGTGCGCCAAAAAGGCGATCCGCTGCTCGGCTTTCTTGCGCTCCGTGGCGTCCTCGATAACCGCGATCAGGAATTTCGCATCGCCCTGATTGTTCTTGATGACGATGCGATGGGTCGCCTGCATGCGGGTACCACGCATCAGCGTGTCAACCTCAATCTCGGCATAGCTGACGCGATCGCTGTTCCGGAGCGATTCGGTATCGGCGTCATCGATGACCTTTGCATCCTTGGACCGGTGAATGTCGAACGAGGTGCGGCCCAACAGTTCGCTTCGCGGAATGCCGAGCATCATTTCGAACGCGCGATTGACCAGAAGGTATTTGCGCGTCGTTGCGTCCTTGACGACGATGGCAATCGGAACGTGTTCGATGATCGAATCCAGAAACTGCTTTGTTTCAGCGAGCTGACGTTCCGCGCGGCGCTGTTCGGTAACGTCAATATGGGTCGCTACCCAGCCGCCATCCGGCATGGGGCGGTGGCTGACCGCATAGACGCGCCCGTCGCTCAGTTCGTTCTCCCCATAGTGAGGATCGCGCACCGAGACTTTTCCAAGGCGCGTGCGGATATATTGGTCGGGGTTGCCCGGCACCAAGCCGGCGGCGATGCGTGCCTCCAATACCGAGCGGAGCGTCGTGCCGGGCTTGGTCTGCTCCGGGCGAAGCCCATACATCTCCGCGTACTGCTCGTTGGACGCCACGAGGCGCATGTCATGGTCGAAAATACACAGACCATGCGCCATGCTCGTCATGGCGGTCTGGAACAGAAGATTGGATCGCTCAAGCGATTGTTTGGAGCGCCGCAGTTCCGCAGCGGTAGACAACATGCGCGCCTGCCGCGCAGCGCCCACAATCATCACGACCAAGACCATGAGTGTCAGGATGGTCCCGACCGCAAGGTACTTGCGCAATGTCGCGTCGGCGTGTTGGAAAATATCCGTCTCGGCCAGACCGACCAAGGCAATCAGTGGAATGCCGGAGACTTTGCGGAAGGACAGGAGCCTTCTCACGCTGTCGAAGCGCCCGCTGCTTGCCCGAGTGTTCCAATAACTCCCAGCTTGCCCATGGGCCAAGTGTTGCCAGAGCGGCGATTGATTGGTCTTCACGCCGGCAAATCCGCGAGCCGCAGGGTTGGCCCCCCCACGCGCCAGAATGACACCGTCAGTGCTAAGCAGCGTGACAACCCCGGAGTTGCCGAGGTCGAGCGAACTGAAAAAACTTTCAAGTTGGGCAATATCGAGGGAGCTTACGACGGTACCGGCAAATGATCCGTCGGGCCCATTGATACGACGGGTGAACTCGATTGTCAGTTTTTTAGTTATCTTTCCGACCACCGGGTCGCTGATAAGCAGTTGATCGTCAGCGTGATCGCGTTGGAACGCGAAGCCCGGCCGATCTGCTACGGAGACCGGCGCGGTCACGGGGCCAATCGTCGACTGCTTTACGATCCCGTCGGCACCGGCAATGCCGAATTGCGCCGTGAGATTGGCGCGCGACTGGGTGCGAGCTTCCCACTCGGCGATATCAAAATGCCGCGGATCCTGCTGATAGGCTTGCCGCAGCTCGAGCAGGGCGCTATCGGATTCCTGAACGATACGCTCGATGTATTCTTCGAGAACGCGCGAGAGATTACTGCCTTGACGCAGCGCGTCCCGATAGGCGCTCTGGTGCTGCTCGCTGGACAGCAAATAAATGCCGCCCCAAATGACCGCGATCACGACGAGGCCGAGATACGTCGTGGTCTGCCGTAACGCGTGTACCCATTTGGTCATCGTGACCAGCCTCGAAGCCCCGCGCCGCGGCGGAGATGGGAGACGTTATTGCCACGGATTTGTTACTTTGCGGTTGGAGGTATCGTCATGGTGGCATTGAAGGATTCGATAACGTTAACGGCACGTTAGCGGGTTCGCCAGTCGCCTCGGATCGACTCTGCGATGCTGAATCGGAAGCTTCCGGATCCGTTCTTGTTGGTATCTGCTTGCGGACTCTCGGGTGGTAGCGCACCATCGCGCGAGTCCTTCGCGCATCGTCGAGATCAACGAGATGACACCAATCCGTGCAGCGAACGCGATTTGCCTCGCACTTGTGCTTGCCTCGAACACGGTCTGCACTGCGGGGCCTGCATCATCGCTCTTTACGCTCTCGTCACCCGCGTTCGGCGACGACGGCATACTGCCGCTCAAATATGCCGGCGGCGCTCTGTGCGGGAAAGACAGCCGCGGGGGCAATACTTCGCCGCCGCTGGCATGGTCGAACCCGCCGCCTGGAACCAAAAGTTTCGCGGTCGTAATGATCGACCCCGATGGGCGGCGCGGCCTCGGCTCGGTCCATTGGGTGGCCTACGGCATTCCCGCGTCGCGGACAAGTTTGCAAGAGGGTGAAGGCGGTCCGGCGCCAGCGCCAGATATTATCGAGGGAAAAAATTCGCGAGGAACACTCGGCTATACCGGCCCATGCGGTCCGCCCGTCGATGCCCCACACCACTATGTCATCGATCTGATTGCGCTCGACCTGCTGCCCGGCGCGCTTAAGAACGGTCTCAGCCGCGATGAATTACTGATGGCCATCGCGGGTCACAGTCTTGGCCCGGCAAGCCTCGTAGCGCGATACCACCGCACACCCTAGATACGGCGGAACTCGAACTGATTAGACCTGGTCGATTCGCGCGCTCAATTCGACAAGTGTTGAAATACAGTCCGCTGTCGCTTCGCTGAGTGTGAGTGATGATGCACGGCCGGGCGGCTCTGCCCCATCACCTCCGCACAGCGCAGCCATCGTTGCGCCAGACCGTTCCAAACCGCCTTGTTCTCCCGACTGCGGGTAACCTTCGCCATCACCTCGCATTCGGCGGCGAATCTGAGAAAGCGATCGGTCGCGTCCATGTGGAACCTCCGATATTGTTTGTTCAGCTCCGATATCTCGCCAAACGTCAAATTTGCGAATGGTTCCAGTGGCCGCGCATTAAATTTTCTGGAAACGATCAGCTGCGCTGCTCGCCAAGGTCAGCGTGGCGGCTGCAGCTCCGGGTGCAGGCGCCAGGACCGGCTTGAGCGCGGGAACAAGTCGCCGCCGTTCCCGCCGCGCAGGAATGGCGCGGTAGACCTGCTTGGTGGCTTCGACGATATGGACGCCCGCGAATGGAGCTGACAGGCTTGCTCCGGTGCGCTCCCAGGCCACCGCCGAGCGCAGGAACCAGCCGCGGCCAACCGGCGGCACGTAAAGCGCCTCCCCCCATCCCGTCGGGGTGAACCAGGTCTCCCGCAGCAGCTGGGTAATTTGGGTCCGCGAATAGGGCCGGCCGTGGCCGAACGGCGTGGTATCCATGCGCGCCCACAGCCCACGCCGGTTCGGCACGACCGCCAGCAATCGTCCACCGGGCGCCAGTACGCGCCACACTTCGCGTAACAGCTCCGCCGGATCGGTCGACATTTCGAGCGCATGGACCAGGAGGACGCGGTCCACGGCGGAGTCGGTCAGGGGCAGGTCGGCTTCTTCGACCAGAGCCGCCAGGGCCGGGCGGGTGGAAGGCCAGCGCACCACCCCCTGCGGCGCCGGCATCAACGCCAGACAGCGTTCGGCTTCCTCGCGAAACAGCCCGAGATAGGGCGTCGCATAACCGATGCCGAGAACGCGCAGCGTGCTGGTATCGGCCCAGCGCGCGCGAATGCCGCGGCCAACGAAACGGCGGGCAACAGTCCCAAGGCGCTGGGCGTAGAAATTGCGAAGGTCGACAACATCCATCACTCTAAAATAGCATGCCGGCGCCGGCTTCGCCGTAGCTGCCCACCCGAATTCCGCTGGCCCTGACCTTGCAGTTAATGCATCGCAGCGCCTAGGTTGGGCACGCCGATCGTGACTCTCCAGTTCGGCAGCCTGGCGGCGTCTTAAAGCGCACGGTGAAAAAATGCCTGCACAAACCAGTCTTTTTCTCTGCCTGAAGGACAATTTCGGCGTTCTGCTCCACGATCCGCAAAGCGGCGCCACTGCCGCGATCGACGCCCCGGAGGCCGCGCCGATAGAGGCCGCATTGCAGAAAACCGGCTGGCGGCTCACCGACATTCTGGTGACACACCATCATGCCGATCACACCCAGGGCATCGGCTCACTCAAGGATCATCACCGCTGCCGCGTCGTCGCGCCGCGCGATGAGGCAAAGCGCATTGCCCACGTCGACGAGACGGCCGGCGGGGGCGACATCGTACGCGTCGGTTCGCTCGAAGCGAGAGTCATTGACACGCCGGGTCATACGGCCGGGCACATCTCCTATTTCTTCCCGGCGGACAAGCTCGCCTTTGTCGGCGATACGCTTTTCTCAATCGGCTGCGGCCGCGTCATCGAAGGCAATCCCGAGATGATGTGGAATTCGCTGCTGAGGCTGCGCGCGCTGCCCGACGACACGCGCTTTTACTGCGGCCATGAATACACCGACGCCAATATCCGTTTCGCCAAGACCGTCGAGCCGAACAACAAGGCGCTTGCCGCACGCGCCGCCGAAGTCGCCAATCTCGTCGCCGCGCACAAATTCACGATCCCGGCAACGATCGGCGCCGAGAAGGCGGCCAATCCATTCTTCCGCGCCGACGATGCGGAGTTGGCTAGATCGCTCGGCCTTTCCGGCGGCCCCGCTTGGAAGGTCTTTGCCGAAATTCGCGAACGCAAGAATCGATTCTGATCGTGGGCCGCGCCGCTAGCTACGCGAAATATTGCCCGCCGTTTGCGGTCAACGTCGAGCCAGTGATGAGTCCGGCGTCGTCGGCGGCGAGGAACACTACGCAGCGCGCGATCTCCTCCGGCTCACCGAGGCGGCCGATCGGAATCTGCGGCAGCACGTTTTTCTCCAAGACCTCCTGCGGCATGGCTTTCACCATGTCGGTCGCGATGTAGCCGGGACATACGGCATTGACGGTGATGCCGGCGCGCGCGCTCTCCTGCGCCAGTGCTTTGGTAAAGCCAATCTCCCCGGCCTTGGAGGCGGAATAATTGGTTTGACCGAACTGGCCCTTTTGCCCGTTGATCGACGAAATATTGATGATGCGTCCGAACTTCCGCGCGCGCATGCCCTCGATGACCTGGCGGCTCATGTTGAACAGCGAACCAAGATTGGTGTTGATAACGGCCGTCCATTGCTCGGGCTTCATGCGATGCAGCTGGGCGTCACGGGTGATGCCGGCATTGTTGACGAGCACGTCGATCGGCCCGAGATCGGTCTCAACTTGCTTGACGCCGGCCGCACAGGCCTCGAACGAGGAGACATCCCATTTGTAGACGGCAATGCCGGTTTCTTGTTTGAATTTCTGTGCCGCCTCGTCGTTGCCGCCATAGTTGGCCGCGACCGTGTAGCCGGCCGTTTTAAGCGCCTTGCAAATGGCCGCGCCGATGCCGCGCGTACCTCCCGTCACCAATGCGACGCGGGGCATGAAAACCTCCCTGTGTTCCGTCACGCCCGACATCGCGCCGGGCACCCACGCTTTCCCCTGCCGGGTAGCTTAGAGACGTGCATGGCCGGGACAAGCCCGGCCATGACGTAGATCAATCGGCTGCGAACAACGCGGAGGCGCACTCAACGTTCCAGGAACATCGCGA
>Ga0187784_10002199_pt1 | contig 15668 bp, 13 predicted proteins | sample 1015_SJ02_MP15_2_FD_132964 | JGI IMG/M metagenome (GOLD analysis project Ga0187784, IMG submission 132964) | Tropical peat soil microbial communities from peatlands in Department of Meta, Colombia - 1015_SJ02_MP15_20_MG | ecosystem: Environmental > Terrestrial > Soil > Wetlands > Peat | place...
AAGCTGGAGAGCGAAGGCGAACTGCGCCGCGTGAAGGCGGAAGTCGATCCAGTTCTGGAGATTGCGGAAGTGGTGCAGCGGCTGCGGCGCGAGGCCTTGCGCGGAGAGAATGCTGCGGCGAAAGAGCCCACGGACAATGCGGGAGCGGGAGCCGCGCACGCAGGCCCCAGCCCTGCCGGCCTAGGGCCCGCTCTTCTTTTTGAAAAGCCGAAAGGTTCGCGGTACCCGCTGCTAATCAACGCCTTCGGCAGCATTCGCCGGATGGAATTGGCGCTTGATGTGGAAAATCTGCTGGACGTAGCCGCGCGCATCCGCGGTTTTCTGGACCTGCAAACGCCGCAGGGGCTCTTCGACAAATTGAAGATGTTGCCAAAGCTGGCGGAGCTAGGCTCGTTTTTCCCGAGGAGCGTGAGGGAAGGAGCGTGCAAGGAAGTAGTACATAAGGGAGAAGACGTCAACCTGCTGGATTTTCCGATTCTGAAGTGCTGGCCACAGGATGGCGGGCGCTTCATCACCTTTCCGCTGGTGTTCACGAAGAATCCGGAAACCGGGAAGCGCAACGTGGGGATGTACCGCATGCAGGTTTACGACGAGCGCACTACGGGCATGCACTGGCAGACGCAAAAACATGGCGCGGAACATTTCCGGCGGGCGCGCGCGAAAAATCCGGAAGGGCGCATTCCCGTGAGCGTGGCGATTGGTGCGGATCCCGCCACCACGCTCGGCGGGATTCTCCCGATTCCGCCGGACCTGGACGAGATGATGTTCAGCGGTTTCCTGAAAAAGGAAGCGGTGGAAATGGTGTTCTGCGAAACGAATGAACTGGAAGTCCCCGCCAATGCTGAAATTGTTTTGGAGGGCTATGTCAATTTGAACGAGATACGCACCGAAGGACCTTTCGGCGATCACACGGGATTCTATTCACTGGAAGGAGAATACCCGGTATTCCACGTGGAGTGCGTGACGCACCGCAAGGATCCCATTTATCTGACGACCGTGGTGGGGCCGCCGCCGCAAGAAGACTTCTTCATAGGCTATGCCATCGAGCGGGTTTTTCTGCCGCTCATGAAAATGACGCACCCGGAAATTGTGGAGGTTTCGCTGCCCGCGGAAGGCATTGTGCACAACCTGATGATCGTGGCCATCCGCAAGTCGTTTCCGGGGCACGCACGCAAAGTGATGAACGCGATCTGGTCGCTGGGGCAGGCGATGTTCACCAAAGTGATCGTGGTGGTGGATCACGACGTGAACGTGCACGACTATCGCGAGGTGGTGTGGAAGGCGTTGTGCGCGATTGATCCCGAGCGCGATGTGCAATTCATGCTGGGGCCCATGGACACGCTGGACCACGCCGCACGCACGCAGGATTTCGGGTCCAAGATGGGCATTGACGCCACGCGCAAGTGGGCCAGCGAGGGCTTTACACGGCCGTGGCCGGATGAAATTTTGATGGATGAGAAAACGAAGGCGCGGGTTGCGGGGCTGTGGAAGAGCTTGGGGATTTAGGCCGACACGGCCGCCCTGAGCCCTGGCTCAATTTGTGGAAGAGCCCACTGCGCTATGGGAGCCCGCGGATTGTAACGCGCGAGCCGGGCACGGGCGCTCATTTCTTTGAGAAGGCAGAAACGGGCCGGGCAAGCCCGCGAAATGCCTATGAAACCGGGTAATTGCCAGTTGATTGCATGCAAAGGATAACCGTCCCAGGGGACAGGGTAAGAAACAAGGGGGAATACAATCTATAGTGGTACTGATAGCTATACAGCCCTACATTTTGGAGGACCTGCCTACAATACCGGGCCAACTCCCTATGATTCCCTACATTGTTAGGACAACTACAGGCGAGAAACGCTTGACGGCCGGTGGCTCTCAATGACATAAAAGTTCACACAGGCCGCACCGGCGGGATTACTATTACTCGAAGTGCAGGGTGCGACGCACGCCAGTTCCTGGGCGTGATAGAAACAGGGTGGATGCTCCTCGTGAGCGAGTCGCGCGAAGTGATGAACGTACGGCAGGCCTCCCAGTATTTGGGGATAAGTCCTGATACTCTGTACCGGTACATCACAGAGGGCGAAATACCTGCGTTTAAACTAGGCAATCGTTGGAAACTAAGGAAGACGATCCTGGACCGCTGGATGGAACGCAAGATGAGCCAAGTGGTGGCAAGGCGCCGCTAGGCTCGCTCAGGCGTGAGGGAAAGAGGCCGCGATATGTGGTTACCCGGGGGCAAGAAAGCAAAGCAGCTCGTGGGACTGGATATTGGCTCCAGTTCGATCAAGGCCGTGGAGTTGAAGTCGACCAAGGCCGGGTACGAGCTCGTGAGTTTCGGGATGGAAGCGCTGGCGCAGGACACCGTGGTGGACGGAGCGATCATGGATGCCCCGCAGGTGGCCAACGCGATCACAAAAATCTTCGACACCGAACACATCAAGACCAAGAACGTGGCCACTTCCGTTTCCGGACATTCGGTGATCGTGAAGAGGGTTCCCCTGCCGCTGATGACCGAAGAAGAGTTGTACGACCGCATTCCTTCCGAAGCCAGCCAGCACATCCCTTTCGACATCGCCGATGTGAATTTGAGCTATCAGTTGCTGGAAGCCATGGACTCCCAGATGGACGTGCTGCTGGTGGCCGTGAAGAAGGATAAGATTCTGAACCACACCAACGTGCTGGCGCAAGCAGGCAAGACGCCGGTGGTGGTGGATATTGACGCGTTCGGCCTGCAGAACTGCTTCGAAGTGAATTATGAGCCGGATGCCGGGCAGACGGTAGCGTTGCTGAACATCGGGGCCAGCGTCATGAACATCAATATTGTGCGCGGGGGAGTGCCGTTGTTTACGCGTGACGTCAGCGTGGGCGGCAACCAATACACGGACGCCCTGCAGAAGGAACTGGACCTGAGCTTCGACGACGCGGAACGCCTGAAGAAGGGCGACACCCTGCCCAGCGTGACCGACGAGCAGAAGAGCCAGATACTGCGCAGCGTCTCTGATATTCTGACGCTGGAGATTCAGAAGACCTTCGACTTCTTCCGGGCCACCGCTAGCGGCGAGAATATACAGCGCATCATGGTCGCGGGCGGAACGGCGCGTGTGCCGGGGCTGGTGGACCTGTTGCGAGAGGAATTTGCCATGCCGGTGGAGGAGTTGAATCCATTCCGGAAAGTGCTGATCAATCCTGGGAAGCACAGTGAGGATCAGATCCGGGAATTGGCGCCAAAGTTGGTTGTCGCGGTGGGACTGGCATTGAGGAGCTTCGACTAGCCATGATCCGCATAAACTTATTGGGACAAGCGCGGCCGAAAGCCGCACGGCGGCCGGTAGACACCGGGGCGGCACTGCCGCTGGTGTTCATCGGCGCAGGCGTGCTGCTGGGCGGCCTTTTCCTATTCTATTTCTACCACTCCTGGCAGACGCAGTTGAATGATGAGAACAACCGCATCAAGCAGTTGCGGGCCCAGAAGACGGAGTTGGAACAGATCAAGCTGCAAGTGGAGTCCTTCGAAAACCAGAAGAAGGTGCTGCAGCAACGGGTAGGCACCATCGAGCAATTGCAGCGCGACCGCACCGGCGGGCAGGAATTACTGGACCAAGTAGCCAATACGGTTTCGCGCGCGGAGAACCTGTGGCTTGTGTCCATGACGAAGAAGGGCAACACGGTGAACCTGGAAGGGGCGGCGGCTTCCATCAATTCCGTGGCGAACTTTATCACCGCGCTGAAGCGTTCCGGCTACTTCCAAAAGGTGGAGATCAAGGAATCCAAGCAGGACGAAAAGAACACCGCAATCCAGACCTTTAATTTCTCGATTAGCGCAGAGATCGCGCCCCCCGGGCCCGCGGGCCCAACGGGGTTGGCCAAGCCAGCAAGCGCGCCTGGACAGAGTGCGCCAGGCAGCGCACCGGCGAAGAAAGGATAAGGGCAGATCATGGCAAATCCTTTCCGAGACATGTCGGTGATCATGCAGGGGCTGGTGGCCCTGGCCATCGCGGTGATTCTTGTTCTGGCGGGCTTGTATGTGCCGGGTTCTCCGGTGGCGCAGGAGCGCGCCGATTACGACAAGGCGGTGCAGGCCCGGCAAAAGCTGAACCAGGAAGTCACGCAACTCCAGGTTTACAAGCAGCGCTACGGCGAGCTGAAGCAGCAGATGGACGCGCTGAACAAGCAACTGGACACGCTGAAGACGATCGTGCCGGAAGAGAAGGAAGTGGACGAATTCATCCGGCTGGTGCAGGGAGCGGCGAGCGCATCGAACGTGCAATTGCGCCGGCTGACGTCGCAGGCCATCGTGGCCCGGGAAATCCACTACGAAATGCCGTTTGATGTTCAGGCCGATGGGCCGTACTTTAATATCCTGGATTTCTTTGGGCGGCTGAGCCGGTTGTCGCGCATCATCAATGTGGGGGACCTGCAATTTGACGATGCCAACGGGGCGACGCATGGCACCAGGTACCCCATTCGCCCGGGCACGACGGTCACGGGAACATTCATAGTAACAACGTATTTCACGAAGCCGGCTGAAACGGCTCCGGGAGCGGGTGGCGCGAAGGGTTCAACTCCGCCCGTGAAAAAACCGTGAGCAGGAATGAGCGAGCCATGCGTCGAGCGATCATAGTAGTTATCGGGATGCTGATGGCGGCGGCCGGAAACGGCCTGTTCGCCCAGACCAAACCGGCGGCCAAACCAGCGCCCAAACCCGCGGCCACTGCGCCAACGAAACCTGCTGCCAAGCCTGTCGCGAAGCCTGCTCCTAAGGCGCAGAAGACGAGCGTCAAGAAGGCGGTGGCAGCTCCCGCCGAGGGTGCGGCACCGGCGGAGGAGAAGGTGGCGCGCCGCGATCCTTTCGAGTCCCTGGTGGGCCGCGATAAAGCGGCCGCCGACGCGGCGAAGAATCTGCCTCCTGGCAAAGCGGGCTTGCAGGTTTCCTCCCTGCGGCTGGATGGAATCGTGCGTGCGCCCAACGGGATGATCGCCGTGGTCACCAATCCGCAATCCCGGACATATTTCTTGCGGGAAGGCGACCAGTTGTACGACGGACGGGTGGAAAAGATTGCCATGGACGGTGTGTCGTTCCACGAAATGGGCAAGGACGCTTTTGGGAAGCCCGTGGAGCGGCAAGTGAATAAGAGAATTTACTCCAGTGCAGGAGAACAGCAATGAAGACGAACTGGCCGGCCTTTCGATTTGGCTGCCTGATACTGGCGACAGTGGCGCTGGGCGCAAGCTCGGCTACCCTTCGCGGACAGGATGCCGCTGCTGCGCCCACAAGCGCGGCAGTGATTTCAAGCGTGGCCCTTACGCAGGACACGCAGCGCGCGGCCGTTCGCGTGGAGGGGGCGGGACGCCTCGATGTCCATGCGGCACGGATGCAGAACCCGGAGCGATTGGTGTTGGACTTCGCCGGGGCGCGCATGGGCGTGCAGAAGAGTTCCATCCCGGGGGTGGCGGCCCCGGTGCGTGACGTGCGGATGGGGCAATTCCGTCCGGACGTGGCGCGCATCGTGATTGACCTGACGGCCTCAGCGCCCTACCAGATCGCGCATGAGGGTGCGGCGATCGTGATTTACTTCCAGGCGCAGAGTGCGCCCGCGGAAGGGAATCTGGCTGCGCCGGTAACGTCCACGTCGGTGGAGAAGACGCCGCAAAAGATATCCTATGCGCCGAGCGCGCCGCGAGCGCAGGCGCACTACGCCAAGGCTTCGAATGCACCAGCTCCTCGCTTTGGCTTGCCAAACGAACTGACCCAGCCCTCAACCGTTCTGGCATCGCTGAAGGAGAAGTCCGAGCCGGCGCCTCCGGCAGGAAACACGCAACAGGCGGCACAACAGGCGGTGCAGCAGGCGAGCAACGCAGCTACCACCGTGGCGTCTTCGCAGACGACGGCGTCGCCCATCGCGGCACCGGCGACACATTACACGGGTGAGCCGATTTCGGTAAACCTGAAGGACGTGGACCTGAAGGACTTCTTCCGGTTGATCCACGAGATCAGCGGCTTGAACGTGGTGTTGGACCCCAACGTAAAGGGCACGCTGACGATCGTGTTGGACGAAGTACCGTGGGATCAGGCGCTGGACCTGGTGTTGCAGAACAACGGTCTGGACAAGCAACTCAACGGGAACGTTCTGCGCGTGGCTACGCGCGCGACGTTGAAGAACGAAGCGGAAACGCAGCGCGACCTGGAAAAAGCACAGGCGGAAGCGGTAGCGCCGGTGACCGTCACGCGCGTGCTCAGTTACGCCAAGGCGGCGACGATGAAGGATACGCTGAAGAAATTCCTGTCGTCCCGCGGTGATATTTTTTCCGATGACCGCTCCAACCAGCTGATCATCCGCGACATTCCGTCCGTAATCCCCACCGTTGACAACCTGATCCGCCAGTTGGACCGCAAGTCCCAACAGGTCGAGATCGAAGCGCGCGTCGTTGAGGCTTCCCGGTCCTTCTCGCAGGATATTGGCGTGCAGTGGGGCATGGCCGGAACCACTACCAGCGGGCGCACTATCTTCGGCGGTCCGGCCAGCGTGGGTGTCAGCCCAATAACCACAGGTACGGGCATACCACAGCCGCCGCTGATCGGCACACCGACCAGCACCGGCGGCAGCACTACTCCCGGTCTACCTTTTAACGTGAATCTCGGCGCGGGCGTTCCGACCAGCGGCTTTTACTTTGGCCATCGGTCGCCGAATTTCGCCGTGGACTTCTTCATCACGGCGGCGGAAGCAAAGGGCGTAGGCAAATTGCTCTCCAAGCCGAAAGTGATCACGCAGAACAACGAAAAAGCGACGGTGAAGCAAGGTACCAAGATTCCAATTCAGACGACTATCAACAACACGATTTCGGTGCAGTACATTGACGCGGTCCTGAAGCTGGAGGTCACGCCGCAGGTTACCGCGGAAGGAACCGTGTTCATGGACGTGCTGGTGGAAAATACGCAGATTGACAACGGTATTCCTCGCGTACAGGGAATTCCGGCGCTCGATACGCAGTCCGCAGAGACCAAGGTGCTGGTGGCGGATGGCGGCACGGTGGTCATTGGCGGCATCATCATCACGCAGCAGGAGACGAGCATCACCGAGGTGCCCATCGTGGGCAGCTTGCCCTTGATCGGGCGGCTTTTCAAGCGCACCAACATCAGCATTCAGTCGTCGGAATTGCTGTTCTTCCTGACGCCGCGAATCATCCCTGGGTAATTTCCGGGAAAAGTCGCAGCCGGGAACGGCTAGGCAGTCGAGAATTCGAGCACACTGGGATCGAGGAGGCGCGAGTCTCCTCGATTCTTTTTTATGAGCGCAAATCATTCCCAAAGACGGCGTCAGGTGGCCAGCGCGATGCGCCAGCGGGGATTGGACAGCCTGATCGTCACGCATCCCGCCAACTGGTTCTACCTGACGGGATTTACGGGTGAATCGGCCGCCCTGGTTGTGGAACGAGACAGGGCCACGCTGGTTACCGACGGCCGCTTCACGGTGCAGGCCAGGGAAGAAACCCGGGGAATCCGGGTGGTGTTCACAAGGGCGGGTTATACCCGGCGCTTGGGGAGTGGCTGCGGCTGCGGGGGCTGCGACGCGTCGGCTTTGACCCTTTCCAATTATCACTGGGGCAATGGAATGCGGTGCGGAAGGCAGCAGGAGCAAAATGCCGCACGATGGAAGCTGGCGGTATCCCTGAAGGTCTGCGCACGCGCAAAGACGCGCAGGAATTGGGGCAAATGCGAAAGGCGGCCGTTCTGGTGGGCGAAGTGTTCGAGAGCGTGCTGGGACTGGTGCGCCCCGGGGTGCGCGAAAGCGAGCTCGCGGCGGAACTGGAGTACCAAATGCGCCGGCGCGGGGCGAGCGGGCCGTCGTTCGAGACGATTGTGGCGTCCGGGAAACGCTCCGCCTTTCCCCACGCGCGGCCAACGGCCAAGAAACTGAGGAAAAATGAGTTGGTGGTGCTCGACCTGGGTGTTATACTCGGCCACTATTGCAGCGATATGACGCGAACGGTGTATCTCGGCCGGGCGCCGAGGCGTATCCGCGAGTGGTACGAGGCCGTCCGCGAGGCGCAAGCGGCTGGCGTAGCTGCAGTGGGAGCAGGAATTACCTGCGGGGAAGTGGATTCCGCCGCGCGGCAAGTCCTGAAAACGGCCGGGCTGGAAGACCATTTTGTACACAGCACGGGCCACGGCCTGGGCTTGGAAGTGCACGAGGAACCGCGCGTCGCCCGGGGCCAACAGGTTCGACTCCAAGCCGGAAATGTGATTACCATAGAGCCGGGGATGTATGTCGAAGGAGTCGGGGGCATACGCATCGAAGACGACGTAGCGGTTCGCGCGAGAGGGAACGAAGTGCTAACCCGCGTGAAGCGGGATCTCATCGAAATCTGATAAAGGCATGAAACGGAAAAAGCCGTCGAAAGCCAGTGGTAGTCCGTCGTTTGCAACTCCTGAAATCGGACAGATTGAACAATTGCTCCGGTTCATGAACGAGCACAACCTCGAGGAATTCGAGTACTCCCGAGGCGACCTGAAGATCCGGCTCAGGAAGCCCAGCGCGATCCTGGCGCCCGCACCGCGAAGGCCCGCCGCCGCGGAGATCATTGTGCCCTCCGCCTTGGCCCCGGCCGAAGAACCCAGACCGACTGGCGGAATCGAGGCGGAAGGACAAGGCGGCGAGGATTTGCACCTGGTGAAGTCGCCGATCGTGGGCACCTTTTATGCATCGCCAAGCCCCGGCGCGGAACCCTTCGTAAAGGTCGGCAATCACGTGGATTCCGGGCAGACTCTGTGCATCGTCGAAGCCATGAAGCTGATGAACGAAATTGAGTCTGAAGTGAGCGGGGAAGTGCTGCGTATCTTTGCAGAAAACGGGCAGCCCGTGGAATATGGGCAGCCGCTATTTGGGATTCGACCCAGCCGGAAACGGTAGCCGGCCCACGCGCCTATGTTCCAGAAAATTCTTGTCGCCAACCGCGGGGAAATCGCCCTGCGGGTCATCTGCGCCTGCAAGGAACTGGGAATTGCGACCGTGGCGGTGTATTCGGAAGCCGACCGCAACGCGCTGCATGTGCGATTCGCGGACGAAGCCGTGTGCATCGGCCCGGCGCGCAGCAGTGAAAGCTATCTGAACATCCCCCAGGTTATCAGCGCCGCCGAAATCACTAACGTAGATGCCATTCATCCGGGCTACGGCTTTCTCTCCGAAAACGCCAACTTTGCCAAGGTGTGCGAGGCTTCGGAAATTACCTTCATCGGCCCGAAGCCCGAAGTTATCGAGATGATGGGAGAAAAAGACCGCGCGCGGCGAGAGATGAGGGCCGCGGGGCTGGCGACGATTCCCGGCAGCGACGGCGTCGTCGAAGGCGAGGAGCAACTTGCCAAGGAAGCGCAGCGTATCGGCTTCCCGCTGATCCTGAAAGCGGCGGCGGGGGGCGGCGGGCGCGGCATGCGCATGGTCCGGGCGAAGGAGGAGTTGCTGGCGGCTTACCAGACCGCCCGGAGCGAAGCGCAGCAAGCGTTTGGCACTCCCGACGTGTACATGGAAAAGTACCTGCGGCACCCGCGCCATATCGAATTCCAGGTGCTCGGGGACCAGCATGGCAAGGTGATCCATCTGGGCGAGCGGGAATGCACCATTCAGCGGCGACACCAGAAGCTGATCGAGGAAACGCCTTCGCCGGCGATGGACGCGAAGCGCCGGAAAGATGTCGGCGCCAAAGTGGTGAAGGCGCTCGAGCTGATCGGCTACACCAATGCCGGCACGATCGAGTTTTTGATGGACGATGACGGCGCCATGTACTTCATCGAGATGAACACGCGCATCCAGGTGGAACATCCGGTCACGGAAATGGTCACCGGGGTGGACCTGGTGAAAGCGCAGATTCGCGTGGCCACGGGCGAAAAAATCGCAGATGCCGCCGGTGAAATGCAGTTTGCCGGGCATGCGATCGAATGCCGCATCAATGCGGAAGATCCGGATACGTTTGTGCCGTCCGCGGGGCGCATCACGACGTTTCAGGCGCCCGGTGGGACCGGCGTGCGCGTGGATTCCGCGGCGTATTCGGACGCGGTGATTCCGCCTTATTACGATTCGCTGGTGGCCAAGCTCATCGTCAAGGGCCGCGACCGCGGCGAAGCCCTCGCGCGCATGAAGCGCGCCCTGGAGATGTTCGTCATCGAGGGCATCAAGACCTCCATTCCGATGCACCTGCGCATCCTGAGCGATCCGGACTTTGCCGCAAGCAAGTTCGACACCCATTTCGTCGAGAGATATTTGAACTCCAACGGAAAATAGTGCGCCATGCGCCTTGTGATGCCCCGGCACGATGTGATATTAGACGCTGCAATCATGAGGGAATCCGCTGGGGCTGCGGTACAAGAATTGACCGATTCGGGTGTGCGCCCGTTGCCCTGCCGCAAGAGGAAGACGGCGGCGGCGGGCCACTGAGGAATGCAAGGCATGGCTGATTCCACCAGCGCTTCTCACCGGCAAACCGCCAAAGCTGAGCACGGATTCGTGCGCGCCATCGGCCTGTTCGACGGCACGATGATCGTGGTCGGTTCCATGATCGGTTCGGGCATCTTTATCGTGGCTGCGGAAATCTCCCGTGTGACCGGTTCTGCCGGCGGATTGCTGCTCACCTGGATCCTCACCGGGCTGCTGACCATTGCCGCCGCGCTCTCTTATGGTGAATTGGCCGCGTTGTTTCCACACGCGGGCGGGCAATACGTTTACTTGCGCGAGGCCTACTCGCCCTTGTGGGGCTTTCTTTACGGCTGGACGCTCTTTCTGGTGATTCAGACGGGCACGATCGCCGCTGTAGCCATCGGCTTTGCGCGCTATCTCGGGGTTCTCTTTCCCGCCATCTCCCCGCAGACCTGGGTCATTCGGCCGATTAATTTGGGCTCGTCGTTCGCCGTCAGCCTGTCCGTGCAGCAGTTGGTGGCCGCGCTGATGATTCTCTTCCTGACGTTTCTGAATACGCGTGGCGTGAAGCTGGGCAAGTGGATTCAAAATGTATTTACTTCGGCGAAGATGCTTTCGCTCTTGGGCCTGATTGTGTTGTGCGTATTTGTGGCGCGAAACGCGGGGGCCATCGCCGACAATTTTTCGCATCTCTGGGCGATTCGCGGGGCGCAATCCATCGAGCCGGGCGCCAACATCCTGCGCTCGCTGCTGCCGACAGTGACCGCTGCCAGCGGCTGGTACGGACTGCTTCTTGCTCTGGCCGTCGCCCAGGTCGGCTCGCTCTTCTCCGCGGACGCCTGGAACAATATCGGGTTCACGGCCGCCGAAGTGAAAAACCCCAAGCGCGATGTAGCCCTCTCCATGGCCGTCGGCACGGTCATCGTAATGACGCTGTATCTCCTGGCTAATGTCGCGTACCTCTGCGCTCTGCCGCTGGAACAGATTCAGACAGCGCGCGATGATCGCGTGGCCACCGCCGCGCTCTCTGCCGTTTTCGGCGCGAAAGGCGCCTGGATGATGGCTGTAGCCATTATCGTTTCCACCTTTGGCTGCAACAACGGGCTGATCCTGGCGGGCTCGCGCGTGGCCTACGCCATGGCCAAGGATGGCCTGTTTTTCCGCGCCACCGGGAAGCTGAACAATAAAGGCGTTCCGGGAACGGCGTTGCTGTTCCAGGGAATTTGGGTCGTGATCCTAATTCTGCTGCGCACGCGCAAAGCGGACGGCAGCTACGGCAATCTCTACAGTAATCTTCTCAATTACGTTGTGTTTGCCGCGTTGCTCTTCTACGTTCTCACCATTGGCGGGATTTTCCTGCTGCGCTGGAAACGCCCGCACGCGGAACGCCCGTACAAAGCATTTGCGTATCCCGTGCTGCCGCTGTTGTATATTGTGGCGGCAACCGGAATTATGGGAGTTCTCCTGCTGTACCAGACACAAACCGCGGGGCTGGGCATGGCGATTGTACTGCTGGGCGTGCCGGTCTATTTGCTGTGGCGGCGGCAAGCGTAGTCAGGCGGAAGATTCGACCGCACAAACAGAAGGAGGAGTTGCATGGGCAACCCCCTATTCGCGACGAAGTCGATGGACACGCTGATGAAAGAGGCCGGCGAGACGGGTGAACACAGCCTGAAGCGTGCTCTGGGGCCAGTCAATTTAATTACGCTGGGGATCGGAGCAATCATCGGCGCAGGTATTTTCGTGCTGACCGGGTCGGCAGCCTCTCTGTACGCGGGACCCGCCATCATGTTGTCCTACGTGCTTGCGGGCGTGGGGTGCGCCTTTGCAGGGCTGTGCTATGCGGAGTTCGCTTCGTTGATTCCCATCGCGGGCTCCGCTTATACGTATGGCTACGCAACGCTGGGGGAAATCATCGCGTGGATCATCGGATGGGACCTGATCCTGGAATACGCTTTTGGAGCAGCGACCGTGGCCAGCGGCTGGAGCAGCACGCTGGTGGCATTTCTGCAGGACTATGGAATCAACCTGCCGCCCCAGATTTGCGATGTGCCCGGGGCACATTGGGTGTTTTTGAACGGCCGATGGGTTCCCGTGGCTACGACCAGCCTCACGAGCGCGCAAGTGTTGAGTCTTCCGCACGCCACGGCAACTTTCAATTTGATCGCATTTCTGGCGGTGCTGGTGGTCACGACAATTCTCATCGTGGGAATCAAAGAGTCCGCGAATTTCAATACCACGATCGTGTTTGTGAAGCTCACCGCGGTGGTGACGTTTATCGCCGTGGCGGCGGCCTTCATTTCCCGGCATGCCGCGCTCGCGCACGCGAATTGGAGCGTGTTTGTACCGCCGAACAGCGGGTCATTCGGGGCCTACGGATGGTCGGGGATATTGCGCGGAGCAGGAGTTGTGTTCTTTGCGTACATCGGCTTTGACGCGGTGTCCACCGCGGCGCAAGAGGCCCGCAATCCTCAGAAGGACATGCCCGTCGGCATACTTGGCTCACTGGCTGTCTGCACGGTGTTGTACATCATTGTTTCCGGACTCCTGACGGCTACGGTTCACTATTCCCGCCTGAACATTGGCGCGCCCGTTTCGCTGGCCATTCGGGAGACCGGGGTGAAATGGGGGAGCTACGTTGTCAACGCGGGTGCGCTGGCAGGACTCAGCACCGTCATGCTGGTGATGTTGTTGGGCCAATCGCGGGTCTTTTATTCCATGGCCCACGATGGATTGCTTTGGAAGTGGGCGGGGGACATCCATCCGAGGTTCCGCACGCCGTGGAAGTCGACAGCGATCGTCGGCTTGTGCGTGGCCATCGTCGCGTCCCTCGTACCGATTGGCGACCTCGGGCAACTGGTCAGCATCGGCACGCTGCTGGCATTCGTAATCGTTTGCGCGGGAGTTTGGATCCTGCGCGTGCGCCGGCCGGAGCTGAAGCGCCCCTTCCGGACGCCGTGGGTGCCGGTCGTGCCCATCCTGGGCATCATCGTGTCGCTGGGACTCATGGCGGGCCTGAAAGGGTTGACGTGGCTGCGCTTGATTGTTTGGCTGGTGATCGGGATGGTCATCTACTTTGCGTACAGCGTTAAACACAGCCGCGTGCGCAACCCAGAGCTGCTGGGTAAATAGCGGCTGAGCGGGATTCGCCGCCGAAGCAGGCTGCAGCCCAAAATCGTTCACAAATTATTTATGAAAGCGGACTCGTCGGCCCGGGGCGAATCGGTTAAAGTGGGTGTGCTGTCTCTCTGCCCATGAACGGAAAAGGAAATCAGCGGACACCTTTCTGGAAGAGCCTCTCGAAGCTCGATTGGACCGCTCTGATTGTGACCCTGTTGGGGATTTGGGCATGGTGGTCCGGCAATCCTGTGCAGGGGCACCCGCCAATCCTCTTCGTCCGCTTACTTTCGATGCTGGCGTTGCTTTACCTGGCCTATAAGGCCTGGAGCCGCTGGCGAGTCGAGTTGCTGTGGAGCCTGCGCAACCGCCTTATAGTCGCCTACGTGTTTATCGCGGTTGTACCGGTGATCCTGCTCGTTGTGCTGGCCAACACGGCAGGGGACATTCTGTATTCCCAGTTTGCTGCCTATCTTCTCAACCACGACATCCAGGATCGCATTGCCTTGTTGTCGGATTCCGCGGCGCACATCGCCGCGGCAGAGAAGGCGTTGCCACCTTCTGCCAACACGGGAGTCATGGAGAAAGCGCTGAAGAAGGAGATCGAGAATGCCGAAGGGCAGGATCTTCCGGATCTGAAAGTGGACTTCGACGTGGACCCCAGCTACTTCCGCGCGGTGGCGGGCAAAGATGTGCGCGCTTTTTCCGGACCGGTGCAAACCGGAAGCCAGTTGCACCTGGTGAGCTTGAGGGAGGTTGCCTCGCCGCAGGGCACGCGCCTCATTGCGCTGAGCGTTCCCGTGGAACCCGATTTCCTGGAACGTCTCCTTCCTGACCTTGGCCCGGTTGATATGACACTTTGGGAGAAAGGGGAGGGAGGGTCCGGGCAAACGGCTCTTCCCATCGGCAATTACCGTTACCACGCGATTAGGCGGGTAATGACGCGCAGACGGGCCGCCCTCGTAGCTTCGTCCTGGCAGGATCCTGTGCTCGACGGTTTTTCACAGCTCGAAGCAACCTATCTTTCCGCGGACGGCAGTGCGGAACGCGGACATCCCGTTTTCGCGTTTGTCAAGGCGCGGCGCTCGCAATTGAATCACCGCATCTTCGCCACTCTGGGGGAACTCAGCGCAGCAAAAGGGTACGGCACGCTCCTAGTGACTTTAGTGGCCTTTCTGCTTATCGAAATCGCCGCGTTGGTCATCGGCATCGTGGTGACCTCCGCGATCACCAGGACGGTGGCGGATCTTTACCGCGCCACGCAATACGTTCAGGAAGGAAACTTCTCGCAAAGGGTGCGCGTGGAGCGCAAGGACCAGCTTGGCGCCCTGGGCGATTCGTTCAACTCTATGACCAGCTCCATCACCAAGCTGATTAACGAGCAGAAGCAACTGCAGCGCCTGGAAAACGAAATCTCCATTGCGCGGGAAGTACAGGACCAGCTTTTCCCGCGCAATTTGCCGCATGTCGCAGGCGTCGAGGTCGAAGCCATCTGCCGCGCCGCGCGCAGCGTCAGCGGCGACTATTACGACTTTATCCAATTGAGTCCCACGCATGTGGCCATTGCCATCGCCGATATTTCGGGGAAGGGAATTTCCGCGGCTCTCCTGATGGCCAGCTTGCAGGCAGCGCTGCGCAGCCAGTTGCTGGTGCCGGGCAGTGAAACCCTGAGCACCGCCGAACTCGTGGCGCGCCTCAACACACATCTGGTGCGCAACACCGGGGACGACCGCTTCGCCACATTTCTCGTGGCCGTGTTTGACACTTCCACGCGCATGTTGCGCTACACCAATGCGGGACACCTGCCCGGGTTCTGCCTCTCCGACGGCAAGGCTATCCATCTGGATAAAGGTGGAATCGTGCTCGGCGTCATGGAGGATTACCATTACGAGGAAGGCATCGTCCATGTGCCCCCGGACAGCGTTGTGATTGGCTACAGTGACGGGTTGGTTGAGCCGGAGAATGCCTATGGCGAAGAGTTCGGCGTCTCGCGTTTGGAAGCCGCGGCGCAACGCGTTCGCCATGCCACCCCGCGGCGCATCGCCGAAGCGCTGATGACTGCCGCGGAAGAATGGTCAGGAAGTCCCGAGCAAGCCGACGACATGACGGTCATCGTCGCGCGCCTTGGGTAACGGCTCAGTTTCCGGTTAGCCC
>Ga0187784_10002202_pt1 | contig 15661 bp, 11 predicted proteins | sample 1015_SJ02_MP15_2_FD_132964 | JGI IMG/M metagenome (GOLD analysis project Ga0187784, IMG submission 132964) | Tropical peat soil microbial communities from peatlands in Department of Meta, Colombia - 1015_SJ02_MP15_20_MG | ecosystem: Environmental > Terrestrial > Soil > Wetlands > Peat | place...
CAGGGGGTGGTCGTCCGCACTCCTGTTGATGAATTGCAGGCAATATCGCCGGCCCTGGATGAGCGGCGCGACACCCGAATCCGGGAATGACTTGCCGTTGATGGTCCAGCCTTCCATCGCCCCATGGCCACGAAACTTCGACTCGAGGACGAGCGCAATGACGGTCGGCGCATCCTCCGGCGGCATCGCGCCCTCGCCGGCCGGCGGTGCGGCGAACGCCTCGTAGCTCCAGACGAGACTCGCGGGCTGCTGCCACTCGGGCGTTCCGCTGCGACCGCTATACTCGACGACGACGGCCATGCCGGCTGCCTGGATGTGCCGGCGAACCTCGCCGAGCACCCACACTCCGGGATTATTCATCTCGATGAGGACGCAGACGCGCTCCGCGGGAGCCAGCCTCAACATCGGCACGGCTTGCGGCGTGGGAACGGGATTGCCGTCGAGGGCGACGACCGTGAGCAGGTGACCGGCGAGCGCGATCCAATGGACTTCCGTGGGACTCGAGTTGAGAACGTGCAGCAGGACGCGCTGGCCTTCGCGAACCCGCAGAGGCTCTCCGTAACCGAACATCCTGGCGTTGATGGTCGAGACGTTGTAGCTCGGAGTCATCGCACCATCGCTGTTGGCGCTGGGGTGAGCTTCCCAATCATGCAGAACCACGAAGAACTCGGCGTCATAGCGTCCCGGATCGTCGCGCGCTTCGATGAGCGCGGGGCCATGCTGGCCGCCGTACTGCCCCAGCGTGAAGTCATCCATGGCCATCATGTGCGTGTGATACCAACGAAACCCGGCGGGCCGCGGCGTGAGCGCGTAACGCACGGACTGTCTCGGGAGGATCGGCGCCGTACCCTCCTCGACCGAGCCATCCACATCGGGGGGCAGAAACAGCCCATGCCAGTGCACGACCTCGGGACGGGGGCTCGAGTTCCTGACGTCGATGATGGCCGGCCGGCCTTCCTTGAAGCGCAGCAACGGACCCGGAACCTGGCCGTTGTAGGCCAGGGTTTTCAGCCTGTGTCTGGGCGATAACTCGAGCGTGACGGGTGCGATGTCGAGCGCGTAGTCTGCTGGCGCATCAGCGCCAAGGAGGGGAAGAGCCGATGATGCCGCAAGAAGCCCCGAAAACTTGAGCAGTTCCCGGCGCGAGATCATGCATCATCGGGTGGCCGCTTGCTTGGCCGCCGTATCGCGGGCAGCAGGCTCGGCCGCGGGCTGCCGCACCTGTCGGACGAGCAGCACCGGCACGGGGGATTCGCGCACCACTCCTTCGGCGTCGCTCCCCATCGCGAAGCGCCGCAGCCCGCGCCGCCCGTGTGTTCCCATGACGATGAGATCCGCACCACACTCCTTCGCCTGAGTGACGATCAAGTCGGATGCCGGACCGCCGATGGACTCGAGCAGCACGCTCTCGACGGGAACGCCCTGTCCGTGTACCACGTCGGCGGCCTCCTTGAGCACGGTCTTGCCGCCTTCACGCAACGAATCCATCAAGCTCGTGCCGTAAAGACCAGCCCCGTAAGAATAGTCGAGGACGAACTCATCCACCACATGGAACAGGGTAATTTTCGATCCGAGGCTCTTGGCGATCTTGATTGCCTCATTCACGCCGAGCATCGAGGTCTCGCTCCCGTCAATTGGCACCAGGATCTTGCTATACATACGCTCCTCCGCAATCAGTGGTATGCCGAGCTTTTTGCCTGACATGCCGAGCTATTCGCCGCCGGGCGACCGCCTCTGGATTCTGGCGCCATATTTAACATCCTGCCACGAGCCGCGCCGCTCGGGGTTCCCACCGCGATTTACGGGTAGTGCGTACGCAGGCTACCGCGGCGCGTAAATTCCACCCACTCGCCCGGGTACTCGGATAAGCGCTACGCAGTTCCGCTTATGGCGATAGGGTAGATCCGGGTGGGAACATGCACGATACGCATGGACTTGCGAGCGCTCAGAACCGTATCGACGATGAATTGAGGACATCTTAGGACCATGCGACAGCTGCAATTGCCAGGGAGGCTGAAGGTCGCCTTCAAGCTTCTGGTCAATGACCGGACGAAATTCGCGGCGCTGCTCGTGGGCATCACCTTCGCCGTGTTCCTGATGATCGAGATGACATCGCTGTTCGCCGGTATTTTGAGCCGCGCTTCCTCCACGGTCATCAACATCGGCGCCTCGATCTGGGTCATGGATCCCGCCGTACAGACCGTCGCGAACACGATACCCGTGCCCGATTACGTGCTCGATGAGGTGCGAAGCATTCCGGGGGTCAAGTACGCCGTTCCCCTCTATTCCGGCTCGGCGCTCCTCAAATTGCACGACGGGACCTATCAGGCAGCGAACGTCATCGGACTGGACGACAGCTCGCTCTTCGGCCGGCCCGAGCTGCTCAAGGGAAATATCGAGGACATCTTCGCGGAAAACGCCTTCATTGCAATCGATGATTCGGAGTTCTACAAGCTGAAGGGTGCGCGGATCGGCGCCGAGTTCGAGCTCAACGACCACCGAGGCGTCATCGTCGCAGTGGCGCACGTCGCCTCGAGCGGCCTGTTCGGCGTGCCGACGCTCTATACCACGTACTACCGCGCGCTGCAGTACATCCCGAGTACGCGCTACACGATTTCCTACGTGCTGGTGGAGCCGAAGAGCGCCGCGGACGTCGCGCGCATCCAGCGGCAGGTGAAGGCCGCGGGCTATCTCGCGCTCACCAAGGACGAGTTCATCGACCAGATCTCGCGATTCTACAAGTATCAAACGGGCATCGGGACCAACATGATGGTCATGACGCTGGTCAGCTTCATCATCGGCTTGTCGATCTCCGGCCAGACCTTCTATACCTTCATCCTGGAGAACCTCGAAAAGTTCGGCGCACTGAAGGCCATCGGGGCTACCGGAAGGGAGCTCGTGTCGATGATCCTGTTTCAGGCGACCTTTGTCTCGCTCACCGGCTACGGCTTCGGAGTGGGCCTGTGCGCGCTCGTCATCTGGCTCGCGCGGCTGTATCTGCCCGACTACGCGGCGATGATCACCTTCATGAACCTCGGGCTCGCCTTCGTCATGGTGGTCATCATCGCTTCCTTTTCGAGCTACGTGGGCGTGCGCAAGGTACTCAAGATCGAGCCGTTCGACATCTTCCGAGGCTGAGCATGACGAAGTGCGCAATCCAGGCCGTGGGTCTCAACAAGTGGTTCGGCGAGGGGGAGGCGCGGACCCAGGCCGTCAAAGACGTGACCTTCGATGCCAACTTCGGCGAGATGCTCTACGTCGTCGGGCCCTCGGGAAGCGGCAAGACCACGATGCTCAGCATCATCTCGGGGATCCTGCGGCCGAACAGCGGCTCGGTGAAGGTCGAAGGCACCGATATCTGGAACATCAGCGAGGACGAGCTCGCGCAGTTTCGCTTGCTCAAGATCGGCTTCGTGTTCCAGGACTATCACCTGTTTCCGCGGCTCACGACCGTGGAGAACGTCGCCATTCCGTTGATCTTGCAGAACAAGCCCTGGAACGAGGCGCTCGTGGAGGCGGCAAAAGACCTCGAGATCGTCGGGCTCAAGACCCGCGCGGAGCTCCCCCCGGTGAAGCTCTCCGGCGGCGAGCAGCAGCGCGTCGCCATCGCTCGCGCGATCGTGAGCCGGCCGGATGTGTTGATTCTGGACGAGCCCACCGCCTCGCTCGACGGCGATACCGGACGCAGCATCGTCCAATTCGTGCGGGCGCACATCCTGACTCCCGAGCGCTGCATCGTCATCGTCACGCACGACAGCCGAATCTATGAATTCGCCTATCGGATCATGCGGATGGAAGACGGGAAACTATCTGGTTTCGATAAAGGAAGTCTGGATGCGCAATAAGATCCTATTCATCGTCTCGGGGGTGGGATTCGTGCTCGCTCTCGTGAGCGCCTATATTTTCAGCCAGCAGCCCGGGGCGCAACCGCCCCTCTTCAACCCGGCCGCGAACCCCTATGCGAGCGGGATCTACAGCGAGGGCATGATCGAGAGCGATCAGGCACAGGGAGAGAACATCAACATCTATCCCGAGGTCACGGGTCCCATCACGCAGGTTCTGGTGAGCGAGGGGCAAAAGGTTCATCGCGGCGATGCCTTGCTCACCATCGACGATTCCGTGCAGCGCGCCACGGCGGAGCAGCAGCACGCCCAGGCAGATGCCGCGCAGGCGCTCCTCCATGAGCTCAAGGCGGAGCCGCGGCCCGAGACTTTGCAGGTGAGCATTGCCCAGGTCGAGAGTGCCCGGGCTACCCTGAAAAGCGCGCAAGACACCTTGACGAAGCAGCAGCGCTCGTACGACATGGACCCGCGATCGGTGAGCCTCGATGCATTAGACAATGCCAAGAATGCAGAGAAGGTGGCGGAAACCAATCTCAAGGTGGCGGAACGGCAGTACGAGCTCACCAAGGCGGGCGCGTGGATCTACGATATTCAGAATCAGGAGCGTCAATACATCGCTCTCTCCAAGGCGTACGGGGCGTCGGCGGCGTTGCTCGCGAAATACACGATTCGGGCACCCTCGGACGGCGTGGTGCTCGCGGTCCAAACGGGCGTGGGCAGCTATGTCTCGCCGCAGGGGGCTTACGACTCCTACACTCAGGGTTTCGATCCGCTCATCGTCATGGCGACCCCGCAGCAGCGCTTTCAGGTGCGCGCCTACGTCGATGAGATTCTCGTTCACCGGCTGCCCGATCCGAGCAAGATGAAGGCCGAGATGTATATCCGCGGGACGGATACCCACGTGCCGCTCACGTTCGCGCGCATCCAGCCCTACATCTCGCCGAAGATCGAGCTCTCCAATGCTCGCCAGGAGCGCGTCGACGTGCGCGTGCTTCCGGTCATCTTCCGATTCGATAACGCGCCACGTCTGCATCTGTATCCGGGGCAGCTCGTGGACGTCTATGTGGGTGAGTAAATACGAAATGCGGCACATGCTCGGACGAGCAGGAGTCGCCGTGCTCGCGGCGCTGACGGTGTGCGCCTGCGCCGTCGGCCCGAATTACGTTCGTCCGAAACCCCCGGCGCTCGATCATTACGCCTACGGCGGCGATCCGGTTACTACGGACGAGGCGCAAGGCGTCGCGCAGCACTTCAGCCGCGCGGTACGGCTCGAGGGCGACTGGTGGCACCTCTTCGATTCGGCCAAGATCGACGCGATCGTGGCCCAGGCGCTCGCCGACAATCCGGGTCTGGAGGCCGCGCAAGCGAGCCTGCGCCAGAGTCAAGATACCCTGCGCAGCGGCTACGGCATCTTCTTTCCCCAGGCCGAAGCCGACGCGAGCGCGACTCGCCAGCGCTACTCACTGGTGAAACTAGGCGAGGTAGCGCCGTCGACTCTGTTCAACCTGTTCACCCTTTCCGCATCCGTGAGCTTCGCCCTCGATGTCTTCGGCGGCGAGCGGCGCATGATCGAGGGGCTCAAGTCGCAGGTGGATCTCGAGCGCGCCCAGCGCCAAGCCACTTATCTCACCCTCGTCTCGAACATCGTCAACACGATGGTCGCAAAAGCGGCCTACCAGGCAGAGATCGACGCGACACGACGGTTGATCGATCTCCAGAGCGAGCAGGTGAAGCTCGCCAAGATCCAGGTGCAGGCCGGCACCGTGCCTTACTCGAACGTGCTGAGTCTCGAGAGCCAGCTCGCTTCCTACCAGGCGACGATTCCACAGCTCGAGCAGAAGCTCTCCCAGGCCGATGACCTCCTTGCAACACTCGTCGGGCGAGCACCGGCTGAATGGCACGCGCCCGATATCAGTCTGGAAGAGCTGACGTTGCCCCGGGAGATTCCCGTCGAGCTGCCCTCGGACCTCGTATCGCAGCGCCCCGATGTCCTGGTCGCGGAGGCCACTGCCCATGCCGCGAGCGCGAACGTGGGTGTGGCCACGGCCGCACTCCTCCCGAGCATCGCGCTTTCCGGAAATTACAGTGCCAACGGGCTCACCACCGGCACTCTCCTTTCCTCCAACGGTCGCGCATGGAACGTGGGCGCGGATCTGAGCCAGCCGCTCTTCCAGGGCGGCACACTCTGGTACAAGCGCAAGGCGGCGGTGGACAATTACAAAGCCGCCGCGGCGCTCTACCGGCAAACGGTGCTCGGCGCCTTTGCGCAGGTCTCGGACACCCTGCGCGCCCTCGAGCACGATGCGGCGGCGCTAAAGGCCGAGGAGCTGGCCCTTTCCACGGCCAAGGATGCGCTCACCCTGGTGCAGACCAATTACACCGCAGGCCTCGACACCTACCTCGACGTGCTGAACGCCGACGCGCAGTACCACCAGGCGCAGATCAACGATTTGCAGAGCATCGCCGTGCGCTACCAGGATACCGTCGCTCTCTACGTCGCGCTCGGCGGCGGCTGGTGGAACGGGAAGACGAAAGCGGGCGCGAACGGGTCGCCTTGACGGAATGGCTATCTCCCGCTGCGGCGGTCCCGAAGCAACACACGGGAAAGGCCGTATAGCATCCCGTCCCGCGATGCGGGAAGGTACTCCCATCCTGTCCTTTGGAGACCATCACATGAACAAGGCCATCTGGGGCTCGTTGCTTTTGGCGATCGCCGTCGCTGTCCTTCCGGCGTCTGCGCAGCATCCTCACGGCGGGGCGGTGGGGCACGGGGGTGGGATGCCGCGCGCGAATCAGGGCCATCTGCCTCCGGCGCCGCCCGCCCGGACGGAGCCGAACGCGGTACCCGAATCCGAGATCGACGAGCGAGGCCGAGCGAATGCTTTGCCCCACGTCAATCACGACCACTGGTACGGGCACGATAGCCCGAGCGATCCGCGCTACCGGCTTCCCTCGAGCAACGTCCGCCCGTTCAACCGCGTCGGCCCGAGCTACCGCTATTCGATTACGCGCTTCGATCGAGAGCATCACCGCTTCTGGTTGCCCGGCGGCTTCTTCTTCGTCGTCGCTGACTGGGATTGGCTCGCCTGCGCCGATTGGTGCTGGGACTGCGGAGACGATTTCGTCATCTATCCCGATCCGGATCATCCGGGCTGGTACCTCCTCTACAACGTCTACACCGGCGCCTACGTGCATGTTCAGTATCTCGGACCATGAATGATTCCGAATCTCGGCCTGCACGCCGAATGGAGGCCCACTCTAAGCTAAAGTGGAAGCTCCTGTCCGTCATCGCGGCGAGCGTTCTTGGGCTCGCGACCGTGGTCTTTTGGTTCATGCGCCCTTCCGCGCCCATACGCTACGTTACCGCCCCGGTAACCCGTGCGACCCTCGAACGGAAAATCACCGCCACCGGAACGGTCAACCCGGTGCTGACGATCATCATCGGCTCTTACGTTTCCGGTGTGATCAGCACTATGTCCTGCGACTACAACACGCGGGTGAAAAAGGGTCAGCTTTGCGCGAAGATCGATCCGCGCCCGTACCAGGCGGTGCTCGACCAGGCCAGCGGACAGCTCAAGCGTGATGAGGCGCAGCTCGAGGGAGCGCGCGTGGACCTCGAGCGCTACGCGGCCTCCCTCGCGCGCAACGCCATCGCCAAGCAGACCTATGACGATCAAGTGGCGCTCGTGCACCAGCTCGAGGGAACCGTGCAGCTCGATCGCGGAGCGGTCGAGACGGCACGAGTCAATCTCGAGTACACCAATATCATTTCGCCGGTCGACGGCACGGTGGTCGCGCGCAACATCACCATCGGGCAAACCGTGGCCGCGAGCTTTCAGACGCCGACGCTCTTTCTGATCGCGACGGACCTGACCCAGATGCAGGTCGACACCAATGTCAGCGAGAGCGATATCGGGACCGTGAAGGAAGGTGACAAGGCGCGATTCACCGTCGAGGCGTTCACGGACCGCTCATTCGAGGGAACCGTCGTCCAAGTGCGTCAGGCGCCGCAAACCGTCCAGAACGTCGTTACCTATGATGTGGTCGTCGGCGTGAACAACGCACAATTCCTGCTGAAGCCCGGGATGACCGCAACCGTCGGCATCGTCACGGATCGGCGAGCGAACGTGCTCTCGGTGCCCGACCAGGCGCTTCGATATGCACCGGCCGGCCGGGCTGCATCGCTGCCGGGCGCGCCGGCGCCGTCGAGGGCCAATCGCGCCGCAGCCCAGGTGTGGGTGTTGCACGAGGGCAAGCCGATGCCCGTCCCGGTGAGTGCCGGGCTCGACGATGACGTCAACTCCGAGATCATTTCCGGCAATCTCCGAGAGGGCGATCAGGTCATCGTGGGAGAGCAGCGGACCGGTTCCGGCGAGAGAGCGGGCTCGTTTAAGTTCGGGCTGTAGCGGCGCAAAGGCGAGAATCCCATGCGCGAGGTCGAAAAGCCGTGAGCCAGCCCCTGATCGAGCTCCGTCACGTGACGCGGATCTATTCGCTCGGCGATACCGAGGTGCGCGCGCTCGACGATGTGAGCTTGACCATCGCCCCGGGAGAGTTCATCGCGATCATGGGCTCCTCGGGCTCGGGCAAATCCACTTTAATGAACGTCTGCGGATGTCTCGACCAGCCTACTGCAGGACAGTACCTGTTCGAGGGCGTCGATCTCGCGCACCTCAAAGAGCCCGAGCTTGCCCGAATCCGCAGCGAGCGGATCGGCTTCGTGTTCCAGAACTTCAATCTGCTCGCACGGACGAGCGCGCTCGAGAATACCGCCCTGCCCCTCTTCTACGCGACCTCGGGCCCCGCCGGCGGGGGCGAGCGCTTCGAGCGAGCACGCGCGGCGCTCGAGCAGCTCGGTCTTTCCGGCCGCGAGCATAGCAGTCCGAATCAGCTCTCCGGGGGACAGCAGCAGCGGGTCGCGATTGCCCGTGCGCTCATCAATCATCCAGGACTCCTGCTCGCAGACGAGCCGACGGGCAATCTCGATACGCGCACCTCGCACGAGATCATGCAGACCCTTCGAACGCTCAACCGGCAACAGGCGGTCACCGTGGTAGTCGTCACGCACGAGCGCGACATCGCCGACTATGCCGACCGGGTGATCACGATGCGCGACGGCAAGATCCTGACCGACGAGGCGAGAAGCGCGCCCGCGGCAGGCGAAATCTCCGCCCCCGAACGTGCGATGCGTCCTGGCCTCGCACCCCTCGCGCGACAAGAAGCGCAAGCGGCAGGGCCCGAGGGGCGAAGCCGACGGATCGCCCCCTGGCTGGGGTTCGCCGGCATGATCTTGATGAGCGCTGCACAAGCGGTGGGGCGCAACAAGCTGAGGTCCGCGCTCACGACGCTCGGAGTCTTCATCGGCGTGGCTGCGCTGATTGCCATGGTCGCGGTCGGTCAGGGCGCCAATCAGGCGGTGGAGAAGCAAATCGAGAGCCTCGGAACCAACCTTCTCGTCGTCTTGCCGGGTGCGACGACCGCGAGCGGTGCGCGCGTCGGCTTTGGCAGCGCGTCCACTTTGACCGCAGGCGATGCTCAGGCGCTGCGACGCGAGGACCCGGCGGTCGGAGATGTGGGTTATATGATCCGGCAGTTGAGCCAGGTGGAATATGGCAGCCAGAACTGGACGACCAACGTGCAGGGAGCGACCCCGAGCTATCTGCGCGTGACCAACTGGCAGATCGCCGCGGGCAGGACGCTCGGCCCCTCGGATGAGGGGAGCGCCTCGATGGTCGCCCTCCTCGGGCAAACCGTTTACCAGCAACTCTTCAACGCCTACGAAAACCCGATCGGGGCGCGCATCCTGGTCAAGGGACAAAGCGTGCGGGTGGTCGGGCTATTGAGCCCCAAAGGGCAAAGTAGCTATGGCCAAGATCAGGACGATGTGGTCATCGTGCCGTTCACGGCGGCGGAAGAAAAGATATTGGGAGTCGCGGCCCCGAGTCAGGCGCAGACCTTGGCCACCACCACGGTATCGAATGCCTCCGTGACGGTCACGACCACCGCGGCGGCTTTCCCCCCTGCACCCAATCCTTACAACATCCCTGCGCGCATCACGGGCTACGTCAACTCCATCTACGTGCAGGCCGCAAGCAAGGAGGCAGTAACCACGGCATTGCAGCAGGTCACGGATACGCTCTTGCGACGCCACCACATTCGCCCCGGCGACACGGCGGACTTCGCCGTGCGCAATTTGAGCCAAGTCGCCCAGACTGCCGAGACCTCCTCGCGAATCATGGCGCTGCTCCTCGCGGTGGTGGCTTCGATTTCGCTCTTGGTGGGCGGGATCGGCATCATGAACATCTTGCTCGTGTCGGTCACCGAGCGTACCCGAGAGATCGGCTTGCGCATGGCGATCGGCGCGCGGCGCTTGCATGTGCTGCTTCAATTTCTGATGGAAGCGATCTTCCTGAGCGTTGCGGGCGGGGTGGCCGGCATCCTCGGCGGCATCGGGGTTTCGGCGCTGATCTCCGCCGTCGCTCATTGGCCGACGCTCCTGCCCGGCGCCGCCGTGGTCGGCGGCTTCGTGTTCTCCGCCGCGGTGGGGATCTTCTTTGGGTACTACCCGGCGCGCAAGGCCTCGCACTTGAACCCGATCGAGGCGCTGCGCTATGAGTGAGGCTCGCCCTCATGAGTGAGCGAACGGCGGCCGCTCTCGCGGCGCTTCTCCTGCTCACGCAAGCCTGCGAGCTCGCGCCTCCGTATCGCCCGCCGCCCGTGGCGGTTCCCTCCGCTTACAAGGAAAACGCGAGCGCGGGCACGGGAGAAGGCGCCGCGGTCGAGCTCCGCAGCGCTCCGGAATGGAAACCGGCCGCGCCGCGCGATGCCGCGACCCGGGGAAAATGGTGGGAAATGTTTCACGAGCCCGAGCTCGATGCGCTCGAAGAGCGGCTGAATGTCGCCAATCAGAGCATTGCAGCCTCGCTCGCGAGCTTCGAGCAGGCGCGAGCACTGGTGAACGAGGCGCGAGCGCAATACTTTCCGACTCTTACGGCGAGTCCCGCCGTCACGCGCCAGCGGGTATTCATCGACGCCTCATCGAGCGCCCTCACCTACAACGCCTTCACGCTGCCGTTCGACGCATCCTGGGCCCCGGATCTTTGGACTCGGGTGCGCAACACGGTGAGAAGCAGCGCCGCCGCCGCGCAAGCGAGCGCGGCCGATGTCGAGAACACCCGCCTCACGTTGCAGGCTGAGCTCGCGGTCGATTACTACGCGCTGCGGGCGCAGGACTCGCTGATCGAGCTGCTCGCCGGCACGGTCGACGCTTATCGCGCCGCGCTCGATTTCGTGCGTGCTCAGTTCGAGACGGGCGTCGGCACCGACGAGGCGGTTGCGCAAGCCGAAGTGCAGCTCGAGAGCGCCGAGGTGCAGGCGACGAGCTTGAGGCTGGCCCGGGCTCAATACGAGCATGCGATCGCGGTCCTCGTAGGGCAACCGGCTTCGGCGTTCTCCTTGCCGCCGCTGCCCCTCGCCGCCGCGCCGCCGCCGGTGATTCCCTCGCGAGTGCCCGGCGAACTTCTCGAGCGGCGGCCCGATATCGCAGCCGAGGAGCGGCTCGTCGCTCAGGCGAATGCGCAGATCGGCATCGCCCGAGCCGCCTACTTTCCGACACTCACCTTGAGTGCATCGGCCGGTTTCGAGTCCTCGGCCCTCGCCCAATGGCTCAAGTGGCCAAGTCGCGTATGGGCGGTCGGACCCACGCTCGCCGAGACCTTGTTCGATGCCGGGCTACGCCGGGCGACGGTCGCTCAATATCGCGCCGCGTACGAGCAGACGGTCGCCAATTACAGGCAGACCGTACTCGGCGCATTTCAGCAGGTCGAGGACAATCTGGCGGCACTGCGCATTCTTTCCACCGAGGTGACTCAGCAGGATGAAGCCGTGCGATCCTCGCGCCGAAACCTCACCATCGCAACCGACCGTTATACGCTCGGTCTCGATCCGTACCTGAACGTGACGAGCGCCCAGTCCGCCCTCCTCGGTAATCAACAGAGCGCAGTCAACCTGCGCCTGCAGCAGCTTACGGCCAGCGTGCAGCTCATCGAGGCGCTCGGCGGAGAGTGGGGCGCCGAGCCTCCCCCGCCGGGCGCTGGAGCGAATCCGGGATCCTGATCAGGCGGCGAGCAAGGCCCGCAGCAAGGACAGGAGCTCGTCCGCGTTGATGGGCTTGCTGGTGATTCTCAGATAGGGATCGCTCGCGAGCTTCTTGATCGCCGAAGAGGTATCGCCCGTCGTGATCAGCGCCCGCAACGGGGTACCCAGAACCTCGCGCAGCGAGGCGATGACTTGACTGCCTGTCTCTCCATCGTTCAAGTGATAGTCGGTGATCAGCAAGTCGACCCGATGACCCTTGTGGACATGCTCCAAAGCCTCCTGCAAGGATCCGACCGATGTGACCCGATAGCCTTCGAGCTCGAGCAGCGAGCAGGTGGCGCGCCGCACGGAGGCGTTGTCCTCGACCAGCAGGATGCTCGCCTCCCCGCTACCCTGGCGGTCCGTGTCGGCCGATTCTGCGCCGGCCGCGCCCATACGCTTCACCTGCACCTTGCTCGCCGGGAGGCTCAGGGAGAACGTGGAGCCGCGGCCTACTTCGGAATGCACCTCGAGTCTGAGCGCGAGGAGCTTCGCGAGGCGCTGCACGATGGAGAGACCCAGCCCATAGCCCTCCCGCGAGCGATTGGTAGGATCACCCACCTGATAGAACTCATCGAAAATATACGGAATTTGATCCGCCGGTATCCCGATGCCGGTATCGAGAACCTCGATGCAAACGAGGTTCGCGGACTCGTGCCGGCAGCGCAGACGAACCGAGCCCTCGCGCGTGTACTTGATGGCATTCGATACCAGATTGCGCAATATTTGCTCGACGAGTGAGGGATCGCTGTAGGCCGCGTCCGCGCAGCGCTCGACGTCGAGGCGCAAGCCTTTCGATGCGGCGATGTTCGCGAACTCGAGCCGCAGCTGCTCGAAGAGCGAGGCGATCTGGAATTCCGACGGCTCCGGCTTGATGGCACCGGATTCGAGCTTGCTGATGTCGAGCAGTGCGTTGAGGAGCCTCGACATCGAGGCGATCGCCTGATCCTGTTGCTGTACGGCATCGAGCGCGACATGGCCGCTCACGATCCGGCGCAGCGTTCCGGTGAGGAGCGCGATGGTCTGTATCGGCTGGCGCAGATCGTGGCTCGCCGTAGCGAGAAAGCGGCTCTTGGCGAGGTTCGCCCGGTCGGCCTCGGCCCGCGCCGCGTCGGCTGATTCGCGCTCCCCTTCCGCCGCCTCACGGGCGAGGATCAGCTCGGCTTCCACGCGCTTGCGATCCGTCACGTCGCGAATGGCGGCGGCGACCAGCGTTCGACCGGCATCCTCGATGGGGCTCAGGCTGATCTCGACCGGAAACTCGCTCCCGTCACGGCGACGTCCCAGCAAGTGGAGCCCCACCCCCATGGGACGTAAGCGCTTGTTATTGCTATAGTCCGTGCGGTGCGTGATATGCCCGCTGCGAAAACGCTCCGGCATCAACAGCTCCACCGGCTGTCCCACGACCTCGTCGTGATCGTATCCGAACAGAGCGGAGAGCTGCTTGTTGGCATAGAGCACGAGGCCGGCGCTATCGATGATGATCATCGCATCGGGCGCAGCGTCGAGCACGCCGCGCGCCAATTCGGCTGACGTTGTACGCAAAGGGTGTTCCGTTAGCTTGAGCTGAATGCTTTGGCTCGAATATTGTATGTGGCTTTCGCCCAACGGACCAGATAGGCGACGGATGGCTGCAATGACGGGCTCGACGAGGTAGACGCTACGGCGATAGACATCGGCATTCTACGAAGAATCGCGCGCCGGGCGATGCTGGAGCGTGGCCTCCTGCCCGAGTTCTCGCCGCAGGCCAGAGTTCAGGCCGAGCGCATCAGCGCGCCGGCCCTGGCGACCTCGGATCCGTCGATTCGCGATCTGCGCGGGCTCCTGTGGGCCTCGATCGACAACGATGATTCGCGCGATCTCGATCAGCTTTCGGTCGCCGAGCCGGTCGCGGGCGGAGGCGCGAGGATTCTGGTGGCGATCGCGGACGTCGACGCGGTGGTCCCACGATCCACTCCCATCGATACGCACGCCCGCACCAATACGACCTCCGTCTACACCGTTCCGCAGACCTTTCCCATGCTTCCCGAGAAGCTCTCGACCGATCTCACATCGCTCGTCGAAGGACAGGAGCGGGTCGCCGTCGTCATCGACATCGCGGTGGATGCCGACGGCACGCTCGGCACATCGGAGATCTACCGTGCCCGGGTGCAAAATCGCGCCAAGCTCAGCTACCGCGGGGTTGGCCCCTGGCTTGCCGGGACGGCCCCGGCGCCGCTGCGGCTCAGCGCCGTGCCCGGACTCGATCGGCAACTGCGACTCCAAGACGAGCTCGCGCAGGCGCTGCGCAGCGCGCGTTGCGCGCGCGGCGCCCTGACGCTCGAGACGATCGAGGCGCGACCCGTGTTCCACGGGGAGGTGCTCGCAGATCTCAAGCCGGATCACAAGAACCGCGCCAACGATCTCATCGAGGATTTCATGATCGCCGCCAATGGGGTGAGCGCTCGCTACCTCGCAAGCCATGGCGCACCGTCCCTGCGCCGCGTTCTGAAGACCCCCCGTAAATGGGGGCGCATCGTCGAGCTGGCGGCCGAGGTCGGGGAGCATCTGCCCGCCGAGCCCTCGGCACCCGCCCTCAACGACTTTCTTGCTGCGCGCCGCCGGCTCGATCCTGCACGCTTTGCCGACTTGTCGCTCTGTGTCGTCAAGCTCCTCGGTCGGGGCGAGTACGTGGTCGACCTACCGGGACAGCCTGCCGAGGGACACTTCGCTCTCGCGGTGAGCGATTACACCCATTCCACGGCGCCCAACCGACGATTCCCCGATCTGCTCACACAGCGGCTGCTCAAGGCGACGCTTTCGGGCTCCCCGATCGAGTATACCGGCGAGGAGCTGCGTTCATTGGCAGCGCACTGCACGAGGCAGGAAGACAATGCCGCCAAGGTCGAGCGTCGACTCGCCAAGTCCGCGGCCGCCCTGCTGCTCGCCGGGCGCATCGGCGAGCCCTTCGATGCGATCGTGACCGGCGCTGCGGACAAGGGCACCTGGGCGAGGATCTCCTCGCCGACCGTCGAGGGGCGAATCGTGACAGGATTCGAGGGCCTCGAGGTCGGCGATCATGTGCGCGTCAAGCTGATTCACACCGACGTCGAGCGCGGCTTCATCGACTTCGAACACCTAGGGTAATCCCCATGCGACACCCGAGCCCTCCCGTCCTCTCCTACCAAGACACGAGCTTCCTCGACAGCGACGACGGCCGGCCCGTCCGCATCCTTTCGGAGTACCTGAGCCCGCTGCATCGATTTCGCCGTGCAGGCATCCGCGACACCGTCGTATTCTTCGGATCCGCCCGGCTGCGACCGGAGGATCCCCTGGGCCGCTACTACGATGAGGCACGCGAGCTGGCGCGCCTCATCACATCGTGGTCGAAGAGCCTCTCTTCGCACACGCATCGCTATGTCGTTTGCTCGGGCGGCGGCGGAGGCATCATGGAGGCGGCCAACCGCGGGGCCTCCGAGGCCGGCGGCAGGACGATCGGGCTCAACATCAGCCTGCCCCGTGAGCAGCGGCCAAACCCCTTCATCAGCCGAGAGCTGCTGTTCGAGTTTCACTACTTCTTCATGCGCAAGCTCTGGTTCGCCTATCTCGCCAAGGCCCTCGTTGTCTTTCCCGGCGGCTTCGGCACTCTCGACGAGATGTTTGAGATCCTCACCATTGCGCAAACTCAGAAGGTTGCCAAAAAA
>Ga0187784_10002203_pt1 | contig 15654 bp, 11 predicted proteins | sample 1015_SJ02_MP15_2_FD_132964 | JGI IMG/M metagenome (GOLD analysis project Ga0187784, IMG submission 132964) | Tropical peat soil microbial communities from peatlands in Department of Meta, Colombia - 1015_SJ02_MP15_20_MG | ecosystem: Environmental > Terrestrial > Soil > Wetlands > Peat | place...
ACCCGGAGCGGGTCTCCATGCCCCGGGTCCACGGCTCCTAAACAAACTTCACTTTTTTGCGCGACCCGTGTAATTTGCCCAGCGTGGCCATGGACGCGACAGCGCCGTCGATCGAGTCGATCGACTCGATCGACCTGACCGACTACGAGTTGTGGCGCCGCGGAGTGCCACACGAGCTCTTCACCCGCCTGCGCCAGGAGGCTCCGGTCTGGCGGCACCCGGACACGCCGGGCACCGAGCCCGTCGGCGGAGGGTTCTGGCTGTTGTCCCGGCATGCCGACGTGCAGGCCGTGAGCCGGAACCACGACGACTTCCGGTCGCTCGAGGGCCCGTCGCTGCCGGGGGACCCGCCCGGCCGGGAGGGCATGCGGATCGTGTCGATGGACCCGCCGCAGCACACGCGGCTCCGTCGCCTGATCAGTGCGGGGTTCACGCCACGCATGGTGAGCACGCTCGAGTCGCAGGCCCGCGAGTGGGCGGTGGCCATCTTGGACAACGCCGGTGAGCTCGGCGAGTGCAACTTCGTGCAGGAGGTGGCGTACCAGCTCCCCATGCACATGATCGCCGACATCGTGGGGATCCCGCAGAGCGACCGCACGTGGCTCTTCGACCGGGTGAACGTCCTGCTCCAGTCCTCCGACCCCCGCTCGTACCTCAGCCCCGAGGAGCGCACCGGCATCCAGGCGGAGATGTTCGGCTACGCGCACCAGCTGGGCGAGGAGAAGCGCCGCAACCCGGCGGACGACGTGTGGACGACCCTGACCCAGGCCGAGCTCGAGCAACCCGACGGCAGCCGCTCCAGCCTGAACGAGCTCGAGCTCGACCTGTTCTTCCTCGTGCTGGCGTTCGCCGGGAGCGAGACCACACGTGGCGCGATCTCGGCCGGCCTGTTGGCGCTCGTCGAGCACCCGGACCAGATGCAGCGTCTGCGGGAAGACCCTTCGACCGTGGCGACCGTGGCGGACGAAATCGTCCGCTGGGCGTCACCCGTGACCTACTTCCGGCGGACCACCGTGCGGGAGGTGGAGATCCGCGGGATCCGGATCGGGCCGGGGGAGCGCGTGATCCTGTGCTACCCGTCGGCCAACCGCGACGAGGAGGTCTTCTCCGACCCCTTCGCGTTCGACGTCGGTCGGACGCCAAACCCCCAGGTGTCCTTCGGCGGCGGCGGGGTGCACTACTGCCTCGGCGCGCACCTGGCCCGGCGGGAGATCCGGGTCCTCTTCGAGGAGCTGCTCTCCCGCGTCGGTGACATCGAGCTGCTCGGCGACCCCGAGTACAGCGTGCAGGGGATCGAGAACCCGATCACCGTGGGGCTCAAGGACCTCCCCGTGCGCCTGAGCCTGCGGTGACGAGGACAACGAGGGGAGCCCGGTGAAGCTGCACGGTCTGGGCTATGTCGGTGTGCACGCTCCGGACCCGGTGGCCCTGCGCAGCTTCTGGACCGACGTCGTGGGGATGATGCCCGCGAGACTCGTCCCCGGGGAGAGTGACGCGCCGTTTGCGGCCGTCGGATCGGTCCCGTCGAGCGGCGGGTCCGGAGTGGCGCCCGACGGCACGGTGTACCTGAAGATGGACGACTACCAGTGGCGGGTGGCGGTCCATCCGGGCAGCACGCCGGGGCTGGCCTATCTGGGTTTCGAGGTGGAGGACGATGTGGCCCTGGCGGCCGCCGTGGCCGAGGTCGAATCCGCCGGGGTCGTGATCACCCCTGGTACGACCGAGGAGGCGGCTGGACGAGGCGTGCAGGGACTCGCCTGGTGCACGGACCCCTACGGGTACAAGGTGGAGCTCTTCCACGGGCCGGTGCACGACCGGAACTTCCTCTCCCCGACGCAGACCGAGTTCAAGACGGGGGAGCTCGGTCTGGGCCACGCGCTGATGTTCGTCGAGGACGTGGAGCCCGGCCTGTCCTTCTACCGTGGCGTGCTGGGGTTCAAGCGTTCGGACTTCATCACACTGGGTCCGGGGATGTCGGCTCACTTCCTGCGTTGCACGCCGCGCCACCATTCCGTCGGTCTCATGGCACTCGGACCGGTCACGGGCCTGAACCACCTCATGGTCGAGGTCACCACCCTCGATCAGGTCGGCGCCGCGCTCGACCGCGCCACCGAGGCGGGGATGGCGATCACGCGGACTCTGGGCCGCCACCTCAACGACAAGACCGTCTCGTTCTACATGCGGAGCCCAGTCGGATTCGAGGTCGAGATCGGGTATGACGGCGTCCTGGTCGATGACGCCACGTGGTGCGACCGGGAGGCCGCCGGCGGTGAGATCTGGGGTCACAAGTCGCAGCGACCGGGCGGGCCCGAAGAGTCGGCGCCGTCGACGAGCTGAGGCGCTCAGACCCTCACTCGGCGGAGGTGCCGGCGGCGGTGAAGGTGATGGGGACCGAGAGTGGTGCCCGGTTGAAACCGCAGTGGTAGGCCACCCGGGCCCCCTCCTGGAGCTCAACGTCGCGCAGACGTCGCAACAGCTCCTCGAGGGCGATGCGCAAGTTCAGGCGGGCCAGGTTCGACCCGGCACACCGGTGCGGGCCGGCACCGAAGGCGAGGTGTCGGTTGGTGACCCGGCCCAGGACGAACCAGTCGGGCTCGGGGAACTCGGCCGGGTCTCGATTGGCCGATGCCCAGTAGACGACGACCGACTCGCCCGCCCGGATGCGGTGCCCGCCGAGATCCGTGTCGCGGCGGGCGGTACGACCGATGCAGGCCAGGGCGCCGTCGAGGCGCAGCAGCTCCTCGACGGCCTCGGGGATCAGATCGGGTCGGGCGCGGAGGCGTTCGGGGATCTCGGGGGCGTGACAGAAGCGCAGCATCGACATCCCGAGGACGCCGGCGGTCGTCTCGAGGCCGCCGAGGACGAGGAGGTGGATGGTGCCGATGACCTCGGCTGGCGTGATGGGCCGTCCCTCGATCTCCGCTTCCAACAGGGTGTCGACCACGTCGCCTCGGGGTGGCTGGTTCTGCCGCTCCTCGACGAAACGGCCGATCCATGCGGCGAGGTTCAGCAGCCCGTCCTGGGCCCCCGGAAGGTGTGGCAGCGACGCCGCAGTCGCCCACTCGTTGAGCTGTTGGAGGTCGTCCGGGGGGGCGTGGAGTGCGAACTCGAAGAAGGCGAGTCCCGGGAAGGGCCGGGCGAACGCGCCCATGAAGTCGCACTGTCCGTGCTCGACGAAGCCGTCGATCAAGTGGTTGACGAGGGCGCGCGTCGGCTTCTCCCACTCAGCGACCGCCCGCGGGGTGAAGTGGGCGTTGATCAACCGCTTGAACTCGCGGTGCACGGGCGGGTCGACGCCCATGGGGAGGATCTTGGGCGGGTCCTCGGGCCGGGGCACCGTGAAGCCGAGCTCCGAGCTGAACGTCTGCCAGTCCTGTGCGATCCGCAGGACGTCCTCGTAGCGCGTCACGACCCAGAACCCTCCGTGCCGGTCGCTGTGCGTGACGGGGCACTGCGCTCGCATGCGCGCCAGCACCTCGTAGAAGGGCACGGCCAGGTCGGGGGAGAGATGGTCGAAGTGCTGTGCCAACCACTCGTCGTCGAGCGGCTGAGGCGGTGACGTCGGTGTTCCCATCAGGAGGACTGCATCTCGATCCAGTTGCCGTCGGGATCCTGCACCGTCGCGGCGCGCACCCCGGGCCGGACCTCACTGACCGGGCGGGGGACGTTCGCCCCGAACGACCGGCAGGCGTCGACGACCTCCTCGAGGTTGTCCACGACCAGCGTGATGTAACGGATACCTGCGGCCGCGTAGATGGAGTCGTTGGCGCCACCCGCGGCCGGGGGAGCCTTCTCGGGGCCGAACAGGCGCAGGATGCTCTGACCCACGGCCAACCGTTGGATCGTGCCGAACCCGGGGAAGACGACGGGCTCGAACGCCTCGAAGCCGAGCACGTCGCGGTAGAAGGTGAGCATCCGCTCGCTGTCGGTGGTGACGATCCCGACGTCCAGTGCCGGCTTGCTCAGTTCGATACCCATGCTGTGGTGCTCCTCTTCGGTTGACCGCTCTCCGTCGGCTCGCGTAGGCTCCTTAATCATATTTGATTAAGTACCCGTGCACTGGGGCACGGGCGGGGGGCAAGCCCCAGTTCGAGAGCAGGAGCCGTCGAGTGGCCGTCAACACCTCCTACGAGCTCGAGGACCGGTACCGCCAAGCCTCGGGACGCGTCTACGTCACCGGGACACAGGCCCTCGTCCGCCTTCCGCTTGTGCAGCACCAGCGCGACCGCGGCGCGGGGCTCAAGACTGCGGGCTTCATCTCGGGGTATCCCGGATCCCCCTTGGGCGGGTACGACCAGGCCCTCAACCAGGGTCGGGCCTTCCTCGCCGAGAACGACGTGCACTTCCAGCCGGGCCTCAACGAGGACCTCGCCGCGACTTCGGTCTGGGGGACGCAGCAGGCCTCGATCATGCCCGGAATGCGCTACGACGGCGTGTTCTCCATCTGGTACGGCAAGGGCCCGGGTGTCGACCGCTCGGTCGACGCCCTCAAGCACGGCGCCCAGGCCGGGGCCTCCGCGCGCGGAGGCGTTCTCGTCCTCGCCGGCGACGACCACGGGGCCCGCTCCTCGACGACGGCCCACCAGAGCGACCAGGCCTTCATCCACTGCGCCATGCCGGTCCTGCACCCGGCCACGGTGCAGGAGTACCTCGACTACGGGATCTACGGGTGGGCCTTGTCTCGCTTTTCGGGCTGCTGGGTCGGGTTCAAGTGCGTGACCGATGTCATCGAGAGTGGTGCGTCGGTCTCCGTCGACGCTGATCGGATTGCCCTCGAGTTCCCGGACGTGGAGCTGCCCGCCACCGGTCTGAACCTCTTCCGCGGCAGCGGAGGGTTGACGGCGGAGCAGCTCCTCTACGAGCACCGCCTGCCTGCCGCACAAGCGTTCGTGCGGGCGAACCGCCTCGATCGGAAGGTCATCGGAGGAGACCGGCGCACGCTCGGCGTCGTCACGACCGGCAAGGCCTATCTCGACGTGCGGGCCGCGCTGGACGCGCTGGGCATCGACGAAGGTCGGGCGGCCGCGCTCGGGCTGGGCGTCTACAAAGTGGCCATGCCCTGGCCTCTCGAGCCGTCGCGGGTCCTCGAGTTCGCCCGCGGCTACGACGAGGTCCTCGTGGTCGAGGAGAAGCGGCCGATCATCGAGGAGCAGCTGGCCCGCGTGCTGGTGAACCAGCCGTCGAGGCCGCGGCTCGTCGGCAAGACCGACGAGCAGGGCGCCGTGCTCGTGCCTAATCGTGGTGAGCTGGTGCCCGACGTGGTGGCCGGGGTGATCGCCGGGCGCCTCCAGCGGCTGGTCGACGCGCCAGACCTCGTGGAGCGGTCCAGGCCCCGCACGGTGCTGACCGTCCAGCCGACGGCGCCGGCCGGCGGTCTCATGCGTCTGCCGTCGTTCTGCTCCGGCTGTCCCCACAACACCTCGACCCGGTTGCCGGAGGGCAGCATCGCCTTCGGGGGCATCGGCTGCCACGGCATGGCCATGTCCATGCCGGATCGCCCCACCGTCGCCATCACGCAAATGGGCGGCGAAGGGGCCGGGTGGATCGGCATGGCCCCCTTCCTCGACACCCCCCACGTGTTCCAGAACCTTGGTGACGGCACGTACTTCCACTCGGGGCTGCTGGCGGTCCGGGCCGCCGTCGCCTCGGGTGTGAACATCACCTACAAGATCCTGGCCAACGGCGCCATCGCCATGACGGGGGGCCAGGAGATCCAAGGTGAGGTGACGGCGCCGGAGATCGCGCGCCAGGTCGCGGCCGAGGGAGCGGCCAAGGTCGTCGTGGTGACCGACGAGCCATCGCGCTGGAAGAAGAACGCGCTGCCGAGCGGGGTCAGCGTCCAGGACCGCACCAAGCTCGACCGAATCCAACGTGAGCTGCGGCAGATCCCCGGGACGACGGTCATCGTCTACGAGCAGGAGTGCGCCGCGGAGAAGCGGAGGAAGCGCAAGCGCGGCAAGGCGCCAGACCCGGATCGGCGGGTGGTCATCAACGAGCGGGTGTGCGAGGGCTGCGGTGACTGCAGCGTGCAGTCCAACTGCATCTCGGTCGAGCCGGTCGAGACCGAATTCGGCCGGAAGCGGCGGATCAACCAGTCGACCTGCAACAAGGACTATTCGTGCCTCCTCGGCTATTGCCCGAGCTTCGTGACGGTCAAGGGCGCCCGTCTGCGTGTCTCGGAGACTGCGTTGCCGCCGTTGCCGATGGACGCGGTCGCCGGGCTCCCCATACCGGGCGTGGCGGGTTCCGAGACGCCCTACAGCGTCCTCTTGGCCGGCATCGGAGGCACCGGCATCGTGACGATGGGCGCGCTGATCGGTATGGCGGCGCACCTCGAGGGGAAGGGCGTGACCGTCCTGGACGTCGCCGGGCTGGCGCAGAAGAACGGCCCTGTCACCAGCCACGTACGCGTGTACGACCGTCCCGACGAGGTGCACGCGACCCGGATCGAGACCGGCGGCGCCGACGCGCTGATCGGCGCCGACCTGGTCGTGGCGTCGGGCCAGGAGTGCCTGAGCAAGGTCGGCGCCGACCGGACCTCGGTCGTCGCCAACGACCATGTGGCACCGACCGCTGCGTTCGCCCGGAACCCTGATCTCGACCTGTCGGCGACGCCGATGGTGCAGGCGGTCCAGCGGGCTGCTGGTGGCGCGTCCTTCCTCCCCGCCACCGAACTGGCAGAGGCACTGGCAGGCGACGCCATCTACACGAACATCTTGCTGCTCGGCTTCGCCTGCCAGCGGGGACTGCTGCCCGTCAGTCTGGAGGCGCTCGAACGCGCCATCGACCTCAACGGGGTGGCGGTCGGCCCCAATCTGCGGGCGTTCACGTGGGGGAGGCTGGCGGCGGACGATCTCGCCGCCGTCCAAGCCGTTGCCGAGTCGTACGTGCACGACGTGCTCGACGAGCCCGTAGGGGACGAGCCTCTCGAGGTCCTGGTGGCGCGCCGAGCGGCGGACCTGACCGAGTATCAGGACGCCGCGTACGCCCAACGGTACCGTGCACTCGTCGAGCAGGTCCGCGCGGTGGAGGAGCAGAAGGTACCCGGTCACCAGGAGTTGACGGAGGCCGTGGCCCGCTACCTGCACAAGCTCATGGCGTACAAGGACGAGTACGAGGTGGCCCGGCTGATGGGCGACCCGGCGTTCTGGCGCAGCATGGAGGAGCAGTTCGAGGGCGACCTGCGGGTGGAGTTCAACTTGGCGCCGCAGATCCTCAACCGGCGGGATCCCGACACGCATCGGGCGAAGAAGCGCTCCTACGGGCCCTGGATGCGACGCGGCTTCCGTGTGCTCGCCAGGGGTAAGCGCATCCGCGGCACGAGACTCGACCTGTTCGGGCGCACCGCGCACCGGCGCAACGAGCGGGCCTTGATCGGTGAGTACGAGGAGACGGTCACCGAGTTGCTCGCAGCGCTCGACGGCGGCAACCATGAGCTCGCGGTGGAGGTCGCGAGCATCCCCGAGCTGATCCGCGGCTACGACCTGGTCAAGGAGGCGCATCTGCTCGAGGCTCGCCAGCGTCAGAACGATCTGATGGAGAAGTTCCGGGAGGGGTCAGGCTCATGACGACGACCATGGCGGAGGCGGAGGCACGCTTGCGGCCCGGGAGGATGCTCGTCGGCGGCGACTGGCTGGCCGAGGGCAGCGGGGGGGAGTTCGTCCACATCAATCCGAGCACCGGCCGGCCCCACCCGCCCATCCCCCTCGCCGGCCCTCGGGAGGTCGACCAGGCGGTACAGGCCGCGCGTGCCGCCCAGCCGGCCTGGCGGTCGCTCCCCGCGGACGCACGCCGTGATCTCATGCTCGGGCTGGCCGGCCTCATCCGGCAGCACGTCCCCGAGCTCGGGCTGCTGGTGTCGCTCGACAACGGATCGCCGTGCCGAAGTTCGGGCAACGGGCCGCAGATGGCGGCCGACAACTTCAGCTACTTCGGGGGCTGGATCGACAAAGTCGCAGGCGACCTCATCCCGACGTGGCCGGCACCGGCGCTCGACTACGCGCTCATGGAGCCTTATGGGGTCGTCGCCGCCATCATCCCGTGGAACGCGGTGTTGCACAACATCGGCCAGGTGCTCGGGGCGGCACTGGCTGCGGGCAACTGCGTGCTCCTCAAGGCGCCGGAATTGGCGCCCTTCGCCGCCCTCCGCTTCGGTGAGCTCGTCGTGGAGGCCGGTTTCCCCCCTGGCGTCGTGAACATCCTGGCCGGTGGCGCAGACTGTGGCCGTGCGCTGGTCGCGCACCCGGGCATCGACAAGGTGCACTTCATCGGCAGCGGCGCCACGGCCAAGCAGATCATGGCGTCGGCCTCGGAGACGCTGAAGCCGGCCACCTTCGAGCTGGGCGGCAAGTCGGCCAACCTGGTGTTCGCGGACGCCGACATCCACGCTGCCGCGCTCTACTCGGCGTTCCTCAGCATGGCGAACAGCGGCCAGGGCTGCCTCCTGCCCACCCGGCTCCTCGTCGAGGACAGCGTCTACGACCGGGTGGTCGAGGCAGTCACCGCGTTCACGCAATCGATCACCGCCGGCGACCCCTTCGACGAGGCGACGATGCTCGGGCCGGTCATCAGCGCCGAGGCATGCGAGCGGATCCTGGGAGTGATCGAACGCGCCCGGGCCGACGGCTCCGGACGCCTGCTCACCGGCGGGGGGCGGATTGCAGGTGACCTCGCCGACGGCTACTTCGTCCAGCCCACGCTCTTCGGAGATGTCGACAACGCCAGCGACCTTGCGCAGCATGAGGTGTTCGGCCCGGTCCTGGCCGTGATCCGCTTTCGCGACGAGGACGAGGCAGTGGCGCTGGCCAACGACACGCAGTACGGCTTGGCCGCCTACCTGCACACCAACGACCTGCGGCGGGCGCACCGCGTGGCTGCCGCACTGGAGGCGGGCATGGTCTCGGTCAACGGCTTCACCGGCGTGCACCCCGGGGCGCCCTTTGGAGGGGTCAAGCAGAGCGGGTTCGGCCGGATGGGAGGTCGTTACGGACTCGAGGACTTCCTGCGCCCCAAGAATGTGTACATCCCGCTCACGTGAGGACACGGTGACACTGCCTCCCGTGGTCGAGTACAACCCCTACGCGACCGAGATCCAGCACAACCCCTATCCGTGCTGGAAGCGCCTGCGCGACGAGGCACCGGTCTACTACAACCCCGAACTGGACTTCTACGCCATCACCCGCTACGACGACGTGCTGGCGGCGATGCTCGACCCGGCGACCTACATCTCCGGCCACGGCGTCACCATCGACGGCGCGGACCGGGGTATCGGGTTCTTGATCTCGACCGACCAGCCTGAGCACACCTGGTACCGGAGGCTCCTCTCGCGGGTGTTCACCCCCAGGCGGGTCAGCGAGCTGGAGCCCTTCGTGCGGCAGGTGGCAGCGGGGTACCTGGACACCGCGCGCGACAAGGTCCGCATCGACCTGGTCCAGGAGTTCTCACTGCGTCTCCCCCTCGACGTCATCGGCGAGCTGGTCGGCGTGCCGGCCGAGCTGCGCGGCGCCATCCACGACCTCTCGGTGCGCAGCAGCGCCCGCGATCCCGACCCGGCCACGCGCGGCATGGCCAGCGACGACGCCAGAAGCGCCGTGATGGAATTGAAGTGCGTCTACGACGAGCTCGTCGCCGACCGTCGCAGGCACCCGGGTGACGACGTCATCTCCATGCTCATCGCGGCCGAGGTCACCGACGACGACGGCAACACCCACCGGTTGAGCGACCAGCTGATCACGGCCCAGTTCCTGCTCCTGGCGGCGGCGGGGCACGAGACGGTGGCCAATCTGATCGGCAACGGTGCCGTGGCGCTCTGGTGGTGGCCCGACCAGCGACGGGAGTTGGCCCGCGACCCGCGACTGACGCCCGGTGCCGTTGAGGAGATGCTCCGCTGGGACAACCCCGCGCCCCTGGCGGGTCGCTGGTGCACGCGCGACGTGGAGCTCCACGGAACGACCATCGCGGCGGAGTCCCGGGTCATGCTGGTGCTGGGATCGGCCAATCACGACGAGCGTCGGTACGCGGAGCCCGGGCAATTCGACATCCACCGGGAGGTGGACCCGCGGCCGCTGGTCTTCGGCTTCGGCATACACCGATGCCTCGGCGCGGCGCTGGCCCGACTCGAGGTCCGGGTGGCGTTCGAAGAGCTGTTGGCCAGGTTCCCCGACTACGAGCTCGACGAGCCGGGCATCCGTCGTGGGCCCGCACAGATGCTGCGCGGGCTGATGAACCTTCCGGCAGTCTTGACGCCCTGACCGGGACCGGCGCGAAACAAGATCCCCGAAGAGAAGGAGCACATCGCATGGGACGACTCGATGGCCGGGTGGGCATCGTCACCGGCGCGGCGCAGAGCATCGGGCGTGAGTACGCGCTCGGGCTCGCGGCTGAGGGCGCGGCTGTCGTGGTAGCCGACATTGCCAATCCCTCGCCGGTGGTCACCGAAGTAGAAGCAGCCGGGGGAGCGGCGCTGGGCTTCGCGGTCGACATAGCCAACGCCGAGTCGACACGCGCCATGGCCGCCGCGGCGCTCGACCGCTTCGGGCAGATCGACTTCCTGGTGAACAACGCAGCGCTCTACGGAGCGCTCAAGGTGCAGTCGTGGATGGACATCCACGTCGACGAGTGGGACCGGGTGATGGCGGTGAACCTGCGCGGCATGTTCCTGTGCTGTCGGGCCGTCGTCCCGAGCATGGCCGAGCGCGGTTCGGGCAAGATCATCAACATCTCCTCGGGGACGGCACTCGCCGGCATCCCGGGCCTCCTGCACTACGTGACCTCGAAGGCCGGGGTGATCGGCTTCACCCGCGCCCTGGCTCGCGAGGTGGGGGGGCTCGGCATCACCGTGAACACGATCACGCCGGGTGTCACCATGAGCGAGGGCACCGCGCACCTGATGGAGAACTCAGGCCTGCCCGTGGGCGACAGGATGCTGCAGGCCAAGTGCCTGCAGCGCGAGCAGACGCCGCACGACCTGCTCGGCGCCGTGGTGTTCCTGGCTTCCTCCGACTCGGACTACATCACGTCGCAGGTGATCAACGTCGACGGAGGGTGGATGTCGACCTGACGGACCTCGATCACGCTCGGCCGGTCGTGCGCTGGCTGAACGTGGTGAGCGAGCCGGGGTCCGCTGCCGCCTGGCGGTAGAAGTCGAGGGCGCGCGCGAAGGCATCCGCGCCGGGCCGGGCCTGCTGCGACGCGCGGTCTGCTCGCTCGATCAGTTCGGTGTTGACCGGCCGGCGGATGTCCTCGTAGTCGCCGAGGGCCCGGTCCAGCGCGGGCTCCTCGGCGGAGGTGCCCGCCAGCACCGGGCCGACGAGCCGGGCAAGCTGTACCGAATCCCCAATGGCCATGTTGAGCCCCTGGCCCCCCATGGAGTGGATGGTGTGCGCGGCGTCACCGCAGAGCGCAGCGCGCGGCCCGGCGTAGCGGGCAGCGTGGGTCCGCTTGAGGCGGTAGACGTGTGACCCTCCCCGCTTGGTCAGCACGATGCCACCCAGGAGGGGGTGCCGTTCGCCCAGGCGGTGGGCGAGCTCGGCTTCGCTCGAGGTCATCCAGTCCCTGGCCTCGGAGCGCCGGATCAGGACGACCAGGCGGACCCGGCCGACCGGCGTCGTCGGGAGGATGAACACCGCACCGTCGGGATGGATGAGTTGCCAGCCGTGTTCGGCCTCGAGCCACGCAGGCCGGTCCCCGTGGAGCACCGCGATGCAGTTGTCGTACTCGTGATCGTCTGCCAGCGCGATACCGAGGGTGCGGCGGGTCAGCGATCCGGCGCCGTCGGCACCGACGAGGAAGCGCACCTTCGTCGCCCCGTCACCGGTGTCCACCCACCATCCGGGCTGGGTCGAGTCCGTGTCCAATGTGAGCGTACGCGCGACGTTGGACTCCACCGAGGCGCCTTGGTCCTCGGCGGCCTCCAAGAACGCGGCCTCGAGCTCGGCATGGTTGAGGATCAGGCTGCCCTCCACCTGGGTCTTGAAGCTGAGCGCACCGTCAGGGTCCACCGTCTCCACGCCGCGCAGCGTGGTTGCACCGCGCGCCCGGAGGAGATCGAAGATGCCGAGCTCGCGGGCGATGTCGACGGTTGGCGCGTGCATCAGGTCGCCCCGGTTGGGATCGCGAGCCATGTCCCGGCGCTCGAACACGCGCACCGAGAGCCCCTGGAGGGCGAAGGCGAGTGCGGCACTGCCACCAGCCAGCCCACCCCCGATGACGGCCACGTCGTAGTCGTAGTAGTCGCGCAGCGTCGATCCTCTCCGGCTTCGGGCCACACCGGCCCGGGGCCTGAAGTGAGCCATCTCGAGGCCGAGATTATGAATCTTAAGCTGAAGCGGTGCAAGCACCTTTATTGACTTTAGTTAAGGGCAAGGCTACGTTGCCGACATGGGGCGACGGTGCGTGCTTCGGGTCTTCGGACGCGCCCGAGGGGACGTCGGACCTCTTGTCGCCTCGTGGACCAATTGCCCCCCGGGCCTCTCCGAAGAGGATCTGCCCCCTCGATCACAAGGAAGGTGGCGCCACGGTGCCCGATGACTTGGTGCTCTACGACGTCGGAGGCGATGGGGTCGCGCTCATCACCCTCAACCGCTCCGACCGCATGAACGGGCTGTCCCCGGACATGGAGGACCGCTACTTCGACCTCCTCCTCGAGGCAGGTGGAGACCCGAACGTCCGGGCGATCGTCGTCACAGGTTCCGGTCGCGCGTTCTGTGCGGGCGCGGACGTCGCCCTGCTGGAGGATGCGGTCGAGACGGGCACCATGGAGCTCGGTAGCGCGAGCCGACGACCGATCACGCTGCCGCTGGGCATCGCGAAGCCGGTCGTCGGAGCGATCAACGGAGCGGCAGCCGGGGTGGGACTCGCACTCGCGCTCATGTTCGACGTCCGCTTCGCGGCCTCCGGGGCGAAGCTCACCTTCTCGTTCCCCCGGCGGGGGCTCATCGCCGAGTACTGCACGTCCTGGCTGCTGCCGCGGCTGATCGGGACCTCAAGGGCGCTCGATCTGTTGCTGTCGGCGCGCGTGGTGCTGGCCGAGGAGGCACTCGAGTTGGGCCTGGTCAATCGGGTGGCGCCGGCCGAGGGGGTGCTCGACGCCGCGCGCGCGTATGCAGCCGACCTGGCCTCGGGCTGCTCGCCCGCCTCCATGGCGGTCATCAAGCAGCAGGTCTATGCAGACTGGGAGGCCGGTCTCGAAGCGGCGCGCCAACGTGCCACGTCGCTGATGGCCGTCGCATTCAGGGGCCCGGACTTCGTGGAAGGGGTGCAGTCCTACCTCGAACGTCGTCCGCCTGCATTTCCAGATCTCGGGGGCGGGTCGAACTCGACCTTCGTAGACTGAGGAGCGCAAGGACCCAGGCACAGGGTCGTCTCGGGCGAGCCGGTCGGGCGGGGCCTGCGGGGCGCCGCACGCCTACGCTGTCTCGATGAGACGACTCTCGATCCTCGTCGGGGCCTGCCTGCTCGTGCTCGTCATGCCCCCCGCGTCTGTGGCGCAAGCGTCGGGACGACGGGTGTCAACGGCGTCGAGCCCGGCTGTCGGCACGCTGCCTGTTGTCTCGTGTCGGACGTCGTTCGGCGCGGAGCCGTCGTCGCCGTTCGTGGCGCGCCGGTTACCGGCGACGACTGACCTCACAAGGTTGGCCTTCTATTCCAACGGGTTCCTGACCGTCCTGGGCCCCGCCGGATGGGCTTGTGGCGCGCTCGTCGCCGCGGACGGAGGCGAGAAGCTCGACGTCTTTCCGCCGGGACAACCTGACTACTCGACGAGACTCCCACCCAAGGGTGCAGTGCTGGTCGAGCTGGAGGGTGACTACACCGGTCACCTGCCTGGAGCCGAGCTCGTCTGCGCCCTCTTCCCGAACTCGGCCGCGGCTGCCGCGGTCCGCTCGAGTGGGCTCCCGTGCCCGTCGAATGAGGGAGAGAAGGTAGTCCATCTGACCCCCGACGTCGTCACCTTCACGGACCCTCCGGGCGTGACAGGGTCGGGCGCGGGTTCCGGTGGTTCTTTGGCTTCCCAAGGTGCTGCCGTCTACCCACAGCTTCAAGGTGGATCGGCCGACAGCGTGGACATCACGTTGCTGGCGTGCACGCTGCCCCAGCGACTGGCGACGCTGTGTGGTGCGATCGAGGGGGACTACGTCGTGCGCAACCCGCCCCAGTACGTGCCGCAGGCCGGCGGCTGACCCTCGACGCCTCTCCGGAGGACGCCAAGCGTTCTGACCGCGCTCAGTCCGCGCCGTCGAACGGCGCGTTGAACGCGAACACCCCGCCGTCGGACCCGACCAACCAGTAACCGCCGGTGGCGCCGTCCTCGGCCATGCCCACGACGGGCGCGTTGAGAGCGAGTCCACCGGTGCTCCCCCAGAACGGGGCATCGAAGGCGAAGATCCCGCCGTCTGAGGCGACCAACCAGTAGCCGTTCCCGCCGGTCGACACGGCCATGCCGTTGACCGGCTGCTGCAGGCGCAGGTTGCCGGTGGACCCGTAGAAGGGGGCTCCGAAGGCGAAGATCCCGCCGTCAGAGGCCACCAGCCAGTAGCCGCCCGTCTGTGCGTCGGCCGCGATCCCCACCACGGGAGCATTGAGGTGCTGGCCGCCCATCGATCCGAGGAACCGAGCGTCACCGAACGCGAAGACGCCGCCGTCGGATGCCACCAACCAGTAGCCGCCGCCGTCGGGTGTCGGGACCATGTTCACGACGGGGGCGTTGAGCGGACGGCCTCCCATGGAGCCGAAGAAGCCGGCGTCGCCGAACGCGAAGACGCCGCCGTCGGATGCCACCAGCCAGTAGCCGCCGCCGTCGGGCGTCGAGACGATGTGCTCGATGGGGGCGTTCAGCGGGGTGCTCCCCATGTCCCCGTAGCTGGCCACGTCGTGGGCCGACACGGCTCCCTCGGAGTCGGCCAGCCAGTAGCCCGCGCCTGTCGGGGGAGCGGCGATGCCCGTGACCGGGCCCGGGAAGGAGCGGGCCTGCCCAGAGTCGGGGTCCACCATGAGGGACGACTCGTCGACGGCCTCGAAGGCGCTGGCGGGCACCTCCTTGAGCTCGTCGATCAGCGACTGGGGCCATGCCGGGTCGGCAGTGCCGCCGAAGTACCAGTTGCTGCCGTTGTCGGCCAGGATGAGCCCGTACGTCTGCATAGCCCGCAGGACCACTTGGGCCTGGGGCGAGAAGCCACTGATGTCGAAGCTCGCCTTCAGGCGGAAGCGCGCTCCCATCGGCGGCAGGTTCGGGTTCGAAGCCGTGCCGGCCTCGTGGCGCGCCGGCCAGATGTAGCTGGTGGCGGTCTGCTCCGCTGTCATCCTGATGGCGTGGGTGATCTTGCCCGAGAGCACCTCGTCGTAGCGCACCAACCCGGGCAGGATGGGCAGCCCGGCGGCGTCGGCCGAGGTCCAGCCTGCTGGCCGCAGCGCGTTCGAGTTGAGGTTCCAGACGGCACCCGAACCCGCGGTGGAGCCTTCCGGGCTGTACTGCGCGTCGTAGAGCTCGTAGAGGGTGCACGTGGAAGGGTCCACCATGATGGCGTGGCGGTCACCGGTCGAGTCCTGGCCTCCTTCGATGGGCGTGTCGGGACCGAATGGGTAGGGACCGGGGTCGCTCTGGTCCGCGTACTCGAAGGAGATATTGACGAACTGATGGCCGGCGGGCACCACGGTGTA
>Ga0187784_10002204_pt1 | contig 15652 bp, 10 predicted proteins | sample 1015_SJ02_MP15_2_FD_132964 | JGI IMG/M metagenome (GOLD analysis project Ga0187784, IMG submission 132964) | Tropical peat soil microbial communities from peatlands in Department of Meta, Colombia - 1015_SJ02_MP15_20_MG | ecosystem: Environmental > Terrestrial > Soil > Wetlands > Peat | place...
CTCTTCGATCGCGCCCTCGACCTCCGGCGCAATGGCAGGCATCTCCTGCCGGGTGCGGCGATAGACCAGTGTCACCGAGGCGCCGAGCCGTCTGCTGACCAGCGCCGCGTCGGTGCCCAGCCGCCTGCTGACCCGCGCCGCGTCTACGGCCGTGTCCCCGCCGCCGACCACGACCACGTGGTCTCCCACGTCCACCGGCACGCCCCGATTGACCCGATTCAGGAAGTCGGTGCCGGTCAGGACATTGGGCGCGTCTTCGCCCGGAATGCCTAGTTTCAGCCCCTTGTGCGCGCCGATGCCGACGAAGATCGCCTGGTACTGCTGGCGGAGCTCCGCCAGGTCGATGTCCTTGCCGATGGTCGTGTTGCACCGGAGCTCCACCCCAAGATCCACGATCTTCTGGATCTCGGCGTCCAGGACATCACGGGGCAACCGGTACGCAGGAATGCCGTATCGGAGCATCCCGCCCGGCTGGCTGAAGGCCTCGAAAACAGTCACCGAATATCCACGCCGTGCGAGCTGATAGGCGCAAGAGAGACCGGCCGGTCCCGCGCCAACCACGGCGACTCGTTCCGGATACGTGGCCTCCGTCAGCCTGCCGAGGCTCAGCCCCCGTTCGATGCCGAAATCCCCCACAAACCGCTCGAGCGCGTTGATCGCCACCGCGCTGTCCTTGTCCTTCCGGTTGCACGCGTCTTCACACGGATGGGGACACACACGGCCGCACACCGCCGGAAACGGACTCCGGTCGGTAATCGTCCGCCACGCGCTCTCATACGCCTCCTCGTGGGTCTGGCCGTATTCCTCCGCCTGAGCGATCGTCGTCACCCATCCCCGGATGTCGATTTCGCTTGGACAACCCACGTTGCACGGCGGCGTCTTGACGACATTTCCCGGCCGCAGACTGCTGATCTCCGCGCCGAACGACGCCGGCTTGATGACGGGCTTCTTGTCTTGCTTGAATAATGGCATGTGCTCGTCCTCCCTTACGTATGGCCATGGTTGGACGTTTCCTTATTGCGTTCGCGTAACTTCCACAGCCGCCGCGCCTGCACCCAGATGACGTCGGCCTACGCAGCCACGAAGACGGCCTCTCTTCCTACTTCACGATGATTGTTCCCCACATGCCCTGGGGTCCGTGGACCGCGCACACGTACGCATACTGACCAGGCTTGGTAAACGTCAGACGATAGCTTGTTGGTGGATTCCCCGGCACTCCTGGAGGAAAGATGATGCCGGAGCTCACCAATCCGCTCCCGTCGTACTCGGTGGTCGGGGTGGGGGTGACCACCTGCGGATTCTCCAGCAGTTTTGGCGGCCCGTTCGGCTGCGGCTGAGGAATAATGTAGTTCGATGCTCCCGCCTGGCCTCCGGGGAACGTCACAGCATGGATCTCCTGCGGGTCCTGCATGTCCCAGATCACGGTGGTCCCGTGTGCGATCACCAGCGGTGTGCGGGTGAACCGAAGGATCGACCAGTGGGCTTGCGGATCCCCGATGAAGTGAATAACGACGGTCTTCCCGTTGACTGTCGGAACCCACTGGCTGTAGGCGTGGTCACCAGCGCGCAGCGCAGCGGCCAGCTCGCGCTTCCCCCGAGCGGTGGCCTGCACGGGCGTCTCGCTTGCCCGGCCCTTGACGATGACCGTACCTTCTTGACCGGGATGCAGGAGGCACAGGTACGTGAACGTACCCGACTTGGTGAACGTAAGCGTGTAGGAGAACGGCTTCGTCGGATCCGGCGGCATGCCAGAGTTATGATACCCGACACCGTCGTAGGTCCGGCCGCCAGCCGGGAATGCGACCCGAGGATTTAGGTAAGATTTCCCGCCTTGCTCGACGTCGGGCGGCAGGGGCTTCGTACCGCCAAGGAAGGTCACGGTATGCTCCGGCCATTGTCGGTCAAACACCCAGTGCACGGTATCACCTACCGTCACCGTGAGGGTATGCGGGAAGAACCCACTACTCACGACCGAACTGTCGCTGTTGGCCGCTCCCACGACCACTGTCCAGGTGGTACCGTTGGCTCCGTGCACGGGAACTGCCGGAAGGCCAATTACGAACGCCGTGACAATCATCAGGAACAAGACAAGGTGTTGGTTCCGCACGAGTCTCCCCCTCCGCAGAAGGTCATCTCGGCCCGCCTGTTCTGTTGTCGAAAACAGGGAACGCCGGCAGTCTCCAGTTCGATCGGCTACACCCAGAACGTCTTGGACTGTGGGGATCATTGCAGGGGTATGCGGCCCTTGTTCGAGGCGAGCCAAGTATTGAAATCCTGCAAGGACGGGGTGAGCGCCCGTGAGAGTTCAACGCTACGCGCACCACAGAAACCCTCCTGGAAGTCGCGCTTGAACTGGAACATGTTACCAAGGTCATCTGCACCGGGGAAGCCGAAGCTACGGTAGACTTCGGGTGGAACGTCATTGTACCGGACTTCTTGCCCGAGCGCCTTCGTGAAAGCCGCGGCCATCTGCGCGCCGGTCAGCATTTCTCCGACGATGCCGACAGTCTTGCCAACGTGCTCGCTGCCGTGCCTGAAGATACCGTAGGCGCACCGGCCGATGTCCTCTGCGGCCATTCCCGGGAGGTTCTTGTCGCCCATGGGGAAGGTAATCGCTAGCGTGCCATCTGGTCCTTGCTTCGGCCCCATGCCAAAGTGGATGAAGTTGTCCCAAAAAAAAGAAGTCAACAGGAAGGTCGTCGGGACGCCAGTCTCAGCGAACACACGATTCGCTTCTCCTTTGGCGTCGAAATGCGGCACCTTGTACTTGCCCATGAGAGTCGGCATGCGACTGTCGCTAAGAGGCACCCATCGACGTGTCTTCGAGCGTCGACCAAATCACATGCGTGACGTCGACATGCCGTGCAGCCTGAGCCATGGTCGCGGCTTCGGCTAACTCCCTTTCGGGCGAAAAGTGGACCCAGTAGAATGTGACACAAAACACCCCGTGCGCACCATCGAACGCCTTCTCCAGGTTCTCCGGGTTGTCGACGTCCGCTGCGACGACTTCCGTCCCTAACCTCGCGAGTTCTCGTGCCTTGTCGGAGGTCACGTCTCTCGTCAACGCCCGCGCAGTGAAATCACCACTTGCATCACTCAAGATGGTGCGGATAAGCCCGCCCCCCTGTTGCCCGGTTGCGCCGACGACTGCGATAGTCTTTCCTCTGACCATATGATGATCCCCATGTCGTAGGCCTCGGTCCGACTAGTCACTGCGCGTCTTCAGCGCGTTGGCGCGCGTAGTTCTGGGTGGGTTGGTTCAAGTCCTCTTTCTGTCATCGACGACGTCCAGCTGGTCGCATCGCGCTAGTGCGCTTGGCCCGAGCCATCAGTCGTTCGTCGAGGCGGTAACCGTCGTGCCTTCCGGTCCGTCACCCATGCCACCCTGCTCGTCACCCGGGAACCGAGCGAAAAGAACGCTGGGGTATCTCTAGATACGCCTCATGCACCCCAGCCTCGACCATCCCAACCTGTGCAGGAGCCGCCTCAGCACGGCGCCAAGAAGCGGGACTATCCGCGGCCCAGCTCCGCCCGCACCGATGCGATCACGGCCTGACCCTCTGGAGTATCGGTCACCAGCTCGATGCCGGCATCCGAGGTCGTGCCGAGTCCGAGCTCGACCGCCCGGCGGATCTGCTCTTGCTCGAAAATCGGGCCCTGAGCTACCGGTCCGGTGACCCCATGCATCCGTAGCAGAGCCACCCCGACCGCATCCAGCGCCACCCGATCGGTCCCGGCCAGGACCACGCCCGGCCGGGCCAGCCGCCCGGTTTCGGGACCGCCGTCGACGAAGGCTTCGATGCCGTCCACGACCACGAGGGCCGGCCGGTAGAACACGTTGAGCTCGGCGATGAGCGTCCGCTGCAGCGGGGACCCATGCAGCTCCTCCATGTAGTCATACCCGTCCGGCCCGCGCCGAGCCACTATGCCCACCGAGTTCTTCAGCGAGAGCGTAAACTGGCCGCCAAACCGGTGCGTCTTGAGGCAGCAGGTCTGAATGATGATGTCGGCCCGCTCGAAGGGGATGGGAAACAGGACGCCCCTGCGCCAGTGTGCCCCAGGGAGCGTCCGCCCCACCCACGCGGACGGCGAGAGCCGGTCCAGGGGCACCAATTGTACTCCGAGGCCCCGGGCCATGACGTCCAGCCCCTTGTCGCGCATCACCTGCGCCGTATCCCCCATGCCGCTGCGGTCCGCGATGGTGATCTCACCGGCGCCACCGATCTTGCAGAACTCCACGAGCGTCCGCAACGTCTCCGCATGCGTGGAACCGGGGAACGGATCGCTGCTGTTGAGATTCGGCTTGATGGCCACCGTCCGGCCCCGGACCGCGACCTGCGGGAGGAGGCGAAGGGCCCGGAGGACGCCGTCGCGGTGCGAGTCGGTCTTGATGAGCGCAACCCTCCCCGGCCGCGGCGCACTTTCGGCCGGCCCCGCGACTCCGAGCACCGCCGCGGGCGCCGCCTGAGAGCCGGCTCTGCCCGGGCCGGGCGTCAGCTCAAGGGCTGCCGCGCCGCCCAGGACGGTTATAAGGAAATTCCGACGCGTTTCGCGCACCTCACACCCCGCAGGAACCCCTACACTGGATATACCTCCGCCTGACCGCCGTGGTCAATGGCTGTTGCCAGATGAGATCTACTCATCATGCGTACATATGCTGGGAGACCACGGGCACGGCCAGTTCAGGGCTAATGGATCGCGCCGTCGAACTCTCGGTGCAGAGCAATGGAACAGGGCTTGCTACGACGAGAGAGCGCAAGGCCGCCGCCGACATCTTCGTCTGCTGCGCCGTGTACCCGATGTGGGCGATCGCCGTCGGCGCGGATGCGTTCAACGCGTGGATGGCGAATCCGGGCTGATTCCGGCGCAATTCGAGCCGAATCTGAGCCTATTTCGGGGAGTCGAACGTGCAAGAATCGACGGTTTCACAAAAAAGGTGGGGCCTCAGTTGAAAGGGAAGCGCCGTGGTGAAAAGCCTGTGGTTCCGTCGAAAATGGTCGTCTGCCCCGACAGGGGGTGGCCAGCGTCGTGAGGGGCCCTGTACGGACAGGCGAGTGGAGGGCACTCGAGACCGCTGGCAGAGCCGGGCGACGAGGCGAGCCGTCGACGCCAGCGCAAACCTCGCCGCGCCGCCTCCCCAGGCTACGCCCTTGTCTACGAACGCTGCGGGAAGGACCTCGATCAGTCAAGACCACGTTCGGCGGGCTAACCGGTACTCGGAGGACCGCCCACGGGTTGGCGAAAGGCGTCTCGGAGCAGCTCCGGACGTTTGGGCAAGGGCGAATCCTCGGGGAGGGCCCGATCAGGGGAATTGAGGCACGTATCAGAACAAGTGGGGATGTCAGACTGGGGGTGGCGGGATGCGCTTTTCTTCGATGATCCACGCCGTGGATCTACACGCGTGCGGCGAGCCTGGTCGCGTCATCGTAGGTGGCGTGCTCGACGTGCCGGGACGCACGATGTTTGAAAAGCGGGTCTATCTGGAAACGCACGCCGATCACCTTCGCACGCGCATGCTGCGCGAGCCCCGCGGGTACCCGGCCGCAAACTGCAACCTCGTCCTTCCGGCGACCCACCCCAGCGCGCAGGCCGGGTTTGTCATCATGGAGCAGACCGAGTATCCCCCGATGTCCGGGAGCAACACGATCTGCGTCGCGACCGCGCTCATCGAGACTGGGATGGTGCCCGCGACCGAGCCGGTGACGAACCTGACGCTCGAAGCCCCCGCCGGCTTGATCTCGGTGCGCGCCGACGTCGCGCAGGGCAAGGTGACCCGGGTCACGTTTCAAAATGTGCCCGCGTTCGCGGTCTACCTCGACGCCAAGGTGGAGGTGCGGGGCCTGGGCACGGTCACGGTGGATGTGGCGTACGGCGGGATGTTCTACGTGATCGCCGACGCCTCCCAGGTGGGGCTGCGGCTGCGGCCTGACGAAGGTCGAGACATCGTGCGCATCGGGGAGATGATCAAGGCGGCGACGAGGGAACAACTCCCGGTGGTGCATCCCGAGAATCCCAAGATCGCCGGCGTCACGATCGCCGAGCTGACGGCACCGCCGACGCGACCCGATGCCACGGCGAAGAACGCCGTCGTCGTCTCCACGGGCACGCTCGACTGGACGCGTCAAGAGTCGTGGACTGGGACGTTGGACAGATCCCCCTGTGGGACGGGCACCTGCGCCCGGATGGCCGCGCTGCACGCCAAGGGCAAGCTGCCGTTGCACGAGGACTTCGTGCACGAAGGGATTCTCGGGACGACGTTCACTGGCCGGCTGATCGAGGAGACCACCGTGGGGCCGTACGCGGCGGTCGTGCCGCTGCTGTCCGGACGCGCATGGATCACTGGCTTTGCCCAGTACGTCGTCGATCCGGACGACCCGCTGGCCGACGGGTTCACAGTGGGCGACCTGTGGGGGCTAGTCGATGCCTAATAGCCCCGAGCAGGACTTGATTCCCCCCGGAAAATGACTCAAGCAGTTGCACTACAATTCCCCGAGAGGCCACTGCCGCCTTGGAGACTGTGCGTGTGCGGTCGGCCTGGTTACCACCCGGGTGATGGTTTCATCTACTTTCCTCCACAGGACAATGTGCGGATGACGTGGCTGCATTCATGCTTGCCTTGGCAATTGAAAAGGCCTATGTCGCCCGTCCAGGCTACGCCCGCCACCATCAGTGGGTTCAAACCTCTGCTCGCGCGATGATGACCACAAGAAACTGAGATGAAATCCCGAAAGTATCGCGAGCGAAACATCCTGCAGCCGCCGCGCAAGTTTCAGACGATCATGCAACGACGTGCTGGTGCCGTCTGTCCACACAGCATGCTGAGGACTCGGCGGAGGCGAAACGAGTGAGACCGCTCGCACACCTCCAAGTTCTGGATCTAATGGTGAATATGCCAGGCCCGTTTTATTCGATGATCTTAGGAGATCTCGGAGCGAGAGTGATCAAGGTCGAACCTCCCGCGGGCGATCCCCTCCTCCGCACACTCGGGGATGGTTGCAAGCGTCAACCGTGGCAAACAGAGCATAATGCTAACCCTCAAGGATCCAAGCGTTCGGGCATTCCTACGCCGCGTCGCCAACGCACGTGATGTGGTACTGACGGGTGACGCCCGGGTATTGCCGCGCGGCTGGGCGTCGATGTTGAATCTCTTATTGTGGAAGAGCAAGGCGGCCGACATTATGCTCGTCAAGTCAGCGACGAGATTCCCGTATTATTGACCCATGTATAAATAATGTCCTAGACTCTCCTGTGGGAGAGATGCGGGATGAGACCCCAGGGGAGCCCGGTCGCGCTCGAGCAGCGTCGTCGTCGAGCGGTCACGCTCCTGAGTCACGGCTACCAACCGCATGAAGTCGCCCAGATGCTTGGCGTGGATCGCCGATCGGTGCGACGTTGGAAACGAGCGCACGGTTGCAGGGCGCTGAAGGGTTGCGGGCGCGGCACACGCCGGGGCGGCCACCGAAGCTGACGGCAGCGCAACGTCGCACCTTGATCCGATGGATCCTGCGCGGTCCTGAGGCCTTGGGGTATCCGACAGCGTTGCGGACCTGCCGGCGCATCGCCCAACTCATTGGGGCACGGTTTCACATCGCGTATCACCCGGATCATGTGGGCCGGCTCCTCCGCGCGTGTGGGTTCACGCCCCAGCGCCCGCAACGGACCGCCAAAGAGCGGGTCGACGAACGCGTTCGTGCCCGGATACACAGCGACTAGGCCCGGAGTTAAAAAAACTGACGCAGCTCCGAGCCCGGCTGATTTGCATCGACGAGACGAGGTTTCTCATGGCCCCGCTGATTCGCCGGACGTGGGCCCAACGCGGCTGCACGCCCCAGCTCTGCCTGCGGACTCGCCGGCATGAAAAGCTCTCGGGTATTGCGGCCCTGGTCGTATCGCCCCAGCGCCGTCGCATCACGCTCTACTTGGTGCTCTACGCGCGCCAGAATATCCGGGCGCCGCACGTCCGGCGGTTCATCCGCCATCTCCGCCGGCATCTCCGGGGCCCGGCGCTCGTGCTGTGGGATCGCGGTCTGCCACATCGCGCGCGTCTCGTGCGTCGGACGGTGGACGCGTGTCGCTCGTGGTCGGTGGTGTGGTTGCCGCCACACGCCCGAACTGAATCCCGTCGAGCAAGTCTGGACGTACCTCAAGTACGGCCGGCTGGCCAACTTTGCGCCAGACGATCTTATTCAGATTCACCGCGAAGCCCGTCGCGAGACGCGACGCCTGCACTGCCGTCCCGAACTCCTCAAGCATCTCTTCCGTCACTCCACCTTGCCTTTTCGTGTCTAAAATAGGGCTTTACTTATACAGCGATCAATAATTAATGGCGCTGCCGCCGCACCGGCTGAGATTCCGAGAGCGTTCGCCATGTGCCAGCACTGCGGCACTCGCGCAACCTGTCGGCCAGAGGGGAGTTCCTTGAGCGTCGCTTCCCCAGCCGAAAAAGGAGGCACGTATGGAGACGATTCAATCGCAGTTCAAGAGAATCCGCTTCAACAGCAAGAGCTTCGACGACGTCCTGGGGGGTTCTACTCGGGAATCGGACGTCCCGATACGGCAACGCTCGCACGCGCGCTTGCCGGCGCGCAATCCCTCGCGGAATACGAGATTATCACATTGAGCTCAGGTAGCATTCCCTTTATTGGGAATATGTGGTATGCAACGACTCGCAGCGGCTCCCGGCCTTGTCGCGGGAGCTTGCCGCGACGGGAAGCAACGAGCGTACCCCCATCGCTACGAGGTCTATACCCCCAGAAAGCCCGACTGCCCTATCGGCGACTGCTGCGCTTCCTGCCAGCGGCCCTGGCTGCTTTCGCCGTCGGCTTCTTGGTCGCTTTCGCAGCCGACCGGGCCGGTTGCGCGGCTGCCTTGAAGAGCCCCAGGATGTCGTCGCGGAATTTGTCGTAGGCTCCCTTGAACTCCGCCAGGGTCTTCTGGACCGAACCGAAGTCGGGCCACTGCTCCGGCGTGTGGCCCCCGCTGCCGAAATCCCCGGAGATGCCGGCCACGCGCAGGGTCTGGTTGAGATCCGTGTTCAGCTCGTACCCCTTGCGGAAGTCGGGGATCGTGTTCAACTTGTCCACGACCTCCTTCGGGAACTCCGCGGAGATGGACTCGACGTACGCCCCGAGGTTGAACCCCGGATCCTCAGCCATCTTCCGCACGTTCTCCTGGTGGTTGGGGAACTCCGTGTGGACCATGTTGCTCCCGGCGAGCGTCCAATACGTGTCCTGCGGCTTGCGCTTGGACGCCGGCAGGTAACACACACGGCTGAAGATGAGCTTGGCCTGTTCCCGGCTGAGCTGATGTGTTCGATAGAGGTAGTCCACCCACTTCTCCCGGTTCGCCTCCGAGAAGAAGATACCCCAGACGCGGCGGGCCACCAGCGTGCCGGACTTGCCGATGACGTCTTCCCAGCCCTTGAGCTCCTCCGCCGAGGCCACGCCCTCCAGGGCCGCGATGACGTTGGCATCAATGGTGCGCTGGCCGCCGACCCGCGTCGCCGCGACGACCTTGGCCTCGTACCCCTTGGCCGCATCAACCTTGGGCTTGGTCCCGTTGGCGGCGGCGAGCTGCTCCACCCGCTTCAGCGCCTCGCCTTCGCCCAGCGTCCTCTTGAGCTCCCCGAAGAGTTCCTCCAGCTTCACCTCCCGGAGGTGGCTCTCGAACCGCCCGCCCATGTTGGTCATATAGAGCTGGGTCGGGACGATGCCCTTCCTGATGGCGCTGGCCATCCCGGCCAGTTCTTCCAGGATCATGGTGACTTCCTGGCCCACGGTGTAGATCACGGTGATGTTACTGCCGAAGCCGAACGTGTTGATCGTCCTGGCGATCTCCCGGGCCGCCGGGGAGCTGGCCGCGACCTTGATCACCATGTTGGGTCGTGCGCGCTCCCGCGCAGTCGAATAGCCGGTCAGCAGATAGTCGTCGTAAACCCCAAGGTCCTCGGTCGCCGCGGCGAAGGCAGCGAAGACGTCCCGGATGCTCTCTCGCACCAAGTGGGCGATGTTGGGGTTCAACTGGAACGACACCACCCCGCCACCCGACTCATTTGCCAGGTTGAAGAAGATGGGCCGGTAGACATGCAGGTTATCCCAAAGGGCGAGCAGCGTGGCGTACAGGGTGATCTCGTCCCTGTACTGCTCGGGTTTGGCCCTCCAAACCGCTAATCGTGGGTGCGACATCACCTCGGTCTGAAACCGCTCGCTCAGAGCGGGATCATCCTGGTATGCCAGGGCCGCCAGGACCGGGTTGGTGGACACCTGCTCGAATCCCAGGTGGCGCAGCCAGCGGAGCCCCAGGGCATAGTCGTTGCCGAACCGGCAGCGGCCCTCACGGACCATGCGGGTATAGATGTTGCTCTCGATCTCGGCCCGCGTCTTGTCCAGGAAGGCGACGAGAACGGGCTTGCCCGACTCGAGGGCCTGCTCGATCCGAAAGGCCATCTTGGCCACCATACTGGCCCCATTCATGACCAGCTTCATCCCATCGAGGGACCGACGTGCGACGGCCGTTGCCACTGAGCTCGTGCCCTCGCCCGCCTCGCGGGCCTCCCACTCGGCCAGGGTGTCCCGGATGCTGCTGATAGCCTGGAGTCGCTCGACGCCGTTTAGCCACCGGCTCTCCACACCCAGGAAGTTGATCGCCGTCTCCAGGAGCGTCTCGTAACTGTACTGGCGCTGCCGGATCTTGCGCGAAACTTCGGCCTGCGAGTCCTCCGCCAGGGGGCGCGCGCCGACGAACCGGATGTTGAGCTGCCGGATCAGCCCTGCCACCACGCCCGGCAGGACCCCGTTCAGCTCCGGGAAGAGCAAATGATCGGCGGCCAGGGTCGTCTGGCCCCAGCCGGTAAGCTGCACTACATGGGCGGCGTGGTCGCTGACAATGGGACGCTTCCCCGGCCCCGACAGGCGCTCGGGCCGGTTGGCGGCCACGATCTGGTCGATCTGCTCCTGCTTGAGGCTCTCAGCTGCTTTTGCCATTGCACTCCCCCACCTGAAGAATGGATCCGGTCGCTTCGATACCGGGATCAAACGAAAGTATGTTGGAATTTCCACTACGCGTTCCTAAGCACCTCCCGTTGGGCCATGCCACTGCACGCGTTCAGCCGCCGAGCGATTGGCTGGGCCATGAGCCACGTACTGGAGATGACTTCGTCAAGTCGTAGACGCAGAGGCTAAGTCTCTCATTCGGACGAAGGGGCAAGACCAGAATGACACGAGAGGACGGAACGTTTCGGTCTAGAACGGATGCTGTGGCCCGGGATGAACTCGAAGTACGATCTGTACCGGCCCCTTGCTCCCCAAGGCATTTATCGACGGCCTCGCCGAAATCATAGCGCGTGACATCTTGCGACGAGTTTGCGGCTGCCCCGACTGAACACGCACCAATCCTCGTTGTCGCTACGCATCCAGAAGATCACCGGTGTCCGGGCAGTCGTTTGTAATGCGTACGGTTCCCGCGCCAATCACGAGGTTGAAGTCGGTGAACCTGACCGGCAGCCCCTCTGCAAGATACGGGACTGGGTGCTCGACCAGTTGGCAATGCAGGTGTGGGTACGCCGCAGCGCCAGAACTACCCGCCCTCGCGAATGGCCTGTCCGCGTCTCACGGTGTCCCAAGGTTTGACGGTAATCGAACCCTGCCGACAGTGGGCCAGGACAAAGTACTCGCTGTGTCCGTGATCGATGGTGATGTAGTTCCCCCAACTGAGCATCCGATCTGACTTCTCAGCCGCCAGCGGGAACCCGTGGAAATGTAGCGGGAGATAATCCGGCAGATCTCGGCGCACGGCTACGACCCGTCCGTTCGCTGGTGCCAAGATCGGCGCTTCCTTGAGTCGCAGTCCAGACGGTGAGCGTCCCAAGACGCCGTAACAGAGTGCGCCGTGAAGTTTCGCTGGCGCGATCGCTGCCCTGCGGATCTGCCATGGTTCACCTCGACTCTCGTGGTGCCAGGGGCCCCACTATGTTGCGCTCAAGCACCCGGCCGACCTGCGGGGCGCGATTCCGGCTGCGAACCGGTGTCTTCTTTGCCCCGCTTCCCGACAGGCACCGAGATGCGCTCCTGCGGCGGCGCGGTGATGCATCACGAGAGGAGCGCACGGTGTTGCACTGAGCGGGATGCGGCGCTGCTGGGAGCACGAGGCCCATGTTTCATCCTCCTGACGTTCGTGTTGCTCCGATCGCCAGCTGCGCGACGCAGCGAATCATCCTCACCAGGAAGGATCGCAGGGAGCACGAACCGTTCATCAGGTAGACAACCGGGGAAAGCGTTCCTTATTCTCCTAACTTCATCACAGAATGACTACTACGATTGGCTTGCAATGGGGAGTAGCCCTGTTGGCACTTGGCGGTGCGATCCTCGCCGCTTATGCGGCGATACGCCTTCCGGCGCACCTAGTCCACCACATTCCATCGCTGTGGAGCGGCGGGTACGTCACCGGCAAGATTGCGATGGAACAAAAAGGGTACAACGCAGGTGCAGTATTTGCCATCTGTATTGCCTTCCTATTCCAAGTTTTCGCGACTGCACCGCTCCCCGATGGTTTCCGGGCGTTCGCGCTCGGCTTTACAGTACTCATAACTGCCGTACTAGTGTGCGCCACAGCGTGGTCTCGAAGGCAGATCGTAACTGTTCCAAACCATCTACGTCGTGCAACGGGCTGACGGTATGCAATTCAAATCTGACGATTTTCTTGAGCCCCGGCCAGAGCCCGGTGAAGACCGGGCCCGTAAGGAGAACCAGCCATGAAGGAACACGAACTCACACGACGCCACGCGGTCAGGCTCGTCGGTGCGGTGGGGCTAGGCATCCCGACGGCAAGCCTCGTTGGCTGGGCTTCGCAGGGTCAGGCCAATCAGCGGACCAACGCTGAGCCGGCCGCAGCGCGGACCTTTCCGAAAGGATTTTCCTGGGGCACGGCTACGTCTGCGTACCAGATCGAAGGCGCCGTCCACGAGGATGGCCGCGGCACCTCCATCTGGGACACCTTTGTGCACACGCCTGGCCATATGCTCACCAATGACACGGCCGACATCGCCGACGATCACTATCATCGCTACAAGGAAGACGTGCAGTTGATGAAGGCCATGGGGACGAATGCGTATCGCTTCTCGATCGCATGGCCCCGTATCTTCCCGCAGGGCACGGGCACACCGAATCCGAAGGGCCTGGACTTCTACAGCCGGCTGGTGGACGAGCTGCTCGCCAATGGCATTGAACCGTTCGCCACAATGTATCATTGGGACCTGCCGCAGGCTTTACAAGATCGCGGCGGCTGGCAGAGCCGTGCGACGGCCCAGGCATTTGCTGATTACTCGGGCTATGTGGCCGCAAAGCTCAGCGATCGGGTGAGACGCTTCTTCACCATCAACGAGTTTCACAGCGTCGTGGAAAACGCTCATCAACTCGGGGTAATGGCGCCGGGCCTGAAGCTCCCGCCCAAAGACGTGAACCAGGTCCGCCACCACGTGGTCCTCGCGCACGGGCTCGCCGTCCAGGCGATCCGCGCCAAGGGACGACCCGGAACACAAGTGGGTCCGGCCGACAACGTCTACATTGTCGTCCCGGTCATCGAGAGACCCGAGCACATCAAAGCCGCCGAGATCGCGACGCGCGAAATCAACGCGGGCTATATGACCGCTATGCTCGAAGGACGGTACACCGACAGCTTCCTCAAGCAGGCTGGGCCCGACGCGCCGCACTTCACCGATGAGGACATGCGCATCATCGGCAGCCCGCTCGATTTCGTCGGAATCAACATCTACCAGGCGGACTTTTACGTGCGCGAGATCGAACAGGCGCCGGGCTACGCGACGATCCCCTATCCCAAATCGCATCCGCTCATGGCATCGTGGCACCACATCAGTCCCGAATCGATGTATTGGGGAACACGCCACCTGCACACGATCTGGAACGTGAGCGCGATCTACGTCACGGAGAACGGCTGTGCTGCGGACGACCTGCCGGCCGACGATGGTGCCATCTACGACATCGACCGCATCATGGTCACGCGCGCCTACCTGCGTGAGCTGCAACGCGCCACCGCCGACGGTGTACCGGTACGCGGCTACTTCCATTGGAGCCTGATGGACAATTTCGAGTGGGTCGCTGGCTACACGAACCGCTACGGGTTGGTGTATGTCGACTTTGCGACACAGAAACGCACACCCAAGCTCAGCGCCTTGTTCTACCAGGAGGTGGCGCAGCGCAATGCGGTCGCATAAGAACCGCAGGCAAATGATAGGACATCGGCGGCTGAAAGCTTGAGCGACGCGAACATATTAGGTCGGCCATTCTGTCGCGCCCAGAGGAGCTCTTGGCCAAGGCCGATCAGTAGCCAGTTTCTCAAGCGCTTCGCGGAATAGCGGGATCGTCGAGGCGGTTCACCTCGGCGAAAGGCGCAGGACGGAGGGTGGCCGGATTTCCCTCCCCGCAGGCCCCGCTCATCTTGCGTTCAACGTAGGGCGGGCGAGCTCTGTTCTGGGTGGTCCAACGACTCCAAGTGGTTAGCCGCCGGTGTTCCCCTGCGCCTAGAGTTCCTGGAACAGCCGGACGGCATTATAGTCGAGCTCCGGTGCCCGCACGCGGAGGCACGTTTCGTGGGGGGCCAACAAACCTACGCGCGCCGCCGGCAGTACGGCTCCGGCTGGCACTGCCGGAGCCGTACCGTCTTGCGATCTAAGTCCAAATCATGAGAGATGCCTCGAATGCTGTGCCTATGGCGGGCCAGGACGTGCACTCAGCTCAGGTTGCGAAGGGTAAGCAACTGCTGCGAGATATGGGAGCATACGGGGTCATACGAGGACGAAGGGCTCGCACGAATAGGGCGGTCATTCATGCATGAGGATAGCAAACACATGTTCGTTATGGTATCGCTCAGGCGATGCTGCAACGGACCTACGAGACCAGAGTCCTGAGCGAGCCCGGCCGGGATGCCCTGCTCTGCGCGTACGCCGAGCTGTATGGGCGCGCCAAGCGGACGCTGTTTGCTCGGCTCTGCGCCGGCGCGCCCCTCGCACCGCTCAAACGCGCCTTCCTCGTACGCTTCGGCCTGACCGCCAGGCAGTTCAACGCGTCGCCGGTCGTCACATCCATCATGTCGCAGACCCAGAACTAGTCAGGCCCGGAAGCCGGAAAATCGCCCTTCACGAGATCGGGCGCCGCCGCCGCACGACGATCCTAACGCATCGTGTCGTGGTGGCGACGTCGATGCACGGTGGGCCGCAATGTACGAGAGGTAAACCCTGGGGCTGTCATCGTGGAGGCGACGTGGCCGATCTTTGTCGAAGACGCAAAGACGATCCCCGAGAAACGCGTACTGGTTGTGGAAGATGTCCAACAGTGACGCACGGCGAAATGGCACATGGTGCTGATGTTGTAGCTGCTGAACGATTTGGTGCCTCGGAGGTAGTGGATCCCAGCCCGTACGCTGTGGGCTCTACTCAGGAGATCTGCCGGAAGTACCCGGGCATCTGGGAGGGTGTGACCCGCGACGGGTACACAGAAATGCACGTAGAGGAGTTGGCAGAGACGATACGTGCAACGCCATGCGACCTGGCTATCGTCGCTACGCCGGTCGACTTGAAGCAAATTCTTGATACCGGAAGGCAGATGCATCGTGTTCACCACGAACTCCAAGAGATTGGTCA
>Ga0187784_10002205_pt1 | contig 15649 bp, 11 predicted proteins | sample 1015_SJ02_MP15_2_FD_132964 | JGI IMG/M metagenome (GOLD analysis project Ga0187784, IMG submission 132964) | Tropical peat soil microbial communities from peatlands in Department of Meta, Colombia - 1015_SJ02_MP15_20_MG | ecosystem: Environmental > Terrestrial > Soil > Wetlands > Peat | place...
CAATGAGCCGGAACGCCCCGGTGCACGCCCCGATGCCGAGCGCCAGCGAAAGGACTGCTGCTGCGGAAGTCAACTTGTTCTTCCTCAGTTGCCGCCAGCCGAAGATGGCGTCGGCGCGCAGCGATTCGAGCCACGGGATGAGCCTCGCGTCGCGGCTTTCTTCGCGGAGCCGCAGCGCCGCACCAAACGCCCGCCGCGCTTCCGCCGGATCGCGGCCTTGCTCTATCGCTTCGTCAATGTGTGACTGGAACTCTTCCTCGATCTCCCGGCTCAACCGGTCACCGCGAAATACATTCGCAATCCTTGACCACAACGACATATCACACCGTCCTTAGATCGCGATTTACGGCCGCAGTGACCGCTGTCCACCGCGACACCTCGCTGGCCATTTGCTTCTTGCCTGCCGCCGTCAGTTCGTACAGGCGTGCCCGTCGCCCGTTGTCTTTGGTGATCCATTTGGCGCGAATCCAGCCCGCCTCCTCCATGCGGTGCAGCGCCGGATAAAGCGAGCCCTCCTCGGCACGCAGCACATTCTCCGTGAGCACTTGAATCGCCGTCATGATGGCGTAGCCGTGCAGGCCGGGCCGGCGCGAGAGGATTTTCAACACCAACAGATCGAGCGAGCCCTGAAGGGAATCTGTCTTCGACATACCTAGACCTCGTAATATATAGACGTCTTAGCATGTCAAAGGTTACCAGAAGGCCTGACGTTTTCGCAAGTTTTTTCCTTTCTTCCTGCCCCGCTCGGGTGATCGGAGATGGACGGGAGGGACCCCGACCGGCAGCGGTTTCAGGTGCGGTCGTTCGACGGCGGACAACTCGCGCGGGCTGGCCTTGAGATTCCCCTTCGGGGCGCCCTCGACGCACCGTGAAGGCTCGTACCTTACCCCCTTACCTCAAAATTCAGATCGGATTGAAGGAAGAGAATGTGGTGAGAAGCGAATGCCTAGCTTCATCAGGCGTATGCCTGCTTCTTGGGGTGGGTCAAATCTGGTGAGCAAACGTGGGTCATTTTTGGCGAGCACTTAAGCACGGGGAGGTCCCGGCGCCATATCGGCGGCGGATCGCGGCCTGGCCGGTGGCTTGGACTTTGTTGGCGAGGAGGGCGCTGCGCGCATCCGGCGACAGCGCGTCGAGCACTCGCTGCGGAACCGAGGGCCGCCCTGGCACGCCCATTTCAAATACCGGCAAGGTGGAGGTCACGGCCACACGGCGTTGCACGAGATCGAGAATCATGTGATGAGTTTCTGCATTCGATTGTTAACTCCCGCAGCAAAGAAGCTGCGGACGATTTTAGCCAGGATTTCCTTTTTAACTCAATGAAGGACCTCATTATGCATCTGTTTTGCCGGTCCGGGGCAGGTAGTCTGTTATCGAGAAGGGGCGCTCTTGTTTATCTCGAGAGGGCGCATGAGCGAGTCATCGAAAAGAACTTCCCGAACGCCCCCTTTAAGATATATACTTTCAGGCATGCTTACGGCACGCGGCAGTTGCAAGCGGGGAAGGAATTGCCTGTGCTGGTCAGTAACGTGCGCCCGTAGCTCAGCTGGATAGAGCACTTGCCTACGAAGCAAGGGGTCGGGTGTTCGAATCACCCCGGGCGTACCAGGCCTTTCTTCGAGGAACAAACTTGTCTGCCCCAGCCCTCATCGCCGATAACGTTGCCGGCCGCGCCCGCCGTCGGATTGCCTTTCGTCTTCTGCCGTATGTGCTCCTGATGTACGTCATTGCTTACCTGGATCGCAACAATCTTGCCACCGCAGCCCTGCAAATGCCGCACGATCTCGGCTTTGACTATAGCGTAATTGGCTTCGGGGCGGGCATCTTCGCCCTCGGCTACGTCATTTTGGAAATTCCCGGCACCATCATCGTAGAGCGTTGGAGTGCACGGCGCTGGCTTTCGCGCATCATGGTGTCTTGGGGGACCGTCACGATCGGGATGGCCTTTATCCGCACACCACATCAGTTCTATACGATGCGGTTTTTGCTGGGGATAGCGGAGGCGGGTTTTTTCCCCGGGATCATCGTCTATCTGACGCACTGGTTCATCTACGAAGATCGCGCCAAGGCAATTGCCGGTTTCATGGCGGCCATTCCCTTAGCCTTCGCCGTCGGTTCCCCAATATCGGGATTGCTGCTGGGTTTCCATTGGTTCGGCCTGCGAGGTTGGCAGGTGTTGTTCATTGCGGAAGGTCTACCCGCGCTGTTCTTAGGCGTCATGACCTGGTTTTATCTTTCCGATTGGCCGCATCAGGCAAAGTGGTTGCCCCCCGCTGAGCGGCAGTGGGTTATCAAACAACTGGAGAGCGAGAAACGGGCGAAACAATCGGTCCGCTCCTACAGCGCGTGGGAGGCGATCCGGAATCGCGACGTTCTTATCTTGACTGCATTGCATTTCGCGCAGAACGGGTCGGCGTACGCCTTGGCCTTTTGGTTGCCCACCATGCTGAAGCGCTTGTCAGGGCTGAGCGACTTCAGAGTAAGCCTGCTGGTGGCCTTGCCTAATTTGCTCGGTTTTGTTGCCATGCAGGTGAACGGTTGGCATTCCGACCGCACTTCCGAACGGCGCTGGCACACGGCGATCCCGCTCTGGGTGACTGCGGCGGCGTTGCTGGTGCTTAGTGTGGCGGATTGGGGGTTCCTACCTTCTTTATTCCTATTCTCAATTGCCGCCGCCAGCCTGCTCGCTTTTCTACCCAGCTTCTGGGCCATGCCCTCCGCTTTTCTTTGTGATTCTGCTGCGGCGATGGCTACCGGCACAATCAACTGTGTCTCGGCAGGGCTTGGGGGCTTTCTCGGTCCGTCTTTGGTTGGGTTCCTGGCGGCACGAACCCACTCGTTCAGGTCCGGCTTTGGGGTCCTAGTGGTGGCGTTGCTGATCGCAGGTGTGTTACCTCTCACCCTCCGCCTTCGTGGCCGCATCGTAACGGCCTCGGCCAGAGAGTGACGGCGCTAGTGTCCTGTCCCACTTAGGACTTTCCAATGGGCCCGGGGGTGGCGCAGACATTGACTTCAATGTCTGCGCCACCCCCGCAATGTGCGGGGTTGTCGAGAATTAAGTGGGACACCACACTACTTTGGCTTTCTCGAACGATCACGGGGCGGTTGGCGCGCCGCTCGGCCATTTACTCCACTTCCAGATAGTCCTTATCCGGAAGCTTGGGGAAGGGCGCATGGGGCTCGGCCTGATACCAGAACGCCACGGAGGAAATATCGTCCTGGAGGGGTAGGTACCGCCAACCGGAGTGCCAGCCGAGGGCTTGGATAGTCACCTTGATATCTTTCTCGAACCGGATTGGATCCATGATGTGCCAGCGGTACAGCCCAAAGCGCGGCTGCGAATCGTAATGCCCATCCGGGCGGATGACCTGAGCCAGCCCCGTGTACGGTGTGGTGAATTCCTGATAATGATTCTGACTGAAATTCGGAAGAGAGCCCGGCAAAAGGTTGTAGGGAAACGTGAGTGGAGGACCTGCGTCAAAGTCGTATGAACCACCAAAATAGTCCTCGGTGCCGGTCCCGTTGATGGTGGGGAACTTGGTGTCACCATCCAGGAAAAACTTGATCTCGCCTTCGCCCCACCAGCCAGTATTGTGGACGCCCCAGGCCAGGTAAGTGCCCACGTAATGTCCCCACCCTTTGACACCGTCCAGGATAATGTGATCGGTCTTGTAGGGCAGCGGGTTCGATCGCCGGAACTGTGCGTGGAAGTAGGCGGCGTCTTCGGGAACCTCCGTAAGAACGTAGTCAATTTGGTAGTAAATGGTCATCGGCACATCATCGAGGTTTTCCAAGGTGATTTTGCATGACCTCCGGAAGGGCATTTCCCAATAGCAATTGAGCCCGCTGCCCGGGTTCACGCAAACCGCAAGGGAGGAGATTTGAGCGTACCTCCCCCAGCCGCAGGCGAAGAAATCCCCGACGGGCACCTCGACCGACGGTTGGGACTCGCCATCCCAGTAGATGCGCACAATCGAGAACCGATAGTTGCCTGTAGGAGTCATCCAGATGTGCTGAATCGCTCCTGGCCCTTGGATCTCAGCCAGGGTGAAAACCTTCTTGGGCTCGATCTTTATCGAGGGAGATATCTTCCAGCCCTGGCCCAAATCTCGCGCCGCTTCGGCGCCGGTTCCCAGCGTCGCCATGCCGCCTTTGCCCTTTTCGCCGGTCAAGTTTTCGGGACTGATCGAGCGCGTCTTGGCGTGAGAGAGGCGCGACAGGTTCCCCATATTCAAGTTGAGTCCATTGTACGTTTGTGCCAAAAGCTGTTGAGTGACAAGCCCACAGATAGCTAACACTCCTAAGCATCGAGTCCTGCTCATGCGATAGTGCCTCCATTCTGCTGCGTTTATTCTTCAACTCCTTCCAACTTGGCCCGATCCTCAGCGGCTGACTTCTGCCTTAGCGCTTGGGATTGGGCCAAGGCGCTTTTCGCCAGATCGTCTTTCCCCAGGTCGCGGTAGGCTTGGTAAAGCATGTAGTGCAGGTCCCCATAGCGATCCAGGGCCACAGCTCTTTCCAGTTGAGATGCGGCGAGAGAAGCTTGGTGTGTGCGAAGATAAGCCCGGCCGAGAACTGCCCGCGCTTGCAGCAACCCAGGTTCGCGCTTCAGGGAGCTCTCAAGGTAGGGGATCGCCTTTTGCGGCAGGTGTTCAGCCACGTACCAACTGCCGGTGAGGAAAAGCGCGCGCGCATCATTGGGGTTCAGGGCCAAAGCTCTTTCCAGCTCCGGCCGCGCCATTTCAAATGACTTATCTGTAAGATACAGTTCGCCCAGATCCCGGTGCAGTTCGAAGTCATCAGGCCGGAACCGAATCGCCGTGACGTATTCCTCGATCGCCGCGTCATCGTCGTGGCGCAAACGAAGGGCTTCAGCTTTAAGTTGATGGGCACGCCAGGAATCGGGGAAACTCGTCATGAGATGATTGAAACAGCCATCCGCGAGAGCGGCGTAAGTATTGATCGCCCAGTAGGCAGCTTGCGCGTCTTTTGCATCTATTGACAATGCCGCAGCGAAGGCGTCAGCCGCATTCTCGAACTGGCCCAGGGCGAAGCTCGATTGTCCCAAAACCAAGTCTTCGGACCGGCTCAAGTTCTTGCGGCGCCCCAATGCCTTGATGCAGGCCGCATAGTCGTGGCGCCGGCAAGCATCCCGAACGGTATCGACTTCATGAAGTCTTGCCTTGTCACCGGACCGCGCCGCAATTCCTGACTGGAAGGAATCCCAGAGCTTCTCTGTCCTGCCTGCCTCACCAAGGCCGTCATGTGCGACCCAGAGCAGGAAAGTCAGCGCGGGCTCTGGGGGAGAAAGCCTCGCCAAGACGGTAACCATCATACGCGAAGCCTCCGGGGATAAAGGCAGCAACTTGAAATTGTCCGGTTGAGAAAAGTATTCGGCAGAAATCCCCATCGCTTTTGATACGGATTCGAATGCGAGCGGCGCATGCCCATCAAGCACTTGAGCTTCCGCCAACCCTAAAAGCGCTGGAATGCAGTCCGGGTCCACGTGCAACTCGTCACGGAATTCACTTTCCGCTTCCTCCCGTTTCCCGGTCTGGAGGAGCGCGGTTCCCATGCTGGAGTGCAAACCAGGCTGTGTGGGGTCCGATTTTAGAGCGTTGCTATACTCGCGCGCAGCGTCATTCCATAGGTGGCGCTGAGCGAAGAAGTCGCCCGCCAAGCGGCGTGTCCAAGCCGTAGCCGACCCCTCCGGCGCGACACCCAGGGCCAAATGTTCGCCCATATCCAGATAATCGTGCCCCAGGCTGAACCAGGCCTGCTCCTTGTCGGACTCGAGATTCCAAACTTCCCGGAACTCTGCCCCGGCGGCACGATAGTCAGCTTGGGCCAGATAGCAGTCGGCAAGCCCACGGGCAGCTTGAATATTCGTGGGGTCCAAAGCGAGGGCCTGCTTGAAAGGTGTAATTGCCTTCTTCGGCAGGCCGAGCTTAAGGTAGTCGACTCCCAGGATGACATTAGCGCCCAGGACTCGGGGCCGCCGGCGCAAACAGTCAACGAGCTGATTGGCCGACAACTCGTATTCTCCAAGCAGATGATAGGCAAGCCCGAGGTTGATTCCGGCTTCCACGAGGCTGGGGTCAAGCTGCAACGCCGATTGGAACTCTCGAACGGCGAGTCCAATGTCCCCGCGTTGAATCGCTTGCTGCCCCACCCGGAAATGGGTCGCAGCGGCGTCCGACTGGGGGGCGCTTCCCCAAACAGCAAAAGGGGCCAGAATGCAGGCTGCGCAGAGAGCGGTGGTGGAGAGTATTAGCCTGCTTTGCACGCGTTGCATGACGTTCGGTTAGCTCTGATGATACTAATACACGAGCCGCAGCGCAAACTGGATCAGCCGGGGATTATTCACCTGCGAACTGACCACGCCGTAGGTTGTGGGAATAAGTAGGACCTGCCCCGGCGGCCCGAACTGCGTGCGGTTGCAGAGATTGAAAAACTCCCCGCGGAATTGGAGCCCGAACCGCTCCGTGATGCGCGTGTTCTTGTAGACCGAGAAATCCCAGTTATTAATCCCGTCGGCTCGCAGATTCCCAATGCTGGGCGCCATATCCCCGTACGAAAGGAGCCCGGGATATGTGAAACATGAGGTGTTGAACCACTCCAAAAGGCGGGATTGCGCCGAACCGGGGAGTTTCACATTGCAGCCGGAGACGACGTTGGGTCGGTTCGCCCCGGCGTTAAAGAGCCCCATGTAGTTGCCGCCCGAAAACAGTGAGATGGGGAATCCGCTCTGGAATGTAGTAATGCCATTGACTCCCCAGCCCGAAACCAGCTTATCAGCAACTCCGCTAACTCCGGGGAGAAACTTCTTTCCTTTTCCGAAAGGAAGGTCTACCACGTAGCTCAACACTAGCCTTTGAGGCACATCAAAACTTGCTAACGAATCCTCAGCCTTGAGATTATAACTGTCCTGTGCCAGACCATAGTAATTGCCGGGCAGGCCACTTTCCAACCAGCCGCTTATCGTATCCGTGTTGGCGATCGTCTTGGAGAAGGTGTAGGCGGCAAGGATTGTGCCACTGGAATGGAATTGTTTGCGGAAGGTCACCTGCAAGGCGTGATAGATCGAGTCGCGGTTGTAGGTTGGCTCAGAGGCAAGGCTGCCGTACTGGGGGTAGGGCAGCTCCAGTTGGCCCGCAAAGACTGTCGGCAGCGACAAAGCCCCACTGGAAATCAGGCCATAGAACGGATTCGTGACCTGTGCAAACAGCCCGAACCCCTGCGACCAGTCCTGGTCGGGGAGCTGGTTCAACTGCTGATAGAGAGCCGGCAGGTGTGTCCCCTTGGATCCGGCATAGGCAATCTCGAGCATCGTTCCGGAGCTCAGTTCGCGCTGCACGTCCACATTCCATTGGCCCACATACCCAATGTCGGTATGGGGAAGCGGATCAGAAAACCCCAATCCTTCCAGAGAGCTCTGGAACGAGGAGCTGCGGCCGACCGGTTGCAGTAAGCCGAACGGGAAGGGGTTGCTCAGAGTTGCAAAGGGGGTAAAGCTGCCGTTGAGAGTGCCCAGAAATGGCGTAGTAGATAAATTGATCGGGGAGAGGTACGGACTCGCGATATCGTTCGGAAGGTAGAAGATCCCATAGCCAGCTCGCAAAACGGTCCGGTCGGTGAGGCGATAGGCGACCCCTAAACGAGGTGCGAAGAGGCGCCAGTAGAAATTCTGGTTGTAACGGGACGGGTAAGCCGGAGAATTCACCAGAGCGAGTGCGCCGTGGAGCGGCAGGCCGGTGGGCGCCGCCAAGGGACTTGTGGCATCGGGAACGAAGACCGTCTGGCGGTCGTGCCGCTCGCTAAACCCCGTCGGCATATCCCAACGCACACCGTAATCAAAGGTCAGCTTTCGGCTGAGTTGGAACTTGTCGGCGAGGTAGTACCCCATATAGTATTGCGTTCCAGCCGTCATGAAAGAAGTCGTGGTTCCTCCGCCATCCCCGTACCCAAGCAGGAACGACGCCAATCCGAATCCCGTGCCGGCCGCGGCGAGCGGGTTAACTGAAGTGAAATAGTGATCGAAATCGAATACGCCGCTCGGCTGCTGGGTCTGAGTGTAGTTATCGGTGAGGCGACGCAAATCGGCGCCGAATTTGAGAGTGTGGCGCCCCATGGTCTTGGTGAGGCTTGGAGTAATGGTGTAGTCGTCGTTACGCTCGAAGATGGTGCTTCCCGCGCCTGTGGTGGCGAAATAATCCGAAAAACCCTCTACAACCGGGATGGGCTGATTGCGGTATTGCACCTGATCATTGAGGCCTGCCCATCCCGGGCCGTATTGCGATAGGTCGAAGCCCTGGCTTCCCGGCACCCGGTTGTACACAAACCGCAGGAAGGCGATGCGAAAATCGCCGATGGTGGTGGGGCTGAATAAATATGTATCGCCGAGAACAATCTGTTGCGTATGAAAGGTTTCCGGCCCGCGGTCGACGTAGACCTTTGTACCGTAGGGGTCAATCCCGAGGTTAAGGTTTGTCCAATAGGTATAACGGCCAAAGATACGTTGTTTTTGCCCGGCGGTGCGATCGATACGCGCATTGACTTGGTCGTTGTCGCCCCCCACGCTGGAATCGGTGGTGAAATTACCATACGGCAGGTTGGCGTTCGGCATGGCCCACAGGCTCGTCATCGCTGTTGCCACTGGATCAATACGACTCGAACAAATGACATTGACTTCGCCATTGCACTGAAACGGGATGCGAGGGCTGTTGGCGATGAATTGACCACTACTGTTGAACTGCCCCGGATCAAAAATGCAACCCGGCGCTGGAGTCGCTCCGCTACACGTGGCTACCGTCGAGCCCGCAGGCAGCAAGGCCGAAAAATCGCCTTGGCGCTCGTCGGGGGTTGGCACATAGTCCGTGAAGGTCTCCCCGTAGCGTTGGCGGAAACCCTCATAGGCAAAGAAGAAAAAGGTCTTGTCCTTGATGATCGGCCCGCCGATGTTCACCCCGAACTGGTTCTGGACGTATGCCCCCACCGAAGGGCTGTAGGCGTTTCTGGCATTCAGGTCTTTGTTGCGCATGAACTCATACGCGCTGCCGTGGAAGGTATTGGTCCCGGACTTGGTAGTGAGGTTGATCACGCCCCCCGCAAAATGGCTGAATTCCGGGCCGAGATTGTTCGTTTGCACCCGGAACTCCTGAATGGAATCCTGGGTGGGAACGAGCGCCGTTATATTGGCGTGGGAAACATCGACCGTGCTACCATCGATATAGGTAGCACTGACATTCGCCATGCCGCCGCCGATCTGGTAGTTCCCCCAGGCAAAGATGTTGGTGCCCGTGGGATTTTCCAGGGCTTGGCCCTGCGGCACGACACCTGCCACAAGGGCGGTCAGGTTCAGCACGTTTCGGCCGTTCAGCGGCATTTCCTCGACGGTTTGCTCTCCAACCTCAGTTCCCAGAGAGGCGCTCTGCGTTTGCAGCAAGGGGGATTGGGCAATCACTTCCACCACCTGATTCACGTCACCCACCTGAAGCTGCGCATCAATTCGCACCGACGCGTCGACTTGTACAACCACGGGATCGCGACGGAAGCGCTTAAAGCTGGCTTTCTCGACCTCGACGGCATAACTCCCAGGAACGAGGTTCACGAATTGGTAGTCTCCGTTCGTATCGGTCAAGGAAGTGCGGCGCTCACTGGTTCCCAGGTTGGTGAGGTTCACCGTGGCCTCAGGGACCAACGCCCCGGAGCTGTCAGTGACCGTTCCGACGATTGAACCATAAAAGGTCTGCGCAAGAGCTGCCGAGTCGACCATGGCCAGGCAGACGATGACCATGATGAATACTAGTCCGGTCCACCATAAGCTCTCTTGTTTTTTAAACGTTTTTGCCATGACTCCCTCCATCGCGGTTGAATGGGCTAAACCCCCAAAGAAAGTGGGCGGATTGAGGGGTCGCCGGATAACGTGTGGAAGAGACTGACTTATAGCTGTCTCCACCATGCCAGATGTCAATCCCGGTAGCCATGCTCACGGTCCGGATGTCTCCGCAAAGCTGACTCAGGCTATTGCTAGCCAGCGCCGAACAAAATGCCCACCGGCCAGAAGCGGGCGAATATAGCATGCGTGAACAAATCCTGTCAAGAAAATCTAAACGATACTATTTTCTGAACCGTCGCATGGATCGCACGGCCACGTTACGCGCTCTCGAAAGCTATTGCCACCACCACGCGACTCCTGGGTCTAGGACTAAAAACGATCAAAGAGTACCGGCAGAGGGAGCTGTAACCTCCTGCATCGCCGGTGCCCCCACACTGACACGCTCCCGGTTGCAGTCTTAGGCTAGAATCGTTTCATTTTCTGCTTGACAAATCAGATGGCATTGAGCTACTTGAATGTTCGTCGGCTTCAAGGGCATCGATGACCAGAGCTATCCAGACTGTGGGCGCCAGCTATGGCGAGATTTGCCGGCAATTCAGGTGGCAAACCCCGGAGTTCTATAACATGGGCACGGACGTGTGCGACCTACCTGCGGCTCGAGATCCCGAAGCCGTGGCCGTGCTGTTCGAAGATGAACGGGGAGATACCCGGAAGTGCACGTTTGGAGAAATCCAGGCGCTATCCAATCGGCTCGCCAATGCCCTTGCCCACCGCGGCTGCAAGCAGGGGGATAGGGTTGCCATCCTCTTGCCTCAAAGGCCCGAAACCGGGATCGCCCATGTCGCCACCTACAAGCTGGGAGCCATCGCGGTCCCGCTATCGACGCTTTTCGGTCCGGACGCGCTGGAGTATCGTCTCCGAGATAGCGGCGCCCAAATCGTAATTACCGATGCTCGTGGGAAAAGCAAGCTCGGCGGGATTCGGGACAATTTGCCCGAGCTTAAGCACGTTTATCTTGTGGACGACCCGCCAGATGCCGGCGAACTTGACTTCCACCGCGAAATCGAGCAGGCCTCGCCTCGTTTCACGCCTGTCCGCACCAAGGCAGAGGACCCCGCGCTTATTATTTACACCTCGGGGACAACTGGGCCACCCAAAGGCGTCCTTCACGCGCATCGAGTGCTTCTGGGTCACTTACCTGGTTTTGAGCTTTCTCATTCGTTCTTCCCGCAACTCGGGGACTTGTTCTGGACGCCTGCCGATTGGGCATGGGCCGGCGGCTTGCTCGATTCACTCTTGCCAACTTGGCACTACGGCTATCCAATCCTTGCATTCACATTTTCGAAAGGGTTTGACCAAGAACGCGCTTTTTGGCTTATGGACAAGCATCAGGTCCGCAATACCTTCCTGCCTCCGACTGCGCTCAAAATGATGCGTCAGGTTCAAGAGCCAAAGAGAAAATACAGGATTAATCTCCGCACTCTCATGAGTGCCGGAGAGGCCCTGGGCGGGGAAGTGCTCGAATGGGGAGCCAATTGCCTCGGCATAACCATCAATGAGATGTTTGGGCAAACCGAGGCCAATTACATTATTGGGAATTGTCACACCCTCCTTCCAGTCAAGCCGGGCTCAATGGGCGTGGCCTACCCAGGGCATCAGGTTGGTATCGTAGATGCGGAGGGAAATGTTCTTCCCTCCGGCGCTGGGGGAGAGATTGGTGTCCGAAGGGGCACACCGGTGATGTTCCTCGAGTATTGGAATAAACCTGAGGCTACACTGGCGAAGTTCTCGAAGGACTGGCTGCTTACCGGCGACACGGCGATTTCCGACCAAGACGGCTATCTTTATTTCAAGGGACGGGCGGACGACATTATCAGCAGTGCGGGTTATCGAATCGGGCCAACAGAAATTGAGGAGTGCTTGCTGAAGCATCCGGCCGTGGCGCTTGCGGCGGTGATCGGAGTGCCGGATGAACTTCGGGGTAGCATAGTTAAGGCCTTTGTGGAGCTGGCTCCTGGTTACGCGCCCTCTGAGGAGTTGATGAGGCAGATGCAAACTCACGTAAAGGAGCGCCTGGCTGCCTATGAGTATCCCCGATTGATAGAGTTTATTGACAGAATTCCCACTACCACCACCGGGAAATTGCAGCGTTCCGAACTTCGCCAGAGGGAGGAGTTGCGGCGCAAAGAACTAGGGGCTGGGGGCTAGGGACTGGGGACTGGAGGCTAGGGGCTGGGAGGGATTTAAGATTTTGGATTGGCTTTGTCGGCCAGACACGACCAATATGAGGGAGGCCCCCAGTCCCCAACTCCCAGTCCCCAGCCTTCAAGCTCTTAGGAGGTTTTCCCTTATGACTTGCTTCAGAAAATGGTGCCTGTGTGTGACCTTACTCGCGGCATGCGCTCTCTCCCCGCAACTAGCCTCTGCGCAGCGACCATGCAAGGAACTCGTCTCGCTGTCAACGCCCGCGCTGGTGATTACCTCAGCGGAATCTGTACCCGGGGGAGAGTTCACGCCGCCCCCGGATATGCTCGGAAAGGCGGAGCCTGTACATATGCCGGCCTTCTGCCGGGTGGCGGGCGTTCTCAAGCCTACGGCTGACTCACAAATAAAGTTTGAAGTATGGATGCCCGCTGAGGGCTGGAACGGGAAGTTCGAAGCTGTCGGAAACGGCGGCTTTGCTGGATTGATCGTGGCTCAGCCCATGATTGACGCGCTAAAGCGCGGATATGCCTCCGCCTCAACCGATGATGGGCACGTGGGGGCGATCGACGTGAGCTGGGCAATCGGCCATCCTGAGAAGGTGATCGATTTCGGGTATCGCGCCGTGCACGAGACCGCACAAGCCTCCAAAACTATCATTCATTCTTTCTATGGCAAGGATGCCCTGCGTTCCTACTTCAATGGGTGCTCGGACGGGGGCCGAGAAGCTCTGATGGAGGCACAACGCTTCCCCGAGGACTTCGAAGGCATCATCGTTGGCGCTCCCGCCAACAATTGGACGCACCAATTCGCCGGGTTCGTCTGGAACGAGCAGGCGACACTCGCTGATCCCGCCAGCTATATCCCGCCGAGTAAGCTGCCGGCGCTTCAGGCCGCGGCGCTCGCCGCCTGCAAAGATTTGGAGGGTGCGAAAGAAGGCATTTTGGAAGACCCCCGCCCATGTCATTTCGATCCTGCCGTGATTCAATGTAGGGAAGGCGATGGCCCAAACTGCCTCACCGCAGCTCAGGTCGACGCGGCAAAGAAGATTTACACCGGTCCCCGGAATCCGCGCACGGGCGAACAGATATACCCAGGCTACGAGCCCGGCGCCGAGGCTGCTCCGGGGAATTGGCCAGCCTGGATCACCGGCCCCCGGCAAGGACAAGCAATCCAATTCTTCTTCGGAAATGCCTTCTTCGCCAATATGGTCTTCGAGAATCCCAAGTGGGATTTCCGAACGCTTGATTTCGACAAAGACATCCAATCAGCGGATCAGAAGGTCGGCTCTATCCTGAACTCGAACAACCCGGATTTGCGCCGTTTTCAGGCGCGACACGGCAAGATGATCCAGTATCATGGCTGGGCAGATGATGCGGTCGCGCCGCGGGATAGCATCCGCTACTACGAAAGCGTCGCCTCCTTTGTGAATGCCAAGGCGCGAGGCCGAAGAGCCGGCAGTCCTCTGCGAACGACCCAAGAGTTCTACCGTCTCTTCATGGTGCCGGGAATGGGGCACTGCTGGGGCGGCCCTGGGGCAGATAATTTCGGAAACAGGCCTGGGCTACCCTCTCCCAAGCCCGACGCCGAGCATGATGTGGTGAGTGCGCTCGAGCGCTGGGTCGAGTCCGGCGTGGCGCCGGAGAAGATCGTTGCGACGAAGTCCACGGACGGAAGCGCGGCAAAGGGTGAAACGCCAACCCATCTGCTTTGCCCCTACCCACAGGTGGCCGAGTGGACTGGACAAGGTAGCAAGGATAGCGCGGCCAACTTCGTTTGCCGGCTGCCACATTAGTCCGTGGTTCGTGGTCAGGTTGTCCGTTGTCAGTTAGTTGGGCTGGGTTTCCTACTTTTGCCTTTTGCCATTTGCCTTTTGACCTGCTCTTAGCTCTCGCCTCCCGGCTCCGGTCCTACGCGCACCAAGAGCTTACCGAAATTCTGTCCCGTGAACAGCCCCTTGAAGGCGGCCACTGCGTTTTCGAGCCCTTCCCTCACATCCTCTCGGTACTTTACTCTACCCTCGCGCACCCATTGGGACATGTCTCTTTCGAACTCAGGCAACTGGGCGTTAAAGTCGAACACGATGAACCCGCAAAAGGTCAGCCGCTTGACGAGGATCGCCCTCATCAGCAACGGCAGGCGGTTCACGCCGCGCGTCAGCCAAGTCGAATTATAGTGCGCGATGAGCCCGCATACCGGCACGCGTCCGAAGGGATTCATGAGGGGGACTACTGCTTCCAAAACCTGTCCTCCCACATTCTCGAAATAAACATCGATACCCTTCGGGCATGCAGCCTTCAAGCTTTCCCCAAGTTCTTCGCTACGATGATCCAGGCACGCGTCGAAACCCAGTTCGTTCACAACGAAACTGCACTTCGCCTGGCCGCCTGCGATCCCAACCGCGCGGCAGCCAAGGATCTTGGCAATTTGGCCCACCGCCGATCCCACTGCCCCAGCCGCTGAGGACACCACCACGGTCTCGCCTGCCTTAGGCCGCCCGATATTCAGCAGACCTGTATACGCGGTCATGCCCGGCATCCCCAGCACGCCCAAAGCGGTGGATATGGGGGCGCGCGCCGGGTCGATTTTGCGCAAGGCCTTCCCGCTTGCGATCGCGTACTCCTGCCAGCCTGTGTAGCCTAGCACCAGGTCGCCGGGCCGCAGATCATCGGCCTTCGACTCCACCACTTCACTGACGGTTCCGCCCTCCATCACTTGACCCACCTCGACCGACGGCGCGTAGGAAGGCCCCGCATCCATCCGGCCCCTCTGATAGGGATCGAGAGAAAGGTAAATCGTGCGCAAAAGCACTTCGCCTTCTGCGGGTGGCGATATGCTCACTTCTTCCAATCGGAAGTTCTCGTCCTTCGGCTCGCCCAGTGGGCGGGCGGCAAGAACAATCCTTCGGTTCCTTGTAACTGGCATCAGTCCCTCCATTCATCGCCCCGAAACGATCGGCGTGCGATAAGGGCGCGATTCTCGCATGCGGCTATCATACCACTGCCTCGACTACAAACCTTTTCGCGCCAGCTCCCCGCTGCTTGACTCGGGTTTGCTTGGTCCGGTCGGGCTGTACTCGATGACCATGAAATGAGCCCTTGGAAGGGCATTCTAGAAATCTTGAAGTGCGGAACTTGGCATGAATTAGTCAAGTTTTCAAACTGTGAAATGTTGCCGCGACTTAGTTTTTTCCCCCGAAGGGGAGAGCCATGAGTAGCTGTCGGTGAAACCCACGGATGGGAAGGCGTCAAATGACATCCGGCCCTGGAAGGGCCGAACAGCTTGTACAACCCCTGGCGGGGTTGAGAATGTTCATCGGACCGCCGACCGTGGGCTTGCGCCCACGGCTAGTCACGGTGCATCCCGCTCCCGCGGCATGAGAACATGCTCGTTGGGGCTGGGACGAACCCCCGTCAATGTCCCGTCCCAATGATTCGTGATGTAAGTCGAGCGCACAGGTTCAGCGGCATTGTCCGCTTCTTTCCCAGGTAGAGTAGGAGAGGAGGCGATGCCGCAAGGCACGACGTCCTCTCCCCTCGTCGAACCGGACGTGAGGATCTCCCTCATCCGGCTCTCGCAGAAACGTTCAGCCGAAAGCATGCGCAGGCA